>Ga0315291_10007146_pt1 | contig 13844 bp, 11 predicted proteins | sample YL17G12_20_MG_FD_203070 | JGI IMG/M metagenome (GOLD analysis project Ga0315291, IMG submission 203070) | Sediment microbial communities from Yellowstone Lake, YNP, Wyoming, USA - YL17G12_20 | ecosystem: Environmental > Aquatic > Freshwater > Lake > Sediment | place: USA: Wyoming | collected...
TGTGTGGATGGGGCTACGAGCTATATGCTCCCCGCTACCTGCTTTGAAGGGAATGGTGGTTGTAGGGTTGAACGGATTAGGATAGTTCTGAGCTAACTCAAATCTATTCGGTAAACCTGCATTCTGCTCGTCTCCAACATCAGTCCAGTCCCAATTCACTATCTTAGCATAAATATCCCAATTACCTCTGCGGTTATCCTGCCAGACAAAATAGATGTTGAAACCATTGATTGCAACCGAGGGATTTTCCTGGGAAAAGGAAGCAGATTGAGGACTTGGCACCAAGAAATTACTCCCTGATGGATTTCCAGAGGAATCATACCTCTGGGCATAGATATCAAGATTGCCATTGCGGGAATCTTCCCAGACAATTATGAAATTACCAGAATCACCCATGGCAATAGCAGGAGAAGATTGCTCAGAAGTTCCGACATCATCATTCACTCTAATATCAGAACCTAAAGGTATCCCTGAATGAGAGTATCGCTGAGCATAGATATCCAGGTTACTATTTCGACCATCTGCCCAGGAGATAACGAAATTGCCGAAACTGTCCCCGGCAATTGCCGGAGTCCATTGATTTACCGCCAAGGTATCGTCATTCACCTTAAAGTTATAACCCAGGGTAGCACCTGAAGAATCGTATCTCTGAGCAAATATATCCCAGAACCAGTTTTGGAAGTTACGATAGTCTTCCCAGGTAATGATAAAATCTCCTGAGCCATTCATAACTACTGCAGAATAATCATGGCCTGACTCAAAATAATAAGTGTCAGCATTTACCCTAAAACTTGAATCCAGGGGAAGTCCTTGATAGTCAAACCTTCTGGCATAAACCTCTGAAATATTGATGCCAACGAAGGTCCATGTAACAACAAAATTACCAGAGTCATTCATAGCAACCGAAGGGGCTTCTTCTGCTCCCCAACTGTCAATAACTATAAAGTTAGAGTCCAGAGGAAGACCCAGGTAGTTATACCTTTGAGCATAGATTTCGTGACTGGAATATTTAACATTTGTCCAGGTAAGAATAAAGTCTCCAGAGCCATTCATTGCAATGGCAGGAGCAAGTTGGCGAAGAGTTCCAGAATCAGCATATACTCTAAAGTTATTACCCCATGGAATCCCTGAGGAGCCATATCTCTGCACATATGCATATTTACTGCCATCCCGGTCATCTTCCCAGATTATGACAAAGTTACCAGAATCATCTGCCGCTATAGCAGGAACGCACTGCTTAAAAGTTCCCGTATCGTCGTTGACTAAGAAATCATCCATTACAGGACTGGCTATTAGATTTAATTTAGTGAGGATTTTAACTTCAGGAACAAAGTAGGGCTGACTTGCCACAATGGAGAATAAAAAGTAAAGTAAAATTAATAGGTTTAAGAAAAGAACTTTGTTAATAGAGCCCATAAATCCCTCCTTCCGGCTATTTTTATTATTAGCTAATCTAAAATTACCTCCAGAACAAATGGTTGTCAACATTTTTTTTGATAAATTTTGTTTTGTTTTTCTTCGAGCCTTGTGCCTTGCGATTTGGTGATGAGAGGCACATAACACAGAGACCAAATAAAAAATAGGGAATATACAGATTCCCCTCTATGGATTTTCTTTGCAGGTGAAAAATTTCACAAAAAACCCTTGCCTCTCCAAAATAGCTTTGTTATATTCTGGTTTGAAATTGCGTAGAAAAATTTGGAAACAAAAGGAAATCTTATGAAAATAAATTTAAAATACGGCGATGGTTATAAAGAGTTAAATCTTCAAGATAAAAACCTTCTTAAAGTCTTAGAATTGGAAAAAGTTCCCGGTCTTTCAGATGTAAACCAGTCAACTATCCAGGCGATACAGAATCCGATCAACAGCAAAAGATTAAGTGAATTAGCCAAAGGAAAGAAAACAGCAGTTATTGTGGTAAGCGATTTCACCCGTGGCACTCCTTACAAACGACCAGGGTATAATCTTCTTATCCCTATAATTGAGGAACTTAACGCGGGTGGAATTAAAGGTGAAAATATTAAATTCTTGGTTGGCACTGGAGCACATAGACCTCATACTGACAAAGAAAATCGTGATAATTTCGGGGATGAGATAGTAGATAAATATGCAGTGATAAGCCACGAGTGTGACAAAGATCTTGTATCTTTCGGTAATCTTTCTACCGGGAACGAACTTATAGTAAATAAACTGATCAAGGTATCTGACTTAGTGGTGATGACCGGACTTATCACCACTCATTATTTCGGAGGGTATTCCGGCGGTAGAAAAGGGATTCTGCCTGGAGTAGCAGGTAGAGAAACCATCCGGGCAAACCATGCAATGGTATGCAGGCCGGGAGTGGGGATTGCCAGGCTTAATGATAACCCGATAAATCTTGAAATGGAAGAAGCCGCTCGTAAAGCCGGGGTTGATTTCTTACTGAACGTGGTGATAAATGACAAGAAGGAAATAGTAAAGATAGTAGCTGGAGATTTAAAAGAGGCTTTCCTGGCCGGAGTGGCTGCCTGCAACAAGCTCTATAAAGTGAAAATCGATTGCTTGGCAGATGCGGTGATTGCCAGTGCCGGGGGTTATCCCAAGGACGTCAATTTATACCAGACCATGAAAACGATGAATAATGCCAAGGAGGTGGTAAAAGAGGGAGGAACTATAGTGATGCTTACAGAATCCAGGGAGGGGATTGGCTCAGATACCTTTGATAAATGGCTGGCTAATGCTTCCTGCTGTGATGAGCTTTTGAATACCAGGGAAAAAGAGATTGTGGTCGGCGGTCACACCGCGGTTATTAATTCCAAAACTCTTAAGAATTATCAGGTTTACGTTATCTCCTCTATGAAAAAAGATTTCTTAGAGAAAAGGCTCTTCAAATATGCGGAAAACTTGGAAGATGCACTGGATAAGATTAAAACCAGGCACGGGGAGGATTTCAAAGCTTACGTTATGCCACAGGGAGGACTGATCTATCCCTGTATGGCCCAGAATTGATCCGTTAAGGAAGAAATAAACTTTTAAAAAAGGAGTAAGAATGGCAGACATACTGGTCAATGATAAAAAGCTGAGCAGCTTTTGTACTCAGGTTTTCATCGACTTGGGAGTAACTAAAGAAGATGCAGAGGTAACTGCGGATAATTTAGTCCAGGCAGACCTGCGGGCTATCCCCTCACACGGAGTTGCCCGCCTGATGAGATATGTCAACGGGATCAAAAACGGGAAGATACTTCCCAAAGTCAAGCCCAAAATCATCCGGGAGACTCCCACCACTGCAGCAGTAAGCGGAGAAAACGGTCTGGGCCAGCCAGCCGGTCTTTTTGGTATGAAATTGGCTATTGATAAAGCCAAAAAAGCTGGAGTAGGTCTGGTAACCGTGGGAAACTCCAATCATTATGGAATTGCCGGATATTATTCGATGATGGCTATAAAAGAAAACCTCTGCGGGATTTCTATGACTAACTCAGCCCCCTTAGGCGTCCCCACTTTCAGCCGGGATATGATCATCGGCACCAATCCAATCAGCGTGGTCTTCCCCACTGCAAAAGAAAGACCTTTTGTCCTGGATATGGCTACTACTGTGGTTCCCAGGGGAAAATTAGAGGTCCTGGACCGTCTGGGAAAACCTCTCCCCTTAGGCTGGGCAGTGGACGAAAAAGGCGTTCCCACGACTGATACCAAAAAGGTTCTGGATAATATGACCAAAGCCGCAGGAGGCGGGGTTCTTCCCTTAGGCGGAGCCGGCGAGGAATTCAGCGGGCATAAAGGATATGGGCTTTCGGTATTAGTTGACATCTTCTCCGGAATACTCTCTGGAGCGGCTTATGGACCTTATGTCGATTCCAAAAGAGACCCTTCCCAGAAATTCTCTAACGTAGGGCATTTCTTCGGAGCGATAAAGATAGATAATTTCATCCCGCTGGATACATTTAAAACAATGATGGACCGGATGATTACCGAGCTGAAAAACGCCAATAAAGCCGAAGGCGAGAAAAGGATTTATATCCACGGAGAAAAAGAGTTTGAGAAATGGGAATCTTATAAGAAAAACGGTCTGCCATTAGAAGAGAAGGTTTATACTCAACTGGAAAAGTTATCTTCGGAGATGAATATAAAGTTTGATATAAAATGATCTTTTTGTAGGGACAGGACAGTGTCCTGTCCAGATAATAGCAGGGACATCCAAATGGATGTCCTTGCGATTTTGGTATCCCATCCCGCCAGAAGCGGGGTGGGATACCTATTTTTAACCCCCTCATAGTACTTACAAAATGTCATTCTGAAGGAGTCCCCAACGGCGACGACTGAAGAATCTGCGATTTGGAGTGCATTAGCTTGTCGAATTTGACCTTGAGGCTAATGCAAGCAAAAGCAAGTCTCAAGACACAGATTACGTGCTTTTGCACTCCGAATGTCACATAACCGTCAAATCCCATGACCTGACGGAAAAATTTTACTTGCATATCTAAACAAGGCAAGTTATCTTATCTTCAGAGATATTTTAATTTTCATTTTATGCGGCTTCTTTTAGCCGTAATTGTAATTTTATTAGTACAGATAAACCTATGTTAGGTCGCTCGTTGTATGCAAAGGTGTCGCCCCTTTTTCGGCCAAGCCGTCGTATTCGGAATATAATTCTGGCATAGCCATATCCTAACCAAGAAAGGCTTGCCATTATAGAAATTCGAGAGATACAAGTTATAGTATATTCTCAATAACTGTGGGAAAGTTGCCCGTAGCCTCGGTTTTCACGAGTGAAAGAGGCTGTGCAGAGTTAGTTTCCCGCGAATTATTGAGAAGATACAGATTATAGGAGATCGTTAAGGACATGATCGCATACCTCATCTTGGTGCATCGGTATCTCGGCCAGTTCAAAAGGCTTTTTAGGGCAATGTACCATCCCGCCAACTATTACCTGGTTCATGTAGATAAGAGATCAGGCGTTGGATTACAGACGGAGATACAAGATTTCTTGTCAAGCTTTGCCAACGCATCCTTGCTGAAAAGCCAAAGCATTCTTTGGGGGGGATACAGCATGGTAGATGCTGAATTGCGAGGCATCGAGGAGTTATTGAAGATCAGCTCGGAATGGGAATTTTTCATAAACCTTAGCGCACAGGATTTCCCCCTAAAGTCGCAGATGCACATCCAGGATTTTCTTAGCCGCAATATAGGGAAGGATTTCATCAAGGTGGCTAACCAGAGAAAGATACGCCCTGATACACTATCTCGAATCGAGAACTACTGTATCGAGTTTAGCAAGAGGATACTACGCACTCCTATCAAGCGACCGTATCTTCGAGGCGTGACTCCTTATATCGGAAATCAGTGGATGATCTTGAGCAGGAAGTTATGTGAATATATATGCTACACCCCTGAGGTCAAAAGGTTTAAGAGATTCTATCGGCACACCTTTATACCTGATGAAGGATTCTTTCAGACGGTAATAATGAATACTAACTACAAGGGAACTATCGTGAACGACGATAAAAGGACCATTGACTGGGTGCCGCTAGGAACAATAAAGTTACGTCCAAGAGACTTCACATCCAAAGACGCTGATTTCTTGATGGCAAGTCAAGACTTGTTTGCCCGCAAATTCGACGAAACCGTTGATGGAGGCATCTTGAGCATCTTGGAGTCAAATCTATCGTAGCCATTTTGACTTATCACGGAGAGCGGGCTAACAAGCGCGTGCAGCCGACGTTGCTACCGCCGCGTCCCAGCGAAGGTTCGGGTACTTCCAGTCAGTAGCAGTAGGTTGGGCTGTTGAAAACTGCCCGACTAAATCTCTTTCACGAGACCGTCATCCGCCTCAGGCGGACTGACCTGAGTGAAAAATTTTACTTGCATATATAAACAAGGCAAGTTATCTTAACTTCAGATATATTTTAATTTTTAATTTTATGCGGCTTCTTTAAGCCGTTCAAAAGATTGTAATTTTATTAGGACAGATAAACCTATATAAAAAGTATATTAATTTTGAATACCGTTAAGACATATAAAACCGGCCTGTTAATATCAACTGAAGACAAATGTGAGCCAAAACCGCCTTTCAGGGGGAAGAATTGGAAGGTGCGGATAAACAGAATCAAGAGCGGAATGCACTCTAAGGCTGAGGTCATAATTGACTCAAAGACCCAGGTGGGGGCCCAACGTGCGTTAAATCTAATCTTGGCGTGCATAAGTTTGTACGCTGGCGAACCCGTAATTCCCTTTTTAGATGTCGAGGCTTTAGCTTATCGTGATGAGGATATAAAAAGTCTTCCGTTGGACGAAAAGGTCCAGTTTTCGAGACGCCACTGGTTGAGCCATATTCCAATTTCCTGTGTTATAGCTGCCAAGGCATCTCACCGGCGCAAGTACATCTATGCCATTTCTAAATATAGTTTTAGTATAACAAATTTCTCACTCTTTCATGTAGAATTAGACCCATTCATGGCACAACATATTCCAGTTTCACCCTATCCTGATGACCATGTCAGATTTTGCTATGCTATCGTTTCAGCATATTCCCTTTTAGAGGAATTAGGCCTTGAAATTCGTGCATCTCAAGATAATCCTAGTATGATTGGTGGCAAATGGAATCCGTCTGTGAAAAAGAACCTTGAGAATCGTCTGAGAAGAGCTGGAATTAACTTAAAGGAGACTTTGTCCTGGACCTTAAGAGGACCGAAAAAAAAGATCGAGTTAGAAAAGTCTCCCTTGCTTCTGTCAAAAGAGAAATGGGCATATGGTCTTATGGTCAGAGATGCTTCAATTGAATTACTCGACGCTATAGCATATGCAAGCTGGCTTCGCAGTTATGTATCATCACATAAGACAAAAGACATAACGACTGCTGTATCTGCATATGACGTTATTAATGTTCAACATTTAGCTAGAAGATTAATATTGGAGTCCTTAGGATACTGGCGATATCAACAAAATTGACTTTTAACCAGACACTTCGGTCAGGTGCTTTCTGCTCCTGACTCCATTGCTTTATAAGGAAGGATTATGTACTATCTACTATTCTATGATGTTATTGATGATTATGTCGAGCGCCGGCTCGCTTTCCGGGCGGCGCATCTTTTGCTGGCGCGTCAAGCCGTTGAGCGCGGCGAGCTGGTGCTGGGCGGTGCCCTGGCTAATCCGGTGGATGGAGCCGTTTTGCTATTTCGCGGGTCTTCGCCTGCGGTTGCTGAGCGGTTTGTCTCAGCAGATCCATACGTAAAGAATGGATTAGTGACCAGGTGGCATATTCGAGAATGGACCACTGTTGTTGGTCCTGGGGCTGAGGTGCCGTTGACGGATTAAGGCTGGTTGCCTAACTGCCCGAAGGGAAAATTTCTCTTGCAAGGTCAGGGGGACTTTTATTATAATGACAAAGTTATGCAGGGCAGGAGCCCCGTGCTCCTGACACTATTAATTTATCAGTTCAAGGAGGCAGGCATGAAAGTTCACTGTTACGCCGCTATGGCAGAAAAACAACCACTTGAGAAGTTTCAGTATGAGGCCAGGGAGCTGGGTGACTTAGACGTAGAGGTCGCTATCACACACTGCGGGATATGTTATAGCGACGTGCACATGATCGACAATGACAGCGGTTTTAGCACCTATCCTTTCGTACCCGGACATGAAATCGTTGGTCATGTGTCTAAGGTGGGAAGCAAAGTTGCAGCCCTCAAGCAGGGGGATCGTATCGGCATTGGCTGGCAGTCCGGCGCATGCATGAACTGTGACTGGTGTCTCAGAGGTGAGGAGAATCTCTGTGTTGATATCATGAAACATGCGACCTGGAGCCCCTATGGCGGGTTTGGCACGTCCATAGTCGTGGACAGCAGATTTGCTTTTCCGATTCCGGAAAACCTGGCATCGGAAAACGCCGGTCCATTACTGTGCGGTGGTGTCACCGTTTACTCGCCTCTGCGTCAGCATGACCTGAGGCCATGGATGAAGGTTGGCATTATCGGTTTTGGCGGACTCGGTCATATGGCCGTGCAGTTTGCCAGCGCTTTTGGCTGTGACGTGACTGTTTTTTCATCGACTCCAGCCAAGGAGAAGGAAGTCCGAGCCCTGGGGGCAAATCATTTCATAGGCTCAAACGATACGGACAGACTGCAAAAGATGGCACGCAGTTTTGATTTTTTACTCTCCACGGTGCATGGTGATCTGGATTGGAACGCCTATTTAACGACGCTAAAGCCAAACAGCAAACTCTGCTTTGTTGGTTTGCCCGCAAGCGCGATCACCATTCATCCTCTACCCCTCATATTCGGCCAGGTGGCAGTATGCGGAAGTGTTATTGGAGGACGGCCTGCAATCAGAGAAATGCTGGAGTTTTCAGCCCGGCATGGTATCAAAGCCAAAACGGAAGTGATGCCTATGTCCGAGGTAAACCAGGCCATTGCCAGATTGAAAGACAATAAGGCTCGCTATCGTATTGTGTTAAAGAACTAGGCTTTAAAGCGCTTGTGAGCTTGTAGGGACAGGATCCACCTCAGGAGGATTCTGTCCTTTTATTTTTAATATATAACCGTTCCCGTCAATCCTCCTGACCTGACGGAAAAATTTCTCTTGCATATCTAAACCAGGCAAGTTATTTTACCTCCAGATATTTTACTTTCATTTCATGCGGCTATTTTTGGCAGTTTAAAAAATTATAATTCTATAGCACAGATAAAGTTACGTCAGGCTTATATATAGATCTTTTATCAAATACAGGAGGACTTTAAATGGATAGACAAAAGAAACTGCTTGTTATTACAAAAAGATTAGTAATCTTAGCCACATTGTCGTTGGTGGTAGCAGCGATATTATTTGCAGTTACTATTTTCATCGGATTACCATTGTATATGTCCTGGTTTGCATTCGAGTGTGGAATAATGGGAGGATTTGTCAGCATACAACAAAGACTTAAAAAAATAGGTGACGAAGAACTAACACTTTTATCCGAATCATGGGCCACCATATTATTAATTCCAGTTTACGGAGGTGTTTTTTCTTTAGTATTATTTGTGCTTTTTTTATCTGGTTTATTAAAGGGTCATTTATTCCCAGAATTCTGGGTTCCAGATTTTGGTGTGCCTCCGACCATTGATAATATAAAAGAATTCTTGACAAAAAGTTATCCGGCGTCTGCAGCTGATTTTGCAAAATTTGCGTTTTGGTCATTTGTCGCTGGTTTCTCTGAAAGGTTTGTGCCTCAAGTAATAAAACAGGTAACATCAACCAATAAGGAAGTTCCCGAAAGTTCTAACTTAAATTCATCCCCGAATCAGAATTGAGGAATGAAGCTCCAAAGGGATAGGTGGAAGGATGTATAACCTGTTTCACGAAGTGCCCGTCAAGTCCCCTGACCTGACGGAAAAATTTTCTTGCAAGCTTAGAGAGACTTTTATTATACTAACAAACGGTAAGCTTGTATGGATGATAAAAGAATGATACTTCGCCACTTTCTTGGGACGATAGCTTATCGAGCTCAAAAAGCCCTCCGGAATGCTCCGCCTGGATTTGCGAGTTTCCGTGCCGCTCCTGGTGTCAGGACGCCTCATCAAATAGTTTTTCATATGACCAATGTTCTGGGATACGCCAGGACATTTTTTGTTGGAGGAAAGTTCAAGCCTGAGATCAAAGACAACTTTAATCTGGAGATTGAGGAGTTTCACAGGATACTTGATAGTCTCAAGACACATCTGGAACAGGGAACGCCATTCCAGGGCACTACTCCTGAAAGGATGCTTCAGGGACCCTTCTCGGATGCTATGTCACACGCGGGACAGTTGGCTATGCTGCGCCGTCTTTTCGGTTCACCAGTTCCTCCGGAGAATTTCATAATGGCTTCCATCCTGGGAGATAATGTGGGGAGAAACCAGGCTGAGCCGGTATGTCCAGACAGTGAATGGCTCGATGCGGAGGGAAAAAGGCAAAAATAATGTTGAATTGTGGCGTCAGGAGTTACCTCCTGACAGCACATCCACTAAAAGGAGGAATGACGTATGACTGAGGAATTAAGTCTAATCCTGAAGATCATGCTCCAGGAACAGAATCAATATCGTGAAGAAGTGAGGATGTTCGACACTCATTTGTTCAGGGTCCTGCTGACGTATGTTACGGGCATAATTGTGGCGTTCGGCTGGCTTGGCAGCCAGGTTCTCCAACGGAGTGTTGAGCTTGTCAATGCTGCTGCTTCGGCAATTCCACCATCCAACTTAAGTTTGGGCACTGCCGTCGCACGGGTTTTTGGTGAGCTAACCCAAGGACCTTTTTTCTATCTGTTTACGGGGGTTCCTATCATAACTGCTATCATGTTTCTGTTCGTAGCACGTGACTGGGCAAGCTTGAACGAGAAGTTCAATCATCTTAAGGATGTAGGTGGTCGGATAGCCAGAATGGTAGCGGCTCCTTATGCAAAAAATCTTCCCGACGTTCTAAAACTTGATAGAGGTGGGAGCGTGCCAGGTCGGGGCACGCGTACATTCGTTGAGGGAGCGCTATTCGTGTTCTGGTTTGTCGTATCTCTCACTCTCTCGATCATCATTCTTCGTAGCGTTGCAGATTTTGCCAGCACTGCGCAACGAAAGGTGTGGTACTACGGAGTTGGATTGTCAGGATTTGTTCTCGGCTTCTTATGTATTGTTTTAGCAGTTATTGCTTTTTTTAAAAGGTCGTACAAATAACAAGAGAGTTCAGAATCATAGCAGAATTACCTATTGTAGTTTCAGGAGTCACCTCCTGACGTCGAGTACTATCTGACTGTCAAGTGTTAATACCTGATAGCACATCAAGGTTTATATGGTTAGAAATAGCCGTAATCGTAATTTTATTAGTACAGATAAACCTATGTTATATAGCTATAAATTCATAATAACAGGAAGGAGGTAAGCCATGAAAGAAGAGAAAAAAAGACTAACCACAGCTTTTGGAATCCCCGTGGCTGACGACCAGAACAGCATGACAGCCGGTGAACGGGGACCTGTACTCATACAGGATGCCCATTTGCTGGAAAAATTAGCCCACTTCGACCGTGAGCGAATTCCCGAACGTGTCGTGCATGCAAAAGGAGCTGGAGCATTTGGTTATTTCGAAGTTACTGCCGATGTGACCAGGTACACCAAAGCCAAGTTTCTTTCAAAAGTTGGAAAGCGCACAGAAGTCTTCGCTCGCTTTTCCACCGTTGGTGGTGAAAAGGGCTCAGCCGATGCTGCACGGGACCCACGCGGCTTTGCAGTGAAATTCTACACTGAAGAAGGTAATTATGACCTCGTAGGCAACAACACGCCGGTATTTTTTATCAGGGATCCACTTAAGTTCCCCGACTTCATCCACACCCAGAAAAAGCGCCCCGCAACCAATCTGCCTGATCCGGACATGTTTTGGGACTTTCTATCCCTTACTCCCGAATCCATTCATCAAGTTACCATTCTTTTCTCCGACAGGGGAACACCAGCCGCTTACCGGCATATGAACGGTTATAGCAGCCACACCTTCAAATGGTACAATGATAAGAGGGAGTATTTCTGGGTACAATACCATTTCAAGACAGATCAGGGTATCAAGAATCTGACCCGCCAGGAATCGAAGAGGCTCTGCGGGGAAGATCCGGATCACGCCACCCGTGATCTGTATAATGCTATCGAACGAGGCGACTATCCTTCCTGGACTCTGGAGATGCAGATTCTAACACCAGAGAAAGCCAAGGATTTCCCCTGGGATATCTTTGACATCACTAAAGTGTGGCCACATAAAGAAGTCCCGCCCGTCAAAATTGGTAAGCTGGTTTTAAACCGTAACCCCGTCAACTATTTTGCAGAAGTGGAGCAGGCGGCTTTTTGCCCGGGAAACGTAGTCCCGGGAATCGCCGTTTCACCGGACAAGATGCTGCAAGCAAGGGTTTTTTCTTACCATGATACGCACCTTCATAGACTGGGTCCTAATTATCATCTTATTCCAGTCAATGCGCCTAAATGCGCTTTGGAAAACAATTACCAGCGTGACGGTTTCATGCGCGTTGACGCCAACGGAGGGGGCGGACCCAATTACTGGCCCAACAGTTTTGACGGCCCCAGGCCGGATCCAGCAACAGGCGAACCTCCTTTTGAACTTTCAGGCCAGGCGGGGCGTTTTCCCTTTAATTTTCCTAATGATGACTTTGTTCAGCCTGGAAACCTTTATCGCAAAGTTATGCAGGATGAGGACCGGGATCACCTGATCGGCAACATAGTGGATCACCTGGGCAAGGCGAAAAAACGCATTCAATTTCGCCAGACAGCTTTGTTTTATAAAGCGGACCAGGATTATGGCCGTCGCGTAGCGGAAGGATTGGGCCTTGAGGTGGACGAAGTTAAGCGCCTGGCAGATATGTCTCATGAGGAAAGGGCAAAGGCAACCGAACAGGAAAGCTAAGCATAGTTTGGTTGGAAATAGCCGTAATTGTAATTTTATTAGTACAGATAAACCTGTGTTGGGCAGCCGGGTTTGAGTGTGAATATGGCGGTAATTTTAAAATTAACGAAGGAGATATTAGGATGAGATCAAACAAAAATCTTATGGGGATGTCAATCCTGTTTATCGTTTTTGCGGTTGTCTTCTCAGTTGTGATTTGGGGAGATGTCTCGTTGGCAGCAAAAATCGGTTTCTTTGTATTAGGGTTTGGTTCCGGTGTAACGGCTGGTCAATCGTTCGCCAAGCGGAGCGCATAAGCCAAGTAGCAGTAGGTCGGGCTGTTGAAAACTGCCCGACTACAGCTCTTTCCGGGGAGTGCATTAGCTTGTCGAATTTGACCTTGAGGCTAATGCAAGCAAAAGCAAGTCTCAAGACATAGATTACGTGCTTTTGCACTCCGAACAGGAGATGAATTTTAAGTTTTGATATTTAATAAATATTTTTGAAAGGACAGAACAATGTTCTGTCCCTACAATGCTACCTGATTTTACGTGCCAGCTAGGTCTTCTGACCTGACGAATCTCCTCCAGATTTACCTTGACAAAACATAAAATAAGGCTATTTATTAGGTATAATAAAGAATTATTCTCGTTTTAGGGTAACTGAGTGCTAAATATTAATTCCTAAAAACTCATTCCAGGAGGTGTAATATGATGAAAAAGCTATTGCTTTTTGTTTTTTTCTTTTTCCTGGCAGTACCTGTTTTTGCTTTAGACCCGCTTTTTGATACAAGGATAGACTATGCTGCCGGTCTTCAACCTAATTCTGTTTTTAGTGCGGACTTAGATGGGGATGGAGATCTGGACCTGGCTGTGGCTAATTCTGGTAGCGACAACGTCTCTATTTTAAAGAACGACGGTGATGGTACCTTTCAGACTGCGGTCAACTATGCTGCCGGTGATGCTCCTTCTTCTGTTTTCAGTGCGGATTTTGATGGAGATGGAGATCTGGACCTGGCTGTGGCTAATGCTGATAGCCACAATGTCTCTATTTTAAAGAACAATGGGGATGCTACCTTTCAAACTGCGGTCAACTATGCTGTCGGCTATGCTCCTCGTTCTGTTTTTAGTGCGGATTTAGATGGTGATACTGATCTGGACCTGGTTGTGACTAATTGGGCTAACAACAATGTCTCTATTTTAGAGAACAACGGGGATGCTACCTTTCAAACTGCGGTCAACTATGCTGCCGGTACCACTCCTTCTTCTGTTTTTAGTGCAGATTTAGATGGTGATACTGATCTGGACCTGACTGTGGCTAATGCTGGTAGCGACAATGTCTCTATTTTAAAGAACAACGGGGATTGTACCTTTCAGACTGCAGTCAACTATACTGCCGGTGATGGTCCTGTTTCTGTTTTCAATACGGACTTAGATGGTGATACTGATCTGGACCTGGCTGTAGCTAATGCTGGTAGCAACAATATC
>Ga0315291_10007147_pt1 | contig 13843 bp, 12 predicted proteins | sample YL17G12_20_MG_FD_203070 | JGI IMG/M metagenome (GOLD analysis project Ga0315291, IMG submission 203070) | Sediment microbial communities from Yellowstone Lake, YNP, Wyoming, USA - YL17G12_20 | ecosystem: Environmental > Aquatic > Freshwater > Lake > Sediment | place: USA: Wyoming | collected...
GTCGGTGGTTATTTGCTCGGCGACCCCTTTGTTGTACCCTCCCGGAACCGCCAATGTCCAGCCGGGCTTCATCGGGTCCAGAACCGTTTTTCTGTCGGCTATCGCCTTTGTCCTTGTGGCCACGAGCAGAGGGATGTTGACGCCGGTTGTCCCATCCACGATCATGCGGTTCTCAACCGTGTAAAACAGCGAGCCTCCATATTCCGTGCGCTCGGCGATTGCGTCTGCCATTTCAGGGCTGCAGCGCCCGTTGCACGTCTGGGCCACCAGATTCAGCGCGCCCCTGTATCTTTCGCTTGCAAGTTCCCGCTGGTCATATAGAGCGGGCTTGGAATCCACCAGCTTCTGCGCTTCTGCGGTCAGGTGGTCGTACACGACATCCATGGCAGGCTGTGCCGTTCCTGCGGATCCGGTAGGAACTTCTGTTGGTACCGGCGTCGGCTCTGGGGTGGGTGTTGGCGTGGGAACGGGCGTTACCGTTGCCGGAGGGGCTGCAGTGGCGGTGGGCAGGGCGGTTGGGGCGGGCGGCACTGCAGTGACGAGCCGAGTCACCTCGCGCTCAATGACTACCGGGGTAGGCGTTGGTGCGGTACAGGCCGTCAGGAAGTCCACGACGAGGAGAATCAGCAGCCACAGAAGGATTCGTTTCATCTGCTGTGTTCTATCCGCGCTCCTTGGTTCGGCTGTTACCTGCGGCCTGCGCTTTTGATGCTCTGCTCCAACTGGGCGCGAGTCATTGTCTTTTGGGCGCGCCGTTCTGCGATGAGTTTCCAGAACTTGTCACTGCTGCCCAGCTGCAACTGCTCTTCGTCCATTCCCTCTACGCCAATGATGAGCGCGACCGGCCTGCCATCGCGGGTGATAACGATGCGCTCTTGTTGGGCGTTATTGACGCAGGCATCCAATGTCGCCTGTCTCAGGTCAATTCTTATCATAGTACTTCCTCCGTCGTTTTATGCGGCGGTTTGCGGCGGATCGCGCGAATGGTCACAACGGCAACTTCCTCGTCTACATCATAGAATACCCGATATTCGCCAATGCGCAACTCCCAAATGGGCACAACGTGTTCCCAGGGCGGAATCAAGCCGACAAGCATCTTCCTGTTCCGAGTCTGTTTTGCTGGCTCGTGCTGCAATTGATCCTCTATGGCGTCCAGGATGCTCTTGCGCCTGAACGTGCGTAGATCCGCCAAGTCATCGCTCACGCTTTCAGCATACTCAATTGTGTACGGCATTGTCGCAATCCACTTGTGGGCTTGTGCTCCGTTTCAACAGGGGCAGGGCGGTAGGGGAGCACTGCTCTGGTGTCTTTCTGTTGCCTTGGCCCCACCGATTCGGAGTGCGGCAGCGATCACGTCTATGGTCAAGTATACCACTTTCCCGAAACGTGTCAACCGCTCGTTTTGTTTCCTGTACGACCAGCAGCCCGCCCGGCGGGGAAAGGTCGCGCTGCAAGCACGACCTACGGGCTCATGCCCCCAGCGCCATACGCTCTGTCTTGTTGTGCTTTCCGCGGTCGTGTGTGTTCAGTATCCGCTTGCGGATCCTATAGTTGAGCGGCGTCACTTCCAACAGTTCGTCGTCGGCCAGGTACTCAATTGCCTCGTCAAGGCTCATGGGCCGCGGAGGGCTAAGGCGCACCTCAATATCCTTGTTGGATTCGCGCATGTTGGTCAGGTGTTTCTTCTTCGCAACGTTGACCGCCAGGTCTCCCGAACGCTGGCGTTCCCCCACCACCATGCCTTCGTAGACCTCCACACCGGGCTTCACGAACAAGATGCCTCGCTCCTCCGCGTTCTTCAGCCCAAAGGTGGATGCGACGCCTTGCTCCCATGCGACCAGCGAGCCCGTCGCGCGTGCCGTGATGGGGCCGACCATAGGCGCGTGGCCGTGGAAGAGCGTGTGAACAACGCCCATGCCCCGCGTTGCGTTGAGGAACTGGTAGCGGAAGCCCAACAGTCCGCGCGTTGGCGCAAGGTAGGTCAGGCGGACGCTGCTCTTCTGCGTGTCCTGCATGTTCAGCAACTGACCTCGGCGGGCCCCCATCATCTCAATGACCGCGCCCAGCGTTTCTGGCGTGGTTTCTATGTACACTTCCTCAAACGGCTCAAGGGTCTTGCCGCCAGCGTCTTGCTTGTAGATGACTTCTGGGCGCGTGACCTGAAACTCGTACCCTTCGCGGCGCATCGTCTCAATCAGGATGGTCAGGTGTAACTCGCCCCGACCCGAAACCGTGAAGGCGTCGGCGGTATCAGTCTCCTCAACGCGCAGGGCCACGTTGCTCCGCAGTTCGTCATACAGCCGCTCGCGCAGCCTGCGCGACGTGTTCCAGCGCCCTTCCTTTCCGCTCATCGGAGAGGTGTTGACTCCAAAAGTCATGCGCACCGTCGGCTCTTCCACGTGGATGGAGGGCAGGGCCTGCGGATGCTCCGGGTCTGCAAGTGTCTCGCCGATGGCGATTCCCTCCAGCCCGGCGAGCGCCACAATCTCCCCGGCCTCGGCGGATTCCACCTCAATCCGGTCCAGTCCCTGGTGTACGTACAGATAGCGCGCCCGCTCTGGAAGGGCCGCGCCGTCACGTGTCAGGCGAGTCACTGGCTGGCCCGCTGCAATCCGCCCGGCGAAGATGCGCCCCACCGCCGTCACCCCCCGGTAGGAATCATAGCCAAGCGTGGTGATCAGCAGTTGCAGAGGCGAATCCAAATCCACTTTCGGTGCAGGAATGCTCCGTAGAATCGCCTCAAACAGCGGCTGGAGGTCTGGCCCCAGTTCTGGCGCGAATCCCGCCTGGCCGGTCACAGCGTTGGTGTAGACCACTGCAAAATCGGCCTGTTCGTCCGTGGCGCCCAGTTCAACAAACAGGTCAAATGTCTGGTTGAGCGCGGTCAATGGGTCTGCGTTTTTCCGATCCACTTTGTTGATGACCACCACGGCGCGGTGGCCCATCTCCAGCGCTTTCTTCAGCACGAACCGCGTCTGAGGCATGGGCCCCTCGGCGGCATCCACGAGGAGGAGCACACCATCCACCATGTTCATTACCCGTTCAACCTCGCCGCCGAAATCGGCATGGCCTGGCGTGTCCACAATGTTGATTTTGACCTGCTTCTGCGCGACGGGGTCAAACACAGTCACAGCCGTGTTCTTCGCAAGGATGGTGATGCCGCGCTCCCGCTCCAGTTCGTTGGAATCCATCACGCGCTCGACCACCTGCTGGTTGGCGCGGAAAACGTGGGCCTGCTTGAGAAGGCCATCCACGAGTGTTGTTTTGCCGTGGTCCACGTGGGCCACGATCGCAATGTTCCTGAGATCGGTACGTTCGGTTAGCACAACATTCTCCTGACTACGAAAACTCTCTGCCCCACATCGGCAGCAAAACAAGCGACGACCCCGGCCAGGGTTGGCCGAGGTCGTCCGGCTTTCGGATGCATTGTACCACAAAGCAGCGATCCTGGCAAAAGACCCTAGCGGACCTCACCCCCGGCCCCTCTCCTGGGAGGAGAGGGGAGTCCTTCCTCCCCCTTCCCTCCAAGGGAAGGGGGCTGGGGGGTTAGGTCATCACCCGCACTGCGAGTACCCGCAGTGGCGGCAGGTGGCGCAGCCCTCCACGAACTCCAACATGCTGCCGCACTCCGGGCACTCCGGCGAGATGTCCGGGATGCCTTTCTCCAGCGAAGGGGACGCTGCGTCTTTCTGCCCGTTGGGTTGAATGCCGAGGTATCGCTCAAAGGCGCGGGCAATGGCGTCGGAGCAGGAAAGGGCCACGTTGCCATTGTGCCACACCGGTGACGGGCAGCGGATGCCTTTGAGTTGCCTGATGATAGCCTTCGGCTCAATGCCGGAGCGCAGCCCCAGGGAGATGAGACGCCCGATGGCTTCGGACTGGGAGGCCGTACACCCCCCGGATTTGCCCATCTGGAGGAAGACTTCGCACAGACCCTTCTCGTCCTCGTTGATGGTCACGTACAGGGTGCGGTTGCATCCCAGGGGGATTTTCTCCGTGACGCCGCGCGTTGTCGTGGGGCGCGAGCGCGGGGCGCGAACGGGCGCGTCCGTGTGAGCGGAAGCCTCTTGCTTCTTGGCCTTGCCTTTGGTGAGCACCTGGGTCGTGCGGCTTCCGTCGCGGTACACGGTGATGCCCTTGCACCCCAACTGGTAGGATAGCGTGTAGGCTTTCTTGACGTCCTCTACCGCGGCCTCGTGGGGGAAGTTGATCGTCTTGGACACGGCGTTGTCCGTATGCTTCTGGAACGCGGCCTGGATGCGGACGTGCCATTCGGGCGCGATGTCATGCGCGGTGGGGAAGATGCGCTGCACGTCTTCGGGAACGCTGTCCAGCCCGCGGACGCCGCCATGTTCGGTGAGGGACTTCGCCAGTTCCGGCGAGTGGAAGCCGCGCTCGTGGGCAATCTGCTCAAAGAACGGATTGACTTCGGGCAGCGCTGCGTTGTCCAGGACATTGCGCGTGTAGATCAGCGCGAACAGAGGCTCTATGCCGCTGGAGCAGCCCGCAATGATGCTGATGCTCCCCGTGGGCGCGATGGTGGTGACGGTCGCGTTGCGGACAGGGCGCGCTCCGGGACGGTCCAGGCGGCTGCCCTTGAAGTTGGGGAAGGGGCCGCGCTCTTCCGCCAGGTGCGCCGAGGCCTCCCATGCGGGTTCCTGGATGGCCTGCATTATCTGCTCGGCGGTTTGGACGGCCTCCTCCGAGTCGTAGGGGATGCCCAGTTGAGTCAGCATCTCCGCGAAGCCCATGACGCCCAGCCCGACCTTGCGGTTGGCCCTGGTCATCTCTTCTATCTGGGGCAGCGGATAGTGGTTCATGTCAATGACGTCGTCCAGAAGGCGGATGGCGACCCTGACGACCGTCGTGAGTTTGTCCCAGGCGATCCGGCCATTGCTGACCATGTGCGCAAGATTGATGGAGCCGAGATTGCAGGACTCGTAGGGGAGGAGCGGTTGCTCGCCGCACGGGTTGGTGCTCTCGATTTCCCCGATGTTTGGCGTGGGATTGGCGTCGTTGATCCTGTCCAGGAAGATGACGCCCGGCTCGCCGTTTTTCCACGCCATGCGCGTGATGAGGTCAAAGACTTCCCGCGCCCGCAGCCGCCCGGTCTCGGCGTGGGTGCGCGGGTTGATCAAGGGGTATTCCGCGTCGTCTTCCAGCGCCTTCATGAATTCGCCGGTCAAACCTACGGAGAGGTTAAAATTGCTGAGTTGGCCCTCCTCGTCCTTGGCGGTGATGAACTGGAGGATGTCTGGGTGGTCCACCCGCAGAATTGCCATGTTGGCTCCGCGGCGCGTGCCCCCTTGTTTGATGGCTTCGGTGGCGGAGTCAAAGACCCGCATGAAGGAAACAGGGCCGCTGGAAACCCCCTTGGTGGACTGAACCACGTCATTCTGAGGGCGCAGGCGAGAAAAAGAGAAACCCGTCCCGCCGCCGCTCTGGTGGATCAGGGCCGTGTTCTTGACGGCTTCAAAGATGCTGACCATGGAGTCTTCCACGGGCAGCACAAAACAGGCGGAGAGTTGTTGCAGCCTGCGGCCCGCGTTCATCAGGGTCGGGGAGTTGGGCAAGAAGTCCAGCGACGCAACCAGTTCGTAGAAAGCGCGCGACCAGAACTCCACGCGGTCCTCAGGGCCGTACAGTCTTTCGGCCTGGGCGACGTTCATCGCCACTCGCCAAAACATGTCCGAAGGCGTCTCTGCCAGGTTTCCATGCTCGTCTTTGCGCAGGTATCTTTTTTTCAGGACAGTAAGAGCGTTCGCAGTCAGAGTGGGTTGCAGGGTAATCATAGAGTTTTCTCCTAAGAGGCGCGATTCCCTTCCTGCTCGCCCGCGTGAAGTAGTGTGTCTACTTCGTGCTTGAGAGTGTCCAGATCGTCCATGCGCAGGTAAACGGACGCGAAACGGATGTACGCCACCTTGTCCATGAGGCGCAGTTGTTCCAGCACCATCTGGCCGATCTTCTCGCTGGCGACTTCTTTGGCGTGGGAGTCCCGGACTTGGGTTTCTACCCGCGCGACGATGCTTTCAATCTGCTCCGCGCTGATGGGCCTTTTGGCGCAGGCCTTGCGGAGGCCGCTCAGGAGTTTGGTTCGGTCAAATTCCTCACGTCGGCCATCCCGCTTGGCAACGAGGGGAATTGTGGAGACGGGGTATTCGTACGTGGTAAACCGCTGGCTGCACTTCGGACACTGCCGTCTCCTTCGGACGCCATCGCTGATGAGACGGGTATCTACTACCTGGGTATTGATCTCCCCGCAATAAGGACACTGCACGGCAAGCCTCCTTGAGAATCCATCCGAGAGCCGGTAGCATAGTCCCTTGTGGACGGGCACAAGGCCCTACACTACAGGTTCCTCGGTGGGCTCTTGATGCAACCTGTTCCACAAGGCCAGCGTGCCGCGTCTTGGGGAGCCCAAAACCCCGCTACGATTTCCGGGCAGGGTGATGGTACTATCCGCAGTGTGTCCCCTAAGATGCAGGCACTATACCTTGTGGAGCCAATATAGTTTAGCACAACTGCGCCTGAATAGCAAGCGTTTTGGACTTGAAAGTTCCGTTCCTCCAGAGTTTTAATGTTAGAGCGTGTTTGAGAAGCAGATTCACCAAGACCTCAGAGGTCTGGAATGCCATTCGCATCTGACTCCAGAGTTTCAATGTCAAAGACGTGAATCCAGAAATGCGCGTCTTGGTCTCATGAAATAGCCCGCCCGCTGCCTGAGCGGGAACGCGGGCAACGGGCGGGCTCCTCTCGGGAGACGCGGCGTAGGCTATATTGAGTCACGAGTCTGACACGACGCGCACAACTGCCTTGCGGCGATGTGACCGGTTCCGTTGTGAGTCGAATGACGGCGTGAGACTCGGATCCCGTTGTCTATTGTTCAGTTCTGCTTGGGTTCCTTGGATTCCCTGGTTTGCGCTTTTCGGAGAAACGCAGGGAGGTCCAGATCGTCGGCGTTGAAAACGCGAACCGGAAACTCGCGGATCTTGCCATCCGTGCCTGTTGCCATCGCAACGCGCGCCTGCGCGGGGGCGGTAACCGATCTTGGCAGCACTTTCGCCTTGGCGTCAAAACCGGTGGCAATCACGGTGATCTGAACTTCGTCGTTCATGGCATCGTTGATGACCGCGCCGAAGATGATGTTGGCGTCCGGGTCGGCGGTCGCCTTGATGACGTTGGCGGCGGCATCCACTTCGGTGAGCGTGAGGTCGCGCCCCGCCGTGATGTTGAAGAGCACGCCGCGCGCGCCCTCAATGGTGACATCCAGGAGCGGGCTGGTGATGGAGGCCTTTGCGGCGTCGGTGGCTCGGTTCTCGCCTTTCCCCCTGCCCACCGCCATCAGGGCCGATCCGCCTTCCTGCATCACGGCTCTGACGTCGGCAAAGTCCACGTTGATCATGCCGGGGATCGTGACGATCTCCGAGATGCCCTGGATGCCCTGGCGGAGGGCGTCGTCGGCGACGCGGAAGGCTTCCAGCACGGAAACCTTCTTGTCCACGATTTGCAGGAGCCTGTCGTTCGGTATGGTGATGAGGGTATTTACCTGCTCGCGCAGGCGCTCCATGCCTTCATCGGAAAGCCGGCGCTTCCGCTGGCCCTCAAAACTGAAGGGCTTGGTCACCACGCCGATGGTGAGCGCGCCGGTCTCTTTGGCAATCTGGCTGATGATGGGCGCAGCGCCTGTTCCCGTGCCGCCGCCCATGCCGGATGTGATGAAGACCATGTCGGAGCCGTTGATGGCCTCGTAGAGGTCATCGCTGCTTTCCTCGGCAGCCTTCTGCCCGACCACCGGGTCGCCGCCTGCGCCCAGCCCGCGGGTCAGTTTCTCGCCGATGGGGATCCGTTTGGGCGCTTTGGATAGCATGAGCGCCTGCACGTCCGTGTTTACCGCGATGAACTCCACCCCGCTGAGACCAGCCTCAATCATCCGGTTCACGGCGTTGCACCCGGCTCCTCCTACCCCGATTACCTTGATCCTGGCAAAATTCTCCGGTTTTGTGAAGTCCTCCATAGTGCGTCTCCTTTCGCGCTGTCTGAAGTGCTCGAATGTCTCTCTCTACGGTTGTGAGGCCGATATCACCCCGGCCCCATCTCTTTGATCCAATCCAAAATCCTCCTCACGATGGAATCCGTCTGCTGGGTCATGCTCTTTGGAATCTCATCCAACCCCCAGCGCAACAGCCCCACAGCCGTCGCGTAGGCCGGGGTCGTGATGGTGTCCACAAGCCCTTCAATGTCCCCGGGAATCCCGATTCTCACAGGCATCCCCAGGGCATTCTTGGCGGCCTCTTTGATCCCTGGCAGTTGCGCCGTGCCCCCGCACAGAACTGCTCCCGCCGACAGAAGCACATCGTAGCCTGAGTGTCTGATCTCCTTGAGGACGAGGCCGAAAATCTCCTCCACCCGCGCCTGGATGATTTGCGCCAGGTACGCGCGGGCGAAGAGTTGGGGCGATTCCTCCCCGAATGAGGTCACGTCAACCGTCTCGTCGGGGCGCACTTTCTCCGGCACAGCGTGGCCGCGGGTGACTTTGATCTCCTCGGCTACTTCGAACGGCGCGCGCATGCCGTAGGCGATATCGCTCGTGATGTTCATGCCCCCGATAGGCAGGATAGCGGTGTGGTAAATGGAGCCATCGATGAAGACCGCGATGTCCGTCGTGCCCCCGCCGATGTCAATCAGCACGACGCCCGCATCGCGCTCCTCTTGCCTGAGGACAGCCTCGGCGGCGGCAATGGGCTGAGGCACGGGGCCCAGCGGCGCCACGCCCGCTGCTTCCACACACTCAATCAAGTTCTGTTGAGAGGACTCCGCGCAGGTAATCACGTGGGCTTCCACCTCAATCCGGTGGCCGTGCATGCCCAAAGGCTCGGTGATGCCGTCGTTGCTGTCAATGGAGTAGCGGCGAGGCAGCGCCCGCAGCACAACTTGATTGTGCTGGATCGCGATGGCCTTTGCCCCTTGGAGCGCGCGGTCCACGTCGTCCTGGCAGACGCCGCGATCGGGCCGGGTGATGGCGGCCACACCCCGGCTGTTCACCGCCGTGAGGTGATTTCCGCCAATGCCCACGAAGGCCGCCTCAATGGGCAGGCCCGACACGCGACGGGCGCTCTCCACGGAGGCTGCGATGGCTTCGGCGGCCTCGTTCACATTCACGACGACCCCTTTGCGCAGGCCGCGCGAAGGCTCCACGCCCACGCCGACAATGTGCAACGTTTTCCCTGATTCGGGCACTTCGGCGATCAGCGTACAGATTTTCGTCGTTCCCAAGTCTATTGCTGCAACACTTTGGTCCACATGACCCCTCCAGTCGCCTGACGAGGGCGCGAGCGCCCAGAGCGTCAGGAGCGATGCGCACCCTGGCCAATACGGGTGAGCAGGTGTCTACGGATCAGCGCCAGGTTGTTGAACAGCCTGACGCCGAAGGCGAAAATCGCCGCATAATACAATTCCACGCCCAGCCGGTCGCCCAGAAATGTGAGGACTCCGGCCAGCAATGTGTTCGTGAAGAACCCGGTGATGAAAATTGTGTTGTCGTATTGCCCCGCCAGATTCGCCCTCACAGCGCCCAGGACAGAGTCCAGGGCGGCGAGAATGGCGACGGCGGTATAGCGCGCGTATTCTGCCGGTATGGATACCGACACCAAGGAACCGATTAGAAGTCCGACTGCCAATCCGATAAGCGGCAGCAACATGCGTCACACCCCCCGACAATCCATCACTTATAAACGGGCGCTTCTGGAACGCGCACGTCTATGTACCTGTGCTTGATGTTCCGCTCGGCGAGATAGCCCATCACGACCCGCAGGACGGCCACTTTCTTGCCGCACTCGCTGTCATCCCCCAGGTGTATGTAGATTCCCTCCGGTGTGACGAGGGAAAGCCCCATCTCCGGCGCATAACTGAACGTGGCCGCCTCCGGCATGAGCATATGGTATTGCAGAGCCGAGCGGACGGTCGCGGTGTCCACTTGCTGACCGGCGCCTATGGGCGCTGTCACGGTGCTGTAGACGGCAGGCATGACGGCGAGTTCGCCTGTGTCTTCCGCCGGGGTGAGCACCTTGCCGGTTTCATCCACCCACCAGCGGGTTCCGCCCTGCACCCATACGGCCTTTGTTTCTCTTTCGGTGATCGCAATCCTCAATTGGTTGGGCAGTTGCAGGCTCACCCGCGCATCCTTGACTTCCGGCAGGTCTTTCAGTTGCCGCGCCGCGCGAGAGGTGTTCAGGAAAAACACGCTCAGACCATCCGGGATTCCGGTAGCCTTCCACACCTCTTCGGGCGCGAGCAGCCGCAGACCGATGTACTCCGTTTCGTCGCTGTACACAAAGAAGGCGGGCGATGTTGAAAACAGAACGACGAGACCCACGATGACAGCCAGCAAGGCGAGCGGGAGCAGTTTCACCGCCGACAGCGACCGCCCGCGCGAGACTGAATGGACATTGGTACGCGCAAGCGTATGCGCATACGTGCGGGTGGTTCTCCTCTTGATTCGGCGTCTGCGATTTACCAGTCTCATGCGATCCTCGGTCATTCCTGCCCGCGCTGTGGCGCGTATGATGTCAGAGTTCGTTGCTTTTCTTGATGCCGCTCCAGGGCCAACTGGACTAGGCGGTCAATCAGTTCCGGATAAGAAACCCCGCTGGCTTCCCAGAGTTTTGGATACATGCTGATGGGCGTGAAGCCCGGTATCGTGTTCAACTCGCTCACGTATGCGTCCAGGGTCTCCCGGTCTACCAGAAAGTCCACTCGGGCCATCCCCGCGCAATCTGTGGCGAGAAAGGCCCGGACAGCCAGGTTTTGGATGCGCTCGGTCAGGTCTTGCGGCAGATTTGCCGGGATGACCAACTGCGAGCAGTCGTCAATGTATTTCGCCTCGTAACTGTAGAACTCGCGGCTTGGGATGACTTCCCCCAGCACGGATGCCACAGGGTCGTCATTCCCCAGCACGCTGCACTCAATTTCCCGCGCGTTGATGCCCTGCTCCACCACGATCTTGCGGTCGTAGGAAGCGGCCAGTTGCAGGGCGGGGCCGAGCTCCGTGCGGTCGTGCACTTTGGTGATGCCCACGCTGGAGCCCAGATTCGCGGGCTTGACAAAGCACGGATAGCCGAACTGCTCCTCTATCTCGTTCTCAATCTCAATCTGCCGCCGGTCCAGTTCCGACCGCTTGTACGCCAGGTAGTCGGCGATGGGCAGGCCATGGGCCTTGAAGACATCCTTCATCACGACCTTGTCCATGCCCAGGGCAGAGCCGAGAACCCCGGCGCCAACGTAGGCAACATCCGCGAGTTCCAGAAGCCCCTGCACCGTCCCGTCCTCGCCATAAGGCCCGTGCAGCGCGGGGAAGACGACATCCATCTCCACCCTGTGCGCCGAATCCAGGCCGCGGGCGGCTTCCGATGGAATCAGTCCCCGCTGCGTGGGGTCGCCCAGCAGTGCGGTCTGGTGCGCGGCTTCCGCCTGCTCCCCTTTGAGCGCGGCAAGCGGGTCTCCTCCCGCGATCCAGCGGCCCTCCTTCGTGATGCCGATGGGGATGACCTCGTATTTGTTTTTGTCCAGGGCGGCCATGATCCCCCGCGCGGAGACGAGCGAAACTTCGTGCTCGCCGGAGCGCCCCCCGAAGATCACGCCGACCCGAATTTTCGGTTTTCCGCTAGACGGTTTCTCCGTCATCCCCTAATCTTCCACATGCAAGGTTTGGGCCAGATCGCGCCCTAAGCGTTCTAGAAGCCCGTCGCCCACTTTCCACTCGTCGCCCGCGCCCAGCGTGATGACCACATCGCCGGGTTTGACCGCCGTTGCAAGCAATGCCGCAGCGTCCGAAAGCCCGCTGGCAAATCGCACGTCCGGGTGATTCATCTCGCGGGCCAATTGGTCAGGGCGGACGGTCGGGTCGTGAGCCTCGCGGGCTGGGTATACCGGCAGGACGACCACGTGGTCCGCATCGCCAAAGCATGCGGCGAAGCCGTTCCATAGAGCCTTGAGGCGGCTGTACGTGTGCGGCTGGAACACCGCCCAGATTTCGCGCCCGCCATACTTCTGTCGGACTGCCCGGAGGGTCGCGGCGATCTGAGTCGGGTGGTGGGCGTAGTCGTCCAGCACGGCCACTTCGCGGCCCATCCCCCGCACTTCCAGCCGCCGGTGAGTGCCCTGGAAGCCGCGGAGAGCGCGGGCAGCATCCTGCGGGCCAACTCCAAGCCAGACCGCTACAGCCAGCGCCGCCAGGCCATTCAAGGCATTGTGGTCTCCGGGGAGTGAAACCTGCACCTCGGCCACGGGCGAGCCTCCGCGCGCGGCTGTGAATTCCGTTCCGCCGAACTCGGTCGTGCGGAGTCCTATTGCGGTCCACGCGCAGACTTTTGAGAATCCAAAGGTCTGCGCGGCGACGCCTGTCTCCTCAGAAACCTGGCGCATCAGGCGAGCCACTTCCGGGTCGTCTCCGAATCCAAGCAGAAAGCCATCCCTCGACGTCTGCGCGGCGAACTGGCGGAAGGCCTCCCGCAGATCAGTCTCGTCGCGATAGCAGTCCGGATGATCCATTTCCACGTTGGTGATGACCGAGACTTTCGGATGGAAGGCCAGGAACGTCCGGTCGTACTCGTCGGCTTCCAGAACAAAATGCGGCCCTTTGCCCGCTCGCGCGTTGGTGCCAAAGTTCGCCACCACGCCGCCGATGATGAACGATGGATCCAGCCCTGCCTCGTTCAGAATATGCGCGATCATGCCCGCGGTCGTCGTTTTGCCGTGGCTCCCCGCGACGGCGATGCCCTGCGCTCCCGAAAGCAGCGCGGCTAGGAGCGGCCCGCGTTTGGTGACCGGTATCTCCAGGCGCACAGCCTGTGCCCACTCCGGGTTGTCGGGCGGCACGGCGGACGATACCACAACCAGGTCTGTCCCACGAACGTGCTCCGGAGCGTGGCCTATGTACACCTTCGCGCCCCGCTTGCTCAGGGCATCTGTCAGCGTGTTGGCCTGCAGATCCGAGCCGGACACATCAAATCCTTTCTCCAGCAGCACGGCAGCAATGGCGCTCAGCCCGGAACCGCCGATGCCGACCAGGTGTATCTTCTGGAAGGCTCTCAGGTCAAGCCAGGGCGTATTCGGTTTGCTGTCCGTGCGGGTGTCCGCGAGCATCACTTTGCGACTCTCATGATGATCAAGAATGCGGCGATAACCAGAAACCCAAAAGCAGGGATCAGCGCCTCTGGCAAAGCCGTCACCATCGCCATTGCCACGGGCGAAAGCGGCTCCTTGAAAAGACCGAACAGGGATATGGGATAGTTCAGAATGTGCATGTAGTACCAGATGCTTCCGATGATGAGATAACCATTCAACAGGCCTGCCAACAGGTTCAGCGCGATGCCGAGGGGACCTGGGATGGGCCTGCCCTGGAATGTCAGAGTTTCGCCCTCGTAAGAGATGAATGCGACGACTGCGATAAGCCCCGTGTAGACCCCGAACCGCAGGAGGTTCGCTTGGGGTCCGTTGGAGGGCGAAATGCGGACGAGCGCAACCAGGATGTCCATTCCCTGCGCGATTTGCTTGCTGAAGAAGGTCAGGATGAACAGTTCAAACGCGAGGATGGTGGTCACGCCGATTTCTTTCAGAAACCCGCGCACCACGCCGATCAGGCCAAAGACGATGATCAGCGACCCCCAAAGCACTTCCATTGGTGACACGAACCTCACCCCCTTCTGCGGAATGTCTATGATTGTTTCTTCTTCGGCGGCGCTGCCTGCCGGATGCCCAGTCCAATCAGGACGATGATGAACACGACGACAGCGGTGGCCGTGTTGGCCGTGCTGAAGCTGGAGGTGGCATGGACCCCCGATGCGAC
>Ga0315291_10007150_pt1 | contig 13839 bp, 19 predicted proteins | sample YL17G12_20_MG_FD_203070 | JGI IMG/M metagenome (GOLD analysis project Ga0315291, IMG submission 203070) | Sediment microbial communities from Yellowstone Lake, YNP, Wyoming, USA - YL17G12_20 | ecosystem: Environmental > Aquatic > Freshwater > Lake > Sediment | place: USA: Wyoming | collected...
ACAGCCCCCGTGTTTCCTCCAAGGGGGTGCGGGGGCACAGCCCCCGTGTCTTGGCGAGGGGGGAGGGCCGCGCCCGTCAGGGCGCGTGCCCATGCTGACCCCGGACAGGCTGCCTCGACGGCTTTGGTGATTTGTCGAAGGGGGTGCGGGGGCACAGCCCCCGTGTTTCCTTCAGGGGGGTACGGGGGCACAGCCCCCGTGTCTTGGCGAGGGGGGAGGGCCGCGCTTTTTGCGCCCGTAGGCGGCGAGGCTGTGCCACGTCAAAAACCAGCGCGAGCGTCAAGCTCCGCCGTCCTTGGCCGGCGCGCCCATCGCTGTGAATGGCGGTAGCTTCGAGGGTATCGCCGCCGCTGCCGATGCCTGCCGGCGCCCATCGTCGGCGCTGGCGTTACCTGGTGCTCTCGCCACTTCTACCGGTGCGCCCCGGTCGAGCATCGCCAAGTCTGGCGGTGCGATATCGTGCACCCTCGCCATTTCTGGCGTAGGGCGCCCGAGTTTGTCTGTCTGTTCTGGCGTGGACGACTCGGGCTCCATCGCTGTTTCTGGTGCTGCGATATCCCTGTCTCGCAGTTCTTCAATTGATGCGAACATGGCGTAGCGCTCGAGTGCGGGCATGGCTTGAAGTCTGCTCGTCCAGCGCTGCTTTTTGCGCTTGATGCGTTCCCGCTCGCGGTAGCCGTCGCCCAGGTAGCGGTAATCGTGTAGCTCGGTCGGCTGCGGGTAGTTCATCCACAACCATTCTCGCGCCTGGCTGCCGCCGCGCGTGGTCGTTGTGAATGAGATGGAGCGCCAGTCTTTGAGCGTGTCCGCGTACATCTCTGACCAGTAGCCGGAGAGCGCGATCATACCGTCAAGTTTGACGATGGTGGCCAGCAGGCGTGCATGGTCGTTGTCTGTCAGCTCGTACCGGTAGATCGAGCGTTGCCCGCGTCGTGTTTCCATGAGGTAGGGCGGGTCAAGGTAAATGAGCGTGTCAGGCGTCAGGTCGTGGCTTGCCAGCCAGCGGATCGCGTCGGCGTGGACAAGTTCCAACCCTGGAACGTCACAAGCCCATGCTCGCGCTTGTGCCATGACGCGGCTATCGGCATCTATGCCGATGCTGGCGATCGCCGGTTTCTTGAGGCGCATGATCGCGCCGCTGCCAAGAAACCCCTCGATGTAGGTCGTGTGGGGCGGCAGCTGGCAGATGATGCGCTGGTACACGCCTGCGCCGTTCTTTCCGCCTGGGTAGGTCATGACGTCCCCCCTCGCCTCGATTCGCCCCCATCTTTCTGGGATTGAGGCGAATCGTGGCGTGGCTGGCTGCCGTCACCGCTGGGCGTGCTGGTGACACCATCGCTGGCCGTGGCGGTGACGGACTGTGTCGTCACTTCAATCCACAGCTTGCCGTCTTTCTCTCCGATGACGTACCCGCTCACGATGCGAAGCTTGTGCGCTTTGAGGTAGTCATGCAGGTCGAGTAGGTTGACTGTCTCAACTTGGTATGGTGCTATCGTCGGTTGCGGCGTTGGTTGGCTTGGCATTTTTCCCCCTGCCCTTCCTGAGCTTGATCAGCCCATCGTTGATCTCGAACGGCGCTGACCTGGCTGTGTATTTCAGCACGTAGCGTTTGGCGGTCTCGGTCGAGATGTCTAGCTGGTAGGCGGTTTCCTGGACCGCTTGCATGTAGCTTGTGCGCCCGCCATCGGCTAGGATCATTTGCTTGAGCAGAGCAACAAAGTGGCGCTCGGCTGCGCCGTTGAACTCGATCAGGTCAAGCTTCTTGAGCGCCGATAGGTCGGTGCGCTTTGTCATGGTTGCGTTTCCTCTCTGGTTTCCACACACACACACTCAAGACAGCACACACACTCACTCACACTCTTATCTAATTAAGGCTCTTTGTTCGTGCGCTGCGCCTGGTTTGGGCGTGTGACTGAGCTGAGCGTGTGACGGGTCGAGCGCCGCCGGCTAGTCACAGGTTGAACATCGGCGTGACCTGGCCGGCGTGACTGTGTCTGGTTGCGTCACGCTGCCTCTGGAGCCTCTTTCGACAGGCGACCGTGGCCGTGTCGTGCTTGCCGGTGGCTGGCCTTCCGCACCCGCAGCGGCAGAGCCGGAACCCAACGGGCGCGCGTGCCTGTGTGACTGATTGTGCAACCGCCTGGGCCATCGGGATCGGGACGCCGTTGCCGACTGCACGGTACTTGGCTTCGCGTGTCATGCCCGGCAGGTCAAAGTCACGCGGCAGGCCTTGCAGCTCGCAAAAGTCGGCCCACGTCCGGCGGTCAGGGCGGCGGCCTTCGGTGGCTGTGGCGCACGGCTCAACGTCTGTGACTCGGCGACCGCGAGCGACTATAATGATCCACCCGCGTTGGTCTCCATACTGGAAGTGTCGGGGCCGGTTTTGCTTGAGGCCGCAGTCGCGCGCGTTCAGGTCAAAGCGCTGGATGGCGTAGCCCGGTACGGCGATGGTCGGCACCGTTGGGACGTTTTCAAGTAGGAACCACGTGGGCTGTGCTTCTGTGACTACACGTGCGAACTCGGCTAGCATGGCCAGGCCTTCGCCGGTCGGCGGCGTTCGTCTGGCTTTGCTGAAATCCTGGCAGGGCGGCCCGCCAATCACGCCTTCGAAGCGTCCAGCGGGCGGGTGAAACGATCGTACATCGCCGCCGGTGATGAGGTCGGGGCCGCGCACCACGCAAAAGCCTTCGGCTTCGAAGCCTCGGCCCAAAAGGTCAATGCCTGGGAAGAGTGACAGGATGAGCATTGTTGTCACCTGGTGCGTCTCGAATGCTTCTGGACACTCGCAGCGCGGGCAGAAGGCGAACCCGCTGCCTGGCGGTGGGTTGTACTGGTGCTCTGGACAGTAGTAGCCTGTCATTGGTTGCCTTTGCTGAGAGAGCGCGGCGGGAACTGCGCGCCGCGCGGCGCTGCCGGCCGGGCCATGGTCCTACCTGCGCGGCTTCCTGTGCTGCTTGGCGTTCGGGCAATCGGTAAAGTGGCTCAACCCGAACCGTCGCCCGCCCAAGTCTTGCTCGAGGGTGGCCACTGAGATTGGCATGAACTTGTTGTTTAGGGTGCGAATCCAGAGTATCGGCGCACTGCACGAATGGCAACAATCCGGCTCGGCGTCGTTGGGGACTTCGTACTCTCCGAGCCTGGCGGGTCGGAGAGGTTGCGGCGGCTGCAGCAGCCTACAGTGTTCAATCAGGATGCTGAAGCCTAGCTCGCTGATCGTGCGGCGCGCTTCGTCCATGCCGCAGAACCACTCGTTGGCCTTCTGTTTGATCAGGTTGTCGAGTTGCTCAGGCGTGAGCGCGTCTATATCGAGGGTGAACATGAAGCGCGTTTGTGTGGGGAATTCACCGTTCATCCTGATCGGACAAGGTGTTGAGCTTGTGACGCGGACTATAGTCGTGCCGAGTGACTTGAGCATCTGCTTGGCTTTGCCCGGCTCGGTGACGATGACGCATGTACTTGACATGGCTCTCCTTTTTGTGCTACACTGATGGTGGCGGGCGAACGTTGCCGCGTCCGCCCGCCTACTTGCGCCTCTGCGGTCTCGGGCGCATCGTTGTGACTATTCTCTTGGGGAGGTAGCTTACATGATGCTGTCTGAGGCAGTCGAGGCGTTTTTGCTGTCGTGTGATGGCTGCAAGTCGAGCGCGACCGTGAAGTGGTACAGGCGGCGATTGGCTGACCTGTGCGGCTTCCTGGGCGCGTGCGACTTGGCGGCGATCACGGTGTTCGACTTGCGGCGGTTTCGGGCGAAGCTTGCCAGCAGGGGGCTTTCAGTCTGGACGCTGCACGGCTACTGTAGAGCTGTGCGGCGTCTTTTTCACTGGCTGTGGACTGAGGGCGTTTTACCTGTCCACGTCGGGTCACGCTTGGAGTTGCCCAAGCTGCCGAAGCGCCCGAGGCTCGGGATCCCGCGCGACGATGCGGAAAAGATTCTGATGGTGGCCAAGAACACGTCACTGCGCGATCATGCGATGGTGTTGTTTTTGGCGGTGACGGCGTGTCGCGTGGGCGGCCTGGTCGGGCTGCGCATCGCCGATGTTGACGTTGCTCGAGCGCGTGCCTGGGTGTGTGAGAAGGGCGACAAGGCGCGTGTGGTGTACCTGGAAGCGCGGTCAATCGCGGCGCTGTGTGCCTGGCTGGACGTGCGCCCGAAGGTCGAACACCCGTTCGTGTTCACGAGCTCGAGGACTGGTCAACCGCTAACCGTGTCGGGCGTGTACCAGGCTCTGCGTTCCCTGGCGCGCGCGGCCGGCGTGCCGCATGGGTGGAATCCGCACAACTGGCGGCATGGGGCGGCTCGCGGGATGCAGGCGGCGGGGATGCCCACCGGTCAGTTGTCTCTCATCTTGGGACATTCTGACGTGCGGGTGACGGTCGAGTTCTATGGGACGTGCAACGAGGACGAGTTGGCTGCGGCTCATGCCCGCTATGCCTGGCTCGCAGCAGGGGACTCATAAGCCCTGTGTCGTGGGTCCGATTCCCACACCCGCCACAAGTCGGTATTTGGTTTTTAAGGTGCTGAGAGACACTTTTCTCCGGCAAGAGGGTGAGTGTGCTCTCGGCTGCGAATGCAGCCAGATGCCGACGAGCGCCGTCAGCCAGTTTTGAGCTGGCGGCGCTTCTTTTGAAGGAAGGCTTTCACGTCAGCGCGTGGAATGAGGTAGGTGGTGGTGAAGCCTGGTAGCTTGCGCGCGTTGGGGAAATGTCCAGCGTCGAGGTGCTGACGCACTGCGCGCGGGCTGATGCCTAGAAGCGCGGCGACTTCGGTCGTCGTGTAGTCGTTGGGCGGCGTGGTCTTGTCTTTCATCGCGTGCACTCCTTAGAAGGTGTATCTATTTTACTACCTAACTTGGTAGCTGTCAAGGGGGAAAAATGGCCCAACTTGTGAAGCTGCTGCGGTGGCTGGCGGGCGGCTTGCTGGATGTGCTGTATCCTCCCGCTTGCCCTGAGCGGCCCCCCTCGCTTTCTGCGCCGGTGCCGCCTGGCGTGGTTGGCTCTGTCAAGCGTGATGACGATTTGAGTCTCGGTCTTCTTTTTCGCAAGCCGTCGTTGTGGAATCGGCGTTTCTGGCGCGTGCGGTCTGCCGCGCCTGTTTCACATGAGGGCAAGTCGGTGGCTAGTCGTACGAGTGGTAAACGGCGTGGGAGTGACGAACTAGATCGTCGTTGAGGTTGAACCAATCCACGTCGGTTGTCTTGCGCTGCAACATCACCTCGGCCAGCCAGCGGCCGTACTTCTCTTGCTTGGTCGTGGTGATTCGCATTGCTACACACGCTGCGATCAGGTTCAACACGTAGGCGCGCGCGACCACGCCGCGCGGCTCGGTCATCTCGAAGGCGTTGATTCTAGCCAGGCGGATCGTCTGGTTTGTGTGGACGTGGAAGCCCAGATCGGCGGTCACGTGGAGCGTGTCGCCGTCAATCACGCGGATCACTGTGGCGTTGTACGTGAACATAATTCAAGAGCCTTTAACCAGTGGTTTGCCACTGTTGTTGAATTTGCCTACTGAGGATACCCTTTTGAACAACATGCACCGGTTAGGCCGGGCATGTCCCGCACCGTTCACGGTGGTGTTGCCAGGTGATGGGCATTTTCTGGCGCTCATGTGAGTTGGTCACGCGGGCTTGAATGAAGCCAGCGCAGCGAACCATCGTCTACTCCCTCCGAGTGTCCAAGTCGCCGCGATAGTTCCCGCGGCGGTGATGCGGTATTGTACACCTAGCCCCATGTTCGGCCCGCCTCCCTCATTTTCCTGGAGTAGTATCCAGTTCTCGCCTTCGGTGAGGGTCGTGTTGCTGCTATCCCATGTGACGCAAGCGATGTAGAGTTCCCCATCCGTGGTGGTTGTTACGCTGACGGTTGGGCTGGCGCTGCCGCTGCTGGCGGTGTTGTTCTTGTCCAGGGGCGATGAGGATGTGATGCCGGTGAACTCGGCTACGCAAGTCGAAATGTACGTGTTTGCTCCGGCTGGATTGACGGTGATCGTGAATGGTGTGCCTGTCGTTGCGACAACGGCGTAGAAGATGGCGACGCAGAAGGGGCCGGACTGAGTGTAGTATAGATGAGCCGCGCGGGTATAGGTGTTGCCGTGGTTGTCGGTGATGGCGGTGGTTTCCAAGTTGCCGTTGTACGTGCCCACTGCGACTATGATCAGGCTGCCCACTGTTGGCTGAGAGTCGAATGATGTCTGTTGGGCATCTGCGCCAAAACTCGATATGTTCTTCTTGCTTTGCAAAAGTTCGATGTCTGGTGGCGGTGGCGGTGGCGGCTCGGTGCCTGTGATTGCCTCGGCCCATGCTGCCGCGTTGTCGGCTGCAGGCTCGCCAGGGCTGGTGATGATGCCTGGCGCGTAGAGCGCTTCGGCAAGCTCGAACATGGCGAGGCCGGCGCTGATGGGGTCGTCTGTGGCGTAGGCGATGGCTGTAGCGGTGAAGCCGGTCGCGGTTGCTGCATCGTCCCAAGTCGCCCGTTGTGGATCGGTGAAGTTTGCCCAGACCAGGCCGGTCGAGTTCCACGCTGCGCGTTGCTCACCGATGGCGCGCTGCATGAGCCAAGCTCGCCAGTCGCGGGTTGGGTTGGCGGCAGCTTTGATGGCCGTCTTGACCGATGCCTGGCAAAGTTGGAGCGCGCGGCTCATCGAGAGGAAGATTTGCCGGGCGTTGCCTCGCTCGGCGGTGCGTTGGTTACCTGGCGCGTTGGGCTTGTGCGCGATGTTGCGCTTGTCGAAGGTGATCAGGCCGGCGAGCGTGCCGCTGGCGCGGACGCTGTGAGCAGGACCCGTTACCTTTGCCATGATACTTGCTCACGTGGAACTAGGGCGCTCCCAGTCGGAGCGCCCTGCTGTTGTGTGGATGTCGCCGCGCGTTTTGAGCTACGGGATGAGCGCCGTGGCCCAAGCCGCATAGTTCGCGGTGCCCGGCACGCCTGGGCTGGTGATCGCGCCGCAGTTGAAGAGGCCGGTGGCGACCACGAAGGCCGCGCCGCCGCTGGTCACGTCCGGATCGCTCTTGTAGTCTACGTCCGGAACGAGCACGTCGGCGAAGGCGGTGGTCCAGAGGCCCTTCTGCTCGGTCGTCATCGCCGTGAACGTGGCGAGCGCCGCGATGTAGGCGAGGGCGTCGGTGCCGATGATCTGCCCGACGGCGTAGCTGTTCCACCGATACGAGGTCGGCGCAACAGCCTTGATCAGGGTGATGGCACCCGCGATCAAGAGCTTGAGCACCGCCTGCACAGCGGCGAGCCGCTGCCGCGCGTTGCCCTGGTCGGGCAGCTGCGGGTTGGCGGGGATGACGTAAGCACGGACGTAGCCGCGCTTGTCGAACGTCATCGATTTGGCGAACTGGCCCGTCGCACTGATGGACATGAGTGGACCGGTAACGGTTGCCATGTGATGCCTCCTATGGCTTGGTTTTTGGGTCGAGATTGTCAATTTTGGCGCACAGTTGACCCAGGGTCTGCGCGACAAGTAGGAGGGTATCGGCGGTCTTGCTGGCTGATGCGTCGTACTTTTCTGAGATGGCGGCGATTGCCTTGCGGCTATCGGCAAGGTCGGCGCGCTGCCAGCTGATGACCAGATAGGCCAAGACGCCGAACGCACCTAGCTGAATGAATGTTGCGATGAATGCCGGATCCATGCGTTACCTCCCGTGGGTGCGGGCCTGCCTGATGGCGTCTGCAGTCGCCTGCGGGCTGGCTCGCGTGGCTGAAACGTCCCCAAGACGCAGGAAACCGCCCCCAGGTGGTGCCCTTGCATCTTGGGGGCGGCTTGACCTGAATTATAGGTCAGATTCGGTCAGAGGGCAAGCGGCATGGCCGGCTGAGTCACGGCGTGGGGAAAGTGCCCGTTTCAAGGAACTCGCGCCAGTCTTCGGGTTCACTTTCAACGGGGTCGGGTAGATCGGGCGCGATTTCAAGCCGCCAGAGACGGCAGCAGACAAGGAAGAGTTGCTCACCGGCCTCGCCGTAGGTGAAGGGTGCAACTGGCTCGGCTAGATCGGGGATGCCCATCGCGTGTGCTACGGCGTTCCAGCGGGCGCGGATGGCGGCGTCTGCCTCGGCTGGCTCTGATGGCGTCTCACCGGCTGTGTTGATGGCGACGATCCTGTACCAGAGATCGTAGCTGGGCGGGTCGGCATCGGTTGCGCTTTCGGCGTCTGGCTCTAGCTCAAGCTCGAGATCCGTCCACGGCCCATCTTTCGATGCGCTGCGCTCGGCGCGCAGGCCCGTGTAGCTTTGTGCGTTTGCCCAGGTGAGATTGACCTGGGTGTTGGGGATGACGTGCGCCAGCAGACAGTAGGGTGGTATCGGTGGGAGCGCTTCGTTTTCGGGCGTCCATAGAAGTGTGACGACATCGTTGTTGTCTACCCATTCCAGCTTGGTAATGTGGATCGTGACCGAGTCGGTCGGGTCTGATGGGTTCGCGCTGATGCCAAAGTAGAAGTTGTTCTGCCAGTAGAGGGCATCACGTGGACGCGAGATGAAGACATGCTCGCCTTCAGTCCACCATTGCTGGGTGTATCCAGATAGGACCAGGCTTGGAGTGGCGCTGGGGTCATAGAGAGAGCTTTGTACTGGGCCGCCGACGATGTTGTTTTGCCAGAATGGCGGACAGTTGTTGCCCTTTACCATTTCTATGACGTTGCAGGTGATGCGCAGTCGTCCGTTGCCCAGGCTGACCTCGGGCGATGCGACTACGTGGAAGATGGCGATGGCGAAGGTGCTACTCCACGATTCGCCCTCACCCAGGCACCAACCGGAGCAGTGTGCGTTGAATTGGCCGTGTATCTCTTCGTCGAAGTTGATGACGGGATGCGTGCCGTACTGGTTGATGTCGTAGATGTAGGTGCTGTAGTTGAACAGGTGGTTCATGGCGTCAGCCTCCGCAGCGGGTACTGCGTCCGTAGTTCGAGAGATCGGCATCTATCGCGGTGCCGTGTTCGGCTGCCCACTCGCCGAAGGTGAATGCTGACCAGTAGCGGTCAATCGGTGCAAGTGCGATCAGGTCGGCGTCCACGGGATCGGAGAAGCATGGAAGCACAGTGTAGAGACCCCGCATCAGCTGCCTGAAGCTGAGTTGCGTGACTGATTGTTTGTCCTTGGGCATGGCGTATTGGCGGACGTTCCCTAGTGATCCGATGACGATGATGCCGCCCAGCGTGCCTGTGCCACTTGGACCGGTTACTTTTGCCATGTGGTTACCTCCCGCGTGCATTGTAGAGTTGTTCACCCTTTGGGTCAAGTGTGACTTGGCCGGCGCGATCGGCCGCGAGGTTGGCTATGCGCGCAGCAGCGAAGCGCGGGCAAGCGGTAGCGACCGCCCGCCGCCGCGCGCGCGAGGGCCGAAGGCCAGCGCGCGGACCGCCGTACTCGGCGGTAGGCGGGCGGATGCCTGCGCAAGCGTGGCAAGCGCATAGCCTCTTGGGGGGCGAGGGGGGCAAAGCCCCCCTTGGCCTTTCACGCGGCGCGGCGAGTACGCCGCGCCTGCGCGCGTATTCGCGCGCCGCTTCCGAACGCGCCCGCGCTAGTCCGCGCGCGGTTTTTCGCGCGGCAGCGCGGGCGGGGACAGGCGCGGGAGGTTAGACCCGCGCGGAAGTCGAGGCGGGCTGGGGGTTGTTAGGTTTTGCCTTCGTGGGGTGCAGCCGCCGAGCAGGCCGGGGTCAGGGTCGGGCGGCGTGCCCGCCCGCGCCGTCTGCCGTAGGCAGCGGCGACCGCGAGCGAGCGCAGCGAGCGAGCGCCGCGCGGCAAAAACTTGCCTTTCCTCACTATCCCGCGCCAGGGTGGGACTGACCTGGCTGTGGTCGAGCCTCGCCGGTCACGGTGGTAGCCGCGGCAGTGGGACTGAGCTGGCTGTGCTCGAGCCTCGCCGGTCACGGTGGTAGCCGCGGCAGTGGGACTGACCTGGCTGTGGTCGAGCCTCGCCGGTCACGGTGGTAGGCGCGCCGGTGTGACTCGTTGAGCATCGTTGGTCACGGCGGTGCGGTCCGGGCAAAAGAAACCGCCACAGGCGCGGTATCCTCGTCGCCTCTGGCGGTGAGCACGTGCTTCGTTGAGTGGGCTACTTGTCGTTTACAGACCTCCCTTCGTCCTCGGTTTCGACATAGGTGTTGTGGGATTCGCAGTACGGGCATTCGTCGTCGCCCGTGTCAACCCAGTACTCTCCGCAATCCAGGCAAACTCGTGTTTTGTTCATGTCCATCTCATTTCGCTAGCCCGATCACCTTCCTGGCCTGGCCCTTCTCATCGAGCACGGCCCGAACTCGCGCGTTGAACTGGTTGGGGCCTGGCTTGAGGTCGGCCACGTCTACGCCGAGCATGGGCAACACTTCCGGCCACACGCGCACGCCGAACTTGCTGAATTTTCCGCCGCGCACTTTGAGCACGGGCTTGCCGTTGTCGTCCGTGCCCAGGCTGAGCACCTCGGCGTCAAAGTCTACGTGGGGTGCGCCTTCGTTCTCCCACCTTGACCTTTGTTCTGGTGTGTAGTGATCTTCTGGCTCGCCGTTGACAGCTGGCGCCGCCTTGCTGCCGTTGCCGTTGCTGGCCACAGCGGGCGCGGGCTGGCCCTCGGTGCGGTCAATGAGCAGCTCGAGCTTGCCGGAGATGACGCCAAGCGCGGACCGTATCTCGCGCAGAGTTGCGAGCTGGGCATCGTTGCTGCTGGTGAGCCTGGCCAACAGGTCGAGCGTCTTTAGTGCTGTCCCTGGTAGCGGTGACTGAGCTGGCGCGGGCGCGCTGGTGTGCGCGGCATCTGCCAGAACCTGTGATTGATTCGTCTGCATGTCTGTACCCTCCTTTGGGTCGTCTTCTGAGTTGAACCGATGGTCAATGCCGCGCACGCACCGACCGCGCGCAGCCGTAGCCTTGATGATGTTGCGGGGGTGTTCTCGTTTCATCCACGCGCGGAAGTGCGTCTCGTCTGCGAAAATGTGCGGGATGTACCAGCCGGGCTTCTGTTGGGCGATGATGAAACCTTGCGCGCCGTTAAATGTGCCATTCATGCTATATCCCCCTTGCCTCTTCGTCGTGGCGCATCTGCGCATCTTCGCGCGCGATGTCAGAGCAGTTGCGCGGCCCGGAGGTCGGGCGCTTGGCGTGCATCTCGGCAAGTGCAGCGTGCCACTCTGGCGAATACCGCTCGGCGCTGGCAAAGCGCCGAAAGGCTTGCATCCAGGCGTTGGAGTGAATTATAATAGGGCTGAACATGGGTGACTCTCCTACCGTGTTCACTGGGCGCGGGCGGCTCTTGGCAAGCCGCCCGCGCGTGCTGTTGTGGCTATGACTCTGCCAGTCGGGTCACGACGCAGCAGGCGTTCAAGTCCACCACGTTTTCTATGAGCGTTGTTAACTGGCCGAGTTTGAATGCCATCAGCGCGAGTGCCTCGGCTTGTGCAATCTGCGCGATCAGCGCCGCGCGCTCAGTGTTGCCTTTGTCGTAGCTGGCAAGAGCTCTCTCGATTTGCTGTTCGATCTCTTCTGGCGTGAACATCTCTTTTGTCCTTTCATCTCTAGGCCAACTGTGCGCCCATCACCTGGGCCAACACGCTGACCGCGACAAAGTGTTTGCACCGGTGCGAGGTCGGCCAATCTGGGCAGGTGCAACCTTGCCCATCAACCCGGTAACTGCCCCGCTTGTTACTCTGCGACTTGACCCGAAACGACAAGCCCTTGATCTCGGTGCGAGCGACGATGACGCCGGCGCGTGGATCCGCGAGGTGTGCCGCGAGCAGCTCGCGCCCCTTGCGAATACGGGCGGCTTGCTCCGGGTAACGGCGTATTGCCTGCGCCCAAAACGTGCTATCACCAGTCATGTCGTTACCTCACCAACCAACCCGCCGAAGGCGTCAGCACGACACAACCCCGGCGGCGAACCCGAACCCGACCACACCAACCAACCCGCCGAAGGCGTCAGCACGACACAACCCCGGCGGCGAACCCGAACCCCCTAGCCAAACAACCCCAGCTGGGCGGCCGACCACGACCAGCACGGCCGGCCGGCAAACGACGACGCGACCCACGCCCCGGCGCAGCCGGCCAGCAGCGCGGGCGCGCCCGCAAAGCCGACCGCGAACGCAAAGACCGGCAGCCCCAGGCCGGCCGCGAAGGCCGCGACCCGCAGCGAGCCGGGGGACGAGGGCGACGCGAGGAAGAACACGCACGCCCCGGCCGGGGCGACCGAGCGAATACAGGCCACCGAGCGGGACAGGAGGCGCGCCCGCAGGGGCACGGCCAGCCCGCCACCGGCGAGCCAGGCCACAGCCGCACCGGCGGCCACTGCCGACCGCAGCAGAGCGAGCGGCGCGGATCCCGACCAGAACCCCGCCCCACCGGCGGACCCGACCGCGAACACGGACAAACGGGAGGCCGCACCGGCGGACAGGGCCGCAGACAAAACAAGCTCATCCCCGCCGGAGGCGCAGCCCACCGCGACCGCCCCGCCCGCCGCCAGGACGGCGCCGACGACGCGAGAGACGAGAGGCGCGGCGGACGAGGGCAGAGCGCGGGACCCACCGAAGGCGACGGACGGGAAGCAAGACAGAGCGACCACGGCAACCCCCCCTAGCCGGCCCACGCCACGCAGAACCGACCCCGCCACCGGGACAGCCCGGCGGACGAGAAAAGCGGCGACGCCACGACGACGCCGAACGCGAAGCCGCCACCCGCAGCCGGAAAGCGGACAGGCCAGGCGGACAGGCCCAGCCACCGGGCCAGCCGCCGAGCAGCAGCGAGCGCCAGAAAGCGCCGTGCCCCGCCGACCGGGACACAACAGAGCAAAGCGCCGCGTGCCACCGGGGACACAGCGAGGCCGAGCGAACCAAGAGCACGAGAGCAGCGCCAGAAGGACAAGAAAGCGGACACGGGACACCCCCTAGCGGCCCGGCGCGCCGGGCGCGCCGCCGAACCGAGACCAGACCGCCGACCAAGCCGCCACCGGCGCACCGCCGGGGACGACGGCGACGGACCGACCGACCACCACCACGCGCCCCCCGGAGGGAGCGACCACCAACCAAGACCGAGGGCCACGACCAGGGCCGCGCAGCAGCGCCCAGACGGGGACGCGAACCGGCAAGCGAACCCCGACCGAGGCCCACCACCGGCGAACCGCCGAACCCGGAGACCACCAAGCACGAGCAGGAAACCCGACCACCGCACACCCCCAGGACCGCGACCCCGGCGACCCGCCGGGGGGGGGCGGGGGGGCGAAGCCCCCCCGACAAGAACGCGCCCGCCCAAACGGCCAACGGCACAGCCCCCAGAGGCGCGCCCGCAGAGGAGCGGCAGAGCCGCCGTACTCGGCGGGACCCGCGCGGGACGGCGGGGGCGAGAGGGCGGATCAGGCGGCGTACTCGCCGCCCCGCCCGCCGCGGCGCACGCCGGGCGCAGGGTTCCCGCGCAGGGTTCCCGCGTGTACTCACGCGGGAAGCGCGGGAAGCGCCCAGGCGGAGCACGCGCAAGCCCCCGCCTATCCGCGCGAGGGCGGGGAAGGGCAAGCGGCGGTCGGCGGGCGCGTCTTTTGCGCCCGCCCGCCGCGCAGCCCGACCCCCGACGCCGCGACGCGGGCGCGCTGCGGGCGCGAGGCGGACGCCACGAGACGCGGGCGGCGGCATGTTTTCGCCGCCGTCCCGCGCGGGGGGGCGGAAGCCGTTTCAGCTAGCGCGCGTACTCGCGCGCAAAACCGCGCGGCGCGGTACTCCGCGTCCGCGCGCGTAAGCGCGGCGGGCGGTACTCCGCACCGTCCGCGCTCCGCCGTACTCGGCGGGGTTGGGCTCTTATTTCGCGCGCAGTCCTTTTGCGCGCGTACCCGCCGTACTCGCGGGGTCTTTCAAGGGGGTGCGGGGGCAC
>Ga0315291_10007151_pt1 | contig 13836 bp, 9 predicted proteins | sample YL17G12_20_MG_FD_203070 | JGI IMG/M metagenome (GOLD analysis project Ga0315291, IMG submission 203070) | Sediment microbial communities from Yellowstone Lake, YNP, Wyoming, USA - YL17G12_20 | ecosystem: Environmental > Aquatic > Freshwater > Lake > Sediment | place: USA: Wyoming | collected...
AGACGGAGATCTCCGTGCCTGCATACTCCCCCAGCTCACGAATGCAGGCCGCGACCTTCTCGATCACCGCGGGGCGCTCCGCCTCTTCCTTCGGCAGCTGGTCCCCGAGAACGCGGACGTGGTCGCAGCCGAACTCCCGCGCCATGTCGATCACCCGCTTCACGCGCTTCACCGATTCCGCCCGCTCTCCCGCGTCCGCCGAGTGGAAGGTCTGGCAGCTCGTGAAGGACCCGAACTTCAGCCCCGCCGCGTCCAGCTTGCGCTTCACCTCTGCGAAGCGCTCCCGCGGCGCGTTCCACTCCAGTCCGTGCGGCTGCTGGAAGTCCATCAGGAACTCAATGTAGGGGTAACCGGTCTTCTGACACATCTCGATCAGATGGTCCACTTCCCACTGCTGGCCCACTTCGTACGTGTTCAGCGTCCACTTCATGGCTTCGCTCCTGAGGGTTCTCCCGCACAGGTTCCCCGCTTCGACCTCCCCCACCTCTCTTGGCCCGACAGGTCAAGAAGGATGGGACCGGTGGCGTAGAAACCTTGGGTCACCGGCGTCGGGTGCCGATCCGGCGGCCTGCTTCACAGGAGGGCTGGCTGTGCCTGCAGGAACCCAAGTCTCCATCCTGGGCGAAGGCGTCCTCATCAACAGGAGGCCCACCTATCCCGGGCGCTCCTACCGGGGCATGAAGATCGAAGGGCTGCTGCTCAACAGCCGGATGGTGCAGGCGATCTTCGACGACCTGAACCCCGAGACCCGGAGCATGTGGGCCTACCCGGACACCGGTGTCTGGGACCCGGAGCGCAACACGCGAGAGTTCACCTCCGCCATGCCCACCTGGCGGGAACAGGGGCTGCTCGCCTTCACCATCAACCTCCAGGGCGGCAACCCCCAGGGCTACTCGGATCACCAGCCCTGGCACAACAGCGCCTGGACTCAGACGGGGGAGCTGCGGCCCGCGTACGAAGATCGTCTGCGGCGGGTGCTGGACCGCGCCGACGAGCTGGGCATGGTCGTCATCCTCGGGCTCTTCTACTTCGGCCAGGACGAGCGGCTCAAGGACGAGGCGACGATCAGGAAGGCCGTTGACCGCGCCGTGGAGTGGGTGCTGGCCGGGGACTACGGGAATGTCCTGATCGAGGTGAACAACGAGTGTGACGTCCCGGCGTACGAGCACGAGATCCTGATGCCGCATCGCGTCCACGAGTTGATCGAGCAAGTCGCGAGCATTCGGCTGCACGGCAGGCGGCTACTCGTGGGCACGAGCTTCGGCGGCGGGAGCGTGCCCGAGGATCGCGTGGTGGCGGCCTCCGACTTCATCCTGATGCACGGCAATGGAGTGGAGGAGCCGCAGCGCATCGCGGAGATGGTGCGGCAGACGCGCTCACTCAAGGCCTACCGCCCCATGCCCATCCTCTTCAATGAGGATGATCACTTCGCCTTCGACCAGCCCGCGAACAACATGCTCGCAGCCCTGTCGCAGTACGCCTCCTGGGGCTACTTCGACCCAGGGCGGAGCAACTACCGCGATGGCTACCAGTGCCCCCCGGTCAACTGGGGGATCAGCACCGGCCGGAAGAAGGCCTTCTTCCAGCTGGTGCGAGAGGCCGCCGGAGTCGGCTGAGGCGCAGCCGTGCTCACGGCCGCGGGGCCCCGCTCCGGCCGCTCGGCCGCGTCCCGGGGACCGTCCCCCCTGCCTTCCCGCGTGCCGGGCGGGACCTCCCTCTACGCGTACCGCGCGAGGTGTCGCTGGCCCTTGATGAACCCTTCCTCTACGCCGAAGGCGCCGTCCTCGTGCTCGATGCTCAGTACGCCGTCGTAGCCCACGCCGCGCAGCCGCGCGATGTAGACGCCCCAGTTGATCTCGCCATAGCCCGGGATGCAGTAACGCCACCAGCCAGGCGACTGGTTGCCAACCCAGCGGAGCACATGCTGCTTGATCTCCGTGTCCTTGGCGTGAGTGTGGAAGATGCGATCTCGGAAGCGCTCGACGGCCTCCAGGTAGTCGATGCTCTGCCACACCAGGTGCGATGGGTCGAAGTTCAGCCCGAGGTTCGCATCAGGCACGAGTTCGAAGGCCCGCTCCCAGTGTGCGAGGTTCTGGAAGTTGGTCGCGGTCCAGTTCTCGAAGGCGATCTTGGCGCCCTTCTGCCCGGCCTTCTTCACGAGCGGCCCGAAGACCCCGGGGAAGTCCTCCTCGATGGTGCGCATCCGGTCCTTCCCGGGCATCGGCATGCCTGCCATTGCGCACACCACCCCGACGCCGAGCATCGCCGCCGCCTCGATCACGCCCTCCATAGCCCGCACGAGCTGAGCGCGCTTTCCCGCGTCGGGATCGAGCAGGTTCACATACCAGGCCAGACTGGAGATGCGGATCCCGCTGTCGGCCAGCAGGCTCTTCACCTCGTCCGCGCGCTTGGGTGTGAGTGCTTCGGTGTCCAGGTGCTTGCTCCCAGGCCCCGCTGCCACCTCCAGGGCCTGGAAGTCATGGTCTCTGGCGAACGCGACTATCTGCTCCAGCGACCGGTCGCCGAACGGCGCCGTGAGAAACCCGATCTCCACTGCATGCCTCCTGGCAAGGGATGGACTGAGCAGAGGGGCATATTGGCCAACCCTCCGCCGCCACCTGCTGCGTTCTGACTTCCGCCTCCTCCGGGACCCGGCCGCCGGGCGATCACGCTCCCTCTGACCGGACGCGCAGCACCGCCGCGCCGCTGATCTGGTCGTGCTTCAGGTGCCGCAGGGCCTCGTTGGCCTCGCCTAGTGGGAACTCCTGTGTATGCGCGTGCAGCGGGACCTCCGCGGCCAGCGCCAGCAACTCCTCGCCGTCCTGCCGCGTGCTCGCCGTGACGCTGCGCAGGTCGCGCTCCTGGAAGAGGTGCCGGTCGTAGTCCAGGGGCGGGATCTGAGTCAGGTAGATGCCCGCCACCGCAAGCGTTCCCCCCTTGCCAAGCGACTCCAGAATCTCGGGGACCAGCTCGCCCACGGGCGCGAACAGGATCGCACTGCTCAGCTTGCGCGGCGGGCGATCCCCACTGCCGCCCACCCACGTGGCCCCCATCTCGACGGCCAGCTTCTGATGGCTCCTGTCCCGACTGACCACGTACACCTCACAGCCCCAGTGGAGTGCGATCTGGATCACGATGTGGGCCGATGCGCCAAACCCATAGAGACCCAGCCGCTCACCCGGCCTCACCGCGCTGCGCACCAGGGAGCGATAGCCGATGATGCCTGCGCAGAGGAGAGGGGCCAGCGTGGCCGCCGGGAGTTCGTCGGGCAGCAGGTAGGCGAACCTCTCGTCCGCGACCGTGAACCCGGCATAGCCGCCGTCCACGTCGTACCCGGTGAAGACCGGCGAATCGCACAGGTTCTCATGTCCTCGGCGACAGCACTCACATACGCCGCAGGCCCGATGGAGCCATGCCACTCCGATGTGGTCCCCCGCGCGCAAGCGAGAGCAGCCAGGCCCCAGCTTGGCGACTCGGCCCACCACCTCGTGGCCGGGGATGACTGGCTGCTTGTGGGACGGCAGGTCCCCCTCTGTGATGTGCAGATCGGTGCGGCACACCCCGCACACTTCAACGCGTACCAGCACCTCCCCGCGGCCCGGCTCCGGGTCTGGCAGCTCCCGCTCTTGCAGCGGGGCCGACTCGATCTCCCCAGGTTGGTCCAGAACCATCGCCCTCATCATCGCACCTGAAGCGCGGCGCAGATCCGCTGACTCGTCCGCAGGGCCTCCGAGGGGGCCAGAGGAGACCTATCCCTGGTCGCACAGCGCGAAGGTGTGGCGCAGCGCCTCGATCACGTCCCCCTTGGGCCGGAACTCATGCCCGACGTAGAGATCGTATCCTGTCTCCGCGATCGCTCGACAGATACCCGCGTAGTTGAGCTCCTGCGTATCGTCCATGTCGGCCCGCCCGGGGTTGCCGGCCGTGTGGAAGTGGCCGATCCAGTGGATGGTCTCCCGGATCGTGCGGATGACATCCCCTTCCATGATCTGCATGTGGTAGATGTCGTACAGCAGCTTCACTCGCGGGCTGTTGACCCGCTCGCAGACGGCCACCCCCCAGGCCGTGTGATCGCATTCGTAGCCTGGGTGGTCGACCTTCGAGTTGAGCAGCTCCAGGTTCAGGTTGACGCCGCGCTTCTCCGCGTAGGGGGCGACCCGGCGCAGCCCTTCCGCCACCGCCTCGATGGCATCCTCCTCGCTCTGGCCGGGCTGCCGGTTCCCGCTCAGGCAGATCAGCCCTGGGATCCCGTGCTTGACCGCCACCTCCAGCGACTCCCTCAGATTCTCCTCGATGCGGTCGTGGTTGGAGCGCTTGTTCAGGCCGTCGGGTAGGGAGGCGTGGCCGACCATGCTGGCTATACGGAGCCCGAAGCCCTTGGCGAGCGCGGCCATCTCCTCGAAGTCGTCCTCGCGGGACCACAGCTCGACCGCAGCGAACCCGATCTCGGAGGCCGCCCGGAAGAGCGTTCCCAGCGGCATGTCCGGCGGCTTCATCATCGGGTAGCAGACGGATTGCTTGATCCGCATGGCACCTCACCTCTCTCCGCACCGGCCTGGCCCTCCCGCACGGGATGGGCCGCCTGGGGCACTCATCTCTTCCTCTCTGGCCCGCGCCCCTCCTGTCGGGGCCTCCCCTTCGAGAAGGGATGTTGCCGCCGGGAGACAATGAGATAGGCGGTCCGTACCATAGCGCGAACCATGTCCAAGCCCCTCCGGATAGGCGGCACTCTCGTCCTGGCGGCCTTGCTGTACATCGGCTTCACCAGGGGGCCTCAAGCCGCGCCCAGGGACGGCCGCGTCCACATCACCTACTGGGAGAAGTGGACCGGCTTTGAGGCCGATGCGATGCGGGCCGTGGTCAAAGAGTTCAACCGCAGCCAAGATCGCATCTTCGTGGAGATGCTGACCATCAGCCAGATTGACCGGAAGCTGCTGCTTGCCGCCGCTGGCGGCGTTCCTCCGGATGTCGTCGGCCTCTGGTCCATGAACTTGAGCGCCTTCGCCGACCGTCAGGTGCTTCACCCTCTCGATGACAGCCTGACGCGGCACGGCATCAGGCGGGATGACTATATCCCGGCCTACTGGGATCTCTGCGAGTACCGCGGCCGCATGTACGCACTCCCCACCACACCGGGCTCGCTCGCTCTGCACTGGAACAAGAAGCTCTTCCGGGAGGCCGGACTCGACCCCGAGCGTCCCCCTCGGACCATCGAGGAGCTGGACGAGTACGCGGAGCGGCTGACGAAGAGAGATGAGCGCGGCCACACCGTCTGCATGGGCTTCATGCCCAATGAGCCCGGCTGGTGGAACTGGTCCTGGGGTCACTACTTCGGCGGCGGGATGTGGGATGGGAGCGAGCGCATCACCGCCGACTGCCCGGAGAACATCCAGGGCTTCGAGTGGGCCCGCTCCTACTCCCGCAAGTACGGCGTCCAGAACGTGCAGCTCTTCCGGAGTGGGTTCGGCAACTTCTCCTCGCCGCAGAACGCCTTCCTCTCCGGGAAGGTGGCGATGGAACTCCAGGGCGTGTGGATGGGGAACTTCATCGACAAGTACGCTCCGGGCATGGAGTGGGGGGCCGCGCCGTTCCCGTACCCCGCCGGGCACCCGGAGCTGGCCGAGGTCAGCTACGTGGAGGCTGACGTGCTCTGCATCCCGGTCGGTGCGCGGCACATGGACGAGGCCTTCGAATTCATCCGCTTCGTCAGTTCCCAGAAGGGCATGGAGCTGCTCTGCCTCGGCCAGCGCAAGCACACTCCCCTCGCCCAGGTGAGCCCGGAGTTCATCGCCCAACACCCCAACCCGTACATCCAGGTGTTCATCGACGTGGCCAAGCGCACGCGCACCTTCAGCGGCCCGAAGACGCCCGTCTGGTCGGAATACCAGAACGAGATGGATGCGGCCTTCGACGAGATCTGGCTGGGCCAGGCCGGCGCGGCCGACGCGCTCGGCCGTGTCCGGGTACGGATGCAGGGAAGGCTCGACCGGGCCCTTGCGGCCGCGGCCCGCCGGGAGGACCGGTCATGACTGAGTTCCGTCGGCGCCAGGTCCGGGCCGGCCTCGCCTTCATCTCCCCGTGGCTCATCGGGCTGGGCGTGTTCCTCCTCTATCCGATCATCGCCTCGCTCTACTACAGCTTCTGTGACTACTCCGTGCTCGATCGCGCTCGGCCCGTGGGCGTGGCCAACTATGCCGAGTTGGGCTCCGATAAGCTGTTCTGGAAGTCGCTGCTCAACACTCTCTTCTACGCCGCCTTCTCGGTGCCGCTGGGCCTCTGCCTGGCTCTCGGGCTGGCCCTGTTGCTCAACTCAGGGGTTCGCGGGCTGACTATCTACCGGACCATCTTCTTCCTGCCCGCGCTGGTGCCCATGGTGGCGCTGGCCGTGCTCTGGCTGTGGATCTTCAACGGCGAGTACGGCGTCCTCAACAGCTTCCTTTCCGGCCTGCGAGTCCCGGCTCCGGGCTGGCTGACTGACCCGGCCTGGAGCAAGCCCGCCCTCGTCCTGCTCTCCCTGTGGGGGGTCGGCTATGCGATGGTCATCTTCCTCGCCGGCCTCCAGGAAGTACCCGTCCACCTCTACGAGGCCGCCGACCTCGATGGCGCGAACTGGCGGCACAAGCTCTGGCACGTCACGCTTCCGATGATCTCGCCGGTGCTTCTCTTCAATGGGATCATGGGCATCATCGGGAGCCTCCAGTTCTTTGCGATCCCCTACATCATGGCCCCCAACGGCCAGCCGGCACGCTCCGCCTACTTCTACGCCATGTACCTTTACGACAACGCGTTCCTCTACCTGCGGATGGGCTACGCCAGCGCCATGGCCTGGATCCTGTTTCTGCTGATCCTGTTCCTGACGCTGATCTCCCTCCGCCTGGCGGCGCGCTACGTCCACTACGAGGCCGGATGATGCAAGCCAAGAGCCCGCTCGCCCGAGTCGTGGTCCATGCCGTCCTGCTCTGCGGGTCGTTCCTCTTCCTCTTCCCGCTGTTCTGGATGATCACCACCTCCCTCAAGCCGGTGGAGGAGACCATGCTCACTCCTCCCCGCTGGATCCCGTCTGTTTGGCGGTTCGACAACTACGTCCAGGCGGTTACCTACGGCAGCCAGGCCCTCGGCTACATCCCCTTCTTCGAGTACGGGAAGAACACGCTCCTGCTCTGCGTGCTGGTGGTGACGGGAACGGTGGTCTCGAACGCGCTCATCGCCTACGGCTTCGCGCGGCTGGAGTGGCCCGGCCGGAACGCGCTCTTCGGGCTCACCCTCGCCACCATGATGATCCCCTTCCCAGTGCTCATGGTGCCGATGTTCGTTCTGTTCAAGCACCTCGGCTGGGTCGGCACCTTCCGCCCACTCTGGGTCACCGCGTGGTTCGGTTCCGCGTTCAACATCTTCCTCTTGCGCCAGTTCTTCCTGACGATTCCGCGGGAGCTGTCGGACGCCGCGGTGGTGGACGGCTGTTCGGAGTTCCAGGTCTTCCGCCACATCATACTCCCGCTGTCCCGCCCGGCCCTCGCCGTGGTCGCCCTGTTCTCATTCCTCTACACGTGGAACGACTTCCTCGGCCCCCTGATCTACCTGAACGACCAGCGTATGTTCACCCTCTCGCTGGGACTCCAGTTCTACCAGAGCCAGGCCGGCGGGACCGAATGGCACCTGCTCATGGCCGCTGCCACCATCGTCGTGCTGCCCATCATCGTGCTCTTCTTCTTCACCCAGCGCACCTTCATTCAGGGCATCGCCGTCACCGGCATGAAGGGGTGACCTGCTCCGCCGGCCCGCGCCTGAGACGGATTCCCACAAGAGAACGCAGCGCGCGAGTTGCGCGCTCCGTTCTGGCGACCTGGGCGCCGGGGGCCCCGACGCGCGGCGCTAGGGCCTCGCGGCCTCGCTGATGATCAAGCGGCCGATGTTCAGGTTCCGGTCCTCCGGCGGCTTCCAGGTATCGTTCACGAAGGCGAGGCCGACGCGGTGGACGCCGGCCTCTACGGGCACAGTCAGCCGATAGGTTCGCCAGCCCTGAGCCTGCAAGTCCACCGCTCCCACGGCCTGGCCGTCCACGCGCAGCTCGACGCGCGGGTAGATGCCGTCCACGGCGGTCCCAGACGCCAGGATGGAGAAGGCGTACTCGCCGCCCCGGGTGAACTCGACCTCGGCCTCCACTACCCCGGCGCTCGCCAGCGCGATGCCCTCCGGCGTCCGGTTGAAGATGGCCGCCTCCTTCACCTCCATCTGGCTCGCCTCTATCGCCTCTCCTGCCTCGGGCTCGAACTCGCACCCGAGGTTGGTGAGCAGCATGGACAGATAGCGGCCGGCCCGGTCATCGTTCTCTCCCATCTGCTCCCAACGCACCTGGTCTATCACCCACAGGCCCTTGCCGTCGGCCAGGGAGGCCAGCACCCCCGGCTCGGTGTGGAAGGTCAGCTTCGTGGGGCTGAGCCTGATGGGCGCCCAGGAGACCCAATCCACCCATAGGTTCCGGTCCTCGGTCCCGGCGACGAGATCGTTCGCGAAGACCAGCTTGAGCGTGTGCTCACCAGCAGGGAAGGTCACCGGCGAGGTCAGCGTCCGCCACTGGGCGGCAGTGGCCACGGAGCCGACCGGGAGGTCGTCGACGACGATGGTCAGCCGCGGGTAGGCTCCCGCCGCGGGCGTGCCCCGGGCACGGATGTTGAGTACATAACGACCGGCCTCGGGGATCGAGAGTCCGGTGGCCAACACGGCATTGCTCCAGATCGTCAGCACTGTGTCCTCTCCCACCCTCTCCTGGCCCGGGCTCGTGCCCGTGACCCGCATCGTCTCCGCCTCGACTCGGCTTTCTCGGCCCGCCTGCTGGTAAGGCTTAGCCAGGAGGTGGGATGCGATATCGGGAGAGATGGAGCGAGAGGCGTAGCTCGCCTGCGGCTGCGAGCCGAACCACGCCAGCTCCTGGTTGCTGATTCCGGCCGCGGGCCCAGAGCGATCGCTGAGCCTGACCCAGCCGTCGCACCCTTCGTATACGGTCGGCTTCTCGCCCAACAGGCGGTAGGCTGATCCCGAATCCCCACTCGTCAGACCGTGAAGCACGACGCGCCCGCCGCGCTGCACGAACCCGCGGAGCTGCTCGGCGGCGGACGCGGCCTCTCCGAGGTCACAGAGTAGCAGCTGCCCGTAGCGGGCCAGATCGGCCGCGCGGAGCGGGTCGGGGATGCGCTCATAGCGCAGCCCAATCGCGGAGAGCTTCACGGCCGTCGCGTCGCCGCACGCAACACCTGTAGGAGCCGGCGGCTCCGGCCGGCGACTTGCGTCGGCCAGCATGTTGCGGACCAATACGGTCGCAACCGGATCCTCGCCGAACTTGGCGGTGACCTCGAGCTGGCAGAGGACCATCCGGCCCTTGCCCACCCTCACCTCGGCGAGGCCGGCCGTCTCCAGCCCGCGAGGCCCACCGCTGTCCACCAGCGGAAGGAACCCCCCTCCGTTCGGCTTCACGATCTCGTGCCGGCCCACGATCCCGTCAGGCAGCCAGTGCGACAGATCGTCAGCATCGAGGCCAGCCACAATCGGGTGGGAGCAGTCGCGCGGGAACGAGATGGTCGAGCCGTGGTCGCTCAGCGCCAGCGGGATCAGAGACGAGGGGTACTCGTCCTGTTCGAACACCAGCAGGACGCCGCCGGCCCGCACGAACCGCAGGAGCTGAGAGTAGAAGGAATCGGGTCTCCCGACGACCACTCTCCCGCCGGCCTGCCGCGCCAGGGCGCCCTTTCCCACCACGGCGACTGGGACCTCCGAGAGAACCTGCTCGGCGTTGGCAGGGCCGAGCGGGAAGCAGTCCACGCCAAGCTGGGAGAGCAGACCTGTGGTCGCTCCCTTCGGGTCGTAGACCGCAAGGCGCCGCGGCACGCCGGCCACCGCCCCCGAGAGCGCGGCGCGGGAGTAGACCTTCCAGTCCTGCGACTCGGAGAAGAGCCTCCGCTCCCCGTCCCAGACCTCCACGGTGAAGCGGGCGGGGGCTGAGACCGCCGGGATAGCCGGGACCATGACCTTGGCGGAGATGCGCGTCCTGCCGGCGGTCTCGAGTCGCACGGGCTGGGACCCCTTGGTCTCCCACGAGTCGTCGGCGGCTGCCAGCCGCCACCGCACCTCCAGGCTGCGGGCCGTGCCGGAGTCGTTCAGGACGACCAGCGTGCGCTCGACATTCCCCTCCGAGAAAGCGCGCGTGCCGGCCTCCTTGACGAAGGCTGCGACGGGCTGGTAGGCCCTCTTGTGGGCCTCGTATCCCACGTTCGGGAAGTCGCCCATCTCCCACAGGTTCCACGGGCACAGACCGCTGACGCCCGCGTCGCGCGCCGCGATGATCTGCATCTGCCAGGCCTCAGCCTTGGCCTTGCGGTGGTGGGCCGCGGTGTCGGGGTAGATAGCGTCGCCGAAGAAGATGCTGGCCGCGTCGGTCTCGCCACCAGGCACCCACAGGAACTCGCCCAGGTAGAGGGGCTTCTTGCGGTCCCATCGCCATTCCCGCCCGGGATACGTATCGGGCGTGATGGTCTGGTCGAACCAGTAAGCCGTCTCCGGCCACAGGTTCCACTTCGGAAACTCCCGCGGGTAGTGAAGGTTCACCACGTCGGCCTTGCCCGCGGGATCCTCATCGCCGTCGAACATGACCGGGCGAGTGGGATCGAGGCCGCGGATGAAGTCGGCGATGCCGCCCAACCTCTCCTCTGTGCCGGCAACGGCATCGCCTCCGCACAGCAGCAGCTCGTTCTCGGCACTCCAGATGACGACCGAGGGATGGTTCCGGTGCTGCCTGATCTGGGCGGCCAGGTGCTCGCGGAAGTTTCCCCAGAACTCGTCACGGCTCAGGCCGTAGTTGGGCGAGAGACACCAGGCGGCCGATTCCCAGATGAGAAGCATACCGGCCTCGTCGGCCGCGTCGTACCACTGCTTCTCCCAGGGCTGGGCATGCAGGCGCATGGCGACGCAGCCCGCCGACCTCGCGATCTGGTAGGCGCGCTTCGGGTCGCTGCTGTACTCGTTCATCGGGTGGACGGCCGTAGCGAGGAGGTGGAGCGGGCGACCGTTAAGGAAGAAACGGCCGCCCTCCACCCAGAACTCCCGGAAGCCGAAGCGGACCTCCTTGGCGTCCTGCCCTGCCGTCACCAGCAGGGAGTAGAGATGCGGGTCCTCGGGCGACCAGAGGCGGGGCTCGGCCCACGGGGCTTCGAGGACCGTGGTCACTTTCTGCCCGGCAGGGACGACCACGCGCTGGGGCGGCAGTTCCGGCCCTGGGCCGCCTCCGGTCACCGAGGCGGAGACTGCCGCCTCCTCCGGCCGGGGGCCGGCGTTCCTGAGGGTCACCTCGACGCGCAGGTTGCGCTCGCGCACAGAGGTCATGACGAAGGCGTCGTCCACCCACACGCGCGGCCGGGCCTCGACGGAGACGCTCTGCCAAATGCCGAGTTCATCGCCGCGGGAGCCGATGGGGGCGAGGATCCCGTCCTTCACCCAGGAGGCGAACTCGGCGAAGGGAGTCGCCGGCTGGGCGGTGCCGGGGGCGATCAGCGAGGTCCAGTCCTCGGCCGCAACGAGAAGGTCATTGCGCTGGCCTGGCAGGGCATACTGGGTGACATCATACTCGACCGGCTCATAGCCGCCGGTATGCCGGCCCGCCTCGCGACCGTTGAGCCGGGCGCGGTGGCTGTACTTCACGGCCTCCAGGCGCAAGACGACCCGTTGTCCAGCCCAGGTGTCGGGGAGGTAGAACGAGCGGCGGTACCAGACGCAGTGCGGGCCGTCCGGCCGCCAGGGCAGGGTTGAGGGCACCTGGACCGGCTGCCAGGTGGTGTCAGGCCCCGGCGGAGCGCCGACGTCTGCGTACACATACTCCCACATGCCGTCCAGCCCGATGATCTCGCGGGCAGAGGCGGCCGCCGCGCAGAGCAGGATGGCGCCCAATAGGAGGATCGTCACCCAAGAGACCCGTGCCTTCGTCATCCCTCGTCTCCTCGTTTGAGGCCAGGCCCTGAGAGGGCCACCACTGCCGTGGTTAGACTGTCGCCATCGCGACTCCTGCCGAGGCCGCTGGGTCAGGGCAGTGCCCCGCGTTCCCAGGCGGGAATCCTGGACGGGAAGAGGTCACACGTAGTTGAACCCTGGCAGCGGGAGCGGGATGGGCAGCACAGCGCCCAGGGCCTCTCCCAGAGCGCCCCCGACCTCGGGCGCGTCCGGCCCGCCGAGGACCAGGGCCGCCGCCTGGGACAGGCTCATATCGAGGTGCTGGTCCGCAAGTGAGAAGCGGCAGAGTTCGCCCCGCTGGCCGAAGGCGAGTCCGCGCAGCGCCTTGCGGGGGAGGCGGGCCGCCAGGTAGGGTCGGAGGTCGCGCATCAGCCCCGGCAGGTTCAGCAGGCGAAGGGCGCCGCTGAGTATGGTCCTGCGCAGGGGGATGGCGCGGCCGGAGAGGAGATAGGGCAGCTCATGGTCGCGGCCGGGGAACTGGAATCGGATCTCCTCTATCGGCATGGCGTCGAAGATGGCCGGCAGCGCGTCGAGCACGGCGGCACGGGAGCCTGCATACTCCCCAACGGTACGCACAGGTGCCTCCTGCCGCCACGGCGGGAGCAGGGAGAGGTAGGCCTCCGTGCGCCCGTCGCACGCGATCGCCCAGATCTCGGGGAGCCCGCAGTCCCACCACCAGCAGCATTCCGAGAAGAAGCTGAGGGAGCGAAGGAACCGCACCGGCTCGGCGGCGTAGATCGGCGCCAGCTCCGGCCAGTCGCCCTGGGCCACGCGCCTGAGACGCAGGCCGCGCCGGTCGGATCGCAGCTCGCCCCGCCGGATGACAGCCTCGAGCAGGTGACCGGCCGGCACGCAGTGGTTCCGGCGGTAGAGGCTGCGGTCGCCGGATACAATCATGACCCTGGCGCCGGCTGCGGTCGCGTCTGCGATGCCTTGCTGCAGGATGGTCCCGGCGTAGCCGCGCTGGCGGTAGCGCGGATCGGTGGAGACACCGCCTATGCTTACCACCTTCACGCGGCAGCCGTGGATGGACACCTTGCTGGGCACGAAGAGGATGTGCGACACAGGGCGGCCGTCCTCTGCGATGACCCGCGCGCCGCGCAGGTGAACGCGCCGGAGCAGGTCGCGGGTGAGCCGTCTTCTATCGTAGTACTCGTGGAACTGGAAGACCTCGCAGAGGAGGTTGGCGAGGTCTTCGGCTTCCTCTCGTCGCACCGGCCGTGGGCCGTCCACTTGCCGTCTCCAGGGGGTCGAGGTGGGGTCACAGTTCTGCGCACGGATCGCCTCTCCCTGCGGGAGAGGACACGGGCGCGGGAGGGGGAACACCAGGACGACCGTGTGATGTCGGGGCGGAGATGACCGAACTGCTGGCTGGAAAGGCCGTCGTCGAGCCGGAAGCGGAGATGGCGACGACTCCGCTCACCGGCGGCGCGGCACTGCTGGCGATCCTGGTGACGGCCCTGTGGGGGACCAACCCCACGGCGCTGAAGGTCGCGCTCCAAGGGTTCCCGCCGATAGGGGCGTCGGGGCTGCGGTTCGCAATCGCCGCGGTGGGGGTCTGGGGTTGGTCTGCGCTGATGGGGGTGAGGGTCTGGCCCCGGCGAGGGGAGGGGAGATGGCTTCTGGTCACAGTGCTGTTCTTCATCGCGCAGATCGCGACGTTCACGCTGGGGGTGTACTGGGGGACTGCGAGCCACTCCGTGGTGCTGCTGCACACCTATCCGTTCTTCGTGGTGCTGTTGGCGCACTTTCTGATCCCGGGGGAGCGCGTAACTGCGGGGAAGGCGCTGGGCGCGGCGGCGGCCTTCTTCGGGGTCGCCGCGCTCTTCGGCGGGGAATGGG
>Ga0315291_10007153_pt1 | contig 13834 bp, 12 predicted proteins | sample YL17G12_20_MG_FD_203070 | JGI IMG/M metagenome (GOLD analysis project Ga0315291, IMG submission 203070) | Sediment microbial communities from Yellowstone Lake, YNP, Wyoming, USA - YL17G12_20 | ecosystem: Environmental > Aquatic > Freshwater > Lake > Sediment | place: USA: Wyoming | collected...
CTCGTCACCGCCGGCTGCCCGGCGATCATGGTCTCCCACTGGCCGGGCTTCTACTTCCAGGGCGAGGAGGTCGGGTTCAACATCTTCAAGACCGTGGTGGAGCGAATCAACCAGCTCCCCGACATCATATGGATGAAGACCAGCGAGATCGCCCTCTACTGGATGGCGCGGGCGATGGTGACGATCACGCCAACCCCCGACGGCTGCCGCCTCTCCTCCCCCATCGCCTGCCCCGACTTCACGCTCCGCCTCTCACCCGCCCAACCTGGAGAGTGGCGTGTCAACGGCGCGCCCCTCCATCCGGTCGCCGAGTGCGAGAAGCTGAAGCCCAACGCCTGGACCACCGACGATGGCGACGTCCTCCTCTCTTTCGACCTCGCCAAAGGCGAGACGACGATCAGGAGGGTGGGGTGACCGTGGGCAGGAGACAAGCTCCCGCCCTACATGCTCACCTCCCCGCCTTCCTCAACACCTCCTCGACCTCCGGCGTCGGGCTTGTGATCTCCTCGGCGGAGCCGACGGTAAGCGTCGGAATCGCTCCCTGGGCGTCGTAGACTGCTCGCACCAGCCTGTCCGTCTCACTTTGCCCGCCGCAGTGCGTGTACCCGATGATCCTGCACAGCTTGCCCCAGAGGAACTGGTTGAGGTCACAGGCATAGGGGCGCTTGAGTTGCTCGGGATCCTCGGTGAGCAGGTGCGCCTGCGCGAAGGTCAGCCCCTGCATGGTGATCTCGTTCAGCCCCTCGCCTCCGACCGCGAGGCCGTCGCCGAGGCTGGACACATCCCGGATCAGCCGCAGCATCCCCTCCGCCGGGGTCATCCCCTCGACCATCGCGTTCTGAAGGTTGGAGACGCACAGGCTCACATCGGTGAACACGGTGTCGAGCGGCAGGTCCTGCGCGGCCGCGAGGATGCTCTCACCCAGCACCGAGCGCCACATCGCCAGCCCGGGGTGGATCTTCACCATCACCTTCTTGTCGCGGTGCTTCGTCCGCGCCAAGTTCGACTCGGGCACCGACAGATAGCCGCCATCGGCCCATCCCCACCCGTGCAGCCTGCCGCTCCATAGATCCCGGTACTGGAAGTCCCTCAGCAGCGGGTAGACCGGATGCGTCGGATCCATGTCCACCGTGTTGAAGTGGGGCGCGGCGTGGAATCCCATCGCCCGCGCCTTGCGGATGAACGCCTTCCCCTCGTCGCTTGCCACGAAGGCCGGGTAGTTCTCGTCATACTGGTCGGTGCGCCAGTTCGGCACGTGCAGCAACACCCGCTCCGGGGGCACCCGTTGCGCCAAGGCGTCGAGCAAGTCGGGGTCGGTCGGACACCATGATAGCGCCAGCGTGATCGTCGGCAACCACGCCGGCCTTTTCCTCTCCTCTGCGGCGAGGTCATACGCCTTCCACAACCAGTCGCGATAGCGCGCCGCCGGCACGCGCCAGTCGCCATCGTACACGTTCACCCCCCACGCCACTCCGCCCGCTCCGAGGTTGCCCTCCACCGGGCCATATGCCTCCGTCTCCAGCCCAAGCGCGTGCGCATCCGATTCCGACCCCACGCGCAGCGCCTTGTACCTGAAGCGCGTATCCTGAGAGTGGACCCACAGCCCGCTCTTATCTCCCTGCAAGATGGCGAGCTGCGCCTCCCAGAACATCGGCCACTCCCATCGGCTGCCCTTGATCAGCGGGTCATCGAGCGGCAGCCTCAGCCCCTGCTTGACCGGCGCGACCAGTTCCAAGTCCTCCCGCAGCCCTCGGATGACCCATCGGCAGGAGACGACGCCGGGCCTCGAGCTGAAGGCCGATGGCTCGATGATCAGGTCGCCAGTGTCCGGGTCGGCCGTGATCTCGATCACCCCGTCACCATCCCAGCAGTGGAAGACCACCTGTGCCCGCTCGGGCGAGAGCTGTAGGCACCTGATCTCCCCCTCCTTCGGCGCCCGATCGTCGAGCTGCACCAGGTCCCATGACCGGTAGAGCAGTTGCAGCGCTGCCTCCTGGCTGACATCGAATGGCCGGATGAACTCCTCGCCCGTCCGACGGCTCCTGAGGGAGGTGATAAACCCCTTTTCGATCACCGCCGTCAGCGTGCCGGTCTCCACCAGCACCCGGTCGCCCTCAACTCGCACCATCTCCCTCTGACTCCCTTCCCTGGCCGCTGGCGCCGCTGGCCCAAGCAGCATCACAGCGCCGACGGCTACGGCGCACACAGAAACCCTGAGCATGGAAGCACCTCCCGGCTACCGCGCCAGTATTCTGTGGGCGGTGACGGCATCCCCTACTCCCCTACCTGCTCAACGCTGGCAGGACACCCTTCCGCCTCCGCAGAATGTGCGTCCTATCGGGGATTGCGATCGTGCCCTACCTCTCCCTCTATCGCAAATACCGGCCGCGCACCTTCGCTGAGATCGTCGGCCAGCACCACGTCACCCAGACGCTCGCCAACGCGGTCAAGGCGGATCGGATCGCCCACGCCTACCTCTTCTCCGGGCCCCGGGGGACCGGCAAGACGAGCACCGCGCGAGTGCTGGCGATGGCGCTCAACTGCGAGCACGGCCCGACCGCCGAGCCTTGCGGCGAGTGCGAGCCCTGCCGCCGCATCATCGCCGGCAGCGCGCTGGATGTGATAGAGATAGACGCCGCCTCGAACCGCGGCATTGATGAGATTCGCGAGCTCCGCGAGCGCGTCGGTCTTGCTCCGGCGGATGCTCGCATGAAGATCTACATCATAGACGAAGTCCACATGCTCACGCCGGAGGCGTACAACGCATTCCTGAAGACGCTGGAGGAACCGCCGGCGCACGTGATCTTCGTGCTCGCCACCACCGAGCCGCACCGGGTGCTCCCGACGATCCTCTCCCGTTGCCAGCGCTTCGACTTCCACCGCGTCGGCCTGCGCGACCTTGAGGCAACGATCCGAAACGTGGCCGCGAAGGAGAAGCTCGGGGTTGGTGAGAAGGCGGTCGCGCTTCTCGCCCACGCGGCTGACGGGTCGGCGCGAGACGCGCTGACTCTGCTCGATCAGGCGGCCGCCTATGCCGAGGGCGACATCACGCCGCAAGTGGTAACCGAGATACTGGGGGGCATAGATTTCGATCTGCTGGCCGAGTTCGCCGATGTTCTGATACGGCGGAGCACTTCGGACGCGTTAGCGTTCATCGAGCGCGTCGTCTCCGACGGCAAGGACCTGCGGCAGCTCATCGGCAGTCTGATCGCGCACTTCCGCGACCTGCTGCTGCTGAGCCTCGACCGCCGCGGACGGGAAGCGGTCACACTGCCGGAGGAGTCGCTCGCGCAGGCAATGCAGCAGGCTAGCGCGCTCTCCTCAGAGGAGATCGTGCGCGCGCTCGACCTCCTCGCGGAGACCGACCGGGAGCTACGTTTCACTAGCCAGCCTCGCCTGCTGGTCGAGCTGGCCGCAGTGCGCCTCTGCCGCGGCGTCCAGCCAGTGGCAGCGGCGGCCGAGCCTGTTCCCAGGACGCAGCAACAGGTGGCGGCAGCGGCCAAACGCGAAGAACCGTCCGGGCCGGCGCCCGAGCCACAAGCGGTGGCGGAACAGCCCGCCCCTTCAGAGCCATTGGGGCTGCCTGACCTCCGGCGTCGCTGGGATGAGCTGATCGTCGAGCTGCGCCGGGCGAGAAAGTCGGCGGAGTCGGCCTTCCTCCGCGAAGCGGTGCCGGTGGCGCTTGACGACGGCGTCCTGGTGCTCGAGTTCACCCAGCAATTCCACCACGACCAGATGACGGAGAAGCGGCGCGAGGTCGTGGCCGGCGCCCTCCGCCGGCTCTTTGGGCTCGACGTGACCATCGAGTGCAGGATGGCGACCGAGGTCCAGGCGACCGACAGCGGAGCGCCCGAACCGAAACCAAAGAAGCGCCGCGGCACCCTCGACGACGTGCTCTCGATCTTCCCCGGCAGCGAGATTGAGGATTGACATACCCGTTAGAGGCGGCGGCAAACAGGAGACAGCAAGCATGAGGATTCCTGGCGGAGGCGGACTCCAGAAGCAGCTCATGCACCAGATGGAGAAACTCCAGCGCGACATGGAGGCCGCCCAGCGGGAGCTGGCCGACGTCCGCGTCGAGGCCGCCGCGGGCGGGGGCGTGGTGCGAGCAGTAGCCAACGGGCAGGGCGAACTGGTGGAGCTGCATATCTCGCCCGAGGCAGTGGACCCAAACGATGTCGTGATGCTCCAGGACCTAGTGCTCGCGGCCGTCAGAGAGGCGCTGGAGAAAGGGCGGCGGGCACAGGAAGAGAGAATGGGCGATATCACCGGTGGACTCGGCATCCCTGGATTCTGAGGCGGCTGACTGACCGTGCCTGCGTACCCTCGCGCGCTTGCGAACCTGATAGCCGAGCTCGAGAAGCTCCCTGGCGTTGGACCCAAGACGGCCCAGCGCCTCGCGCTTCACCTGCTCCACGCCAGCGGGGACGACGCCACCGCGCTTGCCGACGCCATCGTCGAAGTCAAGCAGAAGATACGCAACTGCTCGATCTGTTTCAACTACACGGATGACGACCTCTGCGCGATCTGCGCGGACTTGAACCGCGGCAGTGGTGTGCTGTGTGTCGTGGGAGCTGCCCGCGATCTGCTGGCGATGGAGCGGGCAGGCGGGTTCGGGGGCCGTTACCACGTTCTCGGCGGGTTGCTCTCACCCATGGATGGAATCGGGCCGGAGGCGCTCAGGATCGCCGAGCTGGTGTCGCGGGTAAAGCAGGGCGAAGTGCAAGAAGTGATCTTGGCCACCAATCCGACGGTGGAGGGGGACGCCACCGCGGTCTACATCGCCGGGGTGCTGAAGCCGCTTGGCGTGAGAGTGACGCGCCTCGCTCTCGGGCTTCCTGTTGGGGGCGACCTCGACTACGCAGACGATGTGACCATCGTGCGCGCGGTGGAGGGGCGGACCGAGCTCTAGCAAGATGTAGTTCCAGGGCCGAAGGCATCAGGGCCTGCTATAGCCCAGTGCTGTGCCGGACCTTGATCCGCATGTGCCCGATCGCACCATTGGGGCGGGGAGACGAGCATGGGAAAGCAGCAGGCTTGCCGCCTGCTGCTTTGCCTCCCAATGCCTGTTTTCCGGGAGCTCAGGACGCCGCTGATCCTCGCTGCGCGCGCTTGGCCTGCTGTACCAACTGCTTCACGCGCTGCCCGCCCTTACGACCGATTCGCTCGTAGAACTTCGGGCCATGCCGCTTCTTCGTGGTCTCACCGCCCTTACGACCGATCGACTCGTAGAACTCCGGACCGTGGCGCGCCTTGGTTGCGCGTCCCCCCTTGCGGCCGGCCTCCCGTACTGTCATCACGCCCTTATCTGGCATTAGCTAGTCACCTCCACCTTGCGGGCCTCCGCTGCTAGGCGACCCCTTGGGGTCGCCGCTTCCCAACAGTTGCCTCCTCACGGAGCCCGACGATGCCAAGCTCCGAACCCGCCTGTATCGGATTATATGCCCCAGCTTCATGGCGGGCAATCCGACGCGACGCCTTTTTGGCGAGGAATTGTCCGCTTATCAACCAAGCCCTCCGGCGCCCGCTTTCGCGGCGTGGGGAGGGCAACGCGACCCCCGACCCCCAGTCGGCTTCCAGCCCAACGTGGCTGGCTAAGAGAGCGTCCTCCTGGCTCCTGGCCCGCTGCCAACCAGCCTCCCCTCACCCAACCAAGCCACTGCTCACCGAACAGCAAGACAGGCTGCCGCCTGCTCCGGCCACGCTTCACGACCTCTGTGAACCACCCGGCGATGTGCGGCCCACCTCTCGCCCGGTGACCTCTGCTATCGCCTGGGCCAGTTGCTCTTCCAGCACCGGCTTCAGCAGCACCCTCTCGGCCCCCGCGTCCAAGGCCTCCTGGACACGATGATCTCCGTACGCGGTGACCACGATGACCTTCGTGGGCGCAAGCCCCATGATCTCGCGCGTCGCCTCGACCCCGCTCTTCCCGCGCAGACCGATGTCCATGATCACGAGGTCTGGCCGCAGCGCCTCCGCCAGGTCTACCCCTGTGTCCGCATCGCGAGCCGAGCCCACGACATCACAGTGGAGCGCCTGGAGCAGCACTCGCAGCGTCATTGATACGACGACCTCGTCCTCGACGAGGACCACGCGGAGCGGTTTATCTGGCTGCTGATCGTGCCCCATGCTTTCCCCTGTCTCGCTGCGCCTGGCCAGCTCCGTCACCGCCGAGCCGTGACACCAGGCGCACCATCTGAGCGCGGAGGTCACACTGCTCCACGACTACCCCGGCCGGAAGATCGAGGCGGCGCGGCGTGAGGTTCAGTATCGCTCGCACCCCAACTTCGACAAGGCTCTCCAGCAGCTCGCGGCGAGCGGCGCGTTCGGATGCCACCACGGCCACGGTCGCGGCAGTTCTGCGCACCTCAGCGACAGCCCTGCTCAGCGGCTGGATGCTTAAGTTGCCCATGATCCGGCCCCGGTCGGTGTCATCGAAGACGCCGACCAGGGAGCAGTTCACCGCGCGTAGAGCCTCCATCGCATGCGTCCAGTCCGTCCGTCCGCCAACACCGAGCCAGACAGTCGGTCGCTCTCTCGTCAGGTCGAGGCGGTCGCGTATCGCGGCCGCCGCCGCCGCCACCTCGTATCCTTTTCCGGGGGTTCCCAGGCCGCCCAGCTCGGCAAGATCGCGCCGCACAAGGCTGGCGCGGACCCCCATGCTGCGGGCGAGCTGATGTGATGAGACAACCTCCACACCTCGTTGTTCGTACTCCGCAAGCAGACCCAGGTATCCTCGCAGCCTATCCGCAGACTGGCCCGACGCCTGGCCTGCCGGCCCAACGCCCACGCCCCGTGTCGCCGCGATCCGCCGAAGAAAGACGGGCGAGGCTCGCTCTCCACCAAACCTGACCCTGAGCTGACATCTGAGTGATGCCCGACGACCGAGCAAACACCTCTCTTTCCGGCACTCGTGGCACCCGGCAATGTCCAGGGCGCGAACGCATTGATAGACCGGGCACAGTAGATCGCCCTGCCGACTCAGGCGGAGGTTGCCGGAGGCGCACCCCGGGCACTTTCCCGATCGGTAGAGAGCGCAGGCGCTGCATTCGTAGACGCCGCACCTTGACCGCGCTGCTCGCCGCGCGCCCTCGCGCTTCTGTCCCATCTGTTTCACCACTACCAGTACCCGATTCGCCGGGAGCGATCTTCAATCCTGGCAGAGAGCAGTAGCGGCGTGCCCGAAGGTCTGGGGATGGTTGCCTTGTTTGCCATCGCTTGATAGCTCTCCTGCGAACGTGGCGCGCCCAACCTCCGGCACGCGCCTCCCGCTCCACGCCTCCACTCGCGCAGGGTAGGGGGCAACCCAGGGAAGACCGTCACACCGGCTGCCAAACAGGACAATCTTTTCTGCTACAGCTCTTGACGGCTTGCCTCGGCTGGACTACCATAGCGGGCAGCGAGGGTGCACATATGCATAAGTGGGTGAGCGCTCGACAGGAGCGGGAGAGCGCTGCCAGCGAGCGATTCCGACGCGAGCTGGTACGGGCGAGTGAAGTTGGCGGACAGACGTTGTCGCCTGCGCTGCAATCATTCCGCGAGCGTCGAGCCGTCACCTAGGCGGGGGCCGCGGTGCGCGAGGACGCCCTGAGCGATCTGCACCCGATGGCCGAGTTGTTGGCGAGCTGCCCCGGCATGACCAAGGAGCACGTCTACTACCTTGAGCAACGGGGCTACATACGACCGATCAAGCAACGTCACGGCAAGATTGAACGCAATCTCTACACCAGCGACCAGGCGCAGCTCGTAAAGGCCATCTGGAAACATCGCCAGGCTGGGCTCCCCCCTCGGGAGGCCCACCAGCGTGCCCTCCGCGAGCAGTCCCGCGGGCAACTGAGTATGTGGCCCGAAGGAACCGCGGAGGCGTGACGCGTGGGCGCACAGGCGAAACAGGCCGGACCGGGGCTGGACCGGGAAGCCTCCTTCCCGGTTTCTCTGGAGGCGGCCGGTCCGGCCAGCCCCCGCCTCATCATCGAGGAGGTGAAGACTCACCTCGGCGATGGCGAAGCCGAGGTAACCATCACGCTCGCGTTGGGCCCGCAGCGCTTCGTTGGTTCCGCTGCCGGCCGCGCGGGTGAGCGTCAGACGTGGGAGCTAGCAGCGGCGGCGTCTGCGGCCGCTATCCAGCAATACCTGCACCACCTTTCTTTGGACCCGTCCACTCCCCAGGTTCAGCTCCTGGACATCGTGGCGTTCGCAACAGGCATTGGACAAGAAGCCATCGCAGCGACCATCAGGGTAGCACACGACCGCACACAGACTGACCTGCACGGGTCCGTTCTGGTCCGCAACGATCGGCCTTGCGCCGCAGCCGCCGCCGCTCTCGACGCCTTGACGCGCTATTTCGGCAGGTTTCGCGCTGGCACCGTCCAGCGAACTGCCAACACCCTCCCAGGGAACACGGACGTTCAGATCGGTGAACCCAGCGATCCTCCAGTGACCGACGCGCCAGACTGCGGCCATGGCGAACCGGTGGCGTTCTCAGCTCCAGACACGGCTGAGCGCGCGCCGAGCGCGCCCAGCCGTTCCCCGGCAGGCTTCCCGGCGGTCGGTGTCGTCATCAGTCCGCCGGGGATTCATGCTGCCGCGATAGACTCGCGGGGCGCTGTTATCGCCGAAGCTCGTCGTCCGGTGCGCGCCGATGCGGACCCCGAGGCGACGCTCTCTCAGGCCGTCCAGGCGGTGCGCGAGGTTGTCGGGAGGATGGACGGCGGCGGCGAGCTTACCGGCATCGGCCTCGCACTGTCGGGCCAGCTAGCCGAGGACGAGGGGGTGTGCGTTTCGTCAGGCGACTTCCCGGAGTGGCACTACGTACCGCTGACTGCTCCCTTCGCCAGTGAGTTCGGCCGACCCGTTGCGTGTCTCAACCCGACCCGTGCTGCGGCCTATGCGGAGTTCTCGTTTGGCGCGGCCCGCGGCATCCGCGACGTGCTCTACGCGCGGGTCGGCGCCGACATAGATATCGCGCTCATCCTCGGCGGCCGGCCGACGCTCACCCAACTGCCACCGGGCCAAGCCGGCCACATTGTGGTCGAGGCCGGCGGGCCGCGGTGCGCATGCGGCGAGTCTGGCTGCTGGCAGGCGCTTGCCGGGACCGACGCCTTCGTCGCGCGGGTTGTGAGAGCGCTCCGCAGCGGCACGCCTAGCGCAGTCGGCGCTGCCGTGCACGATCAGGCCGCGGCGGTTACGCCCGCCTTGATCGTGCGCATGGCAGCCTCCGGCGACGCGGTCGCGCGGCGGGCGGTTGAGGAAACGGGCAGCTACCTCGCCCTCGGGCTCGCCAATCTTATCGCGCTATTCGGGCCCCAAGCGGTGATCGTCGAGAGCCAGCCGGCCGCAGTCGGCGCGGCACTACGTCGCGCAGCGGAAGCCTCCCTGAAGTCAACGCCGCGCGCCGGTCTGCTGTCCCATTGCGTCCTGCTCTCGCCGGAGCTGGGCGACTCCTCAACCGTCATCGGCGCGGCGGCCTGGGCAGCGCGCAACGACAGTTAGTGCAGCCTCGCCTCCTGTGATGCGACGAGGCGCGAGGATTTTCATCCTCGCGCCTCGGTCAATGTGGGGGTGCGTGTTCTGCTGGGCTGCCTTAGTCGAAGACCAGTATCCGCCCGTCGCCGGGCGCTAAGATGAACTCAGTGCCGCTCTCCCCGGTCAGCGAATCGCGCGCGGGCTTGTCCACCTTCGCGGTGTAGTAGTTCCCGGCGGGGCCCGGCAGGTTGACGACGACTAGAGCCTTCTCGTACCTCCGCTCCCAGACGTGCGAGTTGACTCTCTTCCCTGGCTCGGCCGGCAACCCGATCTTCACATCGTACTCCGGATACCAGTCGTGGCGATGGCTGGTGTTGTCGCTGAACAGGTAGTAGTAGTCGCCGATGGCGAGCGCGTAGCACAGGCTCCACCGCCGAGCGGCTGAATCGCGCTCCGGCCTCTGGCCCCGGCGCGTGTCGGTGGGCCAGCCCGCGTAATCCCGGATCTCCTCGAACCGCTCGATCAGGTTGATGCGCGGCTCCCGCATCAATGACGCGCTGTGCTGCATCGCCTTGATGCAGTCATCCCACTCCGTCCGATTGTGGCTCCACCCCGACTCGTACATGAACCCGTTGAGGAAAGGAGCGGCGAAGTCGTACTCCTCTATCGCGTAGCCGACATTCGCCTGAAGCAGGATATCGTCGCCAAGGCGCTTGCGGATCTCACCGAAAATGGCGATCCACGGCCCCGGCTCGTCGCGGAGGTTGTCGAAGAACAGCCCATCGAACTCCACCTGCATGATCGCCTCGCACCGCCGCACGACGTGCGCCTGGTACTCCGGGTTGTGCCAGTCCATCCGGTGCGTGCCCGGCCAGAACTGCTCACGCTCGCCGTTCACCCGGAGCCACCATGGATGATCCTCCGGTAACGCGTCGTCGTCGTACTCGTAGAAGCTGTTGTCGGCGAGGATGACGATGTCCGGGTTCAGCCGGCGCAACTCGGCCACGTTCTTCTTCGCCACCTCCACCGACTCCGGAGTGAAGTTCTCAGCCAGTCCTTCAGGCTGCCGATCCCACACCATGCCGATCTGCCCGGGCGAGACCATCACGAAATCATGCTTCGCCCAGTTCGCCAGCTCATGTCGGTCCGCCCCACGGAGCCCCGACCAGAGCATGGCGATCCGCGGGTATTCCGTCTTCGTGAATGCAGCTTTCGCCATCCGCGACTCCTTCCCGTCCACGGCGTCAGATGCCAACCGGGCGGGACAGCCGGCCAGCAGAAACAGCGCCAGTCCAGCCCACAAGCTCGCCGCGACCATGCGCCCCTTCATTGCCCCTGCTCCCTTTTGCCGTAGCGCCGACCTCCGCCATCTGTCGCGAGTGCCATTGTACCATCACGCCATCCCATTCGCCACGGCCCAATAGCAAGCCGCACTGCGCGGCAGGTCGGAGCGTGGCCCACGCGTAACAAGATGGTTGGGCGCCGGCAATCCCGCATACGCCTTGGCTTCTGATGCCCGCGACTAAGGGAAAAGACGAAGTGAGATTGGATGATGTGCTGACTGAACTCGGGCTGACGAATGCGAGCGCGGCTCTCGCGCCGGAATGGGAGCTGTCCCAGGCCGCCATTCCGGAGGGCGATCTGTGGCTCCTTGTGCCCGAGTTCGTGCGCGGCGCGTGCGCCGAGCTGGGCGCGCCGGAACAGGTGGCCCAGGCTGCCGTCCGCGTTGCCGAGCGTATGGCCGCCAGCGAGTCCTTGTGCGCGCTTGCCTGGCACTTGCGCTATCGGCTTTACCAGACGAAGACCGCCGGCTGGGACGACGTCTGTGGCTGGCCCACCCTCGAGGCATGCCTGGGAGCGGACGCCGGCCTCTTCTACCTGATCCTGGTGGTCTCGAACCTCCCGCAGATGAAGGAAGTGCATCAGGCGCACCGCGTGCCAGAGAACGTCATTCGCGACACCTTGCGGGATTTCGACTTCTGGACAGACAACGGCGGTGAGTCTCCTGGGCTCACACCGGTCAACGCAGCCTGGCTGTCGAACCACCTGCGCGGCGACATCTACCGCCTCGGCCGGCTCCAGTTCCAATTCGCCCCGTGCCAGTATGACCTGCGCGTCTTCCGCCATCGCGCCTCGCGCGCCGTCCTCGCACTGGCGAGGGACGGCACGCGCTACAACGCCGCCGGCCAGCGCGACGCCTCGGGCAAGGACCCCGATGGCTGGACCGCGCGCCTCACCATTACCGACGAGGCCATCGTTGGCTGCCCGATCGTGCCTGTGGGGAGGGCGCTCGCCCGCGAGGTGTCGCTGCCCGCGGCCGAGTGGCAGACCGTGCTGACCAAGGGCGACCCCGTGCTGAACATCCACATACCGGGTGGCGCGCCCCTCGCGCATGACCTCTGCGGCCAATCGCTCCGCCAGGCCTTCGAGTTCTTCCCCCGCCACTTCCCGGACCGCCCGTTCGTCGCCCTCTGCGGCGGCTCGTGGATTCTCAACACCTGGCTCGAAACCGCGCTTCCCCCTGCCTCGAACCTGGTGCGCTTCCAGCGGGAGTTCTACCTCTTCCCAATCCCGCTCTCGCCCGAGTGGCTGTTGCGCAACGTCTTCGGCGCAGTCCCCGAGGACCTGACCAAGGCGCCCCGCGACACCCAACTCCGCCGCGCTCTGCTCGACCGGCTGGCCTCAGGCCAGCCAATCCCGACCGGAGGGGGCGGTTGCCTCATGCTCCCCGAGGACTTCCGTTGGGGCGAGCAGGTGTACCGCAGCCAGCAGCTTCCCTTCGGCCTCAGCTAGTAGGGCAGGATGAAGTCTCCTGGCCTAGAAGATCCAGCGGCTGGCAGCCCGGACGCGCTCAGTACACCCCATGCTCATCAATCGCATCCATGATCGCGCGCATGCCGTCCTTGAACAGCCGCTCGCTCTCGTCATCCGTGATTCCGTATGACCCCATCTCGGTCATGCCGATAATCAGGCGGCGGCTCGCCTTGTCCTGCTTCAGCAGGTCAACCGTGTAGTCGTACGTCTGCTGATGGCCGAGCCAGAAAAGGGTCTCCGGGAAGTTCACCCAGATCACCACCTCCGGCCCCCAGGCTTGCCGCGCCTCGGAGAGCGACAGGTCGCCCACCGGCGGTGGGGTGAAGGCCTCGATCACAGGCACGCCCGTCCGCTTCACCAGCTCCACGAAGGCGGTGAGGTTCGAGTTATGCGCGTGCAAGGAGGTGATCTTCCCCGCCGCCGTAAGCTCAGGGATCCACTTCTGGTAGAAGGGCAGCGCGTACCGGGCGTACTGCTTCGGCCCGTAGATGCCGCTCAGCGATCCCATCGAGACGAACTCGCCCGGCCCTGCCAGCACCAATGGCATCAGCCGCTCGGCGCGTCTCTCCAGCGCCTCAACCAGCCGCGCGAACTGCCCGGGCCACTCGTGCTGCGCCTGAGCCCACATCTCCAGTGAGAAGTACGCGTCGCTCGCGTCATATGGCGGCCCACATCCATCGAAGCGGACGATCCCATCCGTGCCGACATCTCTCACGTGCGCGAGAAAGCCCGGGTAGTCAGAGTGATAGACGGTGTTCTCGATCATGAAGATCACCGGCTCGAAGTCAGCGACCTCCTTGATCATCCACTCGGCTTCGATGCTCTCGCCATCGCTGATGCGGCCGACGTGAGTGCGCCGCCCGCTCCGCACCGCGCCCGCTGGCGTGCGGTAGATCCTGTACGCCAGGTCGCCTTCGGTCTTATAGTCAACCTCGACGTTGCGCGTTTCAGACCATATGCCCGACCTTCTCAGGCACAGGCCCATGCCCCGGTTACGCAGCTCGCGCTCGAAGTCTCCCCGCGGCACCAGATTGTCGTAGGGGACATAGGGCACGCGGTCCGGCTCGCCGCCGTGCAGCACCGCGTTGATCCGCTCCAACACGTTCACTCACTCGCCCTCCGCCTGGTATCAGTCCGACCCGTCCGACGATCCCGACGCGCCCGACCGGTTCGGGCGCGTCGGGCGCCTCCCTCACCCCACCAGCTTCCGCATATACCGCGCCGCCAGCCCGACTTGCCGCACGACCTCATCCAGCCCGAGCAGTTCGTGACTCGCGCCGATGCATGGATGGCAGAACTCGTAGCACAGGTAGCCCTGATAGCCGATCGCTTTCAGCGCCTTGGCGAAAACCGGGTAGTTAATCAGCCGGGTCGTATGCTGGATGGGACGCTGCACCGCCTCCCTGCCCTCCTCCTCGAACTCGCCGCCGAAGTGCGAGTGCACTTGCAGACTGCCGGTCGCCTTCACCGCTGCGGCGACGTAGTCGTCCTCTTGCGAGCTCAGCAACGGGCAGTCCAGACAGGCCTTGAGCGCGGGCGAGTTGACCTCGCGGAT
>Ga0315291_10007154_pt1 | contig 13834 bp, 9 predicted proteins | sample YL17G12_20_MG_FD_203070 | JGI IMG/M metagenome (GOLD analysis project Ga0315291, IMG submission 203070) | Sediment microbial communities from Yellowstone Lake, YNP, Wyoming, USA - YL17G12_20 | ecosystem: Environmental > Aquatic > Freshwater > Lake > Sediment | place: USA: Wyoming | collected...
TACTTCATCGAGGGAGATTTCGGGTTGTCCGTCGATACATGTTCTTCGCGTGCCGGATTCGCTTGGGTGCAGGGGAGCGCCATGGAGGACAGTCTCAAGTACCACGTAGACCTGAACCGTCTGTGTGACTGGACCGCGTTGGTTGGCACAATCCTGGCGGAGGGGTCGATCCAATTTATAGGCACAGCCTACGATGGAAGTAGTGTTGTTATCGCAATGACCTTTCAGGACGACCTAGTCTACCTCACGGGCGAGACGACCCCGCCCGTGGGGGGCGCAGACCTCTTCGCCTATAGTCTGCATGCCGTCGCTCAGAGGAAGTACGGTGGCGGCTTCGGAGAGGGCGATTACCCCTATTTGATCTACACCGCCGAGCAGATGAATGCGATTGGTGCTCACCCGACCGATTGGGACAAGCACTTCAAGCTCATGGCGGACATCGACCTGTCCGCATTCGACGGCAAGGAAGGGAGGCCCGCGTTCAACATTATCGGGACAGGTGCGAGTAACGCTTTTACCGGTGTCTTCGACGGCAGCGGTCATACGATATCGAACTTTACCTATAGTTGCACAGACCGAGATTTCATTGGGCTATTTGGGCACCTTGAGAGCCTTGAGAATTCGACGAGCGAGATCAGGAATTTGGGATTGATCAATTGCGTGGTGGATGCCGGAAGTGGATCGTATGTGGGTGCCCTGGTGGGCTACGACGACGGCGATATCAGCAACTGCTACAGCACGGGTGCGGTCAGTGGCACTGGTCAAGGGTCACGGTATGTCGGCGGGCTCGTGGGGGTCGTCGGTGGTGCTGTGACCAACTGCTACAGCACCGCTCGAGTCATTGGAGATCGGTATGTCGGCGGGCTCGTGGGGGTTGCCGTTGCCGGTGGTACTGTGACCGATTGCCACAGCAAGGGGGCGGTCGATGGGAGCTCGGGTGTTGGCGGGCTGGCGGGACAAAACTCGGGTACGGTGACCACCTGCCACAGCACCGGTGCGGTCAATAGCACCGGTGTGTCGACCTCGTCGGTCGGCGGACTCGTGGGCGACAACTCGTGGCGTGGCAGCATCGACACCTGCTACAGCACAGGCTCTGTCAGCGGCGATTGGCATGATGTCGGCGGACTGGTGGGCAGTAACGGCTCTTGGGACGCGCCGGGCGGCAGTGTGACCAACTGTTACAGCACCGGTGTAGTCACCGGCGGTGTAGGCGATGTCGGCGGACTGGTGGGACACAATTGGGGAAATGTTACCCAGTGCTACAGCACCGCTGTAGTTAAGGGAGCCTTGTGTGTTGGCGTACTCGTAGGCAGCAACCAAGGCGATGTGACCGACTGCCACAGCGTCGGGCACTTCAGTGGCGGGGAGTCACTTGGTGGACTCGTGGGATGGAATAGTGGCAACATCATGAAGTGCTATTCAAGGAGCGGCGGCGGCGGCAATTCTTCTATTGGCGCGCTGGTGGGCGAGAACCGTGACTCAGGCGCCGTAACCATGTGCTACAGCGCCGGGTCGATCGATGGCTGGGACTCCATCGGTGGACTGGTGGGCAAGAACGTCGCCTCAGCTACCGTAACCGATTGCTACAGCACCGCTAAAGTCACCGGCAGAGGAGAGCATATCGGCGGACTGGTGGGTTTGAACGCCGCAGCGGTTACCCAATGCTACAGCACCGGCGCGGTCAGCGGTCCATACGATGCTGGCGGGCTGGTGGGTCAGAACTGGCACGGTACTGTGACCCAGTGTTTCTGGGATGTAGACACCAGCGGTCTACATAACATGTGCGGAATTCAAACGGACGCTATTGGCTGCGATGACTCGTTTGGCAAGACGACGGTCGAGATGCAGACGGAAAGTACATTCACCAAAGCCGGGTGGGACTTCGTGAGTATCTGGCGGATGCCCGAGAACGACTATCCGCATCTGCGGTGGGAACCCGCAGGCGACCCAAACGAACCCGCAGGGCAATGAGCGAGAACCGCTGCGACGGAAATCCGAAATTCGAATATTGAAATCTGAAACGAGGCGGAATGGACGAAGTTCTAATGTTGAAAACGCCCGGGCCTCTGGTCCGAGTTTGGGGCTTCTGTCATTACACCGCCGTGCATGAATAGGTAAAGTTTTATAGCGCAAGTCCGGCTCCAGCGAAGAATGATGTGACAAGAGGTGGCTTCTGCCGGTTTCGTCCAAGAGCGAGATGGAATTCCATATGCAACTGTTCCAAGTCCAAGCAGGCCAAGTTGCGCATCTCGACATCTTTGAGATGAGTCCACAGCCACTCGACCGAATATCTGGGGACACCATAGAATGGCGGTCCGTTAAGGTCATTCTTGCCACCCTGATCCGCACTTTCAGGTCAGAAACGAGGATTTCATATATGGCGGTCCGCTTAACGGACCGCCATTCGGGACACCCTACTCAATTCAAGACCGAAATAAGTAAGATGTCCCCGGAATTCTACCGGTTCCTCGTGATCCGTTACCGGCTTGGATGCTCATGCAACCATTCTTTGGCTCGTCCCTGACAACATGCACACCGTGCGCTGATCTCGGCATCGTATTCGCGCGGGCGGAAATCTCTCGCAAGCAGTTCCATCAAATCGCGCATCCGGTCCTCGCCGAAGACATGTTGCGCCACGGAATCAGAAAAGACACTTTTATGGATGACACTTCCATGACCTCCTGGGGTATTCTCGTATTCTGTCAAGAGTACGGCGATTTGGGGGATGCCAAGCTCTGGGTCCACTGATGCGGCCGATAAGAGCACAGGGCCAAACCATGACCAGTTCTCGCTCTCCAAACCAGGGCCTCCTGCATCCGGCCTTGCGTGGTAGACTACCAGAGTCATAGTGCTCCATGGACATTCGCGGTCGACAGCACGCATGTAGACGGCGGGGTCATGGCCATATAGACTTTGTGCATCACACACGACGTACTCGCGCAACTCGGGCGTCGGATAGGATCGGTCCACGTTTTCAGATTGGTGTCGCCAGTAGTAGTACAAGTCATTTGCGAAGCGCAGACTCTTGCGGAGGGCTCTAACTATCTCAGGCAGGATCCATTTCTCATGAGAATCATACCGCTTCTTCAGAGAGAGGCGCCAGAGCTCGATGAAACCAGGGTAATCCCGCGCGGCAGCAATCTTCTCCTTTTTGAGGATCAGATCGAACAGACCACTCGCAAGGTCTCTGACTTCCTTCGGTGTAAGGATATCGCCGAACTGCTCGACTCTCGGTGCAACTCCTTCCACCTCGAACAGAGCATTCTGAATCCGCAGGTCGCGAAAGGCCGGAGCATTCCTGTCTTGCTTCCACGATTCAATCGCTCGGATGATCTCCTGGTCCCTGATTTCGTGCGGAAGCAACTCCTCGCGATTCAACCTCCCCCAGTAATCAGTTGGCTCACCGATTTGTACCCCCTGTGGAGCAATGGGACTATGACTTGAGGACCCCGCCTCCCACCCAGGAAAAATGAAGCCTATCAATTCGGCGATGGTCTCGGGATTCCATTCGCATGCTTGACTTCTATCGGCGAGTTGCTTCTTCAATGATTCCCGAATCTGTTCGTTTCGTTTCTTTGCGTCCTCCGTATCTGAGCGAGAGGAAAGCCCCCGAAGATGCGCAACGTTCTCGTTGATAAGGAAAAATGCTTCTGGTGCCGTTGAACGCAAAGCGCTGCAGATGAGCAAGTGATCAAGATCGATCTCGCCGTGGATCGTACGCCATGCCAGCCATGTCCGCCGTAGCGACGCCTTCAAAATGCGTGGGGTCACGAGTAGTTTGCAGAGGTTGTCGATCGGCCGAGATATCAGCCCGGCATGGGCAAAAGGGTCCATGGTGGCAGAATCGTCGAACCCACCTCTGCCCTCCTTGTCTTCTGCGCTGTGAGGCTCACGATCGCCAACGTACTTCTTGCGACAGTAATCTCGAAAAGTACGTAAGACGGCTAACGCGGGACCCTGAGCAAGGTTTGGAACGACTTCGATATGCTCGCACAATTTCGCCATGATCTGCTGGCCTTCATACTTCTGACCAATCGCGAGGACGAAGGTGATGTTGTTAAGGCCTTTCAGGTCCTCCAAAAGGGCGGCAAGCTCGTTGAAGAAGTCATCACCGCGGATGTTTCGATCCACATCTTCCAGAAAGATCACGAGGCGGATATGTGCTCGCGCGACAACATTATCAAGTCTCTGCACAACCTGTTCACAATTCTTGTGGCTCGACAGCAGCGCGCACAGCGTCCGCGCAAATCCCCCCGAATTAGTCATGATTCGTCGATAGGTGGCTGGAACACTGGCGACTTCAAGACAGTCAATCGAGTCCGACAACTCTCTGATTACGGTGTCAAGTATGTGGTGAGCGATAGTCCCCTCTTGAAATCCCCACCCGGAGACCTCGGAAACAACGAAATCATTCGAGGGGCGAAGTCTTTCACTCGCTGACCCGATGGAATTTGCGGAGGAATCCCGTAGGTAGTGCCCGGCCATTTTGAGTATGCTGCTCTTGCCGCATCCGTATGGTCCTATGAGTCCAATAGTTCTAACCGGGTTATCTTTCAGCAAAGTGGCGATACGACGTGCGTAGGGCGCCGCATCGAAGTAGTCCTCTGTTGGCTCTGAGACGGGCTCTTCGCGTTCCAGCCATTTGATGAGCCTTTCGGGGTCCTTCGCCAATTCATCTAGACCCGCCACCGGCTTGCTGTTTCGCGCGTTTGGTCTCTTACGACCCTTGGGACCTGAAATCCAAAGAAACAGAGGCGCCAGCGTGCCTCCGCCGAGGAAAAGCAGTATTGCGCTCACGCCTTGGACGGCCCAAGGTATATCGTCGAGAAGGTTAGATCCGACCCGCCACTGATAGATGAACGAACACGATGCGAACGAGATAATCCCTACGGGCCACGCCGGTGGATTTGTCGCCCAAGTGCGCAGTGGTCCCAATCTTGCGCCAAGAGACGTGAGTATCACCCACGCAGCCGTCGCCGCCACGAGGCCAACGAGCAAATTTCCAACCCATCCCCAGGGTAACAGGAATTGCGTCACCACCTCCTGGACAACCAAGAGGGGCCGCCAGATTACGATTCCCACCCCTATGGAAGTAAGCAGGAGCAATCCTAGATCTGCCCATCGTCGAAATACCAATGCTCGAAGCGACCTCCCACCTTGGAGAGTAAGAACTGAACCGTCGACCATGACTCATTCTCCATCTCAGGACACCGCAAACCCATTACCTTATTGTAGAGCCACGCCGACACGAATGTAAACAGGAATTCTGGAAACAACGAATCGCACGAATTACACGAATAAAAGGGCTCTCTGCTCGGATTCGTGGCATTCGTGCCATTCATGGTTCAAGAAGAAGTATCCGCAGATTTCGCCGCCCGGCCTTCGGCCGGAACCAAATCAACGCGCGCAGGGACGCAGAGGCGCGGAGAGGAAAGCGCAACTGCACTCGATTCTACCCCAGCGTCACTGCGTCTCTGCGCGAGATATAATTCGTTTTTCCATAAGGACTTGCCTCGCTCGGTCGGAATTATCTGGAAATGGTTTTGAGTTGTTACGAGTTAGTAGCACAGATTCAGAGTGGGTAAGTCTGCGTAAATCTGCGCAATCTGCGGATGATCTCCTGGTCGTGTATAGGCAAGCCCGGCCCGGCGTCATGCACGAGGCAGTGGCCGCTCATGTCCCGGGCCAGATCCCTCGACTGCGCTCGGGATGACAAACGGGAGAGTCGTGCGGGGACGCGCGACCTACAGAACCACAGACCACGGCCGGGGGCGGCTGTGCTACATTTCTTTGCGGGCTTTCTTTAGTCTTTGTGGGAGAACGGTTTAGGAGGCAGGAGATCGCGACATTTTGTTGAGATTCCCGTTGACAGGGGAGTATGGTTAATTTACCATATACGTAATAGCGCATGAGGCCGTACACGGGCCGCGAGTAAGTAATAGGCAATCGTCAACAATCGATCCGAAGGAGCTTTGGTCATGGCCGATGAGACACACACCCTCGCCTGCCGGCACAGCATCAGGAAGTCCGCAGGCTCCCGCTCGGCCTGCCATGCAAAACAAAGCCAATTTCCGGATGGGACAAATCAGGATTAAGTGACGGTGGAGAAAGGGGTTATGGCGAAAAATGTGAGCTGAGCGTGCGTGAAGAACAAAGCCAATTTGTATCGGAAGTTTTAAGTTTCAGGTGTGAAGTGTCAAGTGGGTACCCCTGCAATCCACGGTCCCCGGGCACCGCCTGCCGGCGTCACGGCATGCGGGAGCCAGTGCGCAAAACAAAGCCAATTTGCGGATGGGACAAATTGGGACTAAGTGACGATGGGGAAGGGGGTTACGGCGAAGAACAGGGACTGTGCGTGGGCGAAAAACAAAGCCAATTTGCAGCGGAAGTTTCAAGTTTCAAGTGTGAAGTTTCAAGCGGGCTCCCATGCTTCACGCTTGCCAGGAACCGTCCTCCGGTCCTGCTCCGGGCAGGGGGTGCCGTGCACAAAAACAAAGCCAATTTCGAGCGGAAGTTTCAAGTTTCAAGTTGGAAGTTGCAAGTGGTGGCCATGGCTTCAAACTTCACACTTTACACTTCAAACTCGCCGCGAAGCGCCCTGCGGCACCGGAGGTTACGTCTCGACGGGGATTTTCAGGTCGGCGAGGGTTTGGCGGAGCCAGGCGAGGGACTTCTCGATCATGGGGCCGCCCTGGCCCTCGCACTCCATGCTCAGGATTCCGGTATAGCCGTGGTCGCGGAGCATCTCCAGGCATTTACGGATGTTGTCGGCGTTGACGCCGTCGCCGATGGCGCACTGACTGACGGCGATGCCGGTCTGCTGGCCGCGGACGGCGGCCGCGAGCGAGGGCGACACGTCCTTGACGTGCACGTGGCTGACCCGGCTGATGAAACGCTTGAGGAACGCGACGGGGTCCTGGCCGGCGATGAAGGTGTTGCCCGTGTCCATGTTCATGCGGAGGTACTGGCTGTCGCAGAAATCGAGCATGCGTGCCATCATGTCGGGCTTGGTGGTGAAGTAGCCGTGCGGCTCGATATTGATGATGATCTGGTGCGCCTCGGCGACCTCGATGATTTGGCCGTAGCTGCGCTTCATCAGCTCCATCGCTTCGGCGTCGGTGAGCCCTTCCGGCTGGTGCATGCCGTCGGTCGTGTCCACGTTGGGGCAACCGATCAGGTGCGCCCACTGGATGGACTTCATCACGTAGGGCACACCCCGCAGGGGGCCATCCTTGCCGGAAAGCGGGTATGCGGCGTCCACCTGCGAGAACCGGACGCCATAGGAATCCATCTTGCGCCGCAGCAGGACGGGGTCCTCGTAGAGGGCGACGTGCGGCTGGTAGCCCAAGCCGTGAATCCAGCTCACGCCGTCGATCAAGCCGCACTCGATGTAATGCACCTCGTTCTTCTTCGCCCATTCGAGGCACTTCTCGAAGCTGAAATACGCGCTGTTGAACGCATCCGTGTGAAATCCAATCTTCATCTCTGTAGTCCTCAATGCCCGTGTTCGCAAAATCCGGTCGGCCCCGTCCCCTGCACGGCAAGCATCCACTGGCCCGGGAGTCTCGGTAGCGTACCACAGCGTCGCGTCCCCGGCAACGGGGTCATGAGGAAAACCCTGTGTCGGAAATAGAACAATGCTCACCCCGATTTCGAACTCTGGGCGGTATAGTGAGGGTCACAACGTATCGGCGGTCCCAGGCAGTCCCGACCGGGTGATGCCCGACGAGTATGCCGCCGGAATGGATGAACAAGTAATCCCGGCAAAGAGAAAGGGTCAATATGAACAGGAAGGTCGTACTGATGACGGTGGCGGCCGCGGTGCTGCTCGCCGGATGTCAGGGCGAGGGTGGCACGGGGGGATTCGTGCAGGAGCACAAAGGGGGGCTGATCGGGGGCGGAATTGGAGCGGGGATCGGAGCGCTGGCGGGTCAGGCGATCGGCCGCAATACGACCTCCACATTGATCGGGGCGGCCGTGGGCGGTGGGATCGGCTACCTGTTGGGCAACACACAGGATAAGAAGAGGGCGGAGAGCTTCAATCCGGCCACGCCGACCGCGCTGACCGGGACGCAGTGGCGGGTCGCATCGCTCAACATGCCGAATCCGCCGACGTACCGGGAGATGTACCTGACGTTCGCTCCGAACAGCCAGTTGGTCACGACGCAGGTCCTGCCGGACGGAAGAGTGATCACCGCCACAGAAACCTATCGTATCGCGGACCATACGCTGATCATCAACCGGCCGGCCGAGGGGGGCGCACAGGGCTACATCATCAATGCCAACTACAGCCAGACGGACGGGACCATGACGATCACCTCGCCGGATTTCAATGCGAGCCTCCAGCGTGCCGAGCAGGTCCCCACAACGGGGCCGGCGCGAGCGCCGATACCGATACCCGCGCCGCCGAGGTAACCGCCGCTATCGTTGGTTTCTGCCGGTGGAATCTGACACCGAGGCCGGCGGTCGGCGGACAGGTTGTGCGCAAACCGGGTGGGGCACATCGAGACCGCGATTGAGACCTCGGCCAGGCTCGCGGGCCTGGAGACAGAGAAACGGGAAGCAACCGATACAAGGTTCTTGAACCACGAACCGGAGGAAAGCCCGATGATTACTGCGGTCCCGACAACGGAAGGTGTGGTCCCGTTCCACGGGCACAAAGTGTGGTACAGAATCGCCGGTGACCGGGAAGACCCGGGCCGATTGCCCCTGTTGTGTCTGCACGGTGGCCCGGGAGTGCCGCATGATTACCTCGAGCCGTTGGAGGCGGTGGCGGCCGCCGGCCGGCGCGCCATCTTCTACGACCAGCTCGGGTGCGGCAATTCCGACCATCCTCATGATCCCTCTTTGTGGACCGTCGATTTGTTCGTCGAGGAGCTGGCCACGATGCGAGAGGCTCTCGGGCTGGAGCGGGCGCACATTTTCGGGCACTCCTGGGGCGGGATGCTGGCGATGGAGTATGCGTTGACGCAACCGGAGGGTCTGGCCAGCCTGGTCCTCGCGGATTCCCCGGCGAGCATGCGTCAATTCGTCGAGGGAACGAATCGGCTGCGGGTGGCGCTGCCGGCGGACGTGCAGGAGACGCTGAGAGAGCATGAGGCGGCCGGCACGACGGACGATCCTGCTTATCAGGAGGCGATGATGGAGTTTTACCGCCGGCACCTGTGCCGTCTCGATCCCTGGCCGGAGTTTGTCGGCCGGACGTTCGAGAAGCTCGTGCAGGAGCCCGAGGTGTACCTGACGATGAACGGACCCAGCGAGTTCTTTGTCACGGGCGTGCTCAAGGATTGGGACATCGTGGACCGGCTGGCGGAAATCCGCGTGCCCACGCTGATTACGAGTGGTCGCTATGATGAGGTTACGCCGGAGGTGATGGAAACCGTGCACCGCGGCATCCCCGGCTCCGAATGGGTCCTGTTTGAGAACAGCTCGCACATGGCTCCCATCGAAGAGCCGCAGCGCTACATGCAGGTTCTGAATCAATTTTTGAGCCGCGTCGAGCAGCAGCTTTGAGACAGGCCGTCAGACAAAATCCCTGACGTCGAGGACTTCTCCGGTGCGGCAGCCTTCGATGCTTTCCTTATACGCTGGCACGAACTTGGCGGCAGGCATGCCGCCCGGGACATCTAATCTCAGGGCTCGCAGGGTCTCCGTGGCCCGGACGGGACTTACGGCATTGATCCGAATCCCGCGTTTCATCTCCGGGGCCGCCGCGCGGGCGAAGGCTTCCACGGCGGCATTGACCATGCTGATGGCGGAAGTGCCGGGGATCGGCTCCTTGCTGAGTACGCCACTGGTCAGCGTGAAGGAGCCGTGGTCGTTAACAAAATCACGGCCCACGCGGACCAGGTTCACTTGGCCCATCAGCTTATTGGTCAGGCCCAGCATGTAATCATCGTCCGTAAGCTCATCGAGGCCGCCGGACTTGGCCGTGCCCGCCGTGCAAATGACGGCATCGAAGGAGCCAATCCCCAGAAATAACTGCTTGATCGAGTCTTTCGAGGCAATATCGACCTGGAAATCGCCGCTGCGGCGCCCCACGCTCACGACCTCGTGCTCGCGAGCGAGCGCCTTCACGACCTCTTTGCCGATCATTCCGGTCGCGCCGATGACAACGATTCTCACGCCCTTTGCCCCCTTCCGGCCCGGTCTTCCGAGCCGGCGTTACTCTTGCTCCTCGGGCTCTTCGCTTTCGCCGAACCCTTCATTATCCGGGAAGAACTGCTGGTTCGGAAACTCCTGTTCCGGCGGGAAGTACCCCTGGCTCGGGTAGAATCCCTGGCCCGGGAGCTCGCTCTCACCATACTCCTCATTCGGGAAATCCTCTTTGCCGAATTCCTGGTCCGGGAACTCGCCCTCGCCAAACTCTTCATCCGGGACGCCCTCTTCATCGAATCCCTGGTCCTCGGACTCCTCGTCTTCGAATTGTACGCCGACGAGTCTCTCCCGGCCGAAGCCTTCGTTCGCGAATCCCTCGCCACCAAATTCGTCACCGAATTCCCGCCTCTGGAGTCCCTCGTCATCAAATCCCTCGCCGAACTCCCGGTTCCGGAATCCTTCATCGCCAAATTCCTCGTTCGGGAAACCTTCCCCGAATCCCTCGTTGGGGAACTCGCCGAACTGCCGCTCTCGGAATCCCTCGTTCGGGAACTCGCCGAATTCGCGTCCCCGGAATTCCTCGTTTGGAAATTCGCCGAATTCGCGTCCCCGGAATTCCTCGTTCGGGAAGCCTCGTTCACCGAATTCCTCCCCTCGTCTCTCGCGGAATTCTTCGTTGGGGAAGCCTCGTTCGCCGAACTCTTCCCCTCGTCCTTCTCTGGCTTCTTCGCCCCCGAGTCGCCCTCTGGGCTGGATCCCGGCTCTGCCTCCGGGCGTCTGGGCTTGTGCACCGCCTCGGGGTGCACCCATGGTACCGCTTCGGGGTGCACCCATGGCACCGCCCGAGCTGGCGGCTCCTCCGCGTGCACCGCCGGCCCCGGCCGGCGCAGCGGTCAGCACAGTGCCACACATCGGACACCGTGCCGGCCAGGTCGCCTGGAACTGCGGATGGTTCGGGCACGTGTAGACGCCGATCTCGCACACTCTGGTGGGCGGTGGCATCCGGCCCTGTGCAAAGGCCGTGCACGCGGTCGAAGCCAAAACGAAAACTGTTATCATAGCCAATGTTCTCATAGTCTTTGCCCTCTACTAATGCTCCTTGGAACGCTACTGGTTGCGGCCGAACAACTTGTTCATCTCGTTCAGGATTCCGCCGTATTGCGGATTGGGAGGATATGGATAGGGTGCCTGGTAGCCGTATTGGCCGTACTGATTGCTTGGGTAATAGTAGGCCCCGGTGTTCGGATTGTAGTAGTATCCCGTGTTCGGATTGTAATAGTACCCGTTATACGGATATGGACTTACGTATCCATAGTTCGGGTAGTATCCGTAGTACGGGTATTGATAGGAGTATCCCTGGGGTGGGTACACATATGTATATCCCTGGTTCGGGTACGGATAGGCGTATCCATAATTCGGATATCTTTCTCGCAGCTCTTCGTTGCGCTGTGCCTCCCGGGCTTCCTCGTTTCGTTGTCTCTCTCTCCGCTCTTCATTCTGTCGTGCCTCCCGGGCCTCTTCCGTTTCGCGTTTCTCATCTTTGTCCGCCGCCAGCGTCGCGCCTGCGTCTGCCGGAAGGGATAGCTGTATCCTGCTCAACATACGCTGACACATCGGGCACCGTGCCGGCCACGTCGCCTGGATCTCCGGATGACTCGGGCAGATATAGACACTGGTCTGTCGCACATCGGTTGGCTGCGCCGACCGGTCCTGGGCCAAGGCCGTGCACGTTGCCGACGCTGCGATGAGGCTCACGATGGTTACCAGAGTTCTCATGGTCTTGCCTCCCCTGTCTCTCTGATCGTGAATCTGAGCAAACAGAATACCCCCTGACGACGATTTCCATTGTCAGGCATCCGCTATCGTACTGCGAGCCTGCGCGGACTCGCGAGTGAGCAAAAGTCGCATTTGCGAGCGCCCTATTGCTCAGGGGCTGTGTCCGACTGCGACGGATGCGAGGCTTCGTTCGGCTTCGACGAGAACGCGCCAAAAGCTCTCGGTGTCGCCCATCCCGGCCTTGGCGAGGCAATAGAGAATGCCCAGACAAGTCCGGGCCTTGTGCAGTCTGCTGAGCGGATGGCTTCGTGGATTCGGGTGGGAGCCTCCAGGCCGAAGGGCTTGGGGAGAGTGGAAATCAGGGCGTCGGGCCGGAGGGTTCGTCGCCGCTCCCGGAGGCGAGTTCCCGGGGCCAGACCCGAGCACCCGGCCCGCCCAGCGGCAGGCCGTTCTCTTGCGAGTGGATCATCATGATCTTCTGCCAGATCTTGCCCGACAGGCCGTTGGTCAGGTCCTCCAGGTCGTTCACCGCCTCCGTCGCGACCGGGTCGTGGTAGTCCTGCACGTACAGAAAACCCGTCTTGCTCACCAGCGACAGCATCTCCGTGCAATAGTCGAGGTAGCGGGCCAGCTCGTAGGGGTTGAGCGTGCGTTGCGGGGAATGTGGAGTCGCCATGCTCGCTTCAGAAATGCTGTCGGGGTCCTTGGTGAGCTGGTGCATATCGATGATATGCGCGATGCAGCGCAGCCGATTGACGGCACTGATCACCCGGTTGCGCTTGCGGCGGTTTTCGAGCGTGACCAGAAAGAGGATGCCCGCGCCGAGCAGGACGAGGCTGTCGAGCGCCGAGTCGATCATCTGGACGAAGTCCGCCAGATTGATGCCGTCCGCGCTGATGTGCCACTGCGAGAGCGACTGTACGAACACCAGCGCGGCGCTCCCGATGAGGGCGTACGTGCCGATTCGCAGCAGGTAGTTCGGCCTGGCAATCCACTGGACCGTCTGATGCGTCTCCTGCGCGATCTCGTGGAGCCCTTGGCACACGTTAGCCAGATTGGACTGCGGGAACCGGTCCCGCATCCGCAGATGCAGCCTCTCGATCGTCTTTTGAATCTCTTCCGCAATGAGAATATGTTTTTGCTTCTTCATATCCACCGGGCCACCATCGGCGACAGCATGGACCCCAATCCATCATCCAACGCCGGCTGTCCCTGCGTTCTAAACTACCGCTTGCCCAACTTAAGGTCAATAAGCCGCCCGCGCCAGCGACTACAAGAACGTCGCGTTCAACGGCGCATACACCTACCTGGACTTCCCCGACGAGTGGCCCCCGGAAAGGCGACAAGCCGTATACGAAAATGCCCAAGCCGAAAGGGATAAGTGATAAGCCATAAGTGACAAGTGATAAGCAAACGTTACGTCTTCCATTGTCTAACCGCAGAGGAGGCAGAGGCTCGCAGCGCGGCCTGCGGCCGCAACCCAAACCCTTTTGAACTACGAATACCACCAATAGTACGAATGGAAGCGGGGAATCCTTACTTGATTCGTGTGATCCGTGGAATTCGTTGTTTCCAAGAAGCTTGTCAAGAAAACAAGATGTTGCGCCTTTGCAGTACAGAGGAAAATAATCGACAATCAATTATCAATAATCCATTGAAACTGCACGCGGCTCTTTGACAACTTCATAAAGAGACTTTCCAACGACGAAAGGCACGGAATGAATCCGCAGATTTCGCCGATTTACGCCGATTATTTTCTTCGAATCTGTGAAATCTGTGGAATCTGCGGATGGTTTTTTGAATCTGTCTCCGGCGGCCGGGCCGTACGGTCGGACTCTGACTTGACACTTCTCGCCTGTCGCTTGCCACTTCTTCTTGACAATCGCTCCTCCATCCTCCATAATCAATCCTGGTTTGGTGGCTCCACAACCGCCCCACGAGGACGACGAGGCGATGTGCG
>Ga0315291_10007155_pt1 | contig 13832 bp, 8 predicted proteins | sample YL17G12_20_MG_FD_203070 | JGI IMG/M metagenome (GOLD analysis project Ga0315291, IMG submission 203070) | Sediment microbial communities from Yellowstone Lake, YNP, Wyoming, USA - YL17G12_20 | ecosystem: Environmental > Aquatic > Freshwater > Lake > Sediment | place: USA: Wyoming | collected...
CCTCATTCGCGCTGTCGCTTGGAGCAACGGCGCTCTGCGGCGGCGTCATTGGTGTCTGGCGATTCTATCGTGACGTACTGGTGCGTCATGCCCCGAGCCTGCAACAAATGCTCGCCTTGGCGGCCGTCGTCGTGGGTGTGACCGTCCTGATCGCCATTCTGGGTTGGTTTGTTGCGTCGATATATCCTCGGGGCCGGGCTAAAGCAGCCGTTGCGTGCGTGCTGATCTATATGTTATCGGTCGCGGGGGGCGCCGGCTACGCGGCCCTCAACCCGCCTCCGCCTCGGCGCGTGGTCTTCGAGCCGCCGGTGAAGGCTACCGGGCCCAACATCGTCCTGATTGTCGCCGATGCCCTTCGCGCCGACTACCTGAAGATGTATTCGAACGACGCCCGCGTGGATACGCCGAGTCTCGACGCGTTCGCACGGGACGGCATCCGGTTTGATCGGTGGTTCTCCCAAGCCTCTTGGACCAAACCGTCGTTTGCGACGATCTTCTCGGGCCGGTATCCGGCATCACACACCGCCACATCGCAGTCGGCGCTGCTGCCGGAAGGCATCACTACTTTCCCGGAGATCCTCGCGGATCGCGGCTATTTCAACAAGGGCTTCGCCAACAACGCCAACATCTACTCCGCTTTCGGCTTCGCGCAGGGATTCACCGATTACGTCGACCTGAAACCGCGACTGTATTTCGGCGCGAAATACTCCGCATCGCGGCTGGCCGTGTACGAGATCCTCCGCCACGGCTGGCACCTTGTCGTCTCGCGTCTGACGAAGAAGATCAACGTGACCGACTTCTACCAGCCGGCCGACGTGGTAACGCGCGAAGCCTTGACGTGGCTCGACAGCGATCAGCGGCCCAAGGACGCGCCGTTCATGCTGTTCCTTCATTACATGGACACGCACGACCCATTCATGGACCATGCGCGTCCCGGAGTCGGCTACGCGCGCGTCCGGTTGGAGAATCCCGATCCCGCGAAGTTCCTGATCCCGATGCGGACAGCATACGACAGCGAAATCGAGTACTTGGATCGGTACATCGGCGTCTTGCTCGACGGGTTGCGGCAACGCGGGATCTATGGTGATGCCGTGATTCTGTTTACCTCCGATCACGGAGAGGAGTTCTATGACCACAAGGGGTGGTGGCACGGACAGACGCTGTTCGACGAACTGATCCGCGTCCCCGCAATACTGAAGCTGCCGAACGAGCAGAAGGCGGGTGTCGTAGATGCAGGATTCGCGCGCCACGTCGATATCGCGCCGATGCTGCTTCAGTTCGCCGGAGCAAAACCTGATGCCGCCATGCCGGGGAAATCCGTGTTCACGTCCAACGGTGATTTCGCGAACAACGATATCGGTTTCGTCTATGCGGAGAACGATTTCGAGAACAACGTCATGCAGGGCATTCGCAGCCGCGAGTGTAAACTAATTCGCGCCAACCCTGACAATCCGCGAGGCCACGCGCCCGTTGAAGCGTACGACGTGATGAAAGACCCCAGGGAACTGAATAACCTCGCCGGAGAGAACAATCCCTGCGAAACCGGACTGCTCCCAGTGCTCGATCAGATGATCGTTTCAGCCAAGGAGGGCGTTGCCGAACCCAGGAGCGTCTCGCACATTCCCACAGAACAGGCCGACCAACTGCGAGGACTCGGCTACCTCGGCAATGAGTAGACTGTTCCCATCGTCACCACGGAGTTACGAAGAGCACAAAGGAAACATGAGCGAGGGCCGGGTTCGAGTGCGCATTCTTGGGTCAGAGGGTTAGGGCTGGGATGGCCCGTTCGTCAACCCCGTGGTCTCTGTGGCCGGCACCATCCAGAGTGTCCGAAATCTGCTTTCGCAGTTCTTGTCCACGAACATCAGGATTGGGCCCGCCGTAACATTCACAAGAACCCAGAAGGTGAACCCGAACAGAGATCCAAGCCCAGGACCCAGAGCAATCGCCGCACCCGCTACTATGACTGCGTCCGAGGCAAGTTGAACCCCGACAAGAAACGCGAAGTAGCCGAAAGTCATCCTGAATCTCGATTTCTGACCACAGGCAGGGCACGAGTGGACGCCAAATGGTGACGACAAGTACCTGCGCCAGGTGAGCGGGAATACATGTTCGCACTTGGGGCACTTCATGTTTGCCTCCACACTTGAGTTAAAGTCATCGGCAATGCTGTAAACGACGGCTCTGGAGTGCCGCGGCTGCAGGGACGACCTATCGGCAACAACGCTCCCTACCCTGCCTGCGACCCCACGTTCCTATTGTACACCGGCTTCCGTTTCGTCGCGAAGGCCATGATGCCCTCGATGCCGTCGGGATGCACGATGCAGGAATGAATGGCCATCCGCTCGTTTTCGAGCTGCACCTCGAGGGGCGTCGAGAGCGAATTGGTGAGCAACTCCTTGACGCGCCCGAACGAATGGAGCGAACGATCCGCGAGTTCGCGCGCCATGGCCAGTGCGGCCTCAAGCGCCTGTCCATCTTCGACGACCTTGTTCACGAGTCCCCATTGCAGCGCCATGTCGGACGTGATCGGCGGATCGAATGCGGCGATCTCGAGGGCGCGCGCAAGTCCCACCAGGCGCGGCAGCATAAATGTCCCGCCGCCGTCAATACATAGTCCCCACGAGGTATAGGCTTGCCGCAGAACGGCCGACTTGGCCATAACGCGGAAATCGCACGCCAGCGCCAGCGAGAACCCGGCGCCCGCGGCGATGCCGTTGATGGCCGCAATCACCGGCTTGCGCATGCGGCGAAGCTCGATGACGGACTGATGTAGTACGGAGGCCATCGAATATAGGATCTCGCTTGGGGGCCGCTGATCGTGCGCCACGCTTTTCAAGTCCGCGCCGGAACTGAACGCCTTGCCCGCGCCCGTGATCACAAGGGCCTGAACGGAAGCGTTCACGGCCAAGGCTTGGAAGTGCCGCGCCATTCCATGGATCACCTCGATGCTCATCGAGTTGAACGACTCGGGATGGTTGAACACAATCCGCGCAATGCGATCTTCTATCGTCACTTCCAGAGTTTCCGCCATCTGATCCTCCTCCCTTGACACGCGCCCGTGGCCAATCGCACCCTGAAGGGTGTACTACGAACCGTTTATGCCGCCCAGAGTCCCGGTATCTCACCTGCCGGGATTGTCCCATAACCCGTCTCGAATCCGCAATTTGCCGCACCGCACCGCTGGACAATCCAGTGTCCGCGAAACTCAAGGGTGCAAAGCGCGGTCATAACAGTGGGCAAGTGTGCGAGACGGGATTTTCCCGGCCCACTCAGGTAAAATGCGGCCACGGTCCTTCGTCAGGAATAGGAGGTGTGACAATGATGCATCGCAACGCGATTTCCCGGCTCAGTTTCTCAAGTATCGTCCTGCTGTTGGCTCTTGCGTTGGTCCTGGGTGGCGCCCAGGCATTCGCTCAGCAAACCACGAGCACAGCGAGAGAGACGGTCAATACCACCGCTCTCGACCGTTACGTGGCCAAACCCGATCCCACGTACACCTACAAGCTTGTTAACACGTTCCCGGGCGAAACCTCTACTGGTTACGTGATCGACCTGACTTCGCAGACGTGGCGCAGTCCGCAGGAAGTTGACCGCCCGATCTGGAAGCATTGGCTCACGATCGCCGTCCCCAAGAATGTCACCGCAAAGACGGTGCTGATGATCATCGGCGGCGGCCGGAACAAGCCCGAAGTCCCCAAGGGCGGCGACGGGAGAGTGCACCAATTGGCGGCCGCCATGAATGCAATCGTGGCGGAAATCAGTAACATCCCAAACGAGCCTTTGACGTTCTCCGACGACAAGCAAGTTCACTCCGAGGACGGCATCATCGCCTACACATGGGACAAGTACCTCCGCACGGGCGATGAGGAATGGCCGCTCCGCCTCCCCATGACGAAGGCCGTCGTCCGCGCCATGGACACCGTGCAGGCGTTTTGCGCGACGCCCGAAGGCGGCGCCAACCAAGTGGATTCGTTCGTGGCATGCGGCGCGTCCAAACGCGGCTGGACCACCTGGACCACGGCGGTCGTGGACAAGCGCGTCATCGGCATTGCTCCCATGGTGATCGACCTGCTGAACATCATCCCGTCCTTCCGTCACCACTGGGCGGTGTACGGCTTTTGGGCGCCGGCCATCGACGATTACGAGAAGATGGGAATCATGGAAAGGATGGAGACGCCCGAATATGCCTCACTCATGAAGATTGTCGAGCCTTACAGCTACATCGACCGTCTGACCATGCCCAAACTCATCATCACCTCGTGCGGGGATCAGTTCTTCCTGCCGGATTCGTGGAGGTTCTACTTCGATGATCTGAAGGGACCAAAGTACCTGCGCTCCATTCCGAATACCGACCACGGGCTCAATCTCCGCGCCGTCGAAAGCATCATGTCCTTCTTCATGGCCGTCGCGCACAACACGCCGATCCCGCAGTACAAGTGGAGTTTCCCCGACGAAGCGACGACCCGCGTCGAGACGCCGTCCAAGCCCAGCGCGGTCAAACTGTGGCAGGCCACGAATCCCGATGCGCGCGATTTCCGTTTCGAGAAGATCGGCGAGGCGTATAAGGCAGCAGACCTGACCGATCAGGGTGGCGGCGTCTACGCCGGGCATGTCGACAAGCCGGAGAAAGGTTGGACGGCATTCCTGGTGGAACTGACGTTCGATAACCCGGGCGGCACGCCCTTCACCTTCACTAGCCCCGTTCGGATCGTGCCTGACACAACGCCCTTCACCTACGAACCGGCGAAGAATCCTCCCAAGGGATTCCTCTCGAAGTAGGCGATAAAGGACCATACATATTGGGGGGAGCGGCCCATGAACGCACGGGAACGACTGCTCGAAACGTTCAGCTTTTCCGGATGCGCGACGCCGCCCCGCTACGAAAGCGCCTTCTCGGACGAAGTCCTCCAAGCTTGGCGCTCGGAAGGAGCGCTCGACGAGCGCTCTCCGGAGGTCTTCTTTGGACTCGACCGGTCTGAGAGTCTGCCGGTCGAGTTCTCGCCGCCATCTGAGGCGAGATTCATTGTCCAAAGTGAAACCGATCTCGGTACATTCCGGCATGCGTACGATGCATCGCGAACCGACGTCTTTCCGGCTGACTGGACCGCCCGTTTGGAGGCGTGGCGGGGCCGGGCGCATCCGATCGTGATCGAGCCGTGGGATCAAGGTTTCTTCCAGGTTATCGGGATCAAGGACGGCGCCACGCTGAACGTCGCGCTCGCTTTGCTTTACGAACAACCCGGCCTCGCGGAAGCGCAAATGGAGCATTACGCCGTCTATCTCGAGACGCTCATCGACCGGGCGCTCACGGACGTTGATGCCGACTACGCCCTCCTGTATGAACCCATCGCGTCGAAACATTCCATCGTGATCTCGCCGCGGATGTACCGGCACTTTGTGTCGCGGCCCTTGCGGCGCGTCATCGATTGCCTCGAACGCCATGGCGTGTTGTACCGCTTCATGTGGACCTCGGGCCGCGTTACGCCCCTCGTGCCGCTGTGGATCGACGCCGGCATCAACGGTCTCGTGATCAATCGCGGGGCCGAGTGCGGGGTAACCTACGCGCGGCTCAGGGCCGAGTTCGGGCGCGTCTTGCGTTTCTTCGGCGGTGTGGATTGGCGGGCGGTCGCGAGGGGGCCTGAAGCCATCGACGAGGTCCTCGAACGCGACGTGAGGCCCTTGCTCGAACAAGGCGGGTACATCCCGCATCTCGATGAGACCGTTCGAACCTACATCCCCTTTGACCACTTCCGGCACTATCGCGACCGGCTCAATGAGTTGTTGGAACACTTTCAGTGTTGTGATTCACCCTAACGCGGTCGAGCCGCAACTCCATGGCCGGAAGTATGTCGGACCACGAAACTAGACTTCCCGTTGCTGCTCTGTTGTTGGCGCGCCCGGCGCATCCCTCTGCGCCAGGGCCGCGGCGTCATCGAGGCGCAGGACGGGCGCGTTGACGGCCTCGGCGGCGCGGACGACGTCTTCGCGGCATGTGAACAGCAGGACCTGGTTCTGCGCGGAAAGGCGCGCGAGGAGGTCCAGCGCGCGTTCGAGACGCTGGTCGTCGTAACTCGAGAACGGGTCATCGAGAAGCAGCGGGATGCTCTCTCCGTTTTCGCTCATCGACTGGACCATCGCCAATCGCAGCGCGAGATAGAGTTGATCCACAGTCCCCTTGCTGAGCACCTTCTCCGGGTTTTCCGTCATGATGTTCGTCTGAGGAATCCGGATGCTGATGCGCAGGTCCCGGTTTACGAGGACCTCCTGGTAGGCGCCGCCGGTGATCTCTTTCAGGAATTCCCCGGCGCGCGTGGCCAGACGCGGCGCGATGCGGGCGTGTTTGTCGCGGGCGATCTCCTCGATCAAGGCCATGGCGTAACTCGCCGCCTCCATTTCGAATTCGAGGGCGCGAACGCGTTCGTCGACAATCCCCCGTTCCTCCTCGATTTCGCTTATCGAACGCGCGCCCGCGGCCCGCTCCGTCAGCGCCAGATCGATTGCATGTTCCTCTTTCATGCGCGCGTCCATTTCCTCGCCCAGCCGCTCGAAGTCTCGCTTGAGCGCCACCTCGGAGCGCACAGTCGTCTCTGGTACGGGCTTGTCGGCCTCGACCGCCGCGCGCAACGCGTTGAGGTCCGTGTTGCGCAACAACGCGCGGATCTGCTCCTGAAGCGACTTGACCCGATCCCGCGCCTCGATGTACTGCCGCGCCTGGTCGGCGCGCTCCCGCCACTGCTCCACGGCCTCACATTTCCCCAAGGCAAGGCATTTCGACAGCGCCTCCTCGATGCGGGTCACTTCCGCCTCATCCTCCTCGATACGCGCGTCGAAGTCGCCGAGCTTTTCTTTCAGGACATCGATCCGCCCGCGTTTCTTGAGAAGTTCCGCGCTTCGAATCCGGTACGATCTCAACGCCATGAGCGCGCTGTCGTGCTTGCTTTCCTCAGGGTAACCGTTCTCGCGCATCATGCGGCGGACCTCGAGTGCAAGGGTTCGCTCTTGTTCGAGGGCCGCCTCAAGCTCCTCCGTCGCCTTGGCCGTGTCCGCGTCATGCTTCTTGATCTGATCCTTGTTCTCCGCGATGCGGCGCTTCGCATCCCGGTAGACTTGGTAACGTCCGACCGCGCGTCCCGCGACGTCATCAAAGTCCAACTCGTTCGTGAACTCCTCTCCCATCGAGCGAAAAACCGCGTTGACGTGTTCGAAGAGTTGGGCACCCCTTTGCTCGGCCTCGTCAGCCTTGCGCTCGCTCTGTTCGAGCGCCGACTCCAGTGTTGCAAGCTCCATGACGGCCTGTCGATACTGGTCGTGCTTGCCGTCAAGCTCCCTGAGGGTTTGACATCCGCCGTCGATGATCATCTGGTCAATGGGGCTTCGTTGCTTTTCTTCCGCGTCCCAAAGCTCCTGGATTTCCGCCTGTTTTCCCTCGAGTTCACGCAGAGCGTTGCGCGTCTTGGTGCGGGCGTGCACCATCAACCCGACAAATGCCGCCGCAGCAATCGCCACGGTGATCGCGGGAACGTACACCCCGAGGTTTCCGGTCGAGAACGCCACCACGAGCAAAGCGACAAGGAGGGCCAGAGTTACAAGAGCGAACTTCCCGAACGCCGCAATACGCTCCCCATACTCCTCAGCGGTTTCATATAACTGCTCGATGACCGTCCGTATCTGCGCCGCCTGTTCCTCGCGCATTCGGACGCTGACCTCATACTCCCTTGCCGTATTCGCGAAATCCGGACATCCGGCAAAAAGCCGCTCGATATCGGCCATGCTTTCCTTGCGTTGTCTGACCTGCTTGCGGAGGATGTTGCGCTGCTGACGGTCGTCGTCGCGGCAACGGAGCGCCACCCGCAACGAATTTGCGAGTTGATTGATCCACGTCACGGGATCGTCCGCCAAACGGCTGAAATCGGGTACCGCGGCAAACTCCTGTTCGGCGGCGCGCAGGCGCGACTCGGAAGCATTGCGCGCGGCCTCCGTATTGTCGAGGCGATCCCGAATGCGCTGGATCGCAGTGCCAATGTCCGCAAGGCGCTGGTCGCACGCCTCGGGGATCTCTCGCGTCCCGGATCCGCCGGACGCGTCCAGCCGCTGCTCTTCCGCGGCGATTTGTTCCTCGAGCTGGACCCGTTCTCTCCGGGTCCGTTCCAAATGGTCTCGGGCGGCGACAAGGCGCGTGTTGGTTTGAAGGATCTCCGGTGTCGCTTCGAGGGGGAAATCGCAGGCCGCCCTCAACAGAAAACACCGCTGCGTGGACTCATCGATCCGTCCCGAGATCTGCTCCGCCTCGCGGAGTTGCTCCGAGCGCGCGATTCGCGCCAGAGCGTCAAGATCCGACTCGATGCCGGCCCGGCGTTCACGAAGCGCGGCGATCTCCTCGCGAACCGCTTGGCGCCGCTTCTCGAACTCGGCTAACTCCTCTCGCAGGGTGCGTACTTCTTCGTACTCACGCTCAAGTTCGGCGCGACGCGCCCGCGCCGAAGGGAGCGGCTTCGTGCGGCTGCCGGGCTGCCCGATGCTCTCTATGCGCGCCTGGAGCCGTCGCAGAGTAACATCGGCGCATGATCGCTCCTCCCCCGTGTCCGCGATGGCGAGGATTCTCTCGCGGATCTGCGCCAGGGCTTCGGTATCGCCGAGATCATCGAGCGTGAAGTGCGAGATCGTGGCGGTGTTTAGGAAGACCTCTTTCGAAAGCCCGATATGTTTGATCGCGAACTGCGGCTCCCGATTCCGCAGTTGTTCAAAGTCATTCGTGATATCTGCGGCGTGCGTCCGGTCATAGACCTGGACCATCTCATTCTTCCGATCAAAGCGGCGGTGGACTTCGATCTCCCGGCCGTCATCGAGATGATAGATGAGGCGGCCGCCATAAGACTCAGGATTGATCCACGGGCAACGCAGTTCATTGGCGTCTTCAAAGAGCCGTTGCAGCGCGCTCCGTTTCTGGCCGTACAGCATGTCTCCGATGAAACCGCGCAGCGTGGACTTACCCTGTTCATTCGGGCCGTAGATGACCTGGAATCCCGGTGCGAGCTCGACGTTGTGCTGCGTGAACCGGCCGTATCCGTCGATGGCGAGTCTGAGAATCCTCACGATCCGTCTCCATCGACGTCAAGCCCCTGAACGGCCATCTTCTGGTCCCGGTGGGCCGCAAGGCCGGCCTCGCGCGCGCGTTCGAGCATGCGCTTCCGTTGGAGGTCCGGCGCGTCGCGGATTTCCTCGTTGAGCCTTCGGATAAAAGCCCCGAGGGTCGAAGTCTCACGGGCCAGTTCCTCGAAGTCCTCGGCGGGGGTGGTCTCGTCCAGCAGCAGCAAGTGTTCGAACCCGTCGGCCGAAGCGTCACGGATGGCGGAAAGCTCGGCGACGATCGAAGGACGACACGCGCCGGACAAGGTGACCCGCGCGACCTGTGGCGTCGATGCCTGCGCGCTCCACGCCCGCAGTTGGTCGACGATCTGCTGCGCGCTGACCAGTGAGGTGCAGTCGATTTCGTACACGGCATAAACCACGCTAGAAGAAACGACGGGGTTCACGCGAACAGAGTCATTCTCGATCTCCACTTCGAGGTAATGCCGGGGACCCGTTTCATCGAAACCCTGGCCTTCAGGCATTCCGGGATACCACATGACCGTACCTGAGACGCCTTTAATCTCGGTGACTCGATGGAAGTGGCCGAGGGCGACGTACCGTAGTCCCGGCAGGACCATCGACGCGGCGTCGAAGGGCGCATAGAGCTTCCCCTCCGGAGGTTGATGGCCGCGTTCCGATCCGTGGGCGACGGCGATGTGAACCGCGCCGTTCTCAGGCGCCTGCAACGCACCGTACGGGCTGGACGAGATATCAAATCCGTCAAAGGCGAATCCATGGACTTGCAGCCTGCCTTCCTGCAATGACAACGTCGACCAAGTCGGCTCGGAGAAGACGTGGACATTTTCCGGCCAGGTTTCCGTCGCATAGGGCGACGCAGAAATGAACGGGTCATGGTTGCCGGGGGCGATGATGACGGGGATCGTCTCCAGCGAAGCCAGTTCCGACAGAATGAACGCCACCGTATCCCGAGTGACGCGTTCCTGCTCGAACAAGTCCCCCGCGATAAGCAACGCATCCGCCGGCCACTCTCTTGTCCGTCGGATGATCGAATGGAACACATCTCGAATGCTCTGCCGGCGCCGATTCGCAACGCGCGCGGCCATTCGGGAGGATGCAAAGCAGGCGTCAAGATGAACGTCGGCCGTGTGGACGAATCTCATACCGCTCCCCTCTAACAAACGTCCAATAAGAATATGTAATGCGAGAGCCCTTTGGCAACCGAGGCTGCATGTGACGCGAAATGGAACGGCCGCACGGTCAAGTGATAGGATTGTGGGCGGCTTGGCGGTCTGCGAGACTCAGTGGATATCACGACGCGGGAGGAGTGTTATGCGACGCATCATCCAGGTGGGCGTGGGCGGCATGGGGTCCGGGTGGACGGATCGCGTTGCCGAATCCGATCAGTGGGAAGCGGCAGCGTACGTGGACGTCAGCAAGAAGAATCTCATGGTTGCGGCCGAGCGGCACGGGCTGCCGCGGAACCGCTGTTTTACGGACCTCGACGCGGCCCTCAACCGAATCGAAGCCGACGCGCTGCTCGATGTCACGCCGCAGCAGTTCCGCCGCGGCGTCTGCGAGAACGCCCTCAGGCGCGGCCTCCACGTGATGTCGGAGAAACCGCTGGCTGACAGTCTTCGCAACGCCCAGGCGATCGTGGCTTGCGCACAGAAATGCCGGCGGACATACATGGTGGCGCAGAACTACCGCTACCAGCCCGTCGTGCAGACCGTGAAGCGGTTCATCAAGCAGGGGCGGCTCGGCGACGTGGGTTATGTCGGGGTGAACTTCCACAAGGGGCCGCATTTCGGCGGCTATCGCGAAGAGATGGCGTATCCGCTCGTGCTCGATATGTCGATCCATCATTTCGATCTGATGCGCTGCCTCTTTGACGCGGACGTCCGGTTCGTCGAAGCTACAAGCGTCAACGCGCCGTGGAACTGGAACAAGGGAGACGCCACCGTAATGGCCCAATTGGAGTTGGACAACGGCGTCGTTGTGAATTACTTCGCGAGTTGGGTAACCACGGGATGGGAAACCGGCTGGAACGCCGACTGGCGCTTTGAGGGAAGCAAAGGAGTCTTGCTCTGGGAGCGCGATCACGTTGCGCTTTCCAGCGCGCCGCAGAAAAAGCGTGCTGTGCCGTTGGTCAAATGGCCGAAGGCGCATCAGGCATATCTGCTCGAGGCGTTCGCGCGGGCGCTTGACACGGGCATTGAGCCTGAGACCAGCGGGCGCAGAAACCTCAACAGCCTCGCCGCAACATATGCAGTGGTCCGCGCCGCCAAAGAGCGCAAACGGATCAAGGTCAGCGACTTGCTTAGATAGGGCTGCACGGCTCTTGATGGAGCTTGCGTGCGACTTGCTCGCTGCTGCGGCGCACGGCGGCCATCTGGCGGGATTGGGGACATGACGACATGAGCGAGCCATCTTCGGATCTTGCGCCGTCCGGCCGGTACTCGTCCCGCTACCTGTTCTTGGCCGCCGTCGCGTTCATCGTGGCGGCGCCCGTGTTCTGGCAACGCACCCAGACACGCCCTGAAGCCGTCGCTGCGGCGTATGAAAACGCCGACCTGTACCAGGTCATCTATCCCACCTTTTATTATGGATTCGGCCGCTTGCGCGCCGGAGAGATGCCGCTCTGGAACCCGAAACAACTCTGCGGTACGCCGTTCATGGCCAATCCGCAGTCAGGGACCTTTCAGCCGCTGAACATGGTCTTCCTGGGACTCTCCACCGAACAGGCGATGGCGCTTCATTCCTTTGTGTGCCTCGCTCTGATGGGCTGGTTCTTCATCCTTTTTGCCCGCTCAATGGACGTGGGATACGTGGCCGCGATTATTGGCGGAACGGCCTATGCCTTCTGCGGCTCATCGGCCGCCGCGATATCCCGGCCGGCTCTCGCAAATGCAATGGCGTGGACGCCGCTGTTGTTTTGGGGCGTGCGGGAGGGATTGCGCGGGCCTCGCCGGGGAAGGATGATCCCCGCCTGCATGGCTGCCGGGATGCTGTTGCTTTCAGGAGCGAATGCCCTGTCCGTCATCGTGTTGATTGTCGCGCTCCTCTATGGTCTCTTCGCGACAATGCGGGGAGATGAGGCCCATGACGGCGGCGGCTTTCGAAAAGGGTTAGGAAAGCTTCTCTTGATGCTGGCGCTTGCAGTGCTTCTCGCTGCCGTGCAGTGGGCGCCAGCGCTCGCCTGGGCCGTGCATCTTGACCGCCCCTTCGAGACCCTCTTCGCGTTGCGCATTCCCGGCGATGCGCCCACTTCCCTGCAAGAACTACTGGCACAGATCCTGTCGCCCAAATCGGGCCCGCTGCCGCGCCTGGGATACGTGGGCGCGCTCGCGCTCTTGGGCATTCCCGCGGCGCTTGTGCATCACCGCTCTCAACGCGACGCTGTCTTCTTCCTGTTGGCGGCGGCGACCTTGCTGTTCTTGAGCGTAACGGGCTCCGCGGAGATCCCCTTGGCCTTCCCGTACACATGCGCCGTGTTTCCAGGGATGTTCTGCGTTGCGGCCCTCATTGCCTTGGGCTTTGACCGCCTGTTGGTTTCCTCGAGGGAACCCCACATGCCGCACGTGGGTCTTCCGGCATTGCTGGTGGTTCCCGCCGCCGTCTTGCTGTTTTGCGCAACCACGTCCGAGCCCCGTGGACGCATCATCGTCTTCGCGCTTCTAATGCTGCCGGTGCTGCTGTTCCGCGTTCATTGGCTCTCGAGGATCTGCGGCGCGGTGCTGGCCGCTGTGCTCTTCGCCGATCTTGCAACGGCCAGCGTCAATCTGTACCGGCATCCCTTCGAAGACGCCCCTGGGTGTTATCAGCGCTACACGAAGACGATCAATGCGGCCGAAGATCAGGCGCTAGGGTCGCGGGTCCTCGTTTCGGCCCCGGCGCTGGATTTCGGATTGCCGTCGAACCTCGCCATGATCGTCCCGACGCTGCATGACGTCAATGGCCAAGCGCCTCTGACGCGGGATCAGATCGTGTGGTGGCGTCGCTTGGCGCCCGTTTCGACGGCTCGGATGGACTTTCAGGGGACCCAGGTCCTGCCTGAAGCCCCCGCGCCGGATCTCTTGAATTTCATGTGTGCCCGCGCGATCCTCGCCGCCCCCGAGAGTCCCTTGTACGCGGGAACTTGGCAGTCCCATGGCCCAACACTGCGAGGGGTCAAGACCGAGGACGCAGTGCGGCTGTTCGTGAACGACAGCGCCATGCCCCGGCTGGCATGGAAGCTGTCCTGGCGCATGGTCGAGGGGATCGCCGCGGCCGCTGACACCCTCGTCTCCCCCGATTTCGACGGAACGCGCGAGTGCGTGATCGATCGCGACAGCAACGGATACGCTCAGTTGATCGAAGACGTGGGCGAGCCGCGGAATCCGGCCGCCGGACCTGCCCCCGAAATCCCGCCAGATGCAGAGTGCTCGTTCATCGAGGATTCGCCGGAACGCGTGGTCGTGCGCGTGAACGCTCCGCAGCCCGGTGTAACGTTGCTCGCGGATTCGTTCGATTCGGGATGGAAAGCCAGACTCGACGGCAAGCGTTGCCCCATCTTGCGCGCCAACGGGATTTTCCGCGGCGTGGCCACCCCCGCCGGGGAGCACGAGATTGTCTTCACCTACCGTCCGCTGTCGTTCCTCACCGGCGCAGTGCTTTCCCTTGGCGCGTTGGCGTTGCTCTCGCTGCTCGGGATCATTGCGTTCTTCCGCGGCTAGTGTTATCAATTGGTATTGATGCTGCGC
>Ga0315291_10007156_pt1 | contig 13831 bp, 13 predicted proteins | sample YL17G12_20_MG_FD_203070 | JGI IMG/M metagenome (GOLD analysis project Ga0315291, IMG submission 203070) | Sediment microbial communities from Yellowstone Lake, YNP, Wyoming, USA - YL17G12_20 | ecosystem: Environmental > Aquatic > Freshwater > Lake > Sediment | place: USA: Wyoming | collected...
CCGATTTATAAAAGTTACGTAGTACAATGAAATGATGCCAAGATAATCGATCACTAGTAAAATTAGTCTCCAATCATAAATCATTCCAACAGGAGAACCATATCATAGGTCATTGATTATTCAATAATTTTTATTGTTCGTCTTTATGGTAAAGAGATAATAGAATAACACGATCATTATTTTTCTCGAATAAATAGGAAAGACGGGAACGGAGAGATGTATAATTCTCGGGTTCCTCTTCGGTCATATTTCATTGGTTCACCTATTTCAGGACATTCGACGATCTTCTGAATTTGTCGTTTTACTTTTTCCGTCATTTTCCCATCTTTATCTTTTTCACTTGTTTTTCAAAAAGGGGATGGTAATAAACAGCTACCATTTCTCTAGCTCTTTAAGGAATTCTTTTGCTGATTTATGTTTAAATTCTCCTCGTTCGTATTTCTGTAGCATTTTTTCAGTTTCTTTTGCAAATGCTAAATCTTCTTTGAATTTTTTATCCATATCTTTGAGTCGATGGAGAATCATTTGGTCTTTGTTTTTAATGATAAGTAGTTCTTCTCCTTGGATGAAATTTTTCCGAAAATGTGAAGGTATCACGATTTGTCCTTTTGAGCTTATTTTTGTTATCGCCATTTCCATAATACTCAAATGTAAGATATGTCTTACCAGCTATTTAATAATGATGTACGATTTCTCCATTAATTCTCATCATGTATTTATGATTAGACTACAATTTTTCTTCGAGAAAAACATCCCGAAACTCACATCATGGGTCATTGATTCTTCTTGAAAGTGCCTCTTTTTCAAAGATATGATTATTGTCAAGACTCGCCCCAATTCTCACTCTACTTATTGGATCCCTTAGCTTTACAAAATACATATATTGTTCACTATGAATGAACAAAATTGCCATTTTTTGTTCACTGTCAATGAAAACAACAGATGAAGAGAAATTGAAGGAACACTTGCAGCAATGCACAAGCTTCAACAAAAAAATGGCCTCATCCTCACACTCGACCAAGAAGAAGAAATTACCAGAGAAAATAAAAAAATAATTGTCAAACCTGTGTGGAAATGGCTGTTAGAATAATTATAGATTATTAAAGATAATAGTTTAGTTACTCAGTTTTGATCGACATGGATGCTCTAATCAAGAATCTGTAATTTTTACTGGTAAATTTGTGTTCGAATCTCCTAATATTACCGACAATTTCTATTTTCTCTATAAAACGTATATATTTCATTAAAAAGTGAAATTTTCACTAAAAACCGAAAAATTCATTAAATAGTGAAAGTATTGCATAGTATGAATATTACATTGAAGACTACATATAAGATAATTAAATATATTCTTTTATCTAAAGAATTTACTCAAACTGAAATTCATCGGGAAACAAAATGTTCATTAGGGCGAATAAACGAGGTTGTTTATTGGTTGATAACAAGAAAGTTTGTAGAAAAAGTAGATAGTAAATACCATTCAGTTGATCCTGCTGGAATAATCTCTTTATTTCCACTGTTTCGAAATATGAACGAATTACTTGTCTATCGACTCCCTCTCCGAAACGAAAAAGAAAAAATCCTTGAAAATCTACCTAAAGGATCAATTCTCTGTCTTGATAGCGCTTTAGACAGGTATTCACGATATTATAGAAGTAACCGAATATGCATATATCATGAGAAACCAGAATTGGTAAAAAATACATTTGAACCCTATAGCGGAGGAATAATTGATCTCGAAGTATATCCTCCAGATATGGATTTAAAAGAAGATGTTGAAAATGGTTTAACATCGAAATTAAGAACAGTTATTGACATGACCTGTGACGGTAAGACATATGTAGCAAAGGATTTATTTGAACAACTATGGGGTATTAAATTTGGATGAATGGTATGCCAAGGAAATAACTGAAGTATCATACAATGAATTGATAGCCCTTACAACGTGGATAAATAAAATCTACGATTGATAAAGAAAAAATAAGCCGGATAGGAGAGACTACACATTTTAAAGAATATCTCCAAAGAGAATCAAAAAGACTGAAAATTAATTTTGCATAAACCTGCTCTCTCGCATATTCATCCTTCGTGATTATCGGGAGTAATTCTACTTAGAAACTCTCATTATAGGTTAATAATTAGACTAAGATTAATCTCTAATCAGAAATCCTTCCGACATGAGAACCAAATCATAGCCTCTATTAGATAAACTTGATAGGTATTTTGACCTTTACATATCTATTGGTCACTATAGAACAATCAGCGCAAAAGATTTTATAAGATTAAACAAAAGATAATTGGGGGCAGTCTTATAAGCTAAAATTTATTTAATAACCCCCACATAAAACTGGAGATGACCATAAATGAACCCTTTCTTAAATCCTTACTTTCTCCTTAGAATTTTAAAGAGTTATTTGATTGATATAAATGTATTACGGAGGATGGATGCAAAAAGGTTAAAAAAATATCAAGATAAAAACTTTCGAAGGATCGTCAAAAAAGCCTACGACGTACCACTCTACCACAAAAAATATAAAACCGCAGGGATCCACCCCGATGACATCAGAGGAATCCAAGACATCCAAAAACTCCCCTATATCTCAAAACAAGATCTAATCCAAAACCCTCCAGAAAAAATAGTTCCCCCAACTTTTAACAGAAAAAAAGCAATCTTCAGCTATACATCTGGAACCACAGGCCCACCAGTCTCCATCTATTTTGATATGCTAACCACCATCCAAGAACTCCTAGGCTATGTCAGAGTCCTCAAAGAACACGGAGCAAACTGGTTAAAACATCGAATAACCATCATTGTAGACCTCTCGGAAAACAGTATTGAAAGCGAATATCTCACTTCATGGCTATTACCCAGTCTAAAACCATTGTTTTCCCTTGATAATATACAAATTTTCAACACATATGATAACGCTGAAGGACACATCCATGACATCAACAGGTTTCAACCCGAGTTTATTGTTGGATACCCTGGAATGCTTAGGCAACTCGCCATCCTGAAACGAAAAGGACAAGGAAACAATATTCACCCCAGATGTATCATCTCAACAGGTTCGATCCTCACACCCTACCTTAAAAAAGACTTCGAGGACACCTTCAACACACACGTCTTTGACGCTTATGGGGCCATGGAATCAGGACCACTTGCGTTTCAATGTACAAAAGGGCTGTACCATGTCCACTCTGACCTCATCCACCTTGAAGTCGTCGATCCCAATGGAGCCCCTGTTTCATCTGGTGAACCTGGTCACATCGTGGTCACTCGACTCTATGGCCAAGGAACACCGATCATTAGATACACCGGCCTCGATGACATCATCACACCCACCGATACCACCTGTACATGCGGAATAACCAGCAGCCTCATTGAAAAAATACATGGAAGAGAAAGTCAATCATTTGTCTTACCCGGAGGGAAAATAGTCCTCCCCTTATCCCTTTCTATGTTTTTTGATGAAATCGCCGGCAAATACGGCATCGATAAAATCGAACGTTTTCAAATGATACAACACAAAATAGACCACATAGAAATAAGGGCAAAAATTAATGACGAACTACGAAACACCGGCCCCTCGGTCGACACCATTTTTTCAACAATACAACAAAGGTTCAAAGAACAATATGGACCACATCTGACCATTAGTGTCAAAGAGAGAGAACAATTCAAACCACACACACCAGCCATCATCTCCAAAGTCGACAAATCAACAATTAAAAAGAAAATCTACATCTAAAAAAACCAATCTCTCAAGATACAATATCACACAACGAAAAAAGTGGATCAACAGGTCTCTCCGCCGGAAGACAAGTTAATTCTCCTTTCAATTTTTCTTGAATCAAAGCTTTGCTTCCATGCTCTACGCGACGCAACAAATCAAAGGTTATTTCATAATACTTCTTTGATTGCTCACTATTATTTGCCAAAGAGTACAGTCGACCCAGATTCCAATAACTCAAAATCTGATTCCGATAAAAACAAATAGAAAGAAGAAAGAAATCAATCGCCTCATGATATTCAGCTAAAATAAATGCTTTTGCCCCACGCTGAAAGAATCGATTTGCCTTCTGCACTAACATTTTTTCTGAAAACAAAGGAAGGGTATCATAAGGTTTTATTTTCTGTTTTGTCTCAGTAATCGATTTCAACGCCCCCGATCTTCTCTTAGGATTTAGAAGGTTTTTCACTGATTTCACCCCCAACTCTCGTATCGTGTCAACTAACCTAGATTGCTCACCAATAAAACCCGGCATTTCACGTACACCGAAACAGAGAATACTCGGAAAATCAAGAGAAATAAGGTGCTGAAGCATATTACGATACTCCTCTGCTTTTTCCTCTGGAACCATCTGTTCATCAACAAGGGCATCAAAAAACAAAAAAGTCATTTTCGGACTATAGACAGCACCCTCTCGTGTTATTTCTCCAAGAAAATTGCCAAGCTTTTGTTTTTCAAATAGGGGTAGTTTCGAAGAAAAAAAATCAATTACTTTTTCCTGCTCCAAAGAAATTAATTGATTTTGGAAATCAACAACTTGTTCTTGGATCAACTTTTTACGGTAGATAGAAATACATTGAGATAAACCATACTCTTTGGGTTTGCTCCCAGTAACCTGTAAAACAGGTTCATAGTCATCACGCGAAAAACACTTCGTTTTCACCTTCGTAAACCCGATCTTGGTTATAATCTCCTCGAGCAGATCAGCAGGAAAACAAAATTTATGCTGCATACCTGGTGTTTCTACCCCATAAATCCACGGTAATATATTTTTTCTCGTCTCCCGGTCACCCTCAATATATTTTTGAAACGAACGCGTATTATCAGGAGTTTCAACAAGAAGTGTTCCTTCAGGTTGTAATACCCGAAAGCATTCACTCAACGCATAGATGCCACTGGGAAGGCCAAGATGCTCAATAAGCTGCACACATTCTATTCTTTCGGCGGTGTTATCTTCCAACGCCAAATCAACAGCGGACATGGTTTGATCCGCAACCGTTGTATCAAAAGCATCGACATTCAGATACCCCCGTTTATACACTCCTCCGCATCCTAAATTAAGTTTCATACAACCCCAAGAACCTTATAATGTAATCATATAGAAAAATAACGATGACAAAAAAAACAGCAAACTAGTAAAAATCACGGATACTAATAGTACCATATCTCCCTATGCTCTTATATTCATCAACAGAGGAAGAAAGAGTTCCTGATGATGCTTTAATTTGTTTCCCTGGAGAAAGATCAATATCTTCTTTCTTAAGGCCAAGATCCATCGCCAGCTCATAAATTTTCTGTGGAAATATTTCTATTACCTCCTTGGATCATTCAACCGTTCATGAATGTATCCTATATATAGAGCAAAAATTATTTAAGGATATCGTCCAATTTGTCACAAAAAAAAGAAAAAAAGTTCTATATGGAACAAAATAGGAAAATCATTTTTGTAGTTCCCCCGATTCACGAGCGAATTAGAAATCGTTGATACTAATGGTACCATAAAAAATCCCATCTTTATAGGTACTTAAATCGTTCGTACCCATGGTGCCACTTTTTACCTCTCTAGTATTCAAATTGGAATTGGTTGATACGATAACTTCAATTTCTCTAGGCGCTACGCCAAGCATAGATCCTATCTCAAAGATTTTATCAGGAATCATATTCAAATCAATTTAGTATTATAGTGTGTACTATTAAAACTTTCTACCAATTATTTGTACATTCTATTAAAAATCTTGCTCAATTTTATAATAACAGTAGGGATCATTATATGGCTTACCAGTTAAAGATGTTGACATTCCCATGCACCCACCTTTACATACATCTCCATATTTGCAATCTCGACAATTCTCACCAAGATCTTCCCTGCGAAATTTCCTATTGTACCTAAACGCATCAGACGCATTCCAGATTTCAATAATACTTCTCTCCCGAATATTCCCCTCGATATACCTATCAGGTGTAGCAAGACACCCAATGACATCGCCATTGCTCTTTACACTCAAAATCGATATCCCTGCCTGACACCCTCTCCAATTAGAAGAAACACCAAACTTGGGGATATACGTAGAGCAATACCCACAACAATGAGCACCAATAACAGGTAAATCCTTTAGAGAATACCGGTTTTTCAACGAAGCAATAAATAAACCAATAGAATAAAATTCATCTTTGGATAATGTTAATTTGTTAGGAAACCTTCCCTCAGGCGCAGCAACTTGAATTTGCCATGCGATATTTTTGTCAAGCAAAAAATCTTTAATTAGGGGCAGTTCTGCAAAATTCATCTTATTCACCGTTGTGATAACAGCTGTTGGAAGATTTGCGTCTCGAGCCAATGAAATACTCTCCATTACCTTTTCGAAAGAACCAGAAACACCTCTAATATAATCATGTGTTTGCGCAGTCGCACCATCCAAACTCAACGAAAAACCATATGGTTGCAAGCTAACAAGTTTCGAAATAACATTGCTGTTGACGATAAAACCATTTGAGATAATCAACAATTTCATTCCAAGATCTACAACTTCTTTCCCAAGCAAGTACCATTCTTTTCTAAGAAATGGTTCACCGCCCATAAAACACACTTTTTCAGAATTTATTCCCGAGAGGTCGTGACAAAGTTGCAGAGCTTCTTTCGTCGAGAGTTCATTCAATCTGGAGTTTCCTGCTGAAGAACCACAGTGAATACATCGCAGATTACATTTCAGGGTAAGTTCCCAAACCACCTGTTCAGGACTAGATCTTTCTTCAAGAACCATTTCTTCAAATACATCAATATATCTTGCAATATTTAAAAGCAATCTTTCAATACCGAAAAAGGAAGAGCATTTTTTAAAAATCGTGTACACTTACTGTACCATAGTATGGTCCACAGGGGTCTTTGTAACTATCCACTGGATTTTGCATTGATATCATCGGTGATGTTCGTCTCTCGTTGTTGACGACCTTCTTTTGGAGTGTTTGGATATCCTTCTTTTTCAATCCTAGCATGCGTCCGAGTTCCAGAACCCTCAAGAATTTATAATTGCTAGCATGTATCATATTATCACAATTTCTGTATATACCTTATTATTTAAAAACTTTTCGGATAACCTCTATAAAAAGCAAATAAAAAAAGAGTGCCAAACTCCCAAAATCTATTAAAAATTGTTCTGTTCAATTTTATAATAACAATAGGGATCATTATGTAATTTACCTGATAATGAAAAAGATCTCGTTGAACAACCGCCCTTACAGATCTGCCCATATTCACAACCCCGACAACCTTCCTTTAAATCACTCATTTGAAATTGCTTGGTATATGCAAAAGAATCAGGATCATTCCACGTTTCTGTAATACTCCTATCCCTCACATTTCCTTCAATAAAATCATCAGATAATGCTAAGCAACCTTTTACCCCGCCATCACTTTGAATGCCCAAAACCAATTTACCAGCCCAACACCCATTCCAATCTCGAGGTTGAATAAGATTTGGAATATGCTTTGAATAAAAACCAAAACTATGAGGAGCGCCAATAAGAACACCTTTTGACGAATATTTCTGTTGCGTTGAAGCAACAAACAATCCTAAAGCATAATGCTCCTCCTTAGACAAAACCAATTCTTTCGCAAATCTTCCCATTACAATAGCTTCTCCAACCAACCAGTCAATTACCTCCTCAACAATAAGATCTCTTATTGCTGGTAACTCTTTAAAATTTAATTTATGCACAGTTGTTATTGCACCAATTGGCAAATTAGCTTGTTTTGATAAGCGAATAAATTCCATAGCCTTATCAAAAGAACCATCAACACCCCGAATATAATCATGTGTTTTCGCGCTGCAGCCATCCAAACCAATCTGAACAGAATCAACCCGTAACTTCACCAATTCTGGGATTATCTTCTTAGCGTTAACAAACCCACTTGAGACAACAGAAAGTTTCATACCCAAATCTTTAATTTCTTTAGCAAAAATATGCCAATCGTTTCTAAGAAAAGGTTCACCACCAAATAAAGTTACTCCTTTAAAACCAGTCTCTGCTAACTCGTTACACAGCTTTACCCCTTCTTTTGTAGACAATTCATTAACTCTAGCATTCCCTGCAGATGACCCACAATGTAAGCATTTTAAATTACATTTCAGTGTAATTTCCCAAACTACAAGACCAGGAGAGTATTTTAGATTATTTTCCATTAAATTGCCATACCACTAGATATTTTATATGTCTTTGCAAGAAATAATTGTCAAAAAATGGAAGAGACGAATTTTCTTCATTGCTTAATATATATATAATCAAAGATTTTTTAGAACTCTTCTCAGAACTTAATTCTGGAAGCAGTATTAGGATAGTTGTTACGGCCCACACCCAGCACTCTTACAGGAGAAACTTTCGCCATCTCTCCCAAAATCCTAGGCTAATGATGAAAGCAATTGAAATGATTATCACATGACATGTTCTTTTAACCCAGCAACATCAGTGAAATACACCGTACACCCATTCACATTCATACGGCCATGTTTCCCTTTATAGGTGACAACGAGTGCAGTTTTTGGATGATACGTCTCGATAAATGATCGTAAACCTCGTTCAATTTTCCCTGGATCAGCACGTAGTTTCACTTCAATAGGAACAATCGTATCGTCTTTCTCAACAACAAAATCAACTTCGGTCTTCATTTTTGTCCGCCAGTATTTTGGCATCACACCAAGCTTCAGAATCTCAGTAAACACATAATTCTCAAACAACCTCCCGTCAGGTTCCGCAGTAAAATTCTTCACGATGATATTCCGAAGCCCGGTATCAATGAAATATAACTTCGGCTGTTTTACGATTTCTTTGAGTTTATTCGTAAAAAAGGGGTATACTCTCGTAATAAAATAGCTTTTCTCCATGGCATCAAGGTATTTCTTAAGGGTTCGAAAAGACATCTTAAGCGAGTTTGATAGCTCCCCATACGAGACGATAGCCCCACTGCTTAATGCGAGATATTTCGCGAACTCCTCCAAAGATCGTATGTCATTAATCGAAAATGTTCTTGCGACATCCTTCAAAAGCATCGTTTCGTACAGATCACCAAGGATAGTTTTTTTCATTTCACTATCGTTTGTCAATACAACCTTGGGATACCCCCCATACTGCATATGTTCCCACATCATTCTCTGCGCGGTAACCGACGTCATCGTTTTCTGTCCTTTCGCGATTAAAAATTCTTCGTACGAAAATGGATACAGTTTTACAATTGATATTCTGCCGACAAGATATGAAAGGATCTCTTTTCCAAGGATAACTTCGGATGATGATGTAATCCAGAGTTTTCGACCAGAATCAACAAGATATTTTAATTTTCGTCCAGCATTTTTACAGGATTGTACCTCATCGAGGACTGAGAAATCGTATCCCTCAAGATATTGTAGTTCAAATTTTTTTACATCCTCATCAAATAACGAGCGTACATCAGGATCATCAAAAAGGATATACGTGGACTGAGAATGCTCCATCTGTTTTTTGAGAAACGTTGTTTTTCCTGCTTGTCGTGCACCAACGACGGCAACCATATTGTAACTTTTAATGATTTTATCGAACCTGTTCTTTATCTCTCGCTCAACGTACATACGATTATATCTATGCATAACCACTATTTAAAATTTACTAAAATTGACATGTAGTTTAATAATAGTTATACTAAAATTGACTTATATGTCAAAAAAAGTAAATTAAAATAGTTAATTCTTGCGTAAGATTTCTCCGTTAATTCTAATCAAAATCTGTGATAACAGCAAAACCAAACTCTCATCAGAAATCTTTCCAACAGGGGAAGTGTATCATAGGTTAATGATTATTTTCCGGTAAATAACCCTCCAAGGCAATAGACGGTCAATTTTCCTTCATGACCTTCTTCTTTACAGAGATTTGCCATATCGCATTTTGGGCATAGTTGAACCGTTATGTCCCCCTTACTAGTATGAACGGTACCTGATTTTTCATGAAGTTCGTATAGTAATTTGAGATATTTACCTTCAGCAATTCTCGGAATTTTATCCTTATTTTTTATCCCAATCCATTCATAGAGTCGTTTACCACCTTTACTCGAATTGCACTTTTTACAAACCTTAATTGCATTATCAGGAATATCTGGTCCACCGCAGGATCGTGGTAAAATATGTTCGATTGTTAAATTCCCTTTTGAACCACAATAAATGCATTCATCTGGTTTTTCATGCTCTTTAACCCATTCTCTTATGGTAGATGACCAATGAATTTTTCCATCTCGAAGAACAAGAAATCGTTCCATTTGAAATGCTCGCTGATTAATTCCAAAACCAGCGGATTTCGAAATCAATTTTGCATATTGCCAATAAATTTCATCTCTAATTGTTTTAACGACAGGTGGTGGCAATGGAATACCCTGTTCTATATTATGGAACATAACTTATAGTTTTTCTTTCAGCAAACCAATAGCTCAGTAGCTCCATCAATTTTCTATCCTTTCGTCCCCTGTTGAATCCGTATCTTGATTTTTTTCTTATCTACTGGAACAATTTTTTTTAAATGGAGCGTCACGTTCTTCGTTGGTTTATATTTATCAATAGGTATTGTCGGCGGAATCCCATCAACCTCGTAGATGTAATACCCACGTTCCCCATTTATGGACGTGATATATTGGGTATCTCCTACTTTTTGAATCTCAATACCGGGGATTTGTTTCAACGCATCAAAGAGACTATTTTGTTTCTTAATGGTAATTGTTGATTCGTCAATAAATGGTGTGAGCGCTTCCTCCAAACTCCCAATAGCTGAAGAAAGTAAATAGACGTTCCCAACAATCCGTTTCTGAAGTAAACCTGCGTCCTCAAGCAGCTTCACATGTCGTGAAATGACAGGAACTGAAATTCCCAGTTCTCGTGCTAAACCGGAGACATGGAGTTCCCTACCGATAAGCGCTTTCATGATCTGTATCCGCGTGCTACTGCTTAACGCTTTGAAAATCTTGTTATTACCCATTTTGATAACAATCGTAATCAATTTTGTTACCTTTAAAGGTTTCCATACGATACCCATCATCAAAGGAAGTAAAACCATGAAAAAAATAGCAGCAACCATCATGATTATATTGATAAGCATCCCGATCGCCACCTTACCGACGAAACTATTCCCATCAGTCTCAGCAGACCCACAAGGAGACTATCCCTATCAACCGTCAGACCTGGTCATAACAGAAGCACTACAGTATCTCAGACAACAACAGACAACCGAAGGAAGCATCGGTGGCGTTACTGTGTCTGCATGGGCCGCCATGGCACTTACCGCAGCAGAACAAGACTCTCACGAATGGGGGAATCTCGTTGAATACCTAAAACAGAGCATCAACACCCTGGATGAGAACACGGCGACAGATTGGGAGCGACACGCTCTGGCAATTACCGCATGCAACGAAAACCCAAGAACATTCGGAGGAAAAGATCTTGTGGCAACAATAGAAAACTTCTACGACGGTACACAACTAGGAAACCAGGCGATACTCTACGATGATTTCTTTGGGATCCTCGCATTAATCTCTTGCGGCGTCTACCAACAATCAACCATCATACAAAATGAACGAACATATATTCACATCCAACAAGAGGAAAATGGTGGATGGGGTGACGTGGACGCAACAGCAGCTGCTATTATGGCGCTTGTTGCAGCAGGAGAAGACAAAAACTCAGAGTCGATAACCGATGCTGTATCATTTATCAAAACCACCCAAGCAGCAAATGGAGGATTCCAGTCCTGGGGAACAGCAAACGCTGCTTCAACTGCATGGGCAACATGTGCTCTTACTGCTGTAGGTCAAGATCCAACTGATGACACTTGGAGAAAAAATGGGAACTCCCCGATCGATTTTCTTTTAAGCTTACAGCGAGAGGATGGTGGATTCAATTGGGATGGCAACCACAACATGAACTCCGAGTGGATGACGTCCTATGTTCTTCCCGCGCTCCTTGGAAAACCATACCCCATAACAATATATCACACTGATACGCATGATGAGAATGGGACGGATACGACGAACAGTACAACTGAATGGACTGGTATCATACGAGTAGAAGGAAAAAACACGACTGTCTTTAATGGCACCGTCAGTTGTTCTAATTCAACGATACATGCGTTCAATGAAAGCTCCGGGCACATGCAAGACTATTATATTCCCTATCCAACGGTACTCGGTGCTCTTGATGAAGCATCAAAACAACAACACTTTTCGTACTATGTTATTTACTATCCAAGTTGGGATGCTTTTTATGTAAGAACAATAGCAAATGATTCTGACTGGTGGCACTACTGGGTTGACTACTCCCTACCAATGATAGACGCGGGCCATTATCAACTGACAGAAAACAACCATACGATTTTATTTGGGTATCTTGAGAATTGGTACGCCCATGCGTTACAAATCACCGTAGATAAACAACAGGTGAATGTCTCTGAAGAATTTCATGTGCATGTAGGAAATGAAACATCTGCTGCTGTTGGAAATGCGACAGTCTGGGTAGGTTCAACTAGCTACACAACCGATGAAAACGGAGACGTCACTATACAGAGTACCATATCTGGTGATTTTCTGGTGTACGCAGAAAAAGAAGGATACGTGCGATCAGAAAAAATGCCGATGCATATTAAAAAATCCGTGGAGATAACCAAACCAGTTGACAACAGACTCTATTGGTGGAATACACAAACAAGTCTCCCCTATCAAGGTATTTTTATCCTAGGACATATTGACATCGAAGTACAAACCTCTGATGCCGTACAGAAGGTGGAGTTTTACCTTGATGGTGAGTTGTACCATACCGATGTTGAACGTCCATTTACATGGAGATTAAACATAAGAGCATTTCTGAAAAAAACAACCATACAAGTGTACGGATATGCGTATGCGCATGGTTCTCTTATGAGCATCTATGATGTCGATGAAAAAGAAGTCACACTCTTGAATTGTTTTCCTCATTTGCATATCTTACCTTGAAGGTGATTGCATTACAAAAAGTATAACACAGAAACAAACGATAATCGTTTATGTATTAATTATCCTCACCTTACTCTTCGTGGTCATTTTTCTTTCGCAATCTACTTTTCTTTCGACAACGATCTCTAAAGGAAAAAAAGATGCCGATGGATATATTAAAAACGTCAGCATTAAAATCTCTTCGCCTCACTGGTCAATTGAATACCTTCATAGAAATACAAAAAATATTACTGTTGCAAGCTTTTTATTTGAATGTGCTACCTATTATAATTTTTCTGTACAGAAAGAATATTGGAAAGGATACCACTCATTTTTCATTACGGGAATACATGATATCGAAAACGGAGACAATGGGAGATACTGGCAGTATTACGTCAATGATCAATTTGCAGATGTCGGCTGTAGCAATTATTTTCTCAACGATAATGATGTTGTTGAATGGCGATTTGAACCTTCTAGCTGGTTGAAGTAGATGTTTCACGGTACAGAAGAATATATATTTTTGTAGGCTTTGTACATAAATGGGGGGATCTATGTGCAGATGATGATTTTACAAGAGAAAAACCCTATAACCACTTTGTTATATAACGTCCTTACAATACCTGTGTTTCAACTTCGAAAGTAAAAGACTTGCCATGTTCTTCCCGGTGTACTTTTGTGACACAAAACAAATTCGATTTAAAACACACCTTATTTACTATTGACGGATAGAAAAACAAATACTATTTATAGCGCTGTTTTTATTCGTTTTACTACCAGAATAACGGGGAGGACCAACCTATGTCTCGGAACATAAGAAGTAAACTTGCTATAGAAAACAAAAGGC
>Ga0315291_10007158_pt1 | contig 13828 bp, 11 predicted proteins | sample YL17G12_20_MG_FD_203070 | JGI IMG/M metagenome (GOLD analysis project Ga0315291, IMG submission 203070) | Sediment microbial communities from Yellowstone Lake, YNP, Wyoming, USA - YL17G12_20 | ecosystem: Environmental > Aquatic > Freshwater > Lake > Sediment | place: USA: Wyoming | collected...
TGCCGCTTGATACCGGCAAGCCGCCACGCCAGCGCTCGCTCCGCCCCAAAGCACTCACCTTGTTTACCTGGTCGTTCAATCCAAACACTCGCCTGTGGATGCCCCACATCATCGGATCGGCAACGATCATCGGCAAAAAGCCAAAGCTAAGCTGGCATCTGACCTTTTCTGAATCGCCTGGCACTAGGCCGATTTTTGCGCAATCCATCGAGGGACCAGGAACGCGGCAAATACCTGGCGCCAAACTCCTCGCAGTGCACCAAAAGACCCTGCTCACCAATGAAGACGCACCCGGCTACGACAAGATTCGCGACGGCGTGTCGTCTGCGGCACGTTTTGTCCTCTTGAACACGGTAGAATCCGGCTATATCGGCGTTCGCGTCGGTCGCGAGCTGATAGATCCGGCCTCGGCAATCATCCCGCCGGCCACCATCATCAGCGTCTTGGGCGAAATTCGCAGCGGCTATGCCTCAGGGCTTCGAGTCTATTTTGACATCGTACCGCGACACGGATCCTCAAAAAATGACGAGTCTTTGTGGATCGGCTACAACCGCATCGTCGCTGGATACAACTTTGGCCTGAACGTCGACTACATCGTCGACCGGCTCGAACTAGCGCCAAAGATCGGCGCCTGGAACGTCAACAGCCGCCTTGCCGAATTTGGCACAAGCGAAGCGGAACCCGTCGTCTATCGCGCTTTCAACCTGAATTTCGCTCTTAGTCTCGGCTTTGAAGCGGGAGCGGTATGGGAAGGTCGAAAGTATCTTTTACGCCTCTGGTATGGGCGCGACCTGTCCAATCCGTTTTTGAAAATCGCTGACGTCAAGCGCAAGGTGCTGAGCTCAAGGATCGGCATGGACGGCATGTTCAAAGGACCACCGGTACGCGTATTTGGCAAAAAATGGCACCTGAGCTACCTGGCATTTGCTTATTATGAGTCGCTGACCTTTACGCAAGAATCAACCAATGCCGGTAACTTCCAACTGGAATTCACCTCACCGTATGCTGGCGGAGGGCTAAGTTTAGCATGGTAACCTTTTGGCACACCGTTCTCGCAACCCTCGCCTTGAATACGCCGGCCATGGCCCAGGACACGACGCAGAGCGCTTCGCCAGCCGCCGCGAAGCGGGGGGCGACCTTTATCAGTCGCATCGTCATGCCCAAGGTCCCGGCTACGTATGCCACGAATTGGTCGGCCCTCACCTACACCGATCTGGCGGATGCCACCGATGCCGCGTTTGCGGTGAAATTAAACGCCGGGCTCGCCGCCGCAAAACAATACGGCGAACATGCGGATCCGGTGCGGCAGATGCAGCGCGCAGCAGATGCAGGTGGCGTCTTAAGACGAGTTGGTGAGAGGTGGGAATTGCTGCGCGACGTACGAGGCACGACCGTATCACTCGGCACAGCCAAGGGTGAACTTCCCGCAGGCGCCGCCGTCCGGGCGATCTTGGGCTATGACGCCGTGGTCGTCTCGCAGCAAGGCAACGTCGTCCTCGCCCAAACGCCTGATTTAAGCAACAACACCGAACTCTATGCGGTGTCGCTCGGCGGCTCCGCGACGAGCACGACGGTCGGTGCAGATACGACCCTGCCCAGGTCAGCACTGCTGCGTCTGATCGACTCGCGCAAGGTGGCCGGCCACGGCAGCATGTCGCGCTTTAGAATGGTCTCGTCAGAGAGCGGCGAGAAGTTGCCGTTTGGCACCAAGTTGCGGCTAGAGCCGTGGCAGTAACTGACTAGTGTGCCGGCGTGCCTACGCGCAGAACATCCACGGGCTGCGAAAATATCCCTTCGGCACCGTTCGCCACGTAAGTCGCGACGTCGGGACTTCCGGTCAGGGTTAAGGCTCTCATCGCATAGTGTTTATCGCCTGGGCGATGGTCATACACATAGACTTGCTGCTTCGAAGCAGCCACTTCGGCAATACGGCGCAAGAATCCGGTGCTTCCATCTGGCCGTGCAAGGAAGGCTTCAGGCGGCCCGAGAAAGGTCAAAGCCGCCTCCAAACCTTGAGCGATGACCCGCACCAAGGCCGAACCTGCAGCGCGAGGCAATGCCGCTCCCGTCGCCGTCGCGACGATCTTATCGCCCTTCACATACGACCAACCAAGTGACGCCACGGTGCCGCCAGGAGTCACACCCAAGCTTTTAGCACCTTGTAACAGTGGCAAAAGCCGCGTCAGGTCACTGCCTTTGGCAAAATGCAGGGTCACCGGTGCCGTAGCATCAGCTGCGGCTTTGCTCCACCAGCCGGTGCCGGTGGCTTGTTCCGCGCCAGGCGCCAGGTGAACGTCGATCGGTCCGGCCGTGGCGACATCGCTGAGCGAGGCCAAGGTAAGTACCGGCCCGTCGACTTCGACCGTCGCCTTTTGATTGGTCTTTTCCCGAACGATGAACGCCCCTAGGGTTAACTTCACTGTGACGTAAGCCGGACTCTTGTCACCCAAATTGTTTAGCTTGAGCGTCAGCGTCTGTGGACCACCGGGGGTTCCAAGGACGGTCACAGCTGGTTGGCCCATCACCTCAGCCTTGGCAAAGGGCTGCCACGTTGCGCCTTCGGGCAATGCTTTAGGTGGCTGCACGTCCAAGGGAAACACCACACCCTGACCGCCGCGCATACTCGCCTCGGTCCAGTAGATGCGATTGGCCCTTAGCCCTGCAATCTCAGGTTCCAATCCCTTCGCACGCAGAGGAGGAGGAGGAGGAGGAGGAGGAGGCCTACGTACTTCTTTGGGTTGCGTACTGACTAATGGAGGCGCCGCAGGAGGAATCGCGACGGCAGCAACGGTCGGTGGCTTGGCCGCTGGAGCCGCGGGAGGCTGACTCGCCGCGACCACTGGAGCAGCAGGTGCTTTGCCTGAAACTACATGTGCAGCGGGTGCTTTGGCCGCAACTACGGGTGCAGCGGGCGCTTTGGCCGCAACTACGGGTGCAGCGGGCGCTTTGGCCGCAACTACGGGTGCAGCGGGCGCTTTGGCCGCAACTACAGGTGCAGCGGGTGCTTTGCCCGCAACAGCCGGAGCAGCAGTAGGTGCCTTAGCAGCCTTGTCCTTAGACGGGGGCGGCTCCTTGGCTACGGCCTCGGCACCTCGATCAGAAACCCCTTCTGCAGTCACGGGAGCAGGCTCAAAAACAGTGCTATCCGCGGCTCGGTCAGGAAACAAACCACCCAGCCGCTTCAGATCAACCTTACCCTTTGCCACCGATACGGTCTTGGTTGCCTCGACTTTTACACCACTAGACGCATCAATCACCCTGACCGAGCCACGGCCTTCAAGATTCGATAATTTCAAATGATCCTCGATATGGCCCAAGGTCATGGTTTGACCGCCGGACCTAATCAACATAGGAACGGCGGATTTACCCCGACTCGGTGCACCACCTGCAGCCGGCTGCACCGATGCCATGGCCGACAACGAACCACTGACCAGCGACACGACGAGATTGGATTCACCATCGTTGACCTCTTCGCTGATGATAATCTGCGTGTGCGCATCCAGACGAAAGCGGCGGCCATCACGGAAGGTGACGAACACATGGGAACGGTCGCCCGTGGCCAAATGCGTCCCTTGCCTTAGCTTCGCTCCGTTGCCAGCACTCGCCCAGACCATAGCGTCCTCGGCCCGACTAATGACCTCGCCATCGCTTCGTTCGATCTGGGCAATCGACGCCTGCCCGAAATCGTTGTCACTGCCGCCCTCAGGGCCGAGCAGATAGTAGAGGCTAGAGCCTAGCGCCAACAGCCAAGCGACGACAAACAAAGTGGTTAAATGTGATTTTTTTATTTCCCGCATGATTTTTTCGGCTTTATGTCAAAGGTTCTGCTGACCGCATCGGCCAAGCAGCGCAGGACTTTAATTATTTCTTCTGGTGCATCAAGAATCTTTTGGATCGCCCCCCAAATGACCATTCACTTTGACTCTGGTAATATCGAATAAACCAAATCTTTCGCAGGACTGAACATGCAGAATTTGCGTTTGGTGTCCTCACTTGGGGCAAAGCTCTTTTTCCTTACGGCTGGCTTAGTCCTGGTGACCGTGACGGTTAATTCTTGGCAAAGTACACGACTTTTCAAGAAGGATCTTGAGCGCTTCAGCGAGGATGAAACGATTCTCCAGGCGCGCGAGGCCGCGCAGATCTCCGCAGCTCTAGTCGACAACTGGACCCTCCAGATGGGCCTGGTGATGCATCAGCTCGCCGGTCTAAACGACGCCGCACGCAACCTGCAACTGGCGCAATTTCTGGCGGCAAGTCCCGAGCTGGTCGCTATACACCTGAGCAAGCGAGATCATTCTAAACAGATCTCCATGAACTACGCCTTCACCAAACAGACGCGCAGCGTTCGCTTTGACGGTCAGGACCCTGCGGCGGTGGCGGCTGATCTTCGTAGTAAAACCCTAGCGCTGATGCCAAAGTCCAAGTTGGAGGACAAGGATAAGACAAAGCCGATGATCCTGCGCAACCTGACCCCGGTGACCAAGCTACCCCTGCTAGCGCTCGCCATGCCGTTCACCTATGCCGGCGGCGAGGAGGTCTGGGCGACCCTTGTGGTGTGGCAAAACCGCCTAAGCAGTCTCCTGCCATCGAGCAAACTCATTAGTACCGTATTTATTGATAGCCAAGGCAAAGTGCTCTCCGCGTCAGAAAAGTCCAGTCTGCTCGGCGGCGATCCCCTGACCGTCAGCAACCTACTGCCACTCGCACGGCAGTCGGATGCTAGCTCCGGCTTTACAACGTTTAGTGACGAGCAAGGCGGTCGCTGGCTCGGTGCCTTCTCCAAAGTGCAAGGCAGTTCCACGACGTGGGTGATGATTCGCCGCGATGCCCGAGCGGTCGAGGAGGCGGCGCAAGCGCTGATCAAGCGCACAGTGGTGTGGGCCTGGGTATTTATGCTCGCTGCCGTCATGGTCAGCGTGCTTGGGGCTTCTGGCTTGACGCGTAATATCCGCGACCTCACCGCGGCTACCAAACAGATCGCTGGCGGCGACTTCGATACCAAGGTGTCGGCTAGCAGTCGCGACGAGGTTGGAGTGCTCGCCCAGTCGATTGGCGAGATGGCCCTTAAGATCAAAAGCCTGCTGGTATCACAAGTCGCGCAGGCCCGCCTCGAACAAGAGATCGCCACCGCTAAAATCGTCCAGGAATCCTTCTTTCCCAAAGGCGCCGCCAATAGTCAGGCCCTGCATCTGGCCTGGAAAAGCAGGTCAGCTAGCGAATGCGGTGGTGACTGGTGGGGGCATTTTCCTCTCGACGATGGCCGCGAACTGATCTGCATCGCCGACGCCACCGGACATGGCGCGCCGGCGGCATTGGTTACGGCCATTGCCTATGCAACCACCACCTTCGTCGCCGAATTTAATCGTCGCTACCAGCAAGGAACGACCCGTATCAGGGTCTCCCCCTCGCGCTTATTAGAGGACCTAAACCGCATCCTCAACCAGGCCCTTGGCGGCCAGCTCGGTATGACCTTTTTTGCCGCGAGCTTTGACCCCAGCGCTGGTCAACTAACCTATGCCAATGCCGGCCACAATTTCCCCCTGTACATGGCCAATACCGCCGCGGCCCAGGCCGAGCAGAAAATAGCCTCGCTAAACAAAGCCATGGGTTCTCCCCTCGGCTTTGAACCGGTGGCTATCTATAAAGATAAAACCATGCAACTCCACGCCGGAGACAGAATCATCTTTTATACGGATGGTTTGATCGAATGCACCTCTGAGGAGCAAAAGCAGTGGGGCAAGATAAACTTGACCAAGGTGCTTAAGACCCAGCTCAACGCCAATGTGCAAGACATGGCGACGGCCGTGTTTGAAAAGGCATTCGAGCACTTTGGTGCGGTCCCGCTCGGCGATGACGTGACCCTCGTCGTGGCCGAAATCAACAGCGCCTGGCGTGAACCCACGCCAGACTTAGTCCCGGGCGCTTCAGGAAGCGCGCTGGATGTCGACGCCACCTAAAAAGGTCACCTGATGCAGGGTTCCCGTCGTCGTGGACCGACTAAAGGCCGGCCGGCGACCGCGTTTTGCGGCACGAAATGGTTGCACCGAGCCAAGCTGAAAACGCCCAGGTTTATCCACCTCAGGGTTCATCAAATTAGTCAGGATGTCCAAAATCTGACTACGAATGTCGGCATCGGTCTTCAGCGACTGCAGCGCCTCAGCAAAAAATGGCTCATGTTCGAATTTCAAAAAGCAGACAAACAGCTCCCTAGCCAGCTGTTGATGACCGACGGTGGAAACAATCTTGAGCATCGCGCCCAGGTGCTGCACCAAGGTCTTTCTGGCAATATCAAACGAGGTGTCTTCTTTCTCAGCCAATTCATTGGTCATTGCCTGCATAAACAGACAAAAGCGTTCGGGGTGCTTTAACATGTGAGTCTTAAAGGTTTCGTGGAGAATCCGCTGCGCTAGGTGGTCGGCCTCCATCACAAAGGGCAGGTTCCCGAGTAAAAACTGCAGGGCGATGCCTTCGCTCTTTTTGTGAAACAGCAGTGTAAAAAGATGCTCCAGCGCGGTGTGGCCAAAGCGGCTCATGACTCGATTGACGAACTTCTTATTGACCACACCGTGCTCAAAGACGCCAAAGTAGTGCAGCAGGCTCAGGCGAACGCAGATGCTGTTGGCGTTGCTAACCGAAAGCAGGTAGGTCCCGATATACTCGAGCAGCTCGTCGGCGCGTTTGAATTCTCCAGGGTAGGCTTCGGTGTACTCCTTCAAGCTCAAGCCGAGTTCACAAATCAAAGCCACGGCCATTTCAAAGATCTTCTCGCCATGACTGGTCTCGGCGAGCTCGCTAGTCAGCGCGATTTCAACCAGAGGCCAGCAGGCCTCATCACAGCGGGCCTGGCCAAAGAACTCTTCGAGAAAGGCGTTAAGTAAGCTCTCCAAGCTGGCGTGCGCCAGCCAGATCAACGCGCTTTCGACGATGATTTCGGCTTGGATGCGCACAGCGCTCCGCTCGACTAGGGACCGCGCCAGGTGGCGAATGATCACCTCCTCGTCGCCCTCTTTGAGCTCCCGGCGCATATTGCGCAGATCTCTCCACCGCAGCAGGACGCCGCAGTCGATCAAGTGGCACGCCTCGGCGGCGGTGGTGACACCCTTCCAGCTTTTCAATCCTTTTGCATTTACCACGGATGATTCCTCCCGCATTGACGCGATGTAAAGAGACACCAAGCACTAGTGATCGAGCAGTCGCTTAGCGCGCGATCTTCTGAACGCCGGAACGAGCATTATTTTGCCGATCGACCGCCATTTGAATTTCGCTGGCAATCTTGTCATCAAGACCATCAAAGCGCAGTCCATAGCCGATGGCTTGCTTAGGATCTGCACTGTAGCGAACCACCTGCACGACGGCGTTGAACGGCCCGGAAAAGGCCTCAGCGCGAACCGATACCTTAAGCCGCTCACCGACCGTGAAGATCTGATCCGAGGTCTCGACAAAGATGCCGGTGGCCGAGATATTGACGCCACTGCCAATGACCAACTGGCCATTATTGTGGACGACGACCCGTCCTGCGATGGTCGCTCGCGGCGCTACGGCACGTCGGTCGGTGACCCGGATCGACGGTTCGCCGCCGCTGGCCTCCGCGCCGGCGATCCCCAGCTCCTCGAAGGTCTCTTCGATTGGCCGCCAATCCTTCCAGCCAACCTTGAAAAGGTATGCATCTTGGGGGATCATTTTAGTGGCATGCATCTGTTTGACCTGGGGACTCGTGAAGGGTCCCAGCTGCTGCCCGCCTTGATAGACATACCAGATTTGTTCATTCATGATGTTGCAACTCCCTGCTTCCAGCTAAATAACGGCTCCACCTTCTTAATCGGAAAAACCGCCGAGGAGCTTTAGGCAAAGTGCTAAAAGATTTTTAAATTCTTTAAAATTCGGTGTGTTATACCCACCATGGGAGCGTGAATGCAATTTGGCAAAATCCTAACGACGGCACTTTTTTGCACTTGGTCTGCGGCGTTTGCCGCCGCCACACGAGCCCCAGGACGCCCCGCCGAGGACGGCGAATTCCCTATGAAACAGGCACCTTCCACGCCTGACTGGCAAACCTTTATGCAGGCGAGCGATGCCGACCGCCTCAAGCTTTGGACCTACCAAACCAACCGCGGCCGTCACCTCCACGACTGGTCGTGGGGGTGGCGACTGGGTTGGGTGCGGGTCTGCGGCCGCAGTGAAGCCACCTACTGCGCTGGCGTGCTGCAAGAAGCCCTACTGGACAAGGCCGTGGTGGTCCGCGCCGAGGCTGCATCGGCGCTCGGTCGCAGGTACGAACAAAGCGCCAATCCGGCGGTGGTGCGCATGTTAGCCGAGGCCTTTGGCAACAGTCGCAACCTGCGCCGCGGCAAGCCTCTGTTCGTCCAGCGGCGTATTTTGTACGCGCTGCATCAAATTGGCGGCGACGGTGCGCTCGAGCTGGGCGGCACCCTAGCTGCCACCGACCCGTCAGCCATGGCCTACTGGCAGCGCCTGGGTCAAACAGAAACCAAGTAATCACCGGCAAAAGTTGGGCGGGTCACCCAAGAACTAGGACACTAGGACGGCAGGCCGCGCCCTTCGGGATGGATGTCGACGGACTTGCCGCGTTGCAGCTCAGGCACGGCCTGAGCTCTGAGCAGGTCGCGGATCTCCGCCAGCAGGACTTCACTCGGAGTCGACACCGGTACCGCTAGCTGAGCGGTCGCTTCTTCCGCCGCTCGCTTCAGCCGAAGATTCGACAGCTTCACGACCCAAAACACCGAAAAAGCGATGATCAGAAAATCCAAACAGTTATTGAGAAACACGCCGTAGTTTAGCGTTGGCGCCGCCGCGGCTTTGGCGGCTGCAAGCGTTGCATAACCATGGCGCGACAGGTCGATAAAGAGGTTGGAGAAGTCGATCTTGCCGAGCATCAGTCCGATCGGCGGCATCAGCACATCAGCGACAAAAGACGATACGATCTTGCCGAAAGCGGCCCCGATCACCACACCGACCGCTAGGTCGATGACATTTCCGCGCATCATGAACTGTCTAAAATCTTTGAGCATGGGCTTTCTCCGCAGCTTGTGCCTGAGATCGTGGCTGGCGACTGGGCCACGGCATAGCGCATTTTGCCGCCAGCGCCAAGTCGTTTTATGCGGCTTTTACATTGACCTGCTTGGCTTTCATGGTAAATAACCTGCCGCATCACCATGATCTTGGATTTACCGGACCAGCATCTATCTGCTAACTTGGACCCTCGCTAAAAGCCATTCGGATCCACCTGTTGAGAGGCCTTACCGCCATGTTTTCAAGCTTCCGTGCGGCCAGCCTTGGTGCCGCTTTAGCCCTGCTCCCGGTCATGACCTCGTCCGCCCGTGCTGTCAGCGTCGACGAGCCCTATGTCTACCTGCTGTGCAATGCTACCAGCTTCAACCAGGACAGCAGGTCTCAGCTACATGCCTTTGGCAACGACGCAGATACGCTATCCCTGCTCATCACGGTGACCGAGTCGTGGATGACGAGCGCCGGAGATGATTGCTTGCTGCTCGGGACCAGCGCCCAAAACCAGTGGGATTACATCGTCCACTATGGGCTGCGCGATGCCCGCGTGGCACAGCCCGATGCGACGCGCTACCTCTACCAATCCGCCGGACCGGTCCGGATGATCCTCAAATATCCGCAGCGAGGCATCTACCGATTCACCTTGCACCGCGAACAAGGAGCCTTTTCCATCACCGGGGTGAGCGCAGAGGCGAAGTGGCGGCCCCTAGTGGACTCGAACCACTGACCGTCGGATTAGAAATCCGATGCTCTATCCAACTGAGCTAAGGGACCGTACAAGGGCGCCAGCGTACCTCATGAGAGTCTACGGTGTCCACGGTCTCTTTCGCGAGATCACCGCTAAGTGCCACCTTGTCAAGCCCCTAGGCCGGTGGTAGGTGTGGGGCATGGATGCTGCAACTCGCCCAACCTTTCCCCAAATTTACATGCGCCTAGCCTTTGCATTGGCGGAGCGCTCGACCTGCAAGCGGCTAAAAGTCGGCACGGTGATCACCAGCACCGACTTTCGCAAGGTCTTGGCCGTGGGCTACAACGGCAATGCGACTGGCCTACCAAATAGCTGTGACCGCGACGAACCAGGCAACTGCGGCTGCCTGCATTCCGAAGAAAACGCCGTCATCAACTGCGACAGCCCGCGCGAGACGCCCAAGCTGGCCTTTGTCACGCACATGCCATGCACCGCATGCGCTAAACGCCTGATCAATCTAGGCAACGTGCGCCAGGTGTACTTCGGCCACCTGTATCGCAGCAGCGACTCGGTGAACCTCTTTGACCAGACGCATATTCAGATCATGCAGCTCGAGTCCTGGTAGATCTTTGTGACCGCTATGTGGCCGGTGCTATTTTTTGCCGAGGGCCAACTCGGCGATCAAGACGTGGCGTACATCGGTTTCACTGACCGTCATCTCCGTCACCGCAAGATCTTTCATGATGTGCAGGAGTAAGGTCGCACTCGCCGGAGCTTTGATGGCGTAGTCGAGGGCGTCGGCGTCGCTGGCGAGCCCGAGGGCGGCGAGGACCTCGGGAGTTTTGGTTCCGCGCAGCAGAGGCACCCGGGATTTAGGGGCTACGGCGCCCAAGCTGGAACGCAGTGCTTGAATCTCGGCTGCGGCGATGAGGGGATGGCCCAAATGTGCGGCAAGAAATTTACTAATGCTGCCGGTCCCGACTAGTCGCGCACCATGCAACAAGTCTGGTGCCAGAGGCATGGGCGCCGCAGCCTCCAATGCGAGGTCGCAGGCCTGAAACTGAGCGGCGGTGAGGCTGCCTTCAGGAAGCCACTTGCCGACGATCTGATTGCTACCAATCTGCGTACTGCCTCCTGCAGCAAAGGCGTCGCGCGTGCCGACGGCTAACTGAAAACTACCGCCACCCAAGTCCAGCGTCGCATAGCGGTCATCAGCATGGCCGACGCTGCGAAATTTGGCGATGGCCCCCAAATAGCCAAATTGAGCTTCTTCTTCGCCGGTCAATATGCGCGCCCGAGCGATACCAAGATCATGCTGAATCTTCGCGAGAAAATCACGACCGTTGCTGGCATTGCGGGTGACGGCGGTGGCGATCAGCGCGACCGAGCCTGGATCGATTCCAAACTCATCGTGGGCCGTCGTCACTAGGGATTTAATCGCTGCAAGAGTCCGGTCTTGATTCGCCGTGGGAATCGGCTCACCAGTGGCGACCCCCTCGCCCAGGCGAGTGCTTAACCGCACATCTTTGACCGTGACCATCGAGCCACCTTCCGACCGTTGCTGCACCAGCATCTTTGCGCCGGAGCTACCCATGTCGATGGCGGCAAAATAACTCGACTTCAACGCACTAGACGCCAGAGTTTCACTCACAGCAGGCCCCCTGCAGGCGGCGACAACGATCACGCTTGCAGCCAAGCCAAGACGCCAAGGTCCAAGCATTTGCCCAATTTGTCCCATGGCGTAGTCTCCGAGGCTAGACGTATTTACAGGCTCAAGGTCGCAAGGTGTAGGGTCTTCTTCTGCCAAGCCTTCACCGCAGCCCACTCTATATCGAGCTGAATCAAGAGATCGGCGGTCTTGGGACTTCTAGCTTTCACTGCGTCTTGATAGCCCACCAAACGATCATGTAGTTGGCCGTATTTGCTTACCAGGTCCTTAAGGATACTCAGTTGATCCTTTGCCTGCGCGGAAGGCGCGAGGACGGTCGGGAAAAAGTCGTACATATCGAGGATCACGCGAGACCGTTTGCGAAAGTTATGGAAATCATCGATGTCCTTATCGCTGATGAGATGGCCTAGCGCGAGCAGAGCAGGCTCAGCCTGCTGCAGTTGGACGATTTGCCCCTTCGTCAGAGCATGCAGAGCGTCACTTGCCGGCGTGTTAAACTTTGGCACCTGCGCCACCTGGCGCCAGAACAATTTGGACAAGTCGTCCTTGTCCCGAGTCCAGGCATTGGCAGCAGAGATATCGCCAAGAAAATCCGCCAACTGCTTTTGAAACTCCGGTGCCAGATATTTGCTTAAAAACTTGTCCACGTCAGCGCGTCGGGCTGCGACTTCTTTTGGATCGTAGACGATGTTGGTCTGCCCCGCCGCTTCAGGAATGTCGTGGAGGTCTTTAAAGTTACCGACTTTCTCATAGCCTTCGTCGAGGAGCGGCCGAAGCTCGAGAAAGAAGTCGTGCTTCTTATCTCCAGGCAAGGCATACACCAGGATATCGATGTAAGCGCGCGCCTTGCCGAAGGACTTGCGCAGCCCCCGCGCATTCTGCGGCAAGGTCTCGTCGTTGAAGGTCCTGGCCTGCGCCGTCGTTGCAGCGAATACGGCTGTCAGCTGTTGTTTGGCCAGCTCGCCGTAGGTAATCGTTGGCGACGGTGTTGCCGCAGCTTCCAGGCTACTACCGTCGGACTGGCCCTGCGGGGTGCGGCAGCCAAGGCCAAGTGCGAGTATGAGCCCAAGGGACAAAGACAACGAACGGTTGAAAGTCGTAAGGCGCAAGGGAATGCTCCAAGGTGGACGATGAAACGAGGACGATGGCGTCAGGAGTCAACGACTGCTAAATGGGCGTTCGTTTAAACTGAGCACGGCACTAAATGGAATCATTTCCCTACAATATATCCGTTTATACGCAAATACTCAGCCCCTCTTTACAGAACATTGATGCATTCTTTACTTCCCCCGCTGCGCATCGCCAAATGTTGGAGTATTTACAATGATATCGGATGACTAGGCGTAAAATTGCGACGCTGTTTAGGGTCCAACCCAAAAACCCCCTAAAGTTCTAGTGTGTTTACGACAAGTTGCTTCGCAAGAATGACTTTGTTGCATACATCCTGCCCTCTTGCCTTCCCGGCCTCCCAGTTTTTGGGCAGCGGCTTTATTCCGCGCAACTGGGAGAGCTGGAAGGCAAGAGGGCAGGATGTATGCAACAAAGGCGCGCAATCGCGCCTGAACTCCGTAATTATATTCTTTAGTGTATAAAATTGACGGAGATCAGGTTGATATTATATGCTATCGAATATGATATATCGTCATTGGGACCCCTGCTGGATATCACCATGGCCAATGCTCTAACCCTCGAAATTCACGACAACAACCTCGGCTGGGTGAAAGCCGGAGAACTCACCTTTGCCGCCCGTGGGGACGTTCGTTGGGAGTACGACCTGGACTACGCCGCCGAGCATTTAGGCCGACGAGACAGCGCCGCCTTCTCGATCAATATGCCGGTCGACGTACGCACACATAAAGGCGAGCTTCCTCCCTTCATTCTTGATCTGGTGCCCCAAGGCGAACCACTCAAGCGCCTCCTACGCCGCTACCAGATTGGCCGTGATGACGCCTATGACGAGATTTTGGCGCGGGTTCCCTTGGCCTCGCCAGGCAATATCCGCATTGCCGAACCATGGCGACAAGTGGATCAGCTACGCGACGGCTACCATGAGGCGGGATTTCTGCGCGAAGATATCATCTCTTATAAACGCGAATTCGTTGATTATATGGAGCGTCACGGTGCGCCTATTGGCGGGACCACGGGTGCCGGGGGGGGATCACCAAAGTTCCTGCTCCGTCAGGACGCGGCAGGACGATTTCATGCCGATGGAATGCTTGATGATGCTTTGACGACGCGGGCAGTTCTACTGAAATTCCCCTATACGGATAGCCAGAATTCCCGGGAGCTGCTGCGGGTCGAAAAGATTTATTACGATTTTCTTAGAGAACTGCCGTTGGTGACTGGCGATGCGCTTGAGTTTGATCACGATGTTTTGTTTATCAATCGCTTTGATCGCCAGCGAGACGATGCCGGACGGCTGTGCTATCATGGATTGGAGAGCTTCT
>Ga0315291_10007161_pt1 | contig 13825 bp, 10 predicted proteins | sample YL17G12_20_MG_FD_203070 | JGI IMG/M metagenome (GOLD analysis project Ga0315291, IMG submission 203070) | Sediment microbial communities from Yellowstone Lake, YNP, Wyoming, USA - YL17G12_20 | ecosystem: Environmental > Aquatic > Freshwater > Lake > Sediment | place: USA: Wyoming | collected...
CGGGCGGGCCTCCAGGCCCGCATACTCCACCGCCCGCTGCTGTAGGTCCGGGTCGCCGTGGCGGGCGTACCGAGACAAGAGGGCGTCCAGGTCGCTGCGCAGGGCCGGGTCGCCCCGCCCGATTTTAAAAAAAGCGGTCAGCATCACGCCCCGCGCCGCGTTGGTGGCCGCGGCCGGCAGGCGGTCGCGCAGGGCGCCAAACTGGGCGGCCGCCGGGATGGAGGCCGTAATGGCCCGCCCGTACTCGCCCAGCCAGAAGGCCGCCAGGGAGAGGAGAGCGTCGGAACAGGGCGAGGAGGAGGCCTCACCCGGCCGACCGCCGCCGTCGGTCAGCGCCGCAAACGCCTGGGCGGCCGCGTGGGCTTGCAGCCCGGGCGGCCCGCCCGCCACCACCTGGACCGCGGACCTCCACACGTCACCCGGCGCGTCCTCACCCGCCAGGCGGACGAGGGCAAGGACGGTGTCGGCGTACCAGGTGGGGTCGGGCGCGAACCGTTCCGCCAGGACGGCCGCCCGGAGCGCAACGTCCTCCCGCATGGACAGGTCACACCCGCCGTCGGGGGACAGGTAGGCCAGGAGCTCCGCCACGACGGCGGGCCCCGTCTCCGGCGCCGCCATGGCGAACAGCAGGTCCAGCGCCCGGCGCCGCACCGACACGTCCGGGTCGCGCAGGGCGCCCGTCACGGCGGCCTGGTGGCGGGACACGGAGGCACGCACGTCGGGCACAGCCGCCAGGCGGACCATGGCTTCCAGGCCCAGGTACCGCAGGTTGGGCTCCCGGGCGGCGCCCACGCACCGGCCCAGGAGGCCGACCGAGCCCGCGACCAGGTCCGGGTCGTCCCCGCCCGCGCCGGCCAGGGCCAAGGAGACGGCCTCCAGGGCGATGGCGTGGAGGGCGTTGGACTTGTTGACGTTTTTGGCGCCCGTGCCCGCGTCCTCAATGGCCGAACGCAGGGCCGCGCCCAGGGCCGTCCGCACCCGCGCATCCGCCGGTGCCGGAAAGTACTGCAGGGCCCGCAAGGCCTTCACCTGCAGCCAGGGCGAGGCGATGCCGTAGTAGGTATAGTCGGGCGAGACGTCCCGGGACCGCAGGCGGGCCAGGAGGGCGACCAGGCGGGGGGCGAGCCCCTCGTAGCCCTGGTAGGACCGGGCGACGAGGCCTAAGATCAAGGAGACCGTGCACAGCAGCAGGCCGACGTCCCGCTCGTCGTCCAGGATGGCGGCCAGGCGTGGGGCCCACTGGTCCGGGTCCAGGGCGTCCTCCTCGGGAGGGGCTTTGCGGACCAGGCGCAGCAAGGCCAGGGCCGCCTTTTTGCGCACGGCCGGCCGGGCACTCCCGTTGACCAGGACGGCCCCCACGTCCGCCGTCAGCAGGGACGCCATCTCCGCCCCGCCCACATTGGCGATGAAGGCCAGGGCCAGGCATTGGAAGGGCTCATTGCGGGAGACCAGGTCGGACCGCACGCTGTTGATGACCAGGCGCAGGAACTCATCCTTCTCGGTCAGCAGGAGCGCGCACGCGAGGTAGCCCACCTGCTTTTCGGCGTACCGGGGCGCCGGGATCAGGTCGGCCGCCTGGCGGTGCCCGAACTCGACGTCATGGCCCAGCATGTGGATGTACAGCAGCTTCCAAACATACTTTTTCTTGTCGTAGTCTGATGAACAGGAGAGAGGAGAGAGAGAAAAATGAGACGCGAGATGATGATGGATGGAGAGCAGGTTGAAGGAGCGTGCACGCACCGCATCTCTCTCCCCTCTCCCGCGTCTCACCAGTGACCGCCGTCCCCGTCGCGAACTTTTTGCGGATCTTGGCCAGCTCCTTGTCCACGCGGGCCTGCTCCTGCTCCGCGTTGGCGCAGGCCCGGATGTCGGAGATGAAGACCTTGAGAGAAGTGGGAGACAGAGGAAGTGAGGGGGCACGCCGCGGGCGCGATGGGTTCACGGGAGAAGACAGGCGGGGGCTACAGGGGCGAAGCCCCGCGCGGCTGGCACGCGCGCCATCCACGCCCACATGGGCGTGCAGAGTGACCTTTTCTCCTCATGCCCGGCGTAGCCCGGGGCGGGGGGCGCGTCGTGGGGGGGTGTGTGAGACCGCGGAAGCCTGTCTGCGCCACTGTTTTTTTTTTCCCCCCCCCCCCCCCCCCCATTCGCTCGCGGCGCGGCGCAGGCCTCCCCAGAGCCCTACCAAACCACCCAGCCAGCTCACCTGCAGGCCGCGCATGGTCTGCAGCTTCGCCATGGTGGGTGGAAGCGAGAGAGAGAGCGCGCCCAGGCGGTGTGCAGAGATGGTCAACAGAGAGAGAAGGGGGAGCGCGCAGGCGAGAGAGAAGAAGAATGAATTTTTTGGGGTCCATCAAACCTCATTACACGCCGACAGTGAACTCAAATAAACGAGAAATACCAAACCCAGCCTATCGAATCATCTCCCCAGGAGGTGCGCACACCGGGGCGTGCGGCCATCCTGAAAGAGATTACCCTTTTTCTGCGCTCCCTGCTTTTCATTTCTTTCTCTGCTCTCAAACAAAACGTGATACATAAAAACAGGGGGGGGCGGGGGGCGCCTGCGCGTCGGCGCGCAGACCAGCACGCCGCAAAAACACCACCACACACACACACAAACTTAAAGGTCCTAGAAATGGGGGGGGGCGAGAGAGGTTTCCCTCAGAATCATCATCCTCAGAATCAAGACTCTCATTTCAAGCCGCCCCCCGCCTCGCCCATGACCGCTGCCGCAATGGCGTTTAGGTCCGGGGCGGGACCGCCATTGGTTTTGGCGTCCGCCTCCGCCGCGTGGTAGGCCGCCGCCACTTCCGCCGTCACGAATTGGCCCTTGACCCGGGGGCGGGCGACCGCCAGGCGGCGGCGGGACTCGTAACGCACCCCGCCCGCCCGCCCGCCAGCCCTGGCCGCCGCTTTCTTAGCCTGGAACTTGGCCAGGGCGGCTGCCCGGTTGGCCGCGCAGATAGCGGGCGTGCGCGGGGCGGCGGGGTCGTCCAGCGGGTGCGGGGCCAGCGGGTTGAGCGGGGCCAGGGGCGGCAGGGCGGGGGTCGGGGCCGCCGGCCTGGGGGAGGAAGGTGGCGGGGCAGGAAGGGCGGCGCCAGCCGCCGTCGCCGTCACAGCCACGATCCTGGGCGCTTTCGCCGCTTTCGGGCGGGCGGGCCCTTTGCTAGGCGCCGCCCGCTTCAAGGCGGGCGGCGCAGGCGCAGCAGCAGGCGACGTGGCAGCAGGCACACCTGCCTTTGCGGCCGCTGCTGGCCCCCGCATCAGGGCCCACAGCGACTCCGCCACGGTCGCGGCCTCCTCGTCCTCCGCCGCGGCGGCAACAGCGGCGGCCGCTTTGGCAGCCGCAGCCCCTTTAGCGGCCGGCAGCGGCGGCGGCGGCGGCGGCGGCGGGGCGGCCGACACCTCACAGGACACAGGCCCGCCAGTCTCCCCCTCCTCATCCCCCGTCGCCTCGCCGTCCGTGGCGGCGTCCGTGCCGGCCCGCCCGCCGGCGCCGCCCCCGCGCTGGTGGGCGGACATGGGTGGCGTGTCTGTCGTGATGCCCGGGGACGGGGTGGTCTTCCAGGGGCGCATGGAAGGGGCGGTAACCGTGGCGGCCGCGTCCGCAGCAAAGCGCACCGCCCGGGCGGCCAGGGTGGCCGGCGCGGTCGCGGGCACGACACCCGTGAAGAGCGGCAGGAGGGCGGGCGCCGTCCGGGGTGGTGATGCCGGCTGCGCGGCGGCGGCGGCCGCCCCGCCACCACCAGCACTCTTCCAGACGTGCCGCCAGAGCAGGGCCGCGTCGGCCAGGCGCAGAGGGGCGCCCACCACGTCGGCCGCACCGGCCTCCAGGGCGGACACTGCCGCGCCGGGCGGGGCGCCCGGGCCGGCCAGGGCGATGACGGGGGTGCGCGTGGTGGCGGCAGCGGCGACCAGGGCGGGTATGGCGGAGGGCTGGGGTGGGGTGAGGTTGAGGATGAGCAAAAAAGGAAAAAAGGATGTAGGTTGAGACACCAAGCGCAGGGGGCGGGGCGCTTCTTGGGGCCGAAAACGCGGCGCGCGCTCCACGTCGCGCCTCGCCCCCTCCAGCCCACGCCCTCCACGATCTGACGCTTACCTCCATCCCAGCGTCAATCAGGATGACGTCAAAGGGCGATGGCGATGGCCGATCCAGGAGGGCAGCCAGGGCGGCAGAGGTGGACGGGACGGAGACAACTGACGTGTAAGAGGAAGAAGATGGGGGCAGAGCCGGTCGTCGGGCGGGTGAGAGAGGATCGAGGGCAAGGCGGGGCTCCAGCCACAGGTGGCCGCTCTAGCCACCACGAAGGCAGTCTCAGACGGTGTCAGCAGCGGCCTCGGGTGAAAGGTGAGCGCCACCGGGCCTGGTGCCCGCGCCCCGACGCCTGCTTTGCAAACACTCCCACCGCAAGCGGGGCCGCTCCCGGCGCTCGCGCTCGGGCCACACGAACATACTAGCGCCCAACGCGGGCGGCCCGCGCCACCAAACCTTACACTCACCCTGGTGCGTGGTCTCCAGTAGGGCAGCCGCCTCTTGCCTGGTGGCTGGATCGCCATCAACAAGCAACAGACGCAGGTGGGCGGCCATTGTTGGGGAGATAAAAGAAATGAGCTCATCACCTCGCCGAAAGCGTCTCACGAAAGCGCTCCCCTCTCCTCACGCTCCTCACACCCTTTCAGTCGGTCGTACATTGACGGTGCAGTCTGCCTGGGCGGGTTCTACGACGAGTATGCCGCGGCCGTCGCGGTCGCCCGCGCCGAAGTGATTTGCCGGGTGCACCCGGCGGCCCAGGCATCTCGCGCTGAGCTCCCGGGCGGCGAGGGCACCGCCGCCACCGCCCTGGAGGCCGCGCGGCGGCCCCTGGCCGCGGGCGAGGAGGGCGGTGGTGCGCCGGCCCTGCGCACGTGGTTACAGCTCAGGCCGGAGACGTGGGTGGCCATCATCGCGGACGAGCTGCCCGCCCTGGCGGCCGTCGACCTGGCCGCCCTGCGCCTGGTCTTGCGGCGGGAGGGCGGAGCCGAACAGTCCACCCGCGCCCGGCTGCAGGCCATGCTGAGCGCGGGCTTCACTGAGGACGGGGTGGCCGCCCTGGCGTGGCCGGCGGTGTGACGCCCCCCCATCCCCTCCTCCCTCCCAACCCCCACCTCCACCACTCTCCCATCATTAGATAAAAAATCATGTGCACGCTCTTTTGCGCTTCACCCACGCCCTTCGACACCGCGCCGCTCTGGCTGCGTGTGCAGGACGCGGACGCGCCTTCTGCTTCTTACCCGTTGGACCTGCCACCCTGGCAGACGACCCTATCCACCACGGTCTGGGTGTGCCCGGCCCCCCTGCACCACTCCCTGTGGTACACGCCAGGCCGGCCCCCGGCACCGGTGACCGTCAGAGGAGAGGCCCCCCTCTTTTGAAAAAGCACACAACCCACAATCAAAAAGCCCCACACCTTGGTAATCACGCACCGCACGCTCCGCGACCAGGGCCCACTGCGCGGAAGGTAAGGTGGTGTGCGCGAGAGTAGGTGAGCCCACAAGCCCACACGCACACGTACAAAACCCCCGCCCTCTCTCACTCTCTCTCTTCTCCCAGGCACGCCGCGACTGGGAAGAGGGTGAGAGGTAAGAGGCATTCGCACCTCCATTTTCTCTTTTCCTCTCGCAAAAACAGCGGGGTAACACGGCCCGTCCTTTCGCAACCAGGCACGTGTATGTGGGCAACAGGCAACTCCTCTGCCGACAAGGACGGGCGTTGATGCGTCGCGTCGCGCCCAGTCCGCTCCTTTCAGCCCCCTCTCGCCGCAGCCGTCGGCCCGGCGGAGTGTCAGCTAGCCTCCTTTTGCTCTCATGGCCCGCGTTAGGCCTCGCACGCCACCATTCCCTATTGCGGCATGCACACGCAGGTCGTGGCCTGACATACCCGTGGACGACTGCGGTGAATTGGCGGTGCCAGCTCCACTCGAAAAAAACACGTCCCCCTACTCTCCCACCGCTCTCATCTCCAACCCTCTCACTTTTCCTGTCCAGTCCCTCCACATCTCGCCATGGACGCCGCCACCGCCCGGTCGTCCTCCACCCCCCGCCCCACCCGCCCGGCCCCTGCCAGCAACCGCCGTATGACCCCACCCCGCGCGGCGACCGGCGCCGCCGCCCCCTCCGTCGCGGATGGCCCCCCCCGCCACGCCATCGCCGAGGGCTGCCCGCCCGGCCTCAACAAGTACTCGGCCCGTATCACCCAGCCCAAGGCCCAGGGCGCGTCCCAGGCCATGCTGTACGCGACCGGCCTGACAGAGGGCGACATGGGCAAGCCCCAGGTCGGCATTTCGAGTGTGTGGTATGAGGGCAACCCGTGCAACATGCACCTGGGCGACTTGGCCGCGGAGGTCAAGGCCGGCGTGGAGGCGGCCGGCATGGTGGGCTACCGCTTCAACACCATCGGCGTGTCGGACGGCATCTCTATGGGCACGGACGGCATGTCTTACTCCTTGCAATCCCGGGACCTGATCGCAGACAGCATTGAAACCGTCATGGGCGCCCAGTGGTATGACGCCAACGTCTCCCTGCCCGGGTGCGACAAGAACATGCCGGGTACCATCATGGCGGCCGCCCGCCTGAACCGGCCGTCCCTGATGGTGTACGGCGGCACAATCCGGGCGGGCCGGTCCGCGGGCGGGGAGCCCCTGGACATCGTGTCAGCCTTCCAGAGTTACGGTGAGAGAGGCATGGAAAGAGAGAGGGAGGTGAAGGGAGGGGGGAGATGGAGGAGAGCAGGGTGAAGGGTTCAGGGTGGTGAGCAGCCTGCTCTCCGCCTGCTCTCCATCCCTTCCCTCCAATATTGGCACCGCAATGTCAAACAGCCGGTGTGCAGGCCCCGCGCTCACCCGCGCACGCAAGTGCGGGGGGCTGAGTGCGGGAGGGAACGCTTTCGAAAGAAGGGGAACACAGGGCGCCCGCCTGGGCGGTGTCAGCGGCGCGGGAGAGCCCACCCCACGGGGTGCCATTCAGTGGTCGTGCTCCCCGCTCCGCTTGCCCGCCCGCGACGGGCAGGCGCCCTCTCCCTAGTCCCCGCGCCTTGTCCAGTGGCCACCGGCTGCCGCGTGGCGCCCAAATCGAAACACACACCCGGGGGCGACGAAGATGGTCGGCCGACGGCCTCAAAAACATTCAAACCAGTCGTGCCGCCATAAACGCGCCGGGACAGATAGGCAAAAAAAAAAAAGCAAATGACTCACCCCGCATTACATTCTCACCCCCGCCAGGTGCATTCGCCGCGGGCCTCATGGACGAGGCCGCCCGCTTCGACGTCGTCCGCAATGCCTGCCCGGGCGCGGGCGCGTGCGGCGGCATGTACACGGCCAACACGATGGCGTCCGCGATCGAGGCGCTCGGCATGACCCTGCCCTACTCCTCCTCCACGCCCGCGGAGGACCCGATGAAGCTGGTGGAGTGCCGGCGGGCGGGGGCGGTCGTTCTGGAGATGCTCAAGGCGGACCTGAAACCGCGCGACATCCTGACCCGGGCCGCCTTTGACAATGCGATCGTGCTGATCCTGGCGCTGGGCGGGTCGACCAACGCGGTCCTCCACCTCCTCGCCATGGCCCGCTCCGCGGGCGTGCCCCTCGCCATCGACGACTTCCAGACCCTGTCCAACCGCATCCCCTTCATTGCAGACCTAAAACCGTCGGGCAAGTACGTGATGGAGGATCTGCACGCGGTGGGCGGGACGCCGGGCGTGCTGAAATACCTGTTGGAGCACAAGCTGATTGATGGGAGCACAAAGACCGTGGATGGCGGGACGATGGCCGGCCGCCTGGCCGCCCTGCCCGGCCTCAAAGCCGGCCAGGACGTCATCCTGCCCCTGGACGCACCCATAAAGGAGACCGGCCACCTGCAAATCCTGTACGGCAACATCGCGCCGGAGGGGTGCGTGGGCAAGATCACGGGGAAGGAGGGCCTGGAATTCGAGGGGCCCGCCCGCGTGTTTGAGGGCGAGGAGGCCATGCTGGCAGCCCTGGCGGCGGACCCGTCCTCCCTGAAGGGGGCCGTCATCGTGATCCGGTATGAGGGCCCCAAAGGCGGGCCCGGCATGCCGGAGATGCTGACGCCGACGTCCGCCATCATGGGGGCGGGCCTGGGCAAGGAGTGCGCGCTCATCACTGACGGCCGCTTTTCGGGCGGGTCGCACGGCTTCTGCATCGGCCACGTCGCGCCCGAAGCCCAGGTGGGCGGGCCCATCGGCCTGCTGCAGGACGGGGACCGCATCCGCCTGGACGCGACCGCCCGCACCATCGACGCCCCAGACATCTCGGATGCAGACTGGGCCGCCCGGCGGGCGGCCTGGAAAGCGCCGCCCCTGGCCGCGACGAGCGGGACGCTCTACAAGTACACCAAGCTGGTGTCGTCCGCGTCGCTGGGGTGCGTGACGGACATGTGAGGGGGGAGATGGTAGCGAGGGGCGTGTGTGATGCTTTTGTGTGGGGGAGAGAGAGAGAGAGAGAGAGAGAGAAGGGCGGGCTTTGCTTGGGGGCGGAGCGGGCCTTTGAAAAATGGCGAGGGGTTGAGGATGGAAAAAAAAAAGGATGAGAAAAAAGAGAGAGAGAGAAGTTTCACACCTACAACCCCGCATCTCTCCGCCCCCCCCCCACCAAAGCAACCCACGACCAACCACCATGTCCCAGGACGCTCCCGTCATCGTCCCGCCCCACTCCAAGGAAAATGTCGAGGAGGCGCCGCCCGGGTCGGTCGAGAAGAAAGGGGCGACGGGTGAAGGAGGTGCGCGAAAGGAGACGACGAGGAGACGAGGTGCACGCTCACCTTTCACCTCACCGCCAACCGTGTCTTTTTTTCACCGCGTCCACCCCTCTTCACACACACACAGCCGCCGCCGCCGCCGCCGCCATGGCCGCCGGGACAACCGGTGAGGCCGGTGACAAGCCCACCCCTGCCGCCCCTGGGTCGGCCGAGAAAGCCAAAGTGACGGGCGCGGCCCCTGGGGAGGCCGCCCCGCTGGCAGTGGCGGGCGAGGGCACTGCCGAAAAAGCAGAGGCGACGGGCGGCGCAACGGAAGCCGCCCCAGGCTCAGCCGAGAAAGCCGCCGCTGCCGACGAAGTCCCGAAACCTCATGTGGAAGCCGAGACCGAGGCTGAGGCGGCCAAGGTGCCGGGAGGCGGGGCGGACGACGAGAAGAAGGACGAGAAGAAGGAGAAGGCGAAAAAATGATTGAGACCCAGGCATGAATGGTTTTTGACAAGGCAAAGGCCGCGTGCGTGCCTCTACCCACCCACACGCGCCGCCCCTCTTGGAGGGATTGGATGCGAAGGTGCTTTTTGGCGGGCTTGGTGCGCGCGCGCGCCCCCCCCCCCACACACACCATCTCCACCACCCCCGCGCTACCGTGTCGAGAGACCCGCTCTTTTTGCTTTGAACAACCGAGTGGCGTGTGTGTTTTGTTCCTTGCATTTTTGCACTCCTCCGTTCCCACACACGCACGCACACACGCACGCACATACACAGTGCGTGCGCGCACATTTCTGCCTCGCGCACAGCTCATATCACACGCGCGAACACAAAAAGGCAATGCGCGCCAGCACCACCGGCCGTCCAGCCCGCTTACTAGCGACGCCGGCGGCGGCGGCGGCAACGCATCCCCTTCTAGCCCGCCCCGCCGCCTCGACTCACCCCACTAGCCTGGTATCTTGTTCTGGGCGGGTAGGAGTGTGCCATTTGCATTGCCTGCGCGTGGTTGGTGAGCTGAGGGAAAAGAGAGAGAGGGGGCGGGGCGGCAGGCGCTGCAGAAATTGGCGGCCAGCAGCCCCACACCTCACCTCACCGTCTCCTCCCCCCCTCCAGCCGCGTCCTCCGCCTCCGCCTCCTCCGCCTCCGCCCAGCCCGCGACCGCCACCTCCTCCCCTCTGACCGCCGCCTTTGACCGCCTCCTCGCCTCGGCCGGAGCGACCTCCTCCCTCACGTACGCCCCCGTCCCGGCCCGCGGCGGCATGATGGGCCTGGTCGCCAAGGGCGACCTCCCCGCCGGCGCGCTCGCCCTGGCAGTCCCGAACACGGTCTGCCTGGCCGTCGACTACGCGGCGGCGGGTGTGGAGCTGCCCGCCGGCTTTGCCTGGCCTCGCCTGGACAGGGCCCTCCGGTCCGACCCGGACATGCCCTGGGACCTCGGCCTGGCCCTCGCCCTGCTGGACGCGCTCTCGGGCGACGGCGGCGCCTGGTGGGCCGAGTACGCGGACGCCCTCCTCCCCTCGCCCTTGGCCCTCACCCTGCCGGCCTGCCTGCCGCCGGGCCTGCTCGCCCAGACCGCGCACCCGGCCCTGATCGAGGGCGCGGCCGCCCAAAAGGCGCGCCTGGCAAAGAGCTTTCCCGCGATGTCCGTCCCTGCGGCCGAGTCCTCCACCTCCCCCACCCACATCCAGTGGGGGTTTGGGTGCGTCCGGTCCAGGGCGTTCGGCCTGGGGCCCGACCGCTTCGCCGTCGTCCCTTTTCTGGACGCGGCCAACCATGCGGACGCCGACCCGTCCCGCCCGGCCGCTGCCTACCGGTTTGTGGAGGGGGAGGGGGCCGGGGTGGGCGGCGGCGACCGTGTGGAGCTCGTCCTGCTGAGGAGCGTGCGTGCGGGCGAGGAGGTGACGGTCTCTTACACGGGGCCCGCCGGGGCGACCAACCGCCGGCTGATGGCCCAGTACGGATTCGTGCCAGCCGGCGGCAATCTGGCGGACCGGGTGGAGCTTGATGTGGGCGCGGCGGTGGGCGCGGCCGGCCTGGCGCCGGGCGCAGCCTTCAGCCTGGACAGCCTGCAGGCGAGGCTGGGCGACGCCGTGTTTGCGGACGCTGCCTCCGGCCGTGCCCCTCGCCTGTGGGCGGCCCTGAAGTCCCTGCCCATCAAGGGCGAGGAAGCAAAGGGCGGCGTCGCCGACTCCTCTCCCGCGGCTGCCCTGGCAGCCGCGACCAAAGCGGCGGCGGCGGCGGCGGCGGCGGCGGCGGCGGCGGCGGCGGCGGCAGGAGGTGGCGGTGGCGGTGGTGGCGGCGGCGACGGCACCGCCCTGGCTGTGGACCCGGCCACAGCTGCGTCCGATGCGGCCCTCGCCACCGCTCTCCTGGCCCAGGTGGACGCCATGGTGGCGGAAGCGGTGGCGGGCGGGGCGTCTGCCGACCCCACCACCGACGCGGCCGCCGCGGCCGAAGCTGAGGCCGCCGCCGCGGCCGGCTCGGGCGACCCCCGCCTGGCCGCCGTCCTGCGGTACCGGGCGGAGCGGGGGGCGTTGTTGGCCGCGACGGCGACCGTGCTGCGGTTGCTGGCGAAAGCGGGTGGTGGTGGTGGGGCGAGCGTGGCATAATTTAGTTTTCACTGAGCTCATTTCTTTGTCTACACACCTGCCCCCTTTGCCCGCCTCTCAGCCGGCCCCGCTCCTCCATCCGGCGTACCTGACGCGGCCCGTTTCTCGCCCGCCGCGGCGCCTGCCCCCCCCGCGCCCCCCGCAAACAGCACCCCACACGTGTCGCAGGCAGGCCGCGGCTCACAAAAGATGGACAGGCATACAGAGCACACGTGCCCGACGTCCACGGGGCGCCAATGGCAGAAGCAGGAGGCCCGCAAGTCGACGCCGTCGGCGGGCGGGGCCGACAGGAAGGCTCGCATGCGCGGGTGGGGGAGGAAGGCGGTCAGCAGGGCCTGGGCCAGGCCGGCGCGCGTGCTGGGGCGCAAGTACAGGCCGCCCGTCAGGTGGGCGGCCTGCTGCAGCACGCCCGCATCCACCGGCCCCACCACGCACGCATCGATGGGCGTGCCCAGCCGTTGGGCCGCAAACACCGCGTTCATCATGGGCACGTACGCGTCGGACGCGCCGGGCGTGGCGGCCAGGACGAGGATGCGCGGGCGTGGGGCCTTTGAGGAAGCAGCGGACGGTTGGAGAGGGGCGGCGGACGTGGCGGCGGACGAGGCCGACGCGCTGACAGCGCCATCCCCGACATCCAGCACCAGAGCAGCCGCCCCGGTGGCAGACCCATCATCCGCGGGCACGCGCGGGCAGTGGCGGGCGGCCAGGCAGACGGCCCGGGCCAGGCCGGCGGCAAGGGAGGGGGGAGGGCTGTCAGCGGGGCTTTTGCCCTCGTCCGCGGCGGCCAGGGCGGCAATGCCGCCCGCAATGGCCGACGCGACCGTGGTGGTGGTGGAGGAGGGTTCATCCGCGCCTACGTCGGCGGCGTCGTAGTCCCGTAGGGCGGGCGACAGGTAAAGGACGGGGCTATGATGGGAGGGAGAGGGGGGGGGGGGGGGTGAGCGCTTCACGCTCACACTGGAAGAGTTGTGGGATCACACCCCTCCGCCCCCACTCCATCATGCCAACTCACCACTGCCCGCCGTGCACCCCCAGCACGGCCGCCGTGTTGGCCAGGTCATCCATTTCGTGGGCGCCCACAAAGGCGCCCAACTGGGCCACCAGGGACGCCGGGTCCAGGCCCGGGTCGCAGGTGGCCGGGTCGGCCGCGGCTGCGGCCTCCCATGCGGCGGGGTGGGTTTCGAGGAGGACGACCACGAGGGAGCCGCCGCCTACGAAGAGTGTGGGAAGAATACATAAGTGTATGTGTGTGTGTGTGTGTGTGAGAGAGAGAGAGTCTAGCGCGGGAAGTGTGTGGGGCGGACATGCGTCAGGCGGGGCGGGCGGGAGGCCCCGCCCCGCATCGAAAACTCGCCCGGCGCCAAAGCGGGCCGCAACGCACGCCGCCCGCGAATGCTCCACGTTGCGCTCCCTGTTCGCACCTTCCTCCGCCATGGAGGGTGAGGGGTGGCTCCAGAGCTAGATGGGATGCATGCAATGCGAAGCGGGGCAGAAATTCGCGTGGAAAAAAATAAGAGCAAGAGTGCAGACTCGCGTGTGCGGCGGCAGGGGGCGCCTTCGGAAAACATCACACCCTCTTCCTCCTCTCCCCTTCTCATTTAAACAGGCCCGCCATCTCGTCCTCGACCGCCGGCACCGCCGCCCGCCGGGCTTTCCGCGCCTGGGACGCCGCCACCCGCTTCCCGTACTTACCGGCGGCGGCCTTCTTCAGCGCGGACCGGACCGCGTTGGGCGAGACAAAGTCGGCGTTGTCGTACAGGACCCGCCCGCCACAGGAGCCCGCAAACAGTTTGATGGGCTCCAGGCAGAAGCGGGGGCCGACCTCCACGAGGGACAGGTCCCCCCCGCCCAGGGGCAGGCCCACCGACCCGCCCGCCGCCGCGGCCGCCGCCGCGCGCGCAGCCTTGGCGCCCGCGGCCGCGACCTTGGCGGACACGGCCGCCGCCTCGCCAGGCGCCACGGTCGGCGCCGTCGTCGGCGGCACGACCTGGTAGTTCCGGGCCCACACCTTGTTGTCCGCAATGCTGAAGGACAGGACGTGGTCGATGAAGGGCTTGGACCGGGGGTGGCGGCGCGGGGTCGCAAACGTCTGGGCCAGCATTTCCTTGACCAGGCGCCAGTGCGGGGACGCGTCAAAGGCGCCGTGAAAGGAGAGGACGGGGCGGGACCCCTTCAGGTGGTTGCCCGCCAGCTTCAGTTCGGCCATGGTGTGCACATTCTTGACCAGGAATTTGGCGGAGGGGCCCTCGGGCGTACGGGAGAGCCAGAGGTAGAGGTCAGACCGCTTGCGGGCCTCAAAGAGGAGGACGGAGGAGCAGCCTTTCAGGTCGGCGACCTCATTGATGGCCGTGCGCGGGGCCTTGGTGTCCAGCTTGGAGTCCTTCTTGGCGTGGGGCAGCAGCTGGAACAGGTCGAGCATGAGGTGGCGGAACCTGGGGTGGGGTGGGGGGGGGGGGGAATGGGGAGAGGGGGCGTGAGGAGGG
>Ga0315291_10007164_pt1 | contig 13824 bp, 9 predicted proteins | sample YL17G12_20_MG_FD_203070 | JGI IMG/M metagenome (GOLD analysis project Ga0315291, IMG submission 203070) | Sediment microbial communities from Yellowstone Lake, YNP, Wyoming, USA - YL17G12_20 | ecosystem: Environmental > Aquatic > Freshwater > Lake > Sediment | place: USA: Wyoming | collected...
CAGCGACGACGCACTCGCTCGCGTCAAACTGACCCCGGCCACGTTTCACGGGGAATGGAACTACACCATCCGTCCCCGCAAGTAATTGCTCAAGTTATTTTTTCGCGGTGCCTAAGTCAAACCTGCGCGCATGGCGCGCAGAAGTTGCGACCGAAGCCCCTACGTCTTCCTGATGAGCACCTGCCACTGCTTTTCCTGCTGTTGGACGGACAACACCTCGTGTCCGTCCTTCTCGACGCTCTCCGGCACGCTGCGGGCGCCCTGCTCGTCGAGCAGGACGGAGAGCACCTGGCCGCTGCGGAGCTGGTCCAGGAGCATCTTCGTCTTGACGTAGTTCAACGGGCAGACCACGCCGCGGAAGTCGGCCTCTCGGGCGGGCTTGGGTTGGGGCTCTGCCTGGGCGCGACCAGCGGTCGCGGCTTTCTGGGCGCGACCAGCGGTCGCGGCTTTCTGAGGGGCGGCGGCAGCGGAGGGGGGCTCGGTGGCCGGCTGGAACCGCAGCGAGGGGTCCATGTTGTCGTAGAGCCTTTGCATGGTCTGGGCAAACCGCCGGACCTCAGGCGGCTCCGCCGCAAAGGACTCCGCCGGATTCGGGGTCCTGGCCGCCCGCTCGGCCTCTGTGATCAGCGTCGCCAGGGAATCGTCGACCAGCTTTTCCTCGACGAAGTGTCGCCGGAAAAGCGCCAGAGCATCAGACTCGTCGCGTGCCTGCTCACCGCGGGTGACCAACAGCGAGCGTGCGGCCAGCACGGTGGCCTCGAAGAGACGACCTTGGTCGACTGCTTCGCGGGCACTGGCCAGATCCACCTCAATCAGGTCGAACACGCCTGCCCCGCATTCCCCGGGCCCCCGCCCGGCCAGCGAGAACATCTCCTCGGCGTCCCAATCGAAGTAGTAGTTCCTGTCCTGATGGAAGTCGGGGACGTCCGCGTATTTCGAGAGCAGGAGTTCCGCCAGGTCGCGGCCGTCTGCCTGGAGAAAGCTGCCGAAGTCGGGACATTGCGGCGATTTGCGGAAGGCAGCCAGCAGATCGACCACCAGGGCCGGCACGTTCCTCGCGGGGACGGCCCGCTTGCCTTGGGCCAGCCGGGTTTTGCCTTCGGCCATTTTTCCTCCGAGCTGGAGCACGTAGTGGGGCACCATCCGGCCCTTCACGCGGCGGGCGGCGCCGAAGAAACCGACGTCCGCCACGGGGTGTCGCCCGCAGGAGTTGGGGCAGCCGCTGATGTGGATCCTGAGATCCCCCAGCCCGTCCAGATCGGAGCCGTCCCGCTGGAGGGCGTCGCGGACGGCCTTGGCCAGGCCGCGCGACAGGCAGATTCCCAGCTTGCAGGTGGCGGCACCGGTGCAGGTGATCAGGTTGCGGATCACGGGCGGAGCCGTGCCGGCCAGTCCGAGGCTGCCCAAGGCGGCGTGCAACCCGCCCAGCTCGCCCTCGTGCACCCAGCGGATGACGAGATTCTGCCACTGCGTGGTTCGCACCATGCCCTCGCCGTGCTGCTCTGCCACTCCGGCCAGCTCTTCGAGCGTGTCGGCGCCCAGGTCGCCCAGCGGCAGGGGAATCTGCACCAGGTAGTATCCCCCCTGCTTCTGCGGCGCCACGTTTCTGCGGCGCCACTGGGCAAACCCTTCGCCGGGCTGCGGCGGGCCGGCGGGGGGGGAGCTCTCGCGTCTTGGCAGCTCCCGCAAACTGAGATCCGGCAGACCCGATCTGCGCAGCCCGGCCAGCTCGGCTTCGTACAACTCCCGGAATCGGTCCAGACCGATTTGCTCGATGAGGAATCGCAGCCGCGCCCGGTGGCGGTTCTTGCGATTGCCGTGTTGATCGAAGACCCGCTTGACGGCCTCGGCGACGTAGTGGACTTCGCCCGCCGGCACGAACTGCTCCAGCAGATCGGCCACACGGCTCTTGGCCCCCATGCCGCCGCCCACGTAAACGCCGAACCCCAGCGAACCGTTGCGGCGCCTGGCCACGAAGCCCAGGTCGTTGACCGCCACACCGGAACAATCACCGCTGCAACCGACAAAAGCGATCTTGTACTTGCGGGGAAGACTGTAAGAGAGCGGGTCGGGGAGCAGGAACTCGGTCAGGGCCACCACGTAGGCCGTGACGTCGAAGACTTCGTTGGGGCAGACCCCGGCGTGCGGACACCCGCAAATGTTCCGCACCGTGTTGCCGCCGCCGCCCCTGGTGGAAAGGCCGGCGGCAGACAGCTCCGCAAAGGCCTTGTACACGTCGTCCAGCAGGACTCTATGAACCTGGATATCCTGCCGGGTGGTGACGTGCAGCACGCCGTTGCCGTACCGCCTGGCGACGGCCGCCAGCACGCGCATCTGGTGAGGCAGGACCCCTCCGGCGGGAAGGCGGACTCTGAGCATGTACGTGTCCGCCTCGCGCTGCTCGTAAACACCCAGTGGCACCCGAAAGGAGCGGAACTGGGCGGCAGAGACGGCTCCGCGGTGAAACCGCTCCGTCTCCTCCTTGAAGCGGTCGGAATCCTGCTGGAAGATCTCGGGCAGGTCGAAGATAGTCTGCATGGGGTATCTCCGCGGAATCAATTCCGCACGCCACTAAGCCGCCACAACAGTACTTCACCAGATCAACGACGTGTAGGAGGCGACTCCAGTCGCCGATAAACTGGCCGGAGGGAGCCAATCGGCGTCTGGAGACGCCTCCTACAACACGACAATTAGGCAAGTTATCTTCTTACGCCGCCTAAGCTCACGTTTTCGGCAGGCCTTCGTCGCCGAGGATGTCCGCAAAGTACGAAGTGTATTTTAGCCCGCTGTCGGGCGATATGGCCACCGCCAGACCCTCATGTTCCTTGCCGAACTCGACGGCCGCGTGCACGATCGCCCCGGTGGTCGGGCCCACGATCAGCCCTTCCTCGCGGAACAGACGCTTGGTCGTTTCGTAGGCGGGTGCGTCGTCCATGCGGATGACCTGGTCGATCACGCTGCGGTCGAGGATGCCCGGCGGCTTGGACTCCTCCAGATTCTTCATGCCCGGCAGCTTGTGGCCCTTCTGCGGTTCCACGGCGATGACCTTGATCGTCCGATCCTGCTGCTTCAGATACCGCCCGATTCCGGTCAGCGTCCCGCAGGTGCCGAACCCGGCGAAAAAGTACCTCACCTGCCCTTCGGTCTGCTGCCAGATCTCCGGCCCGGTGTTCTCGTAATGGGCCTTGACGTTATCCGGGTTTTCATACTGATAGGGCATGGCGTACTGGCCCTTGGTGGCCTCGCCGCGGACGAACGAATGCGCCAGGGCGATGGCCCCGTCCTTGGGGTGATCCACCGGGCAGAGATCGTCGGGCGTGGGCCACACCTCGGCACCGAGCATCCGCAACAGCAGCTTCTTCTCCTCGGGCACGCCGTCCGGGATGGTTACCGTAAGCCTCTTGCCCATCAGTCTGGCCAACGCGGCCAGGGCGATTCCGGTGTTCCCTGAAGTCGGCTCGACCAACTGCTTGCCCTCCAGCTCTCCCCGCGCTTCCATCCCCCGGAGCATGTACAAGGCGGCACGATCTTTGATCGACCCGAAGGGGTTGTACCATTCCAGCTTCAGATACAGTTGGTACCCTCCGGGCGGCACGAGGTGGTTGATCCTGACCAGGGGCGTGGGATTGGCCGGGCTGGCGATCAGCTCCCGGACATCGTCGTAGCGCCTCAGGGCCGGGTCCGAGGCCAGCGATTTCCTCTTGAGTTCCGTAGCCATTTTGTACCTCCCTTTCGGTGAGCTGGGACTGGCGGGCGGTCAAGGCGTTGTGAAGCTGCACGATACATTATTGAAACGCTTACCATTTAGTAGGCTGTTGATCGCATGTTACATCGACCTCAAACACGCGTCAAATACAGTATATACGCGATCGTGTCCCGATTCAATTCAGGTCTCGCCCCGGCCTCGGGCACCGATACTTTATCGATACCATTACCAATAACCGGCCCGTCGTTGACTTGTACATCCGTCGGCTTGTCCAAGCCAATACCGATTTCGCCTCCCGCTTCTGGCAGAGCGGGACTTGCGATCCGCTCCAGTTGGCCCGGTGCACGGCACCGGCGCGCCACCCGCCCGGTGCCGAGAGAAGCCAGCACAGGCAGCCTCGATCGGCTACCCGCGCCGGAGGCTGCGTTGAAGAGGAAGCGGCCGGAACCTAAAGCGTCCAGGGCTCGCGGATCGGCCGGGAGCGGATCCGGGTGGTTTCGGCGACGTGGCAGCTTTTCACTTACATGGGGCGAGAACGCTTACAGAATGATGACCGCGCTAGTAATGGTTCATCGCCTGAGGTTCTTGGTGACCGCCACCATCCTTGGTCGGACGGTTCCCACAATCCGCGCCAATAACACGAGAATTTCCTTGATTTTCCGAGAGGACCGCGTTACAATAAACGTTCATCCGTGTCGGCGTCAAAGGCAGAATAATGCTTACTGATTAAGTGATGTTTGTGTGGGTCACGCCCTGCCGCGTCGCTTCTCAGGGCAGAAAAAGGGGACCGGTCCAATTTGTGCGAAGCACCCTTCGGGCCGTTTCGGCAAATTGGCCCCGTCCCCTTTTTCCCGGAATCACGCAAGGCTGTTTAGGTGCAGAACGCGAGAAACACGGCCTTCAGGGTGCTGATGTGCTTAATCTGCCACCTGTCGTCCTGCACGCAACGGGTCGGTAATTCACCTTTTTCGTTTTCAAGATTCCTATCAGTGAAAGGGTGGTGCTGCATGAAACGCGTCTTCTGGATGGTGGCATTGGTGGCGGTCCTGGCCGCCCCGGCTCTGGCTGAGGACCTCTGGGATCCCCCGTGGGACCTGACGTACCCGACCAACACCCACGTATGGTGGGACTTCCCGCGCGACCTGACAGCCCCGGTTGAACTCCACAACCCGTACGGACAGCCGCAACTCGTCTTTCCGCCGGGCACCACTGTGCAGGGAATCCCCGACTGGAAGGGCGAGCTTATCAACACCTGGCACATCGGCGGGGAGGAAGGCTCGTACAGCGACCTGAGAATATGGATCCCGAACAACCCGGATGAGAACCTCGTGAAGAAGATCCTCTGGCAGATGACTTCCGATAAGTCGCCCACGCCGCAGGGGCTGCCCCCGACGACCTCCCCGCCCGGCACGAGTCTGCAGGACCCGTTTCCGACCATGGGCTACCCTGGCAGCGATTGGTACTCGTACAACGGGCTGATCGAGATCCGGCCGAACCCGGTCGGGGAATGGCTTACGTTTACCCTGGCTCAATCGACGAACATCTCCGAGATCGTCATTGACACCGCGTGCATACCCGAGCCGGGCACGCCGATCCTGCTGGGCACCGGCCTGCTGGGTCTGCTGGCCTACACTTGGCGACGCCGCCTGGCCTAAGCAGCCGACCGCGTGTCTCGGATCGGATAGCGACACAACGGGCAGTAGACCGGCGCTGCCCGTTGCCTCGCGCCGCGGAACGTGTCAACCGCTTTGAGACAACTGCTTTTCGGGATCAGTGTGGCACGGCAGTGGCAGGGTGCGGGGGCCCGGCTTGTCGGCCGGGGGATTGATCCAGACCTCGCGGGCCGGGTGGCCGCAAACTCACAGCGTCCACGGCTCTCGCATCGGGCGCGAGAGCATCCGGTTGGCCTCCTCGTCGCCGGGGAAGCGCTCGGTCTGCGGGTCCCATTTCAGCTTGCGACGGAGCAACATGGCGATGTTGCCCAGGTGGGCGATGCCCGCCGCCCGGTGGCCGTTTTCGGCCGGCGAGTAGCACGGCTTGCGGGACTTCACGCAGTCGAGGAAGTTGCGGATCTCCCCGCCCGCGCAGGTGTAGAGGTGCGTCTCGCTGGGTCCGATCTTGGAATCGAGGATCGAGGCGGGCTCGGCCTTGAGCACTCCGCACCAGCCCTCGTCTCCGATCCACCCCTCGGTCCCCTCGAAGCGGATCGACGGACCCTTGGAAATGATATCCAGCGTCACGCCGTTGGCGTACTTGTACTTGCAGTGGTATTTCGTGGCCGTGTTGTACAGCCCTTCCTTGGGAAACACGCCCTCGCCCTCAACCTCCACCGGCATAGTCCCTTCGCTGTCGTTTCCCCACTGGGCAATGTCGACGATGTGATGGGCCCAGTCGGTCAACTGCCCGCCCGAGTAGTCCAAAATCCAGCGAAAATTCCAGTGGCAGCGTGCCGGGCAGTAGGGCTTCACCGGCGCCTGACCCAGCCACATGTCGTAGTCGAAGCCCTTGGGCGGATCGGTAAACTCCATGCTCGCCGGGCGGACCGAGTGGCCGGCGGGCAGGCCCACCTCGATGTGCTTGAGCTTGCCGATCCGCCCGTTACGGACCAGCTCGCACATGCGGTGGTACACACCCACCGACCGGTTCTCCGAGGCCGTCTGGAAGACGCAATCGTACCGCCTGACCACGTCGCACAGCGCCCGGCCCTCGGCCAAGGTCAGCGTCAGCGGCTTCTCGCAGATCACGTCCTTGCCGGCCTTGACGGCCATGATTGCCGGGATCACGTGCCAGTGGTCGGGCGTGGCGTTGCAGACGGCGTCGATCTCCTCCCGGCCGATCAGCTCGCGGAAGTCGTTGTAGGCCGCACAGCCCTTGTAGGTCCCTTTGGCCATCGCCTGGGCATAGTGCTTTTCTGCGCGCTGCTTGGCGTCCTGGCGGTGGCTGGAGTCGACGTCGCAGACGGCCACCGCCTGGGCATCGGGCTCGGCGAGGAACCCGTTTAAGTCCCTGCCGATGCCGTGGTCGCCGGTGCCGATGAAACCCACGGTGATCCGGTTGCTTGCCGCCACCGCGCCGGCCAATCCCAGGGCGGAGGAAGGAACCACCTGCGGCGCGGCCACCACGGCAGCCGTGGCCGTAACGCCTTTTAGGAACCTGCGGCGGGAAATGTTCTGCCTGGCGGACATGACGTCGACTCCTTAGTTTCTGTTGCGGAAGACCCTACGGTGTTGTGTATCCGGTTTAGCCGCCGCGGCCACGCGGCGGAAACCAGGGAGAACGCTGGCATGTCGACCGCCGCGTGGCCGCGGCGGCTAAACGCAGTTGTGGATAACCACTTTCCGCAACAGGAACTCCTTGGCGTTTTCTTCGACCATTCCGGCGCGTGCGCACGGACACGTTTCTGAGTCTAGGCACGGCAAGTGGCAGTGTCAAGCACCGTCTGGCGGCAAGAAAACACGAATCTCTCTCCCTGCCTGTCAGCCCGGACTTGATTCTGCTACCCGGTGGGCACGGCTCCGTGGGGGTGGCACGCCTGCGCGGCCGTGCTACAATAAGTTGTGTGATGTCCCCACGCTTGCCGGTGTTCACCGCGGAGGGAAGATGAGTGAAGTCCGCTTGATTCTGGTGGGCGGTTTCCTGGGTGCGGGCAAGACGACCCTTCTGGCACAGGCCGCCCGACGGTTCGCTCAAGCGGGCAGCCGCGTGGGACTGATCACCAACGATCAGGCGGGCAACCTTGTGGATACGGGCATCCTGCGGCGCGAAGGGCTTCCGGTGGGCGAGGTCAGTGGCGGCTGCTTCTGCTGCCGCTTCGACGAGTTGATCTCCGCCACGCAGCAACTCGTCGATCGCTTCCGACCGGACGTCATCCTCGGCGAGCCGGTGGGAAGCTGTACCGATCTCTCGGCCACGGTCCTCCAGCCGCTGAAGAAGCACTTTGCCGGCCGGTTCCGTCTGGCGCCGTTCTCGGTGCTGCTCGACCCGCTCCGGCTGCGAGAGTCGCGGGAAAGAAGCGGCAATGCCGCCTTTCCCCAGGCCGTCTTGTACATCTACGACAAGCAGCTTGAAGAGGCCGACCTGATCGTGGTCAATAAGGCCGACGCGATTTCATCGGCGGAAATGTCGCAACTGAAAGGCGTTCTCTCCGAGCAGTTTCCGGGCAAGCCGGTGCTGGGGATCTCCGCGCTCGAGGGCGAGGGGGTCGAGCGGTGGATCGAGTACGTCACGCAGGATACGCCCGCCGGGCAGACGATTGCCGAAGTGGACTACGACCTGTATGCCGAGGGGGAAGCGGCCCTGGGTTGGCTCAACGCCAGCGTGGAACTTCGGACTGAGAAGGCGACCGACTGGAAGGGCTTTTGCCTGGATCTGCTCGGGCAGATGCAGCGGGAGTTTCGGGCCAGGGCGGCCGAAATCGCCCACCTGAAACTCTACCTGACCACCGCGGCAGGAGCGGTGCAGGCGAACCTGACCGCCAATCGTGGGCAACCCGTGGCCCAAACCGTCGCAGCGGCGCCGATCGGTCCGGGAGGGGCATCCTTGGTAATCAACGCCCGCGTGCAAATCGAGCCGGACACCTTGCGGACGATTGTGGAGAAGAGCCTGCAACGTGCCGCTGGGGATGAGATCGAGGTTGGCGTCACGGCCGCAGAGAGCTTTCGGCCTGCACGGCCGGAACCGCTGTATCGCATGGATACGGTCGTATAAGCCGCACGCGTGTTTGGCGTAGACATTTGTCATAACTGCGTTTAGCGGGCGGGCTTGCCCGCCACTTGGCTGCGGCTGCGGGCCGCGTTAAGATGACCATCATGTCCATTACGCGCGAGACTCTGGAGAAACTGGCCAAATTCGACACGCCCACGATCTGCAACGTGATCGAGCTGTTCGACGTCCGGCCGCGGGACGTGGGGTTCATGGACGGGCGGATTCGGGCGAACTTCCCGGAGCTGCCCCCCATGGTGGGCTTTGCCGCCACGGCCGCCTTTCGCAGCGGGGCGCCGCCGGAGGGCGGCGACGCCTATGGGAGCTTCATCGAGCAAGTCGAGACCTTTACCGAACTGCCCGGGCCGGCCGTGGTCGTCTTCCAGGACCTCGACGACCCGCCCGTGGGCGCCACCTTCGGCGAGGTGATGTGCTCGGTGTACCGGGCGTTCGGCTCGACGGGGCTGGTCACCAGCGGCGGCGGCCGCGACCTCGAGCAGGTCCGCGCACTCCGCTACCCGGTCTTCACCGGCTCGACCATCTGCTCCCACGCCTACTGCCACATCCTGCACATCGGGCTGCCGGTCCGCGTGGGCGGGCTGGTCGTCCGCCAGGGCGACCTGTTGCACGGCGACACCAACGGCGTGACCAACATCCCCTCGCGGATCGCCACCGAGGTGGCCGACCTGGCGGCCGAGTTCGTCGCCGCCGAGAGGATCGTGCTGGACTACGTGCAAGGCCCGGGCGAGAAGACGCCCCAAGGGTTGGCCAAGGTGCGGGAGGAATTCTCCGCGGCGGTGGGGAGGCTCCGAGAGCGAATCGGGGGCAGTGGGCAGTAGGCAGCGGGCAGTTCGCAATCGCAATAAGCTTGAGGTAACGAGTATCAGCCCGGTCTACCGGGCTTTGCCGCGGAGGCGGTGGTAGGCCCGTCGTTTACGGCGGGTCGAAGGGGACCGATGCACGCCGCAGTAGCCCCGTTTCACGGGGCTTGCCGGCGATCGGCTTCGGCCGTGGGGGTAACTCGGCTAACCCCAATACCGTTGAATTAAGGGCGAACTTGGCGTCAGCGCAGTGGCACCGGCGTCTCGCCGGTGTGACGGAAATGATGGCAGCACTTTCACTTGCATCACACCGGCGAGACGCCGGTGCCACTGTGTCCAGGCTGGGTTGGCCCTTAATTCAACGGTATTGCGGCTAACCCGCATTTCTCACCAACACCCGACGTCGGATCACAGTGTGCCACTGCTTCGCAGAAGCAGTGCGGGGTGGAATCCCTCGTCACTGCTTGCCTTACGTCAAGCAGTGGCACACTGTGGTGAGAAATACGGACTAAGGCCGGCGTAACCAGAAGCCTGGCAAACGGGGCTCGGCGAGAGTAGGGGGTTTCGCTCCGGCAACCACTTACCGCCGTTGCCCACTACCTACCAGGCATCTAGGGTGGCAATGAATTGCCACCCCCGCGCGCCTGCCCCCCCTGTCCGCTGCCTACCGCCTACTGCCCACTGCCCGCCGCTTCCTTCTCATAGAGTTCGACGATGTCGTGCAAGATGAAGTCCTTGGTGTAGGTGGCTTTGCGCTGCGCTTTTTCGTCGCGGAGATCGAGCAGTTTCCGGTAGCGCTGGATGACTTCGATCAGGTCTTCGCCGAAGGTCTCGCTGGTGACGGCTGCGGGAAACTTGTCGAGCACCTTGCGCCACGCCGCCAGGCCTTGGTCGTAGTTTTGCTTGGCAGGATCGAGGCGGCCTTCCTCCTGATCGCGGTCCGCGCGGTAGATCAACTCGTGCGCGGCCAGGGCCTCATCGGTCTGTTCCACGTCGGCACGCAGCCGCCAGTAGTCGAAGTTGACGATCTCGCGGTAGCGGCGGACGACGGTGGCCATCGCCTCGGCATCGCGCATCTCTCTGTAGAGTTGCACGCCGCGGAGGCGCTTATCGGGATCGCTGATCCCCCGGGCGACGTCCTCGGGGGTCACTTCGAGGCTTTCCTCGGCCTTACTCACGAGCGCCTGCTGCTGGCCGGTTCGCTGGGACGGGGGGAGATCGAGGATCCGGCGCTCCGCGTCGGTCAATTTGGCCTTCTTCTGCTTCTGGATTTTCTCGCGCAGGCCCGGCTCCAGCGAGTTCAGCTCCCGGTTGGCCTTCTCGTTCTGCGCCTGGTAGTTCTTCCCCCGGTCCAGGTCGTTCAGCTCGATGACGATGGTGCTGCCGTCGACGGTTTGGTGGGCGGTGGGGATGTCGATCGAGCCGTAGCGGTCCCAGTCCCGGGCAGCCTCCTTCCAGGCCTGCTGGGCCACGCCGCCGAAGCGGCCGTCGTTCTCCAGGGCGTCGGCGTAGTTCATCTGGGACATCGCCGCGCTGGAGCGATAGATCAGCGGGCTCTTGCCCTTCATCGGCACGCCCTTGGAATCGACCAGCCCCGTGGCCCTCTTGAACCAGTTCTTGCCGACCCGCCAGTTGTCGCGGGTAGGATCTTGGATGTCGTAAGGGAGGCTGTCGTGGAACTGGTCGTCGGCCGGGAACAGGCGGCGGAACTGCTTGCTCTCGTCGGCGCGGCCGATCTTTTGCGACACCACCCAGCCCAGCTCCCAGGGGAGGCGGGGCTCACGGTCGTTGTGTGCGATGCCGTCTTCCAGGAATTTCGCGCCCTCGATCACGTAGCGGTAGCGGTCCTGGTAGCCGTCGAACTCGGCCGAGACGTTGTAGGAGAGGTTCCAGCCCTGGAAGATCCAGACGGAGATGAAATTGGGCTGGAGCTTGGTGATTTGCCGCACGGTGGCTTCCAGGTTGGTCCAGTCCTTTTTTTTCTTGTAGAGGTGGGCTTTTCCCCAAAGGAGGTTGGCGGCCACGCCCCGCAGGCCCAGGGTGGCCAGCTTGACGGTCTCGCTGCTGGCGTCGATCTGGCCGAGCTGCTTCTGGCTCAAACGGTACTCGGGGTCCGCGCGGAGCTGGGCCAAGATGCCGCCGGAGGACTCCTCGCTGTCGCTGGTGGCCGGGTGGCCCAGCCAGAACAGCGGGACCAGCAGCACCACGATGGCCACGAGGTAGATGATCTTGCGCCGAAACGACTTCTCTCGCGGACTCATTTGGCGATCTCGCGGAGCTTGAGGAAGAAATAGCCCGCCACGAACACCGGCAGCAGGAACCCCATCGCCCGGCAGGCGGATTGCAGCACCAGGTTGGCCGAGACGTCGTAGCCGTAGGCCACATAGTCGGCAAAGTTGAACTGGGCAAAGGCGGGCGCCACCGCCGCCACCAGCCCCAGCAGGAAGCTGACCACAGCGTCGAACATCTTGGCCACGGTAGTCCTCAGCCCAGGTTCCATCTCGGAGACCACGTTCTGGTGGGTGACCAGGCGGATCAGGGCCTCCAGCGGACCTCCGCCGGGGATCAACCCGGCCGCCAACTGGGCGATGAAATCGACGACCATTCCCGCCAGCAGCACGCCCGAGGTCGCCAGCACGGCGATCGGCCCGCTTAAGAACGTGCTAAACGTCACGCCCAGGCCGATCACCAGCAGCATTTGCAGCCAGATTCCCAGGTAGCCCTTGACGAAATTGAGGGCGAAGGAGGCGTCACCGGCCCGGAAGTACGCGTCGGGTTCGGCCACCCCGAAGTACTGGGCCGGCTCGGCGCAACGCAGCCAGACCTCCAGTCGCCCGTCGTGCGCCACGTCGTTGAACAGGTCGAGCTTGCGGCCGTCGGGGGTCTCGATCAGACGGGGAATATAGCGCACGTCGGTGGTGAACTCCTTGGCCGTGAACCCCTTCACGTCGATCGGCGGCGGCAGCGCACGCCGCAGCTCTTCCAGCCGTGCCTGGACGGCCTCGATCTGCCCTTGATAAGGATTGGGCGGCGTCGCTGCTTTGGTGGGAGTCTCGCCCAACGGCAGATAACCACGCCGCCACCTCTTCAGCCGCTCCAGCTCTCCTTCCCGCCGGATGATCTCATCGGTCTTGGTGCGGACCTTCAGGCTGCCCAGGATGCCGGGAATGCCCGCCGGGTCGTCCGTATTGCCCTTGTAGGTGCGAAACACCTCGATGGTCATTTCCAAGGGCAACCCGTCGGGAAACCGGTCTGGGGGAAAATTCTCCTCGGTGATGCCCTCGAACGACCAGATGGCCGTCTGCAGGGTCCCGCCTTCGATATAGCTGCGATACATCCACTCGTCGCCGGTGTTGACGCCTTTCTCGGCCGGCTTGCCGCTGCGATCCAGGAAGCGGAGTTTGCCGTAGATGGGGACCCGCGCGACCAACATCCCTTGCGGCGAGCGGCTTTCCGGCTCGCTCTCCACCCGGAGCAGGTTGCCGTTCTCGTCGGCCGCGATGCTGTAGCGAAACTCGTGCCAATGGTCTCGCGTGGTCTCCGTTCTCAAACTGCCCTCCGTCAGCCAGCCTTCCGGCGTCTTCTGCCAGCCTTGTTCGCGCAGGTTCTGTTCGGCCTTTGGCCGGTCGGCCGCTTGGAGCGCTTGTTTCAGTTGACGTATCCGCGACTGGCCGAAATCACCCCTGACGTACAGATCGTGTACGTGGCCGGCGGGGCTGTCGGGCCGCACGGTGGCGAGTTTCAATTGCTCACCCGCCTCAGGGCCGTCGGGCGGTTCGCTCCAGCGGCTTTCGATCTGTTTCACGTCGGCCTGGGCGAGTTGATGCGCGTGCGAGAGCAGCCGGATCACGAAGACGTAGCTGATCGGGCCCATAATCAGCAGCAAGAAGGTCCCCACCAGCGTCAAGCCGAGCATCCGGCCCAGCACCACCTCGCTGGGGCGAACCGGCTTGGTGACCACGGTGTGCAGCGTCTTGTCCTTCAAATCCCCCGGCAAGCTCAAGGCGCTCAGGACCAGCACGAACAGCAGCACCAGCAGGCCCGTAGCCCAGAGCATCGTGTCGATGTAGTACCGCGCCGGATTGCGCATGGTGGCAGGCTCGAACCAGCCGGCATACAGCAGAATCAGCGCGAACAGGCAGAGAACGACCACCACGTAAGGGCGGCGGATCGACTCCTTGGCGCCCAGCCAGCTCAGGGCCCAGACGCGGCGGGGTGAGATCCGCACGAGGTCGCCTACCCCCGCCCACAAAGCCCGGCCGGTCTTCCCCAGCGCGACCAGCGGCCCTTTGCGGGCGGCGGCAAACAGCCAGCCGATCACTGCCCCTGCGGCGGCCAAAACCGCCACCGCCAGCAGCCAGTACAGGAGGCCCGCGGGGAACCAGGTCAGGAAGGGCTGGATTTCAGTTTCGATGGGCATGGCCTACGGTTCCCGCGCTGTTCGTACGCGACGGCCGGGATGGGCCTCGCTTTCACGCACGACCTTCAAGAACAGGTCCTCTAACGTGGTGGTGGGATTGTCGACGGAGAGCAGCTTGCCGTCGTGCTGCTCGACCAGGGCCTTGATCTGCTGGGTTAGTTCCTCGCTCAGGCGGG
>Ga0315291_10007165_pt1 | contig 13823 bp, 15 predicted proteins | sample YL17G12_20_MG_FD_203070 | JGI IMG/M metagenome (GOLD analysis project Ga0315291, IMG submission 203070) | Sediment microbial communities from Yellowstone Lake, YNP, Wyoming, USA - YL17G12_20 | ecosystem: Environmental > Aquatic > Freshwater > Lake > Sediment | place: USA: Wyoming | collected...
AAACCTCTCCATCCACTGATATGTAGAGATTCCTCAGCGGATTTTCTTCACACACAGGCACATCGATGGCAGATAGGGATGGTTTCTTGAGCCGAATTTTCAACTCTCGGGCATTTATTTCTGCCTGCTTCACGATCTCTTCGTACTTATTCTTATCACTCTCCCAGACAAATACCTTCTGTCTTTCCTGCCAGGTATTGATCGTATGGCAAATGTTGGTTAGGACGATTTCCTCAATCCCTATTTTTCTGGCAAAAGAGGGAAGAGAAGGAACCTCCCTCATATTGTCTTTCACCATGAGAAAGACCAGATGCATCTTTGGCCAAGTTTGCCTCTGGCGTTTTTTCTCCTCATGAAAGAACTGAATGGCATCCAGAATCTCCGGCAGATGAGAGTTGATTCGGATGGCATCGTGGGTTTCCGGAGTGGTTCCTGCAATTGAAAAACCAACGAAGTCAAGGCCTGCCTGAATGAGCTCAGCCACCCGATTCTCCGTCAATCCCATGCCACTTGTCACGAACCCCACTTGAGGGCCTTCCTTTTTAATGAGCCTGATGCATTCGGAAAGATCCTTATGAAGTAGAGATTCCCCCCAACCCTCGAGAACAACGGTTTCAACATCTCTTAGGTAGGGTAGAATTTTTTTGAAATCCTCAAGAGGCATATCCTGGTATTGCCAGTCCGCGCTTTCTGTGCGGATGCACATCTTACACCGGAGAGGACATCTCGTGGTTAATTCAATCTGCCACGCTGAGAAGGGTTTCTTTTTTTTTCTTGACAGGAACTTTGCGAAGAACTTTGCAATCATTGATTTTATAGTTTTTGGAGAAGGGTCTCCAGATTTTCCTTTCTTGGGGGATGATAAAGGGTGAAGGCATAGGGAAGAAAGGCCACTCCACCCCACTTCTTTTTAAAAAAGGTAACTCCCTGATTGATCCCCAGACCCAAGTTAATATGCTTTTTGCTCTCTGTTTTTGCCTGTTGGATCACTTCAAAAAGGAGAAGATCTGAGGCGCCAGGGACATAAAGGGCGCCCGAGCTAAAATTAAACATATAGATGGTATAGTCCCTCGGTTTAAATTCTGCAATGTCAAAGCCAACAAGTTCACCTCTGCTGGTCCTTGCATCAAAGACCCATGCTGTGGTTGATGAGGAGACGTATTTGTCAATCCTTTTAAAGATGAATTGTGTTCCTTCATCAACCGGATGAGTATCTAAGAAATTGTCAACCAACTTCTTGTGCTCCCTCCCAAACTTTCTGGTTTTCTCGACAGCGAGCTCACGGGATGCCCGGCTTAACATGTTCCTCAACTTCTGGGAAATAGATAGAGCAGAAACGTCTAATCGGTAGTAGTGATCAGGGGGAGGATGGTCGCAGCCATTCATATAAGAAGGAATCATGGGTGCGATCAGGGCTACCGACCCTGGTTTAAAGCGTTTCATGGCGTCTTCTAAAGCCTTTCCCATCTGCTTTTCGTCGAAGGGGTCCTGCAAGGGATAACCAACGAAAATAAGATGGTTTCTCTTAGCATGAACGATATAGTCATCGAAGAGAAAGGGTTCCGTTTTTGAAACGGCAGTCACGTATTGGGGAATATGCTCAGGCAGATAAGCGTTTTCTTCGATGTATCCTCGTTCAGCCCTTGTGATCATGCCTCTTCCTGAATGACCTGGTAGCCTTCATCGAGAAAGGACGTCCGAACTCCCGGGATGTGGATAACCCCTATGAATGCCGTCGTTTTGGCCTCTTCAAAAGTGGCTTTAATCCTTCTAAAAAATATAGGATCCCGTTTCATAATGATGGACTCGCAACGAGTAGGAAACTCTCCCATCATCATTGCGAACTTCTTGATATCCCCTGCAAGAAAGGATTTCAGGAACGATCCTTTATATTTCTTCCAATATTCGATGTGGTTAAGATAGTTCACGATACGCTCAAAGGGAATTCCATCGAGGGCGGCTAATTGATCCTCAATCCTTTCGAGGAACCGAATTTTTTTCCCAAGGGCTTGAGCGATATGAAAGGCCTCCTCATCCATCGAATATTTCCAGTCCAAAAGAGCGGACCAGACTGTAAAAAAAGCCATCCAGGGCCGAACCCCCTGTGTATATTCCTCCAAGAAATCTGAAACCTTCGGATGGATAAGATCCAAATACTTGCCTGCGGTGGTACTTGTTTGCAGTCGAGTTCCCAGCTGCCTATTAATCTCCTTGATGGCTGCAGGATCCAGAGCTTCATAAACGGAGGGACTATTCTTTCCTTGACGACCATACTCAACCACCTTAGCCATGCTGTCTTGATCGAGCGGGCCCTCGAAGACAATCATCTCAGCATTCTGGATGAGCTTCGTAAGGGCCTTCTTAAAACGATAATGGCTGAAGTGGGCTGTCCCGACAATGAGGGAGGCTTTCCCATCCTTTTCAACCCTCCATACTGTCCTCAGGCGTTTTTCCTTCCACCAGAAGAGATTCATTCGATCTCCCAGGAATTCTCGGATAGGTTAAAGTTTCCCTTCAAGTGATTTGATCAGCGAGACCGTCCTCGTGGTCCCATAAAAGCACTCACAGAATTCATAGTTGAGGAATGGAATTCCACCCCACTTTTCCTTAAATCTTCGTATTCCTTGATTCACTCCCAGTCCAAGATTGATGATGTATTTCCTGTGTTCTCGGGTGAGTTTGATCATTTCGAGAAAAAGAAGATCAGAGGCATGAGGGACATAATGCTTTTTCGAATAGGAGCCGAGTACATAGGTTGCAAATTTTTTTGCAGCGAGCTCCACGACAAAAAAGGCACATAGTTTCCCTTTTTTATCCCGCGCATTGAGTACAAACGCACTCGATGAATGAGCAACGTAATCAGGCATAGCACGGTAGAGTTCCGTCACTCTTGGCGGCAGTTTTTCCCTCTTTAGGAGCTCCGCAATAAGTGCCTCCTGTTCCTTAGAAATAGAGTGACTCCTCTCCACTGTTAGTTCCTTAGAAGCTTTATCGGCCGTCCGTTGGAGAGAAGGCTTCGAGTTCGTCTGCTCGAGGTCCAGCCTGTAATATTGGTCTGTTTGCCTCTCTTTACAAGAGTCCAAAAGAGAAGCAGGGATCTCAGACCCGATGAACCAAAGGTACTCCGGTCGGAATGTTTCGATGGCCTGTTTTAAAATCCTCTCACATCTTGCCTGAAAAAAATTTCCATTGAGGGGATATCCCACAAGGATCAGCCAATTGTCCTTTACAAAAATCAGGTGGTCTTCAATGAGAAAGGGCTCCCCATTCGATATGAGCACCATGAGGCTTACGATATGTTCTGGGACATACGCGCGCGCGAGGACGTATTCTTCATCTTCAGGCCTAATCATTTTGTGTTCCTATGATCTAACTATCTTATACCAGTCCTATCTAAATTTCAAAAAGATCTTGAAATTATGAAAGCATGTTTTTTATCCGACATTCAATCTCAATACCCCCTTCTTACCGATTGGGTAGAATAAAATCCATTTGATTTTATCTTCTTTCTCTCCGATAATGAGAGATATATCCAGTTTTGGGGTCGGAAATGAGAATCGCCTATTTTGACTGTTTTTCCGGGGCAAGCGGAGATATGATTCTCGGTTCATTAATCGATGCCGGATTAAGTTCCCGTCGATTGAGAGAGGAGTTACGGAGACTTCGGATTCCAACTATTCGTCTAAAAGTCAAGAAAGTCTTAAAAGGTGGAATCTCTGCAACTCAAGTCATCGTGGAAGGGAAGAGTGAGAAAAAACCCCATCGCGATTTGAAAGAGATGCTAAAGATCATCGACCGAAGCGGTTTAGCGTCTGAAATAAAGGAGAAGAGCAAAGAGATCTTTCAGCGGATCGCCTCGGTGGAGGCGAAGATTCATCAAAAACCCATCAATCAAATTCACTTTCACGAAATCGGGGGATTGGATTCCATTGTCGATATTATAGGGTCGGTCTGGGGCCTTCGCCAAATGGGGATTGATGAGGTTCATGTCTCAAAAGTCAATGTCGGAACGGGCTTTGTGAAATGTGAACATGGGATCCTCCCAGTCCCTGCCCCTGCGACATTAGCCTTGATGAAAGGGAAGCCCATCTATTCTTCTTTGGTAGAAAAGGAACTCCTCACTCCTACAGGAGCTGCCCTATTGACTTCGTTAGGCTCTCAATTCGGCCAAATGGTTCCAATGAAAGTCGAGAGGATTGGCTATGGAGCAGGCCGAGATGACTTTCCCCACCCCAATCTCCTCCGCCTGATTATTGGAACTTCGGTGGCAAATTCTGGAAAAGAAAGGGTTCTGGTCGTCGAGACGAACATCGATGATATGAATCCTCAGTTCTATGACTATGTGATGGAAAAACTTTTCAATATGAAAGTTCAAGAGGTTTTTCTCACTCCTATCTTAATGAAGAAGAATCGGCCAGCTACCCTCCTTACCGTGATCTGCCCCCCTGCAAAACTCCCCTCCATTATAGAGTTTCTTCTGAAGGAGACGACCACTCTCGGCCTGAGGTGGCATGAAGAGGAGAGGGCTCGGGCTGATCGCGAGATTTTAACCCTCAAGACAAAATATGGACAGATCCGTTTCAAAGTAGCCCGATGGGAAGGCAGTGTGATCAACCTTTCCCCAGAATATGAAGTTTGTAAAAAATTGGCATTAAAAAGAAATATTTCCCTCAAAGATGTCTTTGAAGAAGCAAAAAAAGTGGCAATTTCCCAGCAAGAAAGTCAGCGGAATAATCACCTTCACAGGCGTAGATAAAAGCTAATCATATTAATGTTATTCTTTTAACGAAAAGCCTTATATCCCATACTCCAAACCTCAAACTTCCTTGACTTACATACCTTCAGGTCTTATCTTTTTAATTTGAAGGAGGCGTTAATTATGAACACAAAAAATATTTTTATTTCTATTAGCCTGATGCTGGCAATGATCTTGTTCTTCTCTCATGAGGGATGGGCACAAACCAAACCAGAGACAAAAGCCCCTGTCATTATCCATGCTTATGCTATAGATAAGGGACGATATGGAACTATCTTGAAAATCTATATCGAGGCAGATGACCCAGATGGCGATATGCTTAGAATCGCAACAGTGGTAGGCCACGTTGGTTATGGTCATTATCCGACCGATTGGATCTATCTTAAACCTCAAAATCGACATCATCTCATAGGATACCTTCAGTGGAATACCTTCAGTTCAAAAGCAACAACGATCGAGGAGTGGACACAAATTACCCTGAAGGTTTCTATCTTAGATAAGTCTGGGAGTGAAAGTAATGTAATGGTTTTCCCATTTACTTTTCAGACAGGAACCGGGCCCGAACCTAAACCACCTGCTCCTTTTGATCAAGGGAATATCCAAAGGTTAGGGCATATCATGATTGACCTCGTTGGGCAGGATGATCATCATGAAGTGAGGATATGGCCCGATTGAAAATGAAGCCATTTTGGCTTTTATTGTGAGGTTACCCATTTTATGGCCTCTGTAAAGAGGCCTTTTTTATTTCCTCTTGCTTTTCTCACTATGGAATGGTAAACATTTTTTATCATGTCATATAAAGAGGGAGGAACGTCATGAAACACAATATCTTTAAAAACATATCGGCGATCGCACTGCTGTTGGTTATAATTATCGGTTGGGTATGTATGGGATGTTCATCAACGGTAAAGGAAAGGCGAGGGGAGCCGGTCACAAGTGAATGGAGGGGGTCTGGTAAATATTACCATTTTGATGATGTCCTCGTTCCAGGGGAATTGAAGTATAAGCAGGATAAATCATTCATCTACGAGACCCCCCGATTCAAAACGGGTGTAATGATTTTTTCAAAATGGTGGCTTGATGTTGGATCTTTGATGGATTTCTTTGCTTATCACATGGAAAAGGACAATTGGAAACTGGTGAATAGCTTTAAAGGGAAGGAATCTATTCTCAATTTTTCGAAACCCGATAAAACCTGCACCATCAGGATTACTGAAAAATGGTATGGGACCACAGAGGTAGAGATCAGGGTTGGCCCATTGGGAGAGAAGAAGATGTGAGAGTTCGTTATGTTATTGGAACAAGTCAAAAGGACCATTGACCGCTACCATTTATTGGGTCAAGGTGACCGGTTGATCGTGGGAGTATCCGCCGGGGTGGATTCAATGGTTCTCCTCCATTTGTTAAATGCCTACCGTCAAGCATTCGATCTTTCTCTCATCGTCGCTCATATCAACCACGGCCTTCGACCCAAAGAGTCAGAACAAGAGGCAGAACTCGTCCAAAAAGAATCAGAACGGCTTGCCTTAACTTTTGAATATGGACAGTTCAATGTGAAGGAATTTCAGAAGGAGAGGGGTATCTCTCTCCAAGATGCGGCCAGGAAGATTCGTTTCTATTTCTTTAATGCACTCCTCCAAAAGTATAGTGCTAACAAGATTGCACTGGGCCACAATGCAGATGATCAGGTGGAGACTGTTCTCTTAAGACTGATGAGGGGATCTGGGCTAAAAGGCCTGAAGGGGATGCTCCCTATTCGAGAGAGAAGGGTCATTCGGCCTCTTCTTGAAGTGTGGAGGAGTGAAATCGAATCTTTTGCCGAAGAGATGAAGATTCCTTATCTTTTGGACTCCTCAAATCTCAAAGAGAACTATTTTCGGAACCGACTTCGCCTGACCCTCATTCCACTCATCGAAAAGGAGTATCAGCCTAACTTCAGAAAAATTGTTTTTAAAACCTCGACCATCCTTAGAGAAGAGAACGATTATCTGGAGAGAGAGACAGAGGAGGCTTATCAAAAGGTTATCCATGAGGGGAAAGACGCTCTCTCCTTTAAATTCTCGCAATACCAATCCCTTCATCCAGCGATTCAGTGGAGGATCATTCAGGAGTTGTTGGGAAGGATTTATAGTAGAGAAGCGATCATAGAGGAAAAGAAAAGATTGGAGGTCGATCAGATTTATAGAAAATTGAATCAGCGTTCCCCAAGTTTTTTAATTGAATTACCTCATGGGATTTCTTTGGAAAAGCGGTATGATTTAGTTTCGATAAGGAAGGGATGGATAAAACCGGTTCCGCCTTTTGAGGTCGACCTCATTTCGCCTGGCCGAAACTATATCGAAGAGATCAAAAGGGAAGTAGTGATCGAGGAACTCAGCAAAGATAACCAATTTAAAGCTCTTTATGGGCTTCCCGATATCGCTCTTCTGGATTGCCAGACTCTCCGATTTCCATTGAAGATGCGGAATTTCAGGCCAGGCGATCGATTTCAGCCATTGGGAGTAAAAGGAACTCAAAAGTTGAAGGAGTTCTTTATCGATCATAAGATCCCAAGGTTTGAAAGGCCGAGGATCCCCTTCCTTACTTCAGGAGAGATGATCGCTTGGGTCGTTGGTTATAGAATCGATGAACGAGTAAAAGTTACCGAGAAGACCCAAAGGATTTTAAAGGTGAAGGTAGTATAGGCCTACCCTCCTATCCAATAAACCAACCTGTATAATATTTACCCCGTTAGAAATAATGCCCCGCTGCTCTGCAGCGGGGTTAGATTTTAGAATAATTCCGGCGGGGTTTAATGCCCCGCTGGAATTTCTAACGGGGTTTACTGATTTCTTGACCCGTTCGACGGTGCCAATCCCCGTCTTTGAAGGCGGAGTAAAAGAGCGCCGCTCAGGGTCAACCCTGAGCAAACCCCAGCCTTTAGTCTGGGGAGCCGAAGTGTTGACAACCAATAATTGAATAGGTTAAAAGAAGTATAATTCCTATAGAAAAAGTATGATTTTATAACCTATGAAAATATCAACGAAAATTAGATATGGAGCAAGAGCAATATTGGAACTTGCCTCTCGCTATGGAGAGGGCCCCATTGAATTAAAAGAGATTGCAAAGAAAGAAAATATTTCTTTAAAGTACCTCGAACAGGTCATCATTCCACTTCGTTCGGCTGGGTTAGTCAAGTCAGTTCGGGGTTCTAAGGGTGGGTACTCATTAGCTAAACCTCCATCGGAAATCTGTTTAAATGATCTGGTTGAAATTTTGGAGGGCCCGATCAATTTGATAGAATGTCTAAGAGATCCAAAGGCTTGTCAAAAATCCTCATTATGTGTGACAAGAGATATCTGGAAGGAAGTCTCGGAGGCGATATATCGAATTTTCCATGGGATTACTTTAGAAGAAATGGTGAATCGAAAAAAAGAGAGAGAGGGATTGATTCCTCCAATGTACCAAATATAGTAAATTAAAAGGGTTCAAGGGTCCAAGGAGTCAAGGGGGCAAGTGAACTGCTGAAAAATGTTATCGAATATTAAAGTATTAAACACTCGAACCCACGAACCCTCGAATCCTTGAACCCTATTTGGCCAAACTTTTATGGGGAGAGTTGAGATGGCGAAAATTGCCAACTGTATTTCAGAGTTGATTGGGAATACACCTTTATTAAGGTTGAATAAAGTCACAAAGGGTTGTGAGGGTGAGGTGGTGGCAAAACTTGAGTCTTTCAATCCTTGCGGGAGCATCAAAGACCGGATTGGCGTTGCAATGATTGAAGCAGCGGAGAAGGAAGGATTGATCAATAAGGATACGATTATTTTAGAGCCCACCAGTGGGAATACGGGAATTGCCTTGGCGTTTGTCTGTGCGGCGAAAGGTTATCCATTGGTTTTGACCATGCCAGATACGATGTCTGTCGAAAGGGTTCATCTCCTCCGAATGTTTGGAGCAGAGGTGGTCCTGACGCCTGGAAATGAAGGAATGACAGGTTCGGTGAGGAAGGCAGAGGAGATGGCTGCTAAAGACCTCCGGTATTTCATTCCTCAGCAGTTTAAAAATCCTGCTAATCCAGCGATCCACAGAAAGACAACGGCTCTTGAAATCTGGGAAGACACCAATGGGAAAGTGGATATTTTAGTGGCAGGTGTCGGCACGGGAGGAACGATTACCGGGGTCTCAGAAGTCATTAAAGAGAAGAAACCAGAATTCAAAGCGATCGCTGTAGAACCAGAAAGTTCACCTGTACTCTCGGGAGGGAGACCAGGGCCTCACAAAATACAAGGGATCGGTGCAGGTTTCATACCAGAGGTTCTTCAGATGAATTTAGTAGATGAGGTGATAAAGGTATCGAACGAAGATGCAGGATTATTAGCGAGGAGATTGGCAAAAGAGGAAGGAATTTTGGCTGGGATCTCCTCTGGCGCGGCCACATGGGCGGCGATAGAAGTGGCAAAGAGGCAGGAAAACAAAGGCAAAATGATCGTGGTCATCTTACCCGATACTGGAGAACGATATATCAGCACATGGCTGTTTAATGAAATGAAATAGGTGAAAGGTGAAAGGTAAAAAGTGAAAAGTTTACCCCGTTAGAAATAATGCCCCGCTGCTCTGCAGCGGGGATGAAAACTATTGCTTTTTCAGCGAACACGGGGTTCAAAGCCCCGTGTGAGCTCTCCCGTTAGAAAGTAGAAGACTTTCTAACGGGGTTTACTGATTACTGATCACTTGCTACTGATATCTGGTAACTGATAACTGTTTACTGCTCACTGCCTACAGGTTACTTAAGAAAGAGGGGGTAGTGATATGTTATGGATCATGTATCACCCCGCCATGCACCACGGCGGGTGCATGGCAGCCCTGAACCTCATCCTGAACTTCATAGAGTTCAGGACTAATCATGAACCTTACATGGTTCATGGCATGGTCCAGGGCGAAAGGCACAATTTGAAATCCGCAGTCGACAATAAAATTGAGGAGGTAAGAAATGGCTAAGACCATTGAGGAGATAAACGAAAAGATTAAGAAAGGGAAAGCCGTTGTCTTTACGGCTGAAGAGATTTTTGAATATGCTTCTGAAAAAGGTGTGAAAAAGGCAGCTCAAGAAGTCGATGTCGTCACCACAGGAACTTTTGGTCCAATGTGTTCCTCAGGTGCTTATTTTAATGTCGGCCATACGAAACCCCGCATCAAACTTGGGGGAGGGAAGACCTATCTTAATGATGTTCCGGTCTATGTAGGTTTTGCAGCAGTTGATTTTTTCTTAGGAGCAACTGCGATGCCAGACGACGACCCTCGAAATAAGATCTTTCCTGGGAAGTTCTCTTATGGAGGGGCCTATATCATTGAAGAACTCGTCGCTGGAAAAGATGTAAAGCTCACCGCAACCGCTTACGGAACGGATTGCTATCCCCGAAAGTCTCTGGAAACCTATATTTCACTTAAAGAGATGAATGAGGCCGTCCTTTTTAATATGAGGAACGCCTATCAAAACTACAATGTTGCTGTCAATCTCTCGGACAGGGTGATCTATACTTATATGGGAGTTCTTCAACCCAAAATGGGTAATGCGAACTATTGCAGTGCAGGCCAGTTGAGTCCTCTCCTTAATGACCCCTATTATAAAACGATTGGCTTTGGCACCAGAATCTTTTTGGGTGGAGGAGTAGGATATGTAGTTGGAAGTGGGACGCAACATAATCCTGATGTGAAAAGGACAGATGGAGGTGTTCCAAAAATGACGGCGGGGACCCTCGCCGTAAAGGGTGATCTCAAGATGATGAGTCCAAAATGGCTCAAAGGGACTTCTTTTACTGGTTACGGGGTTACCCTCACAGTGGGGATCGGAGTTCCCATTCCCATTTTAGATGAGGAGACCCTTCGATATACAATGGTCCGGGATGAAGAGATCTGGGCACAGGTCGTGGATTACAGTGACGCCTATCCACAACTCATTCCAGGGAGCTTAGGAGAAGTGAATTATAGGCAACTGAAGAGTGGGAAAATTACGGTCCAGGGGAAAGAGATTCCCACTTCTGGTCTTTCAAGTTATTTCAAAGGAAAGGAGATCGCTCAGATCTTAAAGGAGTGGATTGAAGCGGGGAAGTTCTTTTTGACCAAAGCTGTCGAACCTCTTCCTTCGGTCGATTCAGGCATCGTTTTTAAGCCGTTAAAAGAACGACCCATTAAAAAGAAATAGCATAGAGCAAAGCGCATAGGGCAAAAAACTCCATGCTCTCTGCTCTATGCCCTTTGCCTATTAGAAAGGGGGTATCACATGCAGAAAAAAAGAGTTGTGCTCAATTATCCTCCTCATCTCATCGATCAACCGATTATTTCTAGACTCGTTAAGGATTTCGATCTGATGGTTAATATTTCACGAGCACGGATCACGCCGAGGGAAGAGGGGAGACTTGTTTTAGAGATTACTGGGAAGAGGGCAGGATTGGATGCAGGATTCAAGTATCTCCACGAAATGGGAGTAGAGATTCAGCCATTGGCACAGGATGTCAAATGGCATGAGGATAGATGTACCCATTGCACTGCCTGCATTTCAATCTGTCCAACGAAGGCATTGGATGTAGATCGGAAGGATATGGAAGTTTCCTTTTTGCGAGATAAATGCATTGCCTGCGAACTCTGCATCCCAGTCTGTCCCTATCAAGCAATGGAGATCCTTTTTTAATGCGCAGAGGGCATAGAGCATAGAGCATGGGGCTAATAATAAAAAAATATACACTATGCGCCAAGCCTTTTGCGCTATGCTGATATGAGAAGAAGGGGGGAGATGAAGCAAAGGGTAGTTGTTGCGATGAGTGGTGGGGTTGATTCAAGCACCACTGTTTGGCTTCTCAAGGAGAAGGGTTATGACGTAATAGGTGCTACAATATGCATCGGGGAGACGGATAGAACCCAGGGAGGTTCAGCACGATGTTGCGGTCTTGCCGATATCGAGGATGCCAGGCGCGTTGCCCTTCAGTTGGAGATTCCTTTTTACGTCTTCTATCTTAAAGATGAATTTGAAAGGGAGATCATCCAATATTTTTGTGGAGAGTACAAGAAAGGAAGAACACCTAATCCATGTATTCTCTGTAATGAGAAAATCAAGTTTGGTTCATTCTGGGAAAAGGCTAAAGAATTTGGAGCGGATTTTATTTCTACGGGACACTATGCAAGATTAGAATTTAACGAAGAGACAGATCACTATATTCTAAAGAAAGGGATCGATCAAAAAAAGGATCAGTCCTATGTTCTCTTCTCCCTCACCAAAGAACAACTCCGCCACATCCTTTTCCCATTAGGAGAATATCGAAAAGAGGAAGTCAGGCGAAAGGCGTTTCAACTCGGCCTTAAGGTACATGATAAACCTGAGAGTCAGGAGATATGTTTTATTCATGAACCAACTTACCATCCCTTTTTGCAGGAGAGGCTAAGGGAATCGATCGAACCTGGGCCGATCATTGATAAGAAAGGATGCATCCTGGGAAAACATAAAGGGATCCCTTTTTATACCGTTGGGCAGCGAAGAGGCCTCAACCTGGCGAAGGGGAAACCCCTCTATGTGATTGGGATCGATCAAGAGAAGAACGCTATTGTTGTTGGAGAAGAGAAGGAGGTTTATGGCGAGACTTTCATCGTCAACTCTGTGAATTGGATTCTCTCTCCAATAACAGCCTTCCCTTTTTCTGCCAAGGTAAAGATCCGATACAACCACCCTGGTGCAGAGGCTCTCCTCTCTATGAAAGGAAGGGATGAGCTGGAAGTGAAATTTAAATCACCACAAAAGGCCATCACACCCGGGCAGGCTGCTGTTTTTTATGATGGAGAGACAGTGCTTGGAGGAGGGTGGATCAAGGAAGTAATCAATGCAAAATGATCAATGGTCAATTGTCAATTAGCATTGAAAGCAAAAGGTTTAATGATCCAGAAAAATGAATCGAAAAGAATAATGGGGAGCAGGAGCCTGTCCCCCTAACAGGACACGATCATGGATCAAACCATCAAAGCAAAATACGAACGCTTAAAAGAAATCTTTCAGTCCATGGGACGTGTGCTCGTTGCCTACTCTGGAGGAGTCGATAGTACACTCCTTCTAAAAGTGGCCAAAGATACACTTGGAGAGGGAAATGTAATTGCTGTGACTGCCCTTTCTCCTCTTTATCCTGATCGGGAATTGGCAGGAGCCAAAAGGCTCACTCAGGAAATGGGGGTGCGACATCTTCTGATCGAATCGAATGAATTGGAGATCGAAGGATTTTCAAAAAATCCCCCCAATCGATGTTATTATTGTAAAAAGGAGCTTTTCGGCGAATTAAGGAATCTGGCTCAAAAAGAGGAGGTTCCCTTTATCGTTGAAGGCTCGACATTGGATGATGAGAAAGATCACCGGCCAGGGAGACGAGCGGTTCAAGAGCTGGGGATTCGGAGTCCTCTCAAAGAGGCCATGTTCACAAAAGAGGAAGTGAGGAAATTGTCCAATGCCTTAGGTTTAACTACGTGGGATAAGCCCTCTTTTGCTTGTCTCGCTTCACGATTTCCCTACGGGGAAGAGATTACCATAGAGGAGCTGAAGAGGGTGGATGAGGCAGAGAATTTCCTTTTTGGACTTGGATTCAGACAGGTTCGAGTCCGCCATCATGGAAACTTAGCCAGGATTGAAATCTATCCGGAAGAAATTGAGCGTTTGATGGATAAATCATTGAGAGAAAAGGTGGTGAACCACCTGAAAAAAATTGGCTATCATTATGTTACAGTGGATCTTCAGGGTTTTCGCTCAGGTTCGATGAACGAGGTACTGGGAGGAAACTTATGAAGGCAATTGCCCTCCTCTCTGGGGGTCTTGACAGTACGCTTGCTGCCAAGATTGTCATAGAACAGGGAATCGAACTGGAAGCCCTCAACTTCCTGACAGTCTTCTGCACTTGCACGAACCGAGGAGAAACCTGTTTAGCCTCTCAGAAGGCAGTGAATGCTCTTGGTATTCCCTTAAAGGTGTTTAATGTTTCTGACGAATACCTCAGTGTCGTAAAGCATCCAAAACATGGTTATGGAAGCAATATGAATCCGTGCATTGACTGTCGGA
>Ga0315291_10007166_pt1 | contig 13821 bp, 9 predicted proteins | sample YL17G12_20_MG_FD_203070 | JGI IMG/M metagenome (GOLD analysis project Ga0315291, IMG submission 203070) | Sediment microbial communities from Yellowstone Lake, YNP, Wyoming, USA - YL17G12_20 | ecosystem: Environmental > Aquatic > Freshwater > Lake > Sediment | place: USA: Wyoming | collected...
ACGGGAGCGCCTGCTGCAGATCGTGGAGGAGGTGTACACCTTCGGATACGACCTCAAGGAGTTCTGCGGGGAGCTGGCCCAGCTTATGCGGGACCTTCTGGTGCTGAAGCTCCTTCCCCAGGGACCGCGAGAAGCTTCCGGCCTCATTGACCTGCCCGAGGAAGAAATCCGGGATCTCGCCGTCCAGGCGGAGAAATTTTCCCGGGAGGAGATCCACGCCCTTTTTCGGGCCCTTCTGGCGGCCCACGAAGAAGCGGCCCGGTCCGCCTTTCCCCGGCTCATCCTGGAAATGACCCTGACCCGGGTGGCCCGGAGGAAACCGGTTCTCTCGGTGGAAGAAGTCCTGGAAAAATTGCAGGTCATGGAAGAACGGCTCCTCGCCGGAGGGGTGACCGCCATTCCGGCCCCCTCCCTGCCCGCCGCCCCTCCACCCGTCAAGCGGCCGGCTGTTCCGGAAGAAATGGAAGAAGCGGAAGAAGAAGCCGAAGAGGTTCCGGAAGCGGCCGGTCCGGCGGAGGAGGCAGGCGGAGAGACGGCCGGGGGGCTTTCCGGGGAGAGCCAGGAAAGCTGGAGGGAGTTCGTCAGTTTCGCCAAGAAGAAAAAACCCCCTTTTGCTTCCCTTCTGGAACACGGCCGGCCCCTGATTTTGGAGGAAAGCCGGCTGGAGGTCGGATACCCGGAAAAGTCCTTTTACCTGGAACGAATGCAGGAGGCGGACAACCTGAGTTTTCTGAAGAACCTGTCCCAGGAGTTTTTCAAGCGAAACCTGCGGGTCAAAATAACCGGCGTGAACCCGGGGGCCCTGCCCCGGGGACCGGCCCCGGAGAGCCCGGGGGAGAAGAAGAATTCAAAGCGGGAGAAGGAAGAGGAGGCCTTGAACCATCCCCTGGTCCGGGAGGCGATCAATGTCTTCGGGGGACGGGTCGTGGAGATTAAAAATCGATGAGGAGGCGGCAATGACCAAGGGGTTCGGAAATATCATGCGGCAGGCCCAGCAGCTCCATTCCAAGATGCTCAAGGTGCAGGAGGAGATGGCGGCCAGGACCGCAGAGGCTTCGGCGGGCGGAGGGATGGTGACTGCCGTGGCCAACGGCCGCCAGGAACTCCTATCCATCAAAATTGAAAAAGAAGTGGTCAATCCGGAAGATGTGGAGATGCTCCAGGACCTGATCGTGGCCGCGGTCAACGCAGCCACGAAAAAGGCGCAGGAGATGGTGTCCGAAGAGATGAAAAAACTCACCGGGGGAATCAACATCCCGGGTTTGATGTGAGCCGGCCATGACTGTCCAGCATGCCCAGCCGATCAACCGTTTAATCCAGGAACTCACCAAGCTTCCGGGAGTGGGGGAGAAGACCGCTTCCCGGCTGGCTATGCATATTCTGCGGGGCTCCAAAGAGAACGCCGAGGGGCTCGCCCGGGCCATCCTGGAGGTGAAAGAGAAGATCCGGTTCTGCGGTCAGTGTTACAACCTCACCGACCAGGACCCCTGCCGCCTCTGCCAGGACCCGAAACGGAATCGGGAGCTCCTCTGCGTGGTCAGCAGCCCGGAAGACCTGATAGCCCTGGAAAAGAGCGGGGGATTCCGGGGCCTCTATCATGTGCTCCATGGAGTCCTTTCCCCACTGGAAGGGGTGGGTCCCAAGGACCTGAGGGTGAAAGAGCTTCTCGCCCGTTTGCAGGGGGGAGAGGTAAAAGAAGTCATCCTGGCGACCAACCCTTCGGTGGAGGGAGAAGCCACGGCGCAGTACCTTTCCCAGATCATCAAGCCCCTGAATATCCGGGTGACGCGCATCGCCCGCGGGGTTCCCATGGGAGGGGACCTGCAGTATATCGATGAAGTGACTCTCAGCAAGTCCCTGGAGAATCGAAGCCCGCTATGAAATGGAAATTTGGAATGATGGAATAGTGGAATAATGGGTAGAAAAAACGAAAAGCCTTTTAACAGCCTTCTGTTCTTGACCCATCATTCCATCATTCCATCATTCCATCATTCCATTATCCCAGGTTCTTTTTGAGAGGTTCATGCCCTTAAGGATCTACAATACCCTGACTGGCAAGAAAGAGGAGTTCATTCCCCTGGAAGAGGGGAAGGTGAAGATGTATGTCTGCGGGGTCACGGTGTACGACCGGTGCCATATCGGCCACGCCCGGGCGGCCGTGGTCTTCGACGTCATCTACCGCTTCCTGCGTCACCTGGGTTACCGGGTGACCCACGTTCAAAACTACACGGACGTGGATGACAAGATCATCAAGCGGGCCAATCAGGAAGGGGTATCCAGCCAGGTCATCGCGGAGCGCTACATTCAGGAGCATGCGCAGGATATGGAAGCCCTGGGCATGGAGAAGCCCACCCACCAGCCCAAAGCCACCGAAAACATTCCCCAGATTGTCGCCCTCGTCCAGAAGCTGGTGGACAAAGGATTCGCTTACGTCGTCGATGGGGACGTCTATTTCTCGGTGGAAAAATTCGGCCCTTACGGAAAGCTCTCCGGGCGGGACCTGGAAGAGATGAAAGCCGGCGCCCGGGTGGAAGTGGATGAGAGAAAGAAGAACCCCCTGGATTTTGCCCTGTGGAAAGCCAGCAAGCCGGGGGAGCCTGAGTGGGAAAGCCCCTGGGGAAAGGGAAGGCCGGGATGGCATATCGAATGCTCGGCCATGAGCCAGCGCTACCTGGGGGAGAGCTTTGACATCCACGGAGGGGGCCAGGACCTGGTCTTCCCCCACCATGAGAATGAAATCGCCCAGTCGGAGGCGGCCTCCGGTAAGCCCTTCGTGCGCTACTGGGTGCATAACGGATTCGTGAACATTAATCAGGAGAAGATGTCCAAGTCTCTGGGGAACATCCTTCCCATCCGGGACCTGCTCCAGGATTACCATTCGGAGGCCGTGCGTCTCTTTCTTCTTTCCAACCACTACCGCAGCCCGGTGGATTTCTCCCCCCAGCACATGGTCGAGGCCGGCGCGGGCCTGGACCGTTTCTACACCGCCTTGATGGGCATCGAGGAGTTTTTGTCCGCCAAAGGGGAGGTTCCCTCTCCGAACGCCGCCGGGCTGAAGGGGGCGGCCAAAGAAGTTTTCGAGAAGATCTCCGCAACCCGGGAGAGTTTCGGGGAGGCCATGAGGGATGATTTCAACACCGCTCAGGCCCTCGGGTACCTTCATGACCTTGCCCGGATGCTGAACCGGGTGCTGGCGGACAAGGGTTTCCGGAAAGACCCGGCGGCCGCAACCCTCCTGATCCAGGGAAGGGAATGCCTGTTGACCGCGGGGAAGATCCTGGGTCTCTTCCAGGTGAATCCGGGAGAATATTTTGCCGATCAGCGGCGAAGGTTCCTTCGGGCCAAGAAGATGAAGGAAGAGCAGGTCCTGGACATGATCGCCCGCAGAGAGGGGGCGCGGAAAGAAAAAAACTGGGCCCTGGCCGATGAGATCCGCCGGGAGGCGGCGGCCCTGGGAATCGCTCTCGAAGACGGGCCCAGGGGAACGACGTGGAGACCCATCTGAAAAATGCGGAACGCGGAATTCGGAATGCGGAATAAGAGCGGTTGGACGTTGCCGGTGGCCTGTTTTTGTCTTGAACGGGGAACAGGGAACGGGCAACATGTTGTTCATTTGTTTTATGAACTTGAGGCACTTAAGCACACTTTAATATTAATTTCTGCTTTAAATGGGTGTATAATCCACCCATGTGGATCTGTCACGCTTGCGGGAAAGAGGTCAAATTTCAGGGCGGGGTGAGCCGGCAGGAGATTTGCCCGCATTGCCGCGGTGACCTCCACTGTTGCCTGAACTGCAGCCTGCACGATAAATATGCCCAAAATCAATGCCAGGAGCCGAGCGCTGAATGGGTGAGCGACCGGGGAAAAAATAATTTCTGTGAGTACTTTGCTTTTAAAGGATCAGCCGGCCTGGGGAAGGGGCGCCGGGATAGGGATGAGGCCCTGGCGAAACTCGAAGCCCTTTTTAAAAAGAAACCCTAAAGGAGGTTCATTAAGATCCAAAAGATTTTCGGGAATACCCTGGGCTTGAAACCCTCGCAAACCAGGAAGATCCTGGCCCTCTACCACCGAAGAGTCCCGCCGCAGCGCGTCATCACGCCTGAACTTGCCCGAACCCTGACCGAATTGTCACAAGACACCAACCGGCAACTGGCCCTTTTGATCGATCGGGGGGGAAACGTCCGATACGTCATTGTCGGGGGACCCTCCGGGATCTGGATTCCCGACCTTTCCGCTTTCCGCCTGGGCAGCGGACCCCGCCTCCGGGGCCTTCGTTGCGTTCATACCCATTTGAGAGGGGAGTCCCTGAGCCATGATGACCTGGCCGACTTGGCCCTCCTGCGGTTTGACTTGATGGCGGCGATCGGGGTCCTGGAATCCGGTCTTCCGGGTGACATTTTCCTGGCCAACCTGATGCCCATGAATGAGACGGGAAAGAGCTGGCGCTCCTGGGACCCCCTGCCACTGGCCAATCTGGATGTAAATGCCCTGGAAGTCATACAGGCCCTGGAGGAAGAGTTTCGCCGGTCTCAGAGGGTGCGGGAAGCGGGGGACCGACGTGACCGGGCCATCCTGGTTCACGCGTCCTCGGCCCCCAGGTGGGCCATTGAGGACTCGCTCAGCGAGTTGGCCGACCTGGCGGATTCCGCCGGGGTCGTGGTTCTGGACAAACTCGGCCAGAGACGCCACCAGTTTCATCCCCGTTTTCTCATGGGGCGGGAGAAGCTGACGGATCTTTCCATCCGGGCCTTCCAGCAGGGAGCCGACCTCCTTATCTTCGATCAGGAGCTGAATCCCAACCAGATGCGCTCGATCACCGATCTCACCGAGCTGCGGGTCATTGACCGGACCCAGCTCATCCTGGACATATTTGCCCAGAGGGCCCATACCCGGGAAGGGAAGCTCAAAGTGGAGCTGGCCCAGATGAAATACCTCCTTCCCCGGCTCACGGCCAAAGACAGCGGGCTTTCCCGTCTGACCGGAGGGATCGGCGGCCGCGGTCCGGGCGAAACGAAACTGGAGGTTGACCGGCGGAAGGTTCGGGACCGCATCCACCGGTTGACGAAAGAGATGGAGGGGATTAATCGGAGCCGGGAAGTCCGCCGGCTCCAGCGGGAGAAGAATCAGATACCGGTGATCTCCATCGTGGGATACACCAACGTGGGGAAATCGACCCTGCTGAATGCGCTGACCAAGAGCCAGGTTTACGTGGAGAACAAGCTCTTCGCCACTCTGGACCCCACCACCCGGCGCCTTCGCTTCCCCCGGGAGAGGGAAGCCATCATCACCGACACGGTGGGATTTCTCCGGGATCTGCCCAAGGACCTGCTGGATGCCTTCCGGGCGACGCTGGAAGAGCTGAGAGACGCCGACCTCCTCCTGCATGTGATCGATATCAGCCATCCCCGGTTTGAAGATCAGATGGCGGCGGTGGAAAAGATCCTGGAAGACCTGGACCTGAAGCAGATTCCCCTCCTCCGGGTGTTCAACAAGGCGGACCGGCTTGATCCAGACACCGCCCGGAGATTCACTCAGGCTTTTGACGCCATCTGCATTTCGGCGCTGAAGCCGGAGACCTTTCCTCCGCTCATTGAAAAAATGGAGAGGGTCTTCTCCCGCCAGAAAAATGGAGTTTTTTCCTCCCTTCCTTCCCACGAGGCCTCCATCGATTACCCGGTGCCGGAGGCGGTCTGAAAAAGTTTCGGGTTGCGGGTTCCGGGTTTCGAGTTGAAAAAGAACGAACTCCATCAGGGTTCAATAAGGCTTTGCCCGGAACTCTAGACCCGAAACTGGCCGGAGCATGCCCACTTTTTGCGATTGCCTTTTCTGCGAAAAAGCAAGCTTGTGGCCCGGAAGCAAGGGCGTTGCGCGGAAAAAGCATCGCTCCAGTTATTTCGGATTGCGGATTTCGGATTGCGGATTTTTTTGCTTTCCTTTTTCAATCCGCATTCCGCAATCTACAATCCGCAATTTGGAGGCGGGCCTATCGGGCGGTACCCAATTCGGAATTCGGAATGTGGAATTCGGAATTCTTTTCTTCTTTCTTACCATTCCGCATTCCGCATTCTACATCCCGCATTTTGGTTGCCCGCCCAACCCAGAAAATGAACCGTGCCTTATGATTTTTGCGCGCAACGCCCTTGCTTTCGGGCCGGGCAACGGCCGAAATTCAATAGGATTTACAACTACTGGCCGGAGAGTAAGGGTGGGCAAGGAGCCCGGAGAGGTTGAATCCGATCCGCAAATCGGTATAATGAGGTAAAAGAATTTCTGCATGGGGTTGAGTTAGATGCCGATTTACGAATACGAAGCCGCGTCTCCCGGAAGAAAATGTCGGAAGTGTTCTTTCGTCTTTGAGGTCCTACAGCGGATCTCCGATCCTGCCCTCGCTTCCTGCCCGGAATGCGGCCGGAAGGTCCGGCGCAGAATTTCCCGGTCGCGGGTCATCCTCCCGGGTTCGGCCCGGGGACAGGACGAAGTAGAGCGGAAGGTGGCCGATTACGAAAGCAAGGGAATGTACAGCCATGCCGCGGAGCTGGCGGACAAAGAGAGCGAGAAACCGGAAAAAGCCCGCCTGAAAGAACGGGCCATGGAGAACTACAAGAAGGCGGGGTACAATTTCTAACTTCAGTTCGGAGTAACGTAGTTCGGAGTTCGGGAAAAACCGCTCCGAGTTGTGAGCTGGAAGCATGGGCGGGAACCAGAACCGAGTAACGAGTAACGAGTAACGAGTAACGAATAACAATCTATCTTAACTCACGACTTAGAAAGTTGATCAAAAATTTGCGAAAATCACCAAAGAAAAAACGTCCTTCCTCCCCCTTTTCCCCCAAAGAAATCCTGAGCATCATTCGGGCTCGAAAAGGCCAGCCGTTCACTCTGACCGACATCGCGCAAGCTCTCGATGTGGATCCCATGCGGCGGAAGGAATTGCGCCAGACCCTTCGCGCCCTGGTGGACGACCGGAAGATCGTGAAACTGGACCGGCGGCATTACGGCCTTCCTCCGCAGGGAAACGTCATCATCGGGCGGGTTCAGGCCCACCGGGATGGATACGGTTTCCTGATTCCCGAAGATTCCGGTCTCCCGGACATTTTCCTGTCCCGGCGGGAGGTCCAGGAGCTGATGCACCGGGACAAGGTAGCCCTCCATCTCCCGCGGAAAGAGCGGGGCCGGAGAAAGGCGCCGAGGATCGTCGAGGTCCTGGAAAGGGCCAACCGCCGGGTGGTGGGCAGGTACGAGGAAGGGACTAGATGGGACCTGGTCGTTCCCGATGAGCAGCGGCTCGTGCAGCCCATCCGCATCCCCAAAAAGACTTCGGGGGGCGCGCGGGAGAATCAGATGGTCCTGGCGGAGATCACCCATTATCCGGCCGGGAAAGAGGGTCCTGAAGGGAAGGTCCTGAAGGTCCTGGGCGATCCGGGTGACCCCCGCCTGGATTCGGAGATCATCATCCACAAGTATGATCTTCCGGACGGCTTTCCGCCTCCGGTGCTGAAAGAGGCCTCCATGGTTCCCCCGGTGGTTCCGGAAGCCTGGGGGGCAAAACGGAGAGATCTCCGGGCAATCCCTTTCGTGACCGTTGATGGAGAGACTGCCCGGGATTTCGACGATGCGGTGGCGATTTCCCGGGAACCCGGGGGGAAACTGAAGCTCTGGGTCTCCATTGCCGACGTCAGCCATTATGTAAAAGAGGATTCGGCCCTGGACAAGGAGGCTTTCCAGCGGGGAACCAGCGTCTATTTCCCGGAGCGGGCCTTGCCCATGCTGCCGCCCTCTCTCTCCACCGGGATCTGCAGCCTGAACCCCGGAGAAGACCGGCTCTGCATGACCGTCACGATGGAGTTTGACGAACAGGGAGGGGTTCTCCGGACTGACTTTTTCCCGACCGTAATCCACAGCCATGCCCGCCTGACCTATACCCGGGTCAAAGAAATGCTGGGGCGGGATGACCGGGAACCGGTGGCCCGCCACCCGGGCCTCTCCGAGGACCTGCGGACCATGGCTGACCTGTGCCGGAAGCTCCGGGCCAGGCGGATGGAGAGGGGCTCCATCGACTTCGACCTTCCCGAGCCCGAAGTGATCCTGGATGTTCAGGGGCAGATCGAAGAGATCGTCAAGAGGGAGAGGCACATCGGCCACCAGATCATCGAAGAGTTCATGATCGCCGCCAATGAGGCCGTGGCCCGTTTCCTGGATCGGCAGGAAGCCCCTTCGCTGCACCGGGTCCATGAAGCGCCGGATGCGAAGAAAGTGGAGGAGTTCAAGGAATTCGTCGAGCATTTGGGCTATCCCTTCCCCCTGAAGGCCAAACTCCAGCCCAGGATTTTCCAGAGATTTCTGGAACGGGTCCGGGGAAAGCCCGAAGAGAAAAGCGTAAACTACCTGCTCCTCCGTTCCATGAGGCAGGCCCGCTACTCGGAAACCAAGCCGGGCCATTTCGCCCTGGCTGCGGACCATTACCTTCACTTTACCTCCCCCATTCGCCGCTACCCGGACCTGGTGGTTCACCGGATCCTCAAGGAAATTCTCCAGCACGGGGGGATGCCGGAAAAACGAATCCCGCGCTGGCAGAAGAAGCTTCCGGCGATTGCCGAACATTCCTCCCAGAGGGAGCGGGTGGCCATGGAGGCCGAACGGGAGATCGTGGACCGCAAAAAGGTCCAGTTCATGCGGGATAAATTGGGCCAGGAGTTCAACGGCTACATCTCGGGAGTGGTTCCCTTTGGTTTCTTTGTGGAGCTGGAAGACTTTTTCATCGAGGGGCTGGTTCACCTGACCCGGCTTCCCGAGGACCACTATGAATTCCTGGAGAAGAAGCATACCCTGGTCGGAAGGAGGCAGAACCGGCTCTTCCGCCTGGGAGACCGGGTGCGGGTCCGCGTCGAGGCCGCCAGCCTGGAGCGCCGCCAGGTTGATTTCGGCCTTGTCCAGTGATATAGAAAAACAGGATTTATCCGCAGATTACGCAGAGAGCATAGAGGCATAAACGCTACGCATTTTTTTCTCTGGAATTCATCCGTGTTTATCCGCATCCAATAAAGTTCGGAGTTTGTAGGGGCGACCCGCCGGGTCGCCCGAACGGAGTTCGGAGTCAAAGTCAATCAAGCCCTGTTTTTAACTTTAGGCACTTTCTCATCCGTGTTCATCCGCGTTCATCCGTGTCCCATTCAATCTTTTGTCTTTAAATCTTTTGCGAATGAAAGATCTGTGTTCATCTGTACTACTGTAGTGTAAAATCTTTAAATTTTGTTAAGCGTTTTTCATGAATCCTTTTCTGTGTTTATCTGTGTTCATCTGTGTCCAATAAAATTTTTTTGGTTGCGGCGCAGCCGCGCTAAGTTTATCTGTGTCCCATTAGGCTTTTTATTTCGCATTCCGAATTCCGCATTTCGCATTTCGCATTCGATCCGGTTGTTTTTTGGGGAGGGATTTGGTAAACTCTTAATAAAATTGAGAAAGGCGTACATCTGAAGAAATTCCTGAACCTTTCTGGGTTTAAAATCGCCCTCCTGCTGACCCTCGTGGTCCTGGGCATTTACTACCTGGACCCCCAATTTCTGAACCTTCTGGAACTAAAAACCCTTGACCTGCGCTTCCTTTCCCGGGGCAAGATTCCCACCAGCGACCGGGTGGCCCTGGTGACGATCGACGAGAAGTCTCTGGACGAACTCGGGCGGTGGCCCTGGCCGAGGACCCGCATGGCCCAGCTTCTGGATGCTCTGGTGAAAGCGGAGGCCGGGGTGGTGGGGTTTGATATCGTCTGGGCCGAGCCCGATGAGAATTCGGAGCTCAAGAGCCTCAACGCCGTGAAGCGGAAGGTCGCCGATCTGAAGCTGATAAACCCGGACCTGGAGCATTACCTGGGCGAGGCGCTGAAGAGGGCCGACTCAGACCGGATTCTGGCCGATTCCCTGGCCCGCTCCCAACGGGCCATCCTCGGCTACTTCTTCCAGTTCTCTCCCCGGCAGGGCTCCGGGAAGAAAGAGAAGAGTCCGCAGAAGGACCTGCCGCCCCTCACGGCTTTCAACGTGGTTAAATTCACCTCCGAAGAGGCCTCCCGGGTCCCCCTTTTCGAAGCCGAATACCCTGAAGTGAACATCCCGGTCCTTTCCCAGGCCGCCGAGGGAGCGGGGTATTTCAACATTTTCCCGGACCCGGATGGAACCGTCCGGTGGACGCCGCTGGTCATCAAGTACCAAGACCGGTATTACTGCGCCCTTTCCCTGGCGGTCCTGCAGAAATACCTGGAGAATCCCCCCCTGGGTCTGCGCATCGCCGAGTTCGGGGTGGATCAGATTCGCCTGGGAAAGCTGTCCATCCCCACCAGTGAAGAGGGAAGGCTGCTGATCAACTACCGGGGACCCCAGAAGACGTTTCCCCACTATTCCGCCACGGATGTGATTCACGGGCGGACCCCCGACAAGGCTTTCCGGGGCAAGATCGTTCTGGTGGGGGCCACGGCCGTCGGGATCTATGACCTGCGGGTCACTCCCTTCGAGCATGTTTTTCCCGGGCTGGAGATCCACGCCAACGTAGTCGACTCCATTCTCCAGGGCCAGTTTCTCCACCGCCCCAATTGGATCACCCTGATGGATATTCTGGTGATTGCGGTTATGGGGCTGGTCCTCGGGGTCTTTCTCCACCGGGTCAGGGCTCACTGGGGAGCTCTCATCGCAGGGGCTCTATTCATGTCGGTCCTCGTCCTGGGGAAAATTCTCTTTGAGGCCCAGGGAGTCTGGATGAACCTCATCTATCCATCCCTCAACCTGGCGTTCATCTACCTGGGGGTCACCGGGTACCGGTACATGACGGAGGAGAAGGAAAAAAAGAAAATCCGGGGAGCCTTCCAGTATTATCTTACCGCTTCGGTGGTGGAGGAGATGCTGAAGAACCCGGACAAGCTCAAGCTGGGGGGCGAAAAGAAAGACCTGACCGTTCTCTTCAGCGACATCCGGGGTTTCACCTCCATATCCGAGCGGATGACCCCGGAGGGGCTGGTCAAGTTTTTAAATGAATATCTGACCAAGATGACGGACCTGGTCTTCAAATATGACGGCCTCCTGGATAAGTACATGGGGGACGCCATCATGGCCATCTGGGGGGCGCCCCTGGACCAGCCGGATCACGTGAGGCGAGCCTGCCTAACGGCCCTGGACATGGTGGAGGAACTTCACCGGTTGCAGAAGAAATGGAGCACGGAGGGGTTGCCCTTTCTGAACATCGGGATCGGGGTCAACGCCGGACCCATGGTGGTGGGAAACATGGGTTCCGACCGGCGGTTCGACTACACGGTGATGGGCGACAGCGTCAACCTCGGCTCAAGGCTGGAAGGGTTGAACAAAACATACGGGACCAACGTCATCGCCAGCGAGATGACCTTTGATAGGGTCAAGGAAGAATTTCTGGCGAGGGAACTGGACCTGGTGCGGGTGAAGGGAAAGGATCAGCCGGTAAAGATCTACGAGCTTCTGGCTCCCGTGAAAACCGCTTCCGCCGATCAGCAGACCCTGGCCGGGGGCTTCCACGCCGCTCTGGTTGAATACCGGAAGAGGAATTGGAACAAAGCCCGGGAAGGCTTCCAGGCGTTGCTGGCCCAATTCCCCCACGACGGGCCGGCAAAGCTCTACCTGGAACGGTGCGATGCCCTTTCGAAGAACCCCCCGCCCGCGGACTGGGACGGGGTCTATACCATGACCACGAAGTGAGAACGGCGATGAGCAGACCGACGGTGGCGGAAATCGATCTGGATGCTCTGCGGCACAACCTGCAGCAGCTGCGCAAGCTGACCCGGGGGAAAGCCGAGATCCTGGCGGTGGTTAAAGCCAATGCCTACGGCCATGGGGCGCCGGAGGTGGCCCGGGAGCTGGAGTCCGCGGGGGCCCGCATCTTCGGGGTGGCTACCACGGAAGAAGGAATCGAGCTCCGCCTGTCCGGAACCCCCGCACCCATCCTGGTCTTGGCCGGGACTTATCCGGATGAATTCGACCGGATTGCGGCCAACCGGCTGACTCCGGTGATTTATGATCTGGAAATCGCCCGGGCCTTCAACGCCCGGGCCGAGAAGGAAAGACGACGGCTCTCCGTGCATCTGAAGATCGACACGGGAATGAACCGCTTGGGGATTCCCTGGCGGCAATGGGAGGCGGCCCTCGAAGTCTTGGGATCTTTGAAAAGGCTGCGGGTGGAAGGTCTCCTGTCCCACTTTTCCGTGGCTGAGGGAAAGGGGGCTGAGGACCGGGCTTTTACCCAAGAACAGTTGTCCCGTTTTACCCGCTGCCTGGACTTGGCCGCCCGGAAGGGGATCCAACCGCGCTACTTCCACCTGGCCAACAGCGCTGCGACCACCCTGCTGGAGCCGGCCCGGTTCAATCTGGTCCGGCCGGGCCTTATGATATACGGCTACCATCCTTCGCCGGCGCTGCGCGACCTGGTTTCCCTGAGACCCGTTCTTCGCTGGAAGACGGCCGTCCTTTCGCTGAAGAAAGTGCCGAAGGGAGACCCGGTCTCCTACGGGAGGACTTTTCGCTGCCCGAGAGAATCGCTGATCGCCGTCCTCCCGGTGGGTTATGCCGACGGCTACAGCCGGCGTTTATCGAACCGGGGGGAAGTTCTGATCCGGGGGAGACGGGCGAAGATCGCGGGTATTGTCTGTATGGACCTGACTATGGTAGATGTGAGTGAGGTCCCCGGGGTGAAGGCCGGGGACGAAGTTGTGCTGCTGGGCAGGCAGGAGGCGGAGGAGATCAGCGCGGTGGAAATGGCCGGATGGATCGAGTCCATTCCCTACGAAGTTCTGTGCGGAATCGGCAAAAGGGTGCCCCGGGTATACCGGAAAGGTTAAGGCCGAGGTTAAGGTCAAGGATTCAGGCATGTTCAGCCTTTTTGACATGGTAGGGATATGGGTCTTAAAGTTCCTGGCGGAATCGGGAAGGGTCATGATTTTTTCCGCGAAAGTCTTCAGCTGGATCTTTCGCCCTCCCCTGGATGTCCGCAACCTGCTGAAGCAGATCGAAGAAGTGGGCATAAAATCCATTCCCGTCGTTCTGATTACCGGGGCCTTTACCGGCATGGTGCTGGCGCTCCAGAGCTACACGGGTTTCAAGCGTTTCAACGCCGAGGCCTTTGTGGGAACGGTGGTAGCCCTGTCCATGACCCGCGAGCTGGGCCCGGTGCTCTCGGGGTTAATGGTCTCCGGAAGGGTGGGCTCAGCCATGGCCGCGGAGCTGGGAACGATGCAGGTAACCGAGCAGATCGATGCCCTCTACACCCTGGCCACCAATCCCATCAAATATCTGATCGTCCCCCGGTTTCTGGCCTCGGTCATCATCATGCCCATTCTGACCCTCTTTGCCGACGTGGTGGGAATTCTGGGAGGCTACATGGTCAGCGTAAATCTTTTGGGAAGCAACCCGACCATCTACATTCGCCGCACCTTCGATTATCTGGACCTGGAGGATTTCTATATCGGGCTGTTGAAGGCCATTGTTTTCGGGATGATCATTGCCATCATCGGATGTTATCAGGGATTTCAGACCCAGGGGGGAGCCGAGGGAGTCGGCAAGGCGACGACCAAGGCGGTGGTCGTATCCTCCCTTCTGATCCTGATCGCCAACTATTTCATCACCGCCTTGTTCTTTTGAGAAAGTCATGAGTGCTGAGGGTCCCCGCCCCAAGCCTCCTCCTCGAGGGAGGAAGGCCGGGGGGTGATCGAAGGCTGAAATCTTATAGTGAAAGGCCGATGGCTGAAAATCTAAAGATGGAAGAGAAAGGCTGCCGCAACCCGGATGACCCCATGATCGTGGTGAAGGAGATCCATAA
>Ga0315291_10007168_pt1 | contig 13820 bp, 10 predicted proteins | sample YL17G12_20_MG_FD_203070 | JGI IMG/M metagenome (GOLD analysis project Ga0315291, IMG submission 203070) | Sediment microbial communities from Yellowstone Lake, YNP, Wyoming, USA - YL17G12_20 | ecosystem: Environmental > Aquatic > Freshwater > Lake > Sediment | place: USA: Wyoming | collected...
GACCTGCACGTGGCGGGCGTCCTCAGGTCGCCCTTCTTCGCCGTCAGCGACGAGGGGCTGTACTACCTTCGGGCGATGGGGCCGTCGCTGCACGAGGCGCTGCCGGCGGCGGCCGCTGCTTCGCACCTGGGCGTCGAAGACCGCCGCGGCCTTGCCCGCGCGGCAACGGTCCTGCCGGAGTGGGCGGCGGCGAAGGACCGCCTGGGCCTCGGCCGGTTGCTGGACCTGGTGGTCTTCGAGTCGGGATACGCCGCGGCCAGCGTCGGACGATTCGGCGGCGCCCGCGCATACGCCAACCTCCGCCAGATGGTCGAACTGGCCCGGCAGTTCGAGCGACAAGGCCTGTACGCCCTCGGCGACTACATCGAGTGCGTGACCGACTTCATGCAGAGCGAGATGCGGGCTGAGCAGGCCCCCATCGAGGCGCCCGGCGGCAACACCGTCCGCATCATGACCATCCACAAGGCCAAGGGCCTGGAGTTCCCCATCGTGGCCGTGCCTGACCTTGCCCACGTCCAGCAGGGGTCGCGAGCGGTCTACTTCATCCATCCCGTGACGGGCCTGTCGGTCCGCATGCGCGACGAGGAAGGCCAGGGCGCCCTCTCGAGCGCCATGGCCTTGGCCCGCTACGACGACGCGGCCGCCCAGCGCGAGGAAACGTGGCGGCTGTTCTACGTGGCCGTGACCCGGGCGCGCGACTATCTTCTTCTCTCGTCGCACGATTCGTCGCACGCCCCGGCCGATGGCTCGTGGCTCGAGGCCCTGTTTGCGGGGCTGGGGGCCGAGCGGCGCCAGGGCCAGCACGAGGTCCGGCTGCCGAGCGGCGAGTTGCTCCGGGCCACCATCCTGCCGCCGCAGCACGAGAAGCCCGGGCACGGCCGGCGTCGCGTCGGCCCCCGCGACGTCTTCGTTGATGGCCGCGTGTGCTGGGACCGGTTGCACGACCGCGCGTCGGCCGCCAGGCGCGCCGCCGCAGCGGCCGTGGCACAGGTCGCGCCCCCGGCGCCTGCCGCGCGGCCGCCCGCGCGGATTGCCGCCACCGCCCTGGCGACCTACGTTCGCTGTCCGCGGCTTTACTGGTGGACCGAGGTCCTTGGGGTAGACCAGCCGGAGGCGCCGCCCGCGGCGGCCGGTCTGTCGCCGCGCCACTGGGGCGTCTTGGCGCACCGGGCGCTTGAACTGGCCACCTCGCCCGACGAGGCCACCGTGCGAATGGCCGTGGAAGGAGCCCTTCGCGAGGCGGGTCCGGTTCCTGGCGATACCGGCAACGGACTGCGCCGCCGCCTGGGCGAAGCCATCCGCACCTTCTGGAAGACCCCGCTGGGGCAGCGGGTCGGCCGGGCCAGGCGCGTCTTTCGCGAAATGCCCTTCCTTTTCCGGCTTGACAACACCGAAATCCGTGGCACTATAGACTTGCTCGTCGAGGGTTCCGAAGGATCCTGGGAACTCGTCGACTACAAATCAGCCGCACCGACCGTCGGCGCGGTTAACGTCACGCCAGCAGCGTACGGGTTACAGTTGGGGCTTTACGCGCTGGCAGCAAGCCGGTGGCTCTTGCGACCCGTGGCCCGGTGCTCGGTTTACTACTTGGACACCGGCCGGGCGGAGGAGCACGAAGCAGACAAGGCACATCTGTTGAAGGTGGCCGCCATCGCCCAAGACGCACTTGCAGGCATCGGGGCGGAACGCTATGATGGCGTGCGGCCAAAGGGGTGTATTCACTGTCGCTTCACAGGGCTTTGCCCAAGCAGTCCCGTGGGGGGACTGCGCCAGAGCCAGAAGTAAATCTGGAAGGGGGGCTCGCATGACTTACGACTTCTCCGTCCTACGGGAGTTGCGCAAGAAAAGAAAACTCACGATCAACGCTCTGAGCGAGATGTGCGGCGTCAGTTACGTCGCCCTCTCCAAACTCGAGCGCAACCAGGGCAACCCCGAACTCAAGACGCTTGACCGCATCAGCCGGGCGATGGGCCTTCCCACCCACAATCTCCTGGCCCTTGCAGAACAGAAGCACCCCACCCAGGCCACGCAGCAGGTGTGCACGGTGCTCGGCAAGGCCGATTGCCGGCACGTGAACCTAGACGGGACGCGAATCCTGTGCATCACCGCGCCGACGGGCGCCACCGGGTGGGCCGCCGAGTTCCAGAGCGACGACTACCTGCGGTGCTTTGTCCTCGACGGCAAGGTCAAGATCACTATCCGCGGCAGCGAGTACTTGCTTGGGCCCGGCGACGGCCTGGCCTGGGACTGCGTCTTCGAGCACACGTACGAAGTGCTCGAGCCAGCAACGTTCATCACGGTTCTGACGCCAAAGCGGCCGTGACGCGCCGCGCCCCGCTCAGGGCCGGATGGCCGGCAGCACGTAAACCTCGGTCTTCTTGGCGCCGAACAGACGCACGCAGGCTGTGTCTCCGCCTTCTCCCGCTGGAAATACCCCGCGGTACTCGGCGCTGCCCAGGAGACGCTCTTGCGCCTGGCGCGACAGGTCGTCGTCGGCCAGGGGCACCCACATCGGCCCCGCCTCTTTGGGCGTCAGGCGCACCAGGTAGTACGCCAGCGGCCACACGCTGACGCTCGGCGCGGCCAGGTAGACCGTCCGCCCGCCGACGCGGCCCTCCGAGAAATGATGGTGGGCCGAGACGACCATCATGACGTTGCGGTGCCGCTCGAGGACCCCGCGCACGGCCGCCGCGTTATCGACGACCGCGTGGCTCCACGCCGACCCTTCGTCGAGCGGGTGCAGCGGCACGAGGCTGTGATGGCCAACCACGATCACCGGCTTGCCGGCCTGCGCGGTCAGCGTCTGGTCGAGCCACGCCAGTTGCCCCGCCGACACGTGTCCGCCGCGGCTGCCCGGCGTGACCGTGTCGAGACCCACCAGCACGAGTCCCGGGAGGACCTCGCGGCACCAGTAGGCCTCCGGGCCGGAGAATCCGCGGCCCTGGAGCGCCCAGATAATCGTGCTGCGGCTGACGCCCGAGGGCGCCGGCGGCCCGCCCGCCGCCCCGGCCGCATTGACGCCGGCGCCGGCCGCATTGCCCGGCGGCTCCGGCCCGTCGTACTCGCCCAAAACCACGTAGTACGGAGCCCGCAGTTCGACGAGAATCGCCTTGGCGCGGTCGAGGCTCATTGCGTCGGCCCGCGCCAAGAGGTCGCCGCCGATGATGACGAAGTCGAGATTCGCGGCCGCATTCAGGTCCGCGACGGTCTTCTTGAGGAGCATCTCGGAGTGCTCGACCATGGCCGCGTCGACCTTGACGTCGGGCGCCGCCGAGTAGTACGCGCCCGCCACGACCGCGAACGTTACGCGCTCGCGCGGAACGCTGCCGGCGCAGCCCGCCGCCACGACGCCACCGAGCATAAGCAGGACCGCCCTGAGCCGCATCTGCATTCTCCCTCAACAACGCAGGCCGCGTCATTATAACGCGGCCCGAAGGAAAGCCAAAGGCCGAGAAGCGCGAAGCCCCCTGCCGTCAGCCGCCCGGCAACAGGTCGCGATGCAGCCTTGCGGCCCGTTCGAGGAGTTCGCCCCCGCTCAGTTGCGCCGCCATTTCGGGCGGAAGCGGGTTGCCGGCGGCCAGCGCCGCAAACATCGTTTCCAGCGGGGCCAGGTGCCCCGCCCACCCCGGCCCGGCTCCGTCGCGCGCCTGGGCCAGCCGTTCGGCCAGACCAAGTCGGCGGGCCTCATCCCTCGCCCACGCCAGGCGCACCGCCTCATCGGCCGGGTCGACGTAGACGAGCCGCACGAGAACGCGTTCAGCGTCGGCAAGGACCGGTTCGGTCCGCCGGGCCCAGTCGCCGCCCGTCAAATGGTTGAAGCCGACCGCCACGAAAACCAGGAGCGATGCCGCCACGCTCACCAGGGCGGCCATGCGGACCGTCAGGAACCTCCCGCCCAGCATGCGGCGCTTGTCGGCGGCAATGCGGGCCTTGAAGAACGCGCCGCGCCGGTGCAGTTCGGCCACCACGCGCTCGGCCAGGTTGGGGACCTCGGCCTGCGGCGGATTGTGCCGGAGGGCCTCGTCGAGCGCCCGGAGGCTCTCGTAGGCCCGCGCGCACCGCTCGCATTCCACCAGGTGCTGGCGCACCCTCGCGGCCGCCCGGTCGGGCAACTCTCCGTCGAGATACCGGCTCATCGTTTTACTCGACACGCACCAACTCATCCACATACCCCCCACGTCCGGCATGAGGATTTGCCTGCTACGGCATCTCGCCGCCCTGTCCCGGCCGGTACATGCTGGCCAGGTAGTCGGCGGCGTTGACGTGCTTGATGGTTTCGAGCACTTCCTGTCGGGCCCTGAAGAGGCGGCTGCGGACGGCGAACACCGACAGCCCGAGCACTTCGGCCAACTCCTCGTAACTCAGTCCTTCGATGGTCCGCAGCACCAGAACGCTCTTGAGTTTCGCCGGCAGCGCCTCGACCGCCGCCTGTACGGCATCGAGCGCCTCCTTGGACTCCATGCGCGTCGACGGCCTTACGACGTGCCGCGCAATCGGATGCTCGCGCAGTTCCCGCATGCGGCGCTGGCGGGCCTCTTCCTTGCGCCAATGGTCGATCACGGCATTGGCCGCTACGCGCCTGAGCCAGCCCGGCAGCATGTCGGCCGATTCGATGTCCGCCAGGTGCCGCCACAAGCGGATGAACACGTCCTGCGACACGTCTTCGGCTACGGCGGGCCGGCGGACCATTCGCAGGATGAACTGGTAGGTCGGCCTCTCGAACGCGCGAACGAGAGCGGCAAACGCGTCGCTGCTGCCTTGCCGGGCCGCTTCCAGAAGGGCCGGCAACGATTGCCGCGCCTCGGTGACCGCCTCGACAAGGGCGGGCAGCGCCCGCACCTGGCCGGCCAACGCCTGGGCCGCGGCTGTCATCGGCGGCTCCTTGCTGGTCTCGTTGCCCCACATAATCAGACGTGCTCCGCCACCGCGCGTTCCTCAAAATGTACCGGCCCCGCCAGAGAATTATACGATGCTGCCGCCTGCCGGTACGGCAGATTCCTACGCCTTCTTCTGCGGCCCCGGCTCCGGCGGCGGTTCGGGTTCCTCGCCAGTGAGCGTGAGCGCCTCGGCCTTGCCCTTCAGGTCCCTTGCGAGGATTGTCTGCCATTCCCCCAGCATCACCAGCCCGTCGAGTCCACGGATGATCTCCTCGAGATTCTCGTCCCGCTTGCCCATGATCGGCCTCCGCTTTTTCCTTGCTTTCCGGCGCACCGCCGTGTAGCCTCTTCGCAAACGCGTACGGTTCGGCCTCATTATACGCATATGCGGCGCTTATGCAAGCGTACGTTCACAAAGGCGAACGTTATTGCCCGTAACCTGGTTGAGAGAGGCACATGGAACCTGCGAGTCAGGATCTGGCCTTGTGGCAACGGCTGGCGTACCTCCGCCAAGCGGTGTTCGGGCAGAGGGGCCGCGCAGCGTTCGCCCGGGCAATTGGCGTAAGTCCTTCTACCTACAACTATTATGAGAAAGGCCGCGCGGCCCCAGCCCACCTGCTGGCCAAGGCCGCCGAGGTGACTGGCGCTGACCCAGCCTGGCTCTTGACGGGCCTCGGCAGTCCCTTTTCGTCAGCCCGGCCGGATGGCAGTGACATAGGGTTGTCACCGCAGGCCCAGGAGATTCTCGCCAGGTTCCCAGCCCAGGGCGGGACAGCGGAGACGGCGGCTGCGAAGGCGGCACTCAGGGCGCTCTTGGCACGCATGGACGAGCGGCTGCCTCTGCCCAAGGGCGAGTGGCGGCCGGCAACCTTCGAGCCCAAGCCCACCTCGATTCCCGTCGTGGGGCGGACCGCGGCAGGACTGCTGGCCTTGTGGGACAACTTTTTTGCGGGCCACGAAGACCCGAAGGCGATGGAGCATCTTCTCAGGCAGACCGAGGGCAGGACGGCTCAGCAGCGCGACGGAGATTTGAGGCCGGCCGATCCTCACCGCGAGTCCGACCGTCCGCGTGACGCCACGGCGATCCTGACGCAGTTATCCTCTCCGACGGCCCAGGGCATCGTCGAGTTCGTGGACCTGCCCGAGGTCGGCCCGGTCGGGCCGGGCACGTTCGCCCTGCGCGTCGACGGCGACAGCATGGCGCCCCGCCTTCGCGACGGCGACCTGGTGGTCTCGCGCCGCGATGCCGCGCCTGAGCCGGGGATGATGGCGATCGTCAAGATCCGCAACCGGGTCGGCGTCACGGCCAAACTGTGGCGCCCGGAGGGCGACCGCGTGCACCTCGTGCCCATCAACGAGTCGTATGAGGCGGCGGTGTATCCGCGGAGCCACATCGTGTGGGCCTGCCGGGTTCTCTGGGTCGTCCGACTCTGATGTCCCGCCCAGCGACAGGGTGAGCAGTGCCGCCGCTGCCACAAGGATGACCGACGCGCCAACGATCAGAATCTTCAGCCGCCTGAGCGACCGGCGTGCGCGCGTCGCCAACGACGGATCCGCCAGGACATCGGCCAGGAAGCCGCACCGCCGCGCGATGCTGAAGTGCCGCCACCCGCGCGAGGTTTCGGCGGCGCCGTTCAGCCGCGCGATTCGCCGAAGCGCGGTTACGAACGCCAGCACCCGGTGCTCGCACGGCATCCCCGGCGTGACCGGCAGCGCCGTGGCCTGCCGCGGCTCTGAGACGGCGGCGCCCGGCGCGCCGGAGCACCCGACCGGGCACGGGGGCGCCTCGATCGCATACAGGTCGCACTCCTGCTCGCAGCGCCGCGACACATAGCCGAACGCGAGGCCCCAGTACGCAAGCACCACCGCGGCCACGGCAATGTTCTCGGTCCAGAAGGACCCGTTGAGGACGGCCGCCGCCTCCCCTGCCATGAGGCCCGCTCCCACGCCGCCCATCGCCATGACTACGTAGAGGAGAACGTGTCGGAACTTCACATGGCCGACTTCGTGAGCGAACACCGCCTCGACCTCCTCCGGCGCAAGGCTCACGAGCAGCGTATCGGTGATGAGGATGTACCGGAGCGGGCCGACCAAGCCGACCATGCAGCCGTTAGCGATGGTGATGTTCGTCCGCCACACCAGGATGTTGCCGATGCGGATGCCGGCCCGGTCGGCAAGGACCTGGAGGCGGTCGCGCAGGGCGCTCGCGGGCATGGGCTGCGTGCGCCAGCACAAGCGAAACCACAGTCCCGACAGCGCCACCGCGACCAGCAGGCAGGCCACGAGCAACGTGGCCGCGAACGGGTTTGACTCGGGCGGTCCGACGAGTTGCGCGACGGCGTCACCGGCGGCCACCAGCACCACCAGCGGCCCGAGCATGATGAGCAGGTACTGGCGGAACATGAACTCGAGGTAATGCGGCAGCGTCCACTGGCGGGCCGCCACGGCCGCACCCGCGCGTGCCACCAGGAATGCCCGCAACCGCCGGTCGGCCGAGAACAGGGCCAACCACGCCGCCGCCTGGAAGACGACCAGTGGGGCCACGGCGATCGCGAACCGAACGACGGTCCAGCCCTCCAGGCATGCCCAGGAAGCCGCCAGGGCGGCCCAGTCGAGGCCGAAGAGCACTCCTGCGTAAAGGGCCAGCACCAGCAAGCGATAGAGCCGCCCGAGACGGCCCACCCTTCGGAGGAACCTCTGCTCGTCAATCTCCGGGCGGCGACTTCCCCACCGGATGTAAAGGCCGATGGCCAGCCCGGCATCGAGCACGAGCGCGGCCGCGGCGCCTGCGCCGGCAATCGTCAGAGCGGCGTCCGGCGGCGGGCCGCTTACCCAGTCGGCAGCCACGAGGGCCAACACCAGGCCCAAGAGGATATGGGCGTACATTGACTTCTTTCTAGCGATACAAGTATGACAGGTGCGCGGCGGGTCTCCCGGCCGGCCGCGCTGCCCGCGGCGCAAACACGCTGCACGGCGCTCTCCCCTTCGGGTCGCCGCTAAACGGGCCGCCGGGCGACCTGGCCGCAGCGCGCCCCGGCACTACTTCCTGCGATCGGCGTCCGGCGGCTTGTGAAGGATTTTCGGTTTAGCCACGAAATAGTCGAAGTCGGGGCTCTGCACGGGGCCGTGGCAGGACATGCACAGCCGCGAGTGGATGTTGATCTTCGGCTCCGGCTTGATCTTGCGGTCGGCGTGGTCGCTCGTGACGACGTGGCAGGCTTGGCACGTGACGCGGCCCAGGCCCGGCGTCTTGGCCATCGAGGCAAATCCCCCCGGTCGCCCGTAGCCCATCGTGTGGCACAGGATGCACTCCGGGTCGTCCTGTCGCCGGGCCTTCTTGATGGACTCGTACGCCCGGGCATGCCGGGTCTTCTGCCACGCCCTGTACTCGGCCGGGTGGCACTTTCGGCAGGCCTCGGACGTCTCGTAACGTTCGGGGACGGGCGTGAGTTTCCAGTCGGGCGGCGGCTTGTCTTTCGACTCCTCCACGTATTTCCAGTACAGGTCCATGACCCACTTGGCATCGGGCACGCGGGCCGAGAGTTCCGTCATCTCGTTCACCAGGTGCAGCCTCCCGTGCTCGACGCCGCCGACGCTGATCGCGCCGAGGACGCGGCCGACCTCGCCCGTCGCCACGATGAGCGCGCCGCCGACCTCCTGCCCTTTCGGGAGGATCGCCGGGTCGTGGCCGCTGACGATGACGTGAATGCCGGGCGCCTGGGCCGCCAGGTCGCGCGTGTCGTAGATCGACTGGTGCGAGAGGGCGACGATCAGGTCGCACCCGGCCAGGTCTTGCACTTCCCGCCTGGCAGCCTCAATGGGCGGCTCGACCTTCAGGCCTTTGCGCCACCCCAGCGGCGGCCAGCCGTAGTCTTCGTCGGCTATGACCGAGAAGATGCCGATGCGGCAATCCGCCACCTGGCGGATGATGTGCGGGGCCACGACGAACTTGCCGGCCTCGTCGCGCACGTTCGAGCACACAAAAGGCAGATTGTGCTCGCGAGCCAGTTCCAGCAGGCGGGGGACGCCCAGGGCGAACTCCTGGTCGCCCAGGCCGATGGCGTCCCACTTGGCGCGGCCGACAACGGTGGCGACGTACTTGATCTTGATCGGGTTTGGCTTGTCGGGGAAGAGGTCGCCGGCGTCGACCACGACCACGTGGGGGCGGGTGCGGCGGTACTGCTCGATGAGGGCCTGGCGCTTCGACAGGCCTCCGCTCGGGTTCGACGGGCATCCGCACGCCGCCAGCACGCCCTGGTTGTCGGCCGAGTACAGGATGACGGCGCGCGGCGGGGTCTTGGGCGGCTCGCATCCGGGGCCGTTGGCGGCCGCGCACGCAGCGAGGGCGCAGAGGGCCGCCACCGTGCCGGCCAGGCGCCGCGAGGAAGATGCAGCCGGGCTCCGGAGCCACCGCGCGGGGAGCGGGCCAGCTTGCCCTCTTCGCGGCACGTCCGGAGGCCCGCCGCACGGGCCGCGCCAGGATGGGACGTCGCGTTTACGCACTCTCGCTCACAAGCGGCGGAAGGCTCACGTGATGCACGCGCTTCATGAACGGCTTGCCGCGCAGTTCCTCGAGGATGCCCGCCGGCGGCACATTGTCGAGCGTCAGCGCCAGGCAAGCCTCTTTCGTGTCGAGTTTGCGCCCGAACGTCAGGCTGGCGATGTTGATCCGGTGCCCCCCGAACGTCATGCCGACCTCGCCGATGACGCCCGGCTTGTCTTCGTTGAACGTGATGACCAGGTCCCCCTCGGGCCTCAACTCCATGAAGAAGTCGTCGATGCCCGTGACCCGCGGGTTGTGCGGCTGGAAGACCGTGCCGTAGACCGAGTGCGTCTCGATGTCGCCCTCGGCCACGACGCGGACGCTCGACACGTAGCCGCGCGCGTCGATGCTCGTGCGCTCCGAGATGTCGAGGCCCAACTCCTTGGCCACTACCATGGCGTTGACCTGGTTCATCGGCGTCGAGACCACACGCTGAAGCATGCCGATGGCCACGCTGATGGTCACGGGCTTGAACGGCTCGGCGGCGATCTCGCCGGCGTAGGTCACGATGAGGCGCTTGAGCCGGCCGTGCATGAGGGCCGCCAGGATGGCGCCCATGCGATGCCCGAGTTCGGCGTAAGGCTTGAGTGCCCCGGCGGCCTTGAAGTCGATGGCCGGCACGTTGACCGCGCCGCGGAGTTCGCGGCCAGCCAGGTAGTCGATGATGTTGTGACAGGCGTCGATGGCCACGTTCCGCTGTGCCTCGTGGCTCGACGCCCCCAGGTGCGGCAGGCTGAGGACCTTCGGATGCTCGACGAGGGCGCGGTTCTCGGGCGGCTCCGTCGTGTAAACGTCGATGCCGGCACCGCCCAGGTGGCCCGCGTTGAGGACCTCCAGAAGGGCCGCCTCGTCGATGATCCCGCCGCGGGCCGCATTGATCACGATGGCCCCCTTCGGCAGCATCAGGAGTTCCTTTTTGCCGATGATGCCGCGGGTCTCGTCGGTCAGCGGCGTGTGAACCGTCAGGTAGTCGGACTGTTTGAGGAGTTCCTCGAGGCCGCCGACGAGCGCTATCTGGTTGGCCATGTCTTCGCGGACGCCCGCGATAAACGGGTCGAAGCCCACGACCTTCATGTCGAACGCGAGGCACCGCCTGGCGACCGCCTGTCCGATGCGGCCCAGGCCGACGATGCCGACGGTCTTGGCCGAGAGTTGGCTGCCCATGAACGTCTTGCGGTCCCACTGGCCGGCCTTGAGGCTGGCACAGGCCGCCGCGATGTGCCGGCTCACGGCCAGCATAAGGGCGATCGTCAGTTCGCACGTCGAGATGGTGTTGCCGTCGGGGGCGTTCATGACGACGATGCCATGCCGCGTCGCGGTCGGCAGGTCGACGTTGTCGACGCCGACGCCGGCCCGCGCGATCGCCCGCAACCGGCCCGGGTCGGCGAGGACGTCGGCCGTCAGTTTCGTTTCGGACCGGACACATATGCCGTCGTACTGGCCGATGATGGCCTTGAGCTCGTCGGGCTTCAGGCCGGTCTTGACGTCGACCTCGACGCCGGGCTCGGCGCGCAGGATCTCGATGCCTTCCTCGGCCAACTTGTCTGACACAAGAATCTTCATGGTGCTTTCCTCTCGGACTGCCTGATCCTGCAACGGCACTTTGCGTGGCGCTCTGGCGCTAACCTGCCAGGACTTTCTGGGCCGCCGCCACACCGGCGCCGAAGTCGACCTTGTAGCCCACCTTGGCCAGGGCCATCTCGAGTGCGCCGACGGCCGCCAGGATGTCCCAGGCGTCGGTGTAGCCCATCGTGGTGAAGCGGATGACCTTGCCCTTGAGTTTGCCCTGTCCGCCGGCGGGCTTGGCGCCGAAGTCCCTGGCCATGACCTTGGCGAGATTCTCGCCGTCGACGCCCTCCGGGCTGACAATCGCCGTGACGCTGTCGGACGGGCTCTTTGAGTAGACCTCGAGTCCGAGGGCCTTGGCGGCCGCACGGATGGCCTCGGCCTTCTTATGGGTCTCGGCCCAGATCTTCTCGAGCCCCTCGGCCTTGATCATAGCGAGGGCCTTCATGGCCGCCCGCACGAGGGCGTTGTTCGGCGTGTACGGCTGGTCCCACTCCGGCGGCGCCAGGGCCTTGCGATAGGCCTTGAGGCTGGTGTAGTACGCGCGGCCCTTGGTGGCCTCAATCTTCTTCCAGGCCTTGGCCGAGCAGGCGATGAACGCCAGGCCCGCCGGCAGCATCAGGGCCTTCTGGCTGCCCGTGACCGCGATGTCGACGCCCCAGGCGTCCATCTTGAACGGCACGGCCCCTATGCTGGAGATGCCGTCGACGACCAGCAGCGCGGGCGTCTGGGCCACGACCTTGGCGATGGCCTCGACGTCCGAGACCGTGGCGGTCGAGGTCTCGCACTGGGTGATGTAAACGGCCACGGCGTCGGGGTTCGCCGTGAGGGCCTCGGCGATGTCTCGCGGCGTAACGGGGGCGCCCCACTCGATATCAAGGTTCACGACGTTGGCGCCGAAGGCGACGCCGAGTTCCGACCAGCGTTCGCCGAACTTGCCGCCGCGGACGGCGATGATCTTCTCGCCGGCGGCGACTACGCTCGAGACCGATGCTTCCATCGCCGCCGTGCCGCTGCCCGTGATCGTGTATACCTCCTGCACCGTGCCGAAGACGTACTGCATGTCTTTCGTCACCTGCTCGAGCATCTTGCGATAGTCGGCCGTGCGGTGGTGGAACATCGGACGCGCAAGTTCCAGGAGGACCTCTTCCGGGACGGGCGTCGGACCGGGTGTGAAGAGCCGCTGTTTGAACATAGTCCTCCCTTTCGCTCAGGCCCTGGGGCACTCTGACCGTCGGTCCAGCAAAAGTCGCAGGAATTATAGCCGTGCACGAAGACGATGCAATGCAAAACCTCTCGCTTCACTCAACAACGCAACCGGCTTCCTCGCTTCCCGCTTCAGGGGGGTGCCCAGCGCCCCACATTTGCCGTGACGGCGGCAGTCTTCCGGCATATCATGCGGCTCAAGAGGCGATCTGACGGGGAGGCCCCATGGACCTCTTAGAGCACCTGTTCTTCGAGAACCCGCTGACGCTGCTGGTGTTTCTGGGCATGGCGGCCCTTGTGGCGGGCATCGCCTGGATGCGGAGCGGCTCCAGGCATGCCCGCATTGCCGCCATCGTCTGCGTGGGCATCGGCGTGACGGTGACCCTTGTGGCGTGGGCCGTCGAGACGGATCGCGAGAAGATCCAGCGCACGCTCGCCACGATGGCCAAGGCCATCAGGAAGGGCGACGCCGACGCGCTGCTAGAGCGTGTCTCGCCCCAATATCAGAACGGGGGCGCCGACAAGACGGTCCTGGCCGGCGTGGTCCGCACCGCCCTGAAGCAGACCTGGGCCACGGCCGAGTCGGCGGTCATCGAGCGCATAGGCGCCCAGGCCAGGGTGACCCAGGTTTACCAGTTCCACCCCGCCCCGGGCTGCCGGCCGCTGCTGCCGCCCGGCGACGACCGCGTGAAGTGGGAAGGGGTCTTCGTCCGCGATACCGACGGCCAGTGGCGGCTCTTCTCGGTGACCGCCATCGAGCCCCGCCGCATCACGCCCGAAGAGGCGGCCAAGTACGTCCGGCCGGCGGCGTGACACGCAGGGCGGGCCCTCCGGACCCGCGCATGGGTGCGGAGCGCCCCTCCTACGGGCGGCGCGGCTGGCCGAACGGCCGGTACATCGGGTCGCCGATGAAGCACATCTGCCAGGAGAGCATCGCCTCGGCCATGTAGGCCGCCTCGCCCCACGAGTAACCCCGAAGCAGGCGGTCCATGAGAATATCGACGTATGGCGTTCCGTTGAGAAACGGCTCGTACACCGCCCCGGCCGTCACGCAGGCCCCGCGCACCAGCAGAGGCCCGACCCAGTGCGTGCCGGGGTCCCGGATGGCCGCGCCCGTGAAACTCTGGACGTGGTACGCGACCGCGCCGCGGGTGAACCTGAAGTCGGCCTTGGCCAGCGCCCCGGCGATGCTCTCGGCGTACCAGCCGAGGTACACGGCCGCGTCGGGCATCGGATGGGCCGGCGGGAAGACGTCGGGGTTGGTGTCGACATCGGTATCGAATCCCGCGCGGCGCAGCATGGCGGCGGCCCGCATGAGCCACTCGTCGCCCACGGCGTAGCCGCCCGTCTTGATGCCGCGGGTGTCGACGTACGCGCGTCCGCGGAGGCCGTGCCTCTCGGCCCAGAGGGCGTCGTCGACCAGGCGCGCGGCAATCGCCGGGCTCGGCCCGTCGAGCCGCGACACCAGGATGATCAGGCCGTCGAGCGGCGGGCCGAACAGGGCGTCGGCGCCGAAATACGGGTTCGGCAGGCTGCCCACGAGTTTGTGCACGCCCTGCGGCAACAAGGCCAGCTCGCTGTCGACCGCGGCCGCACGCGATAGGTACATCGTCTTAACGTCCTCGTAT
>Ga0315291_10007174_pt1 | contig 13813 bp, 10 predicted proteins | sample YL17G12_20_MG_FD_203070 | JGI IMG/M metagenome (GOLD analysis project Ga0315291, IMG submission 203070) | Sediment microbial communities from Yellowstone Lake, YNP, Wyoming, USA - YL17G12_20 | ecosystem: Environmental > Aquatic > Freshwater > Lake > Sediment | place: USA: Wyoming | collected...
TCTTTTGTCGCATTCACTAAAATGACCGGAGCACCGATCCGAGGCACGAAGTTGAGTGTGTGCTGGTAACGCAACGCCGGATCGCTAGTTCCCCCGTCGCTTTCCTGCGTTACGACCAGGGCCACCACAGCCAGGCGGTGGTCCAGCCCGGCAACCATCGCTCCAATCCAGCCACCACGACTGCCGCCTAAGAGTCCAATTTTCCCGGGATCGACTTCAGGCCGCGTGAGCAGGTAGTCGATGCCTCGCCGTTGATCGATGACCGTTTGAACGACCAAGTCACGTTTTTCATAGGGCAACAGCTTTTCCCCATCGACATGTTCATCGTGCATTCGCTCACCGAATCCGTAGTTGTCGATGGCCAGCACGCAACGGCCCGAGCGCGCAATTACGTCGAGCCAATCCAGTACCCAGTCTTCGTTCTTGCCCCAGATGCCATTGGACCCGTGAATCAGCAATACTGCGGGATAGCGTCTGCCCTGCTGCAAAACGGGATGGGCAAAGTAAGCGGGCACGGTCTCGTTGTGTGTGCTGCGATAAGCAACTTTCTCGATGATATAAGGTATCCGGTACGGCCAGGATCCAAGTGTGACAGCCTTCAAGGGGAGTCCGCGGTCGTACTGAAATAGATCGGCAATCTGAGCGAAGTTGGCGTCGTCAACAGGGGCGCGGCTGGTGTATTTGGGATCCTGCCCCTGAGCGGTCAACTGCCCGGTGGTAGTAAGAACCAGGAGGATGGGGACGAGATACAACGCCACAGGCGTTCGAGTTGATGGGCGCCTATCGTGTGCGAGTTTCATGTGAAAGCCTCCCGGCGAGATGGCAGATGGTCGCTGCCGTGCTATATGTGTTTGGACTCCCTATGGCAGACGCGGAGGGAGGTCTATCTCCGGGCTTTGTTCATGGTGGATAAAAGCCTCGGCGTATTTGCAGCCAAACTCCATGCCGCGGAAGCGGTTCATTTCGTCGTGAACGCGGTAGAACTCATCCGGCTCCTGGCTTGCATGAGCGAAACATGCCGCACGTTTTCGGGGCTCGACCGGAGAAATATCGACAAAGTGCGTCGGCCAGAACTGCGAGGTCTGCATCCCTGTCATCACCTCGAAGTAATAGAGGGCGAATCGCCGTCCCATTCTCAGCCAGGCATCGTAGACCAACAACGAGTTGGCCCGATGATCCTCGTGCGTGTCAATGGGCCAGTGCGCAAACACCGCGTCCGGCTGCTCTGCTTCCATAATTGTCCGGAATTGATCGTAGCGATCATAGTTTACTTCGACTCTCCCATTTACCTGGCCGGCGAATACCGGACGGGCTTTCAAGATCTCACAAGCCTTTCGCGCCTCTGCCGAGCGGACGATAGCGGCCTCCTCATAGGACTTACCTTTAATGCCTCTTTCCCCCCGGGTAAGATAGAGGATCACTACTTCGTACTGAAGATCGGCGAACCGGGCGATCGTTCCTCCGCACCCGGTTTCAGGATCGTCGGGGTGGGCTCCCGCCACGATAATCTTTGGTTTGGGCTTGCTGCTTGATGATCTATCGGCGGCTCCTACAACGGTCATTCCCGCGGCCAGCGTGCCCGCCAACTGAATTGACTGCCCGAAGAGGTGTCGGCGTGTGATGGGTTTCATTGCCTATGGACTCCTCTCGAGCATCGCCGGCCAGAAATGTCCTGTCGCTGATCTCTGATCAATACGCTGCACAGGTCACATCTGTAACCACGGCACCAAGCGGCTTTTCGTCATGGCATCAGGAACTAAAATCAAGAATCAAAAGTCACTCCACTTCAACCACGCGTCGACGATATCCTTCCCCCGGTAAACGGTGGTCCGCGCGTTTACGGGTTCTACGCCGTCCCGCGGACGGATGATTCCCTGGCCTTCAACCGTGACTTCCACCTTCACTTCGACCGGCCCCTCAACCTTGTAAGGCTTGAACTCCGACAGGCGCTCCATGGCGCGGCGCGCTTTTTCACTAATGAGTTTACAGGCGGCCGGGTGTGAAAGCAGGTATCCGCCGGTCCGACTCACACCGGATTTCACTTCCGCGCACTCCGCTTCGGGAACAAGCTGGTGGATTTCCTTGCAGGCAGCCGCATCACCGGAAAGCATAATCACTGGTACTCCGAAGTAGCCGGCGAGCATGACGCGGCCACCGATTTCACCGGTCGGCTTGCCGTTGACCCAGATATTCTGAATCTCGAACGCGTACGAATGGCTCAGAATGCCATTCTCCGCTCCCGCCATGGCATGTTGTCCGATGAAAATCACTGCGGCGTACGATGAGTCGAGCTCGATGGTGGGTGAGATGCCGGGCCCCTGAAGTAGTCGGACTCGTGGCTCAATATCCACGACAGAGAGTGCGCGACTGCTGTCATGGAGATCGGCCACAACGACATCGGTTGCGCCGCCCTGAAAGAGGCCCTCGGCAGCAGCATTAACTTCATCGGTGAGTAACTTTCGGGATTCTGCCCAGCGAGGGCTCTTAAATGGATCGACTTGGTCTTCCCATTTTCCGACGATGCCATCTACGCCTTCCATGTCGGTAACCACGTAAACCTTTTTGCTTTGTGCAGGCTGTGCAAGAGCCAGGCCAGCCCACGCGAGAAACAAGAGGGTGAGAGTTACTCGTGATATCCAGTGCCGTAAATTCAAAGTCATATACTCCTCCGTCGAATGCGATTGGGGATTTTCACAGATCATAGAAGAGGGGTGCATCGCGGTGCACCCCTGGACGCTGTCATCGTGGCGCGGCAGGATTTTAGGACCTTGCTTGCGCGAAGCGCGGTGAAGCAATCCTGTGAGGCGCAAGGTTAAACACTGGAATATTTCTTGCACAAGGTTTTAATCTTCTCCACCAGCTTGGGCACGCCAGTCATTGGGTCCTCTTCGGACTCATATTCGGCGGACATGTACCCCTGATACCCCCCGTTGGCGAACATTCTCCAGACACGCTCAAGGTCGATCGGTTCCTTGCTCTCGCCAAATCGATCGCGAATGTGGGTGTGGGTAGCATAAGGGATTAAGGCTTCGATTTGAGCATACTGATTTTCCTTGAAATTGCTGATGTCGAGGTTGCAGCCCGCATAAGGTGAATCCACTCGCTTGAGGATCTCGATGATATTCGAGGACTTCGAAGTAATGCCGCCGTGGCTTTCGATGCCCAGGATGACCCCTTTGGTCGCGGCATAATCGCAGGCGGTTTTCATGGCCTCCACCACCCACTGGATGGCTTGTTCTTCCGAAACGCCATTGGGTACTTCTCCTCCAAACACGCGCAGGTGTGAGGCGCCCAGCGTGTCGGTGGCATCGATCCACTTCTTCATCTTCTGAATTTCGTCGGCCCGCTTGGCCGGATCCTGCTGGCACATATCCGTTCCGATTGCCGCTCCGGAGAACGAAACCCCATGCCGGAAGGCAAAGCGGCGCAGGCCGAACAGGTATTCAGGTTCCGTGGATTTGAACCAATAGGTTGTCATGTCCACGCCGTCGATGCCGAGTTCCACCCCTTTGAGGATGAAGTCCTCCATGGTCATTTGACCCTTTTCCAGGTACTTGCCATAGGAGTAGGCACAGCATCCCGAAAGCAGGCGCGGCGGCTTGTTCGGGATGGCAGGGCTTGTTCGAGCTTCCGCCCCCACACTGAAAGAAAGAGTAGTAGCGGCTGCAGCGCCGGCCATCTGCAGGAATTGTCTTCTAACCACACCATCGTTGTTCATTGTCATCAGGCTCCTGTCTGGTGCTGTCCACCCTGTAGACCCTGTCTCCGATTCAACAGCCTTCAAAGACAGGTCTTGCAATTAGCGGAATCTCTTTACGTATTCGAGGAACTTTTTTGCCGTGCGGTCGAGGTTTTCAACCGACCCTCCACCTTCCGTCACGGCGCAGATCTCATAGGCAATGTAACCCTGGTAACCGATCTCCTTGAGCGTGCCAATGAAAGTGTCGTAGTCAACCACCCCCGGGCCCATCGGCACCTCAAGGTTCACGGGTTCGTCCCTTGAGTAGTGCACCAAATCAGGCAGATAGTGGAAGCGGGGCTGGCGCACGTATTGAGCAGCAGTCGTGTGAATGATGAAGGGTTGCATCTTGAGGACCGACTGACGGATTTCCTCAGGAGACAAACCCTGCATCGTGGGACTCCAGGCATCCCAGGCGGCTTTAATATTGGGATGATTAACCTCTTTCAGCAACCAATACATGGCTTCGGGGCTCACGCCGATGTCGTGATGATTCTGCACAGCCAGGATGACGCCGTATTCCGCTGCCTTCCGACCGGCCAAACGGAGCGCTTCCACGACCGTGGCGTATTGCTTGTCGTAGGGAATGCCCTCTCTCTCGTAGCCGGTGAAAATACGTACTACGTTCGTGCCCAGGTCTCGTGCCAGACGCGCCAGTTCGCCCACGTAGGCAGCCTGAATTTCGACTTGGGGAATGCCCGGCTTGTCCATCCCGGCCGTAAAATCGGTATAAGCCGCCAGTGCCACCAGTTTGAGCCCGAGTTCGTTGATCCGGGCCCGGAGCTTTTTGCGCGCTGCGTCATCGTAATCCAGCGGCGAAACATGTGGCCGCTTGGCCATCAACTCGACACCGTCAAAGCCCAGCTCCTTGGCCTTGACCAGGAAATCATCCACCGATAGAACGGCTTGCCCGCGCCAGACTCCCGCGTAGCTGACCGAATGGAGGCAGGTCTTGACTTTGAAATCCTTGGGATTACCTGTGGGAAGTTGTTGCGCTCGCGCAGAGGAGATCAAGACCATCGTGGCAAGGGCAAAGACTGTGAAGAGACTGGGTAGTAATCTGCGCATTCCAATTTCTCCTCTCGCGGGCCAGGACGGCGCCGGCCGATACACGCAGAGGCGCGGGCTCCTCCCCTTTCGACTTTCGATTGGAAAACTGGAGCTACTCGTCAGCGGCGGCGACCCGCATCCGCACGTCAAACAATGTCTTCCGTCTTGAGATCCCAGCGCACCGTTCGCCCCTGTCGGTAGGAAGCGATAGCCATCTGACAGGCAATGGCGGAGCGGAAACCGAGCTCGAAGGGGCAGTTGGGTTGTTTTCGGCTGCGTACGCAGTCGAAGAAATTCTGCATGTGAGCGTCCGTTGCATCCGAGCCGCCGACGATGTCCGCAGGTTTTTCCGATCCCTTGGGCGCTTCCCCTGACCCTGCAGCCTCGTCGCCCTGGGCATAGCGGAATCGCTCGTTCTCGTCCCGGAAAATGGTCCCCTTGTTTCCAAGAACCAGGTCATAGCCCTCGCCGAAAAGACGGTTGCCGAACATGGAGTTCCAGGTGAAGAGGATCTTTTCCGAATGATCCATGGAGACGTCCATCGTGTCGGGCAACTGCATGTCAGGGGAAAAGTAGTTATTTCCGCTCATCGTTACCTTCTGCGGAATCTTGAGGTCCAGCAGCTTGTACCAGAATCCCACTTGGTGGACCATGTTCTCAAAAACGTTTCCACCGGAGTAATCCCAGTAGAAGCGCCAATTGATGACGCGGTTGGGATCAAAAGGATGCGGCTTTACCTCTCCCTCAAAAGTTTTCCAATTGACGTGCTGCAAGTCACAGTCAGCCGGAATCTTTCGCTTCCACCCACCGTAAGGCTCATTGCGATAGTGGTGCGTGTGAATTTGGGTAATCATACCCATGCGTTCAGGCGTTAGGTATTCGCGCGCCTTTTCTACCCCGGGCCCGCTGGTGGACTGAATGCCGACTTGTACAATACGACCCGAGCCCTCCAGCGCCCGCCGCATTCGCTTGGCATGGTCAGGGTTGAACGCCATGGTTTTTTCCTGATAAACGTCCTTGCCGGCCTGGATTGCGGGAACGAAATTCAGGGCGTGCTGGTGCTGTGGAGTGGCAATCAGCACAGCATCGATGCTCTTGTCATCGAGCAACTGCCGGAAGTCGCGGTAGGTTTTGATGTTGGGAACGGAGCTTTTCACCTCGTCGAGGCGGCGGGTGTAAACGTCGGCCACGGCGACGCCCTCAACGTCTGGGCAGCGCAGAGCGGCCTTGAAGATCTCTTGACCGCGGCCTCCACCCCCGATCAGACCAATTCGGACGCGGTTGTTGGCTCCTAAGACGTGGCTTGATGGAGAAAAGCCGTAAGCAGCGAGGGCGGCAGACCCGCCCAAGGCTTGTTGGATAAAAGTACGGCGACTGGACATAAAAGATTTCTCCTTTTACAGCGATATGTACGAACCCATCCACTGCTAACTTCTTTCCTGGAAAGCAATTTCCCTTTTGAGCTGCTTGCTCTCTGGCGGAGGTTGGTTGCCTGATCATCAAGTGTCGAGGGGCCTCGCATTCACATGCAATAGTGCGGTCGGGCATTCCGGAGTCACTGCGGAGAGGGAATGTTGATCGTTAGAGTATTTGCCCCCTCCGAGCAGTGTCGGCTCCTTCGGCAATCCTGAGGCCAGACTGCTCAGAGGGGGCGGTTACCTACGTTTCAGAAGTTAAACGCCAGGCCTAATTGAATGACCCGGGGATTCCAAGCACCAGATACTTCTCCCAGGCCCAGACCGGCAGCGTTGCAAGGCTGGCCGAAGCCAATTGAGCCGCTACAGCCAGCATTAACGCCACTCCACTGCGGGTGGTTAAACGTGTTGAACGTTTCGACACGGAACTGAAAGTTAGAGCGTTCACCGCCCACCCAAGGCATTGAGAAGTTCTTGAGCAAGGCCAGGTCCCAATTGTTACGGCCCGGGCCGGTCAGCGGATTGCGTCCCATATAGCCGAACATTCCGGGTTGGCCGTTTGCCAGGAGTTGGTCAAAGGTCACTTGTCCGACAACGGCCGGATCATACCAACCGGGAACGGGGCCATAAGTAGGGTCGTTGATCATGCCTTTCTTGATTTGGAGTTTTCCCAGGGAGTTACAGCGGACCCCCTGCCCCACTCCACTACTGAAGCCGTCGACCCCGCAAGTAAAGTCCCTTGGCGTTCCGGTGAAGAAGGAGCTGATGCCGCTGACTTGCCAACCTCCAATGTAGTTCTTCAGGATGGAGTTGGATGAGTTCCTGAAGAACGGCAAGTCGTACACATAGTTGATCATGAGCACGTGTGTCCGGTTCAGGTCGGAGGTGGCCTTCCAACGCGAGAGGTTCGAGTCATCCACGCCGGTTTGCATATAGGTGCTCGTAGAGTCGTCGATCATGTGGGACCAGGTGTATGCCGTCTGCACGCTGAGCCCATGTCCAAAGGGATGACGGAAGCTCACCTGGAATGAGTTGTAGCTTGAGACCGCGGTTTGCTCCTTCATGCCGATGGTCTGATAACCACGGTACGGCACAAAGAAGATACGCTGGGTTTCGTTGTAAATCATCGCGGTTTGGACATCGCAGTCTCCCGAAGCGTCGCACAGAGTCTGACCCAGGTCTCCAGGCACACCGTTCGCGGGGTCAGCGGCGACGGTTCCAACCAGGCCAGCGAGAGGCGGTGCATTCCTTGTTGTCGTTCCGATCCGGATCTGGTTCAAGTCACGGTTGCGAGCCAAGTGCCGCCCCAGGCTGCCCACCCAACTCACCCCCAGGACATTGCTGCCTGGAAATTCGTGCTGAATGCCCAAGCTGAACTGATGGACGCTGATAGTCTTCTGATATGGAGGGATTGCCTGAAGTCTGCCCGTTGGGCCGTAGGCGCCGGGCTTGATGTTCTGATAGCCGATGATCTGAAAGCCTGAAGGGGATTGCGTGGAAGGCGGGTTTCCTTCCAGTCCCTCGGTGTTGGCTTCGTTGCCATTACCGGGCTCAAAATAGAGGCCGTATCCGCCACGAATAACGGTCTTTCCCGTACCCCACGGGTCATACGCAAAGCCGATCCGCGGGCCCAGTGTGTTGTAATAGCCGTGCTGGCAGCCGTTAGGTTGCCCACCCGCTCCACACTGAACGATGCCGTTGCCGAAGCTGGTGAAATCGTGGATGTGGCCGGAGGCAGGGTCTCTCACCAAGTTCCCGCTCGCGTCCAGCAAGGCTTCAGCCGATTCGCTGTAAAGGGAAGGGATGAAGTTCGAGTCAATCGTCGGGCGCGTCACATCATGGATGGGTACGAAGAGGTAGTAACGAAACCCCAGGTTCAACGTCAGCTTGCGATTGACTCTCCAATCGTCCTGGACATACGGATCGAACTGGGTATGTCGCCAGTGGCCCTTGTTATAACCACCGACGGGGACACCAAGCAATGTCGCCGAACCCTCCGAGTATTGCGTGATTCTTCCCAGGTACATGTCGGCCAGGGCATTGCCCGTGCTGATCGGACTGGACCCGTCAAACGTCAGTTCCCCCTGGGGGGGTGAACCAAAGGTTTCATTCTTCCGGAACTTTTCCGCGAAGAACCCGAACTTGAAAGTGTGTTTCCCCGTTACCCAGGCGAGTTTTGCTTTCCATGTGATGACGGGGTTGTTGTTGAAGTAAGGATAGAACGCAGAAGTTACATAGGCCCCAAAACCAGCGCCACCGGCGATCCCGACTCCGGGAAGCAAGAGGTTACTTGCGTTCTGGGGAAACAATGGAGTGACGTTCCAGTCGGGGGTCTTGTTGACGGAATGCACGGGGCTGCCAGGTCCTGCCACCGGGTACATGAAGTGCGGGTCATCCGCGTAAGCCATGACAAACTCACTCATGAGGTTCGGTTTGAAGCTGTAGGAGAAGTTTAGGACCGCCGAATGGGCCGGGTCATTATAATCCGTAGCCGTGGTGTCGTAGTCCGAACCGCTCCATAGCGAGGGAACCGAAAGGGTCCTCCAGCCATCGTTGGTGAAACGAACAAAGACCCGGGCCTTCTCGCTGATATTGTGGTCCACACGGATCTGTTCCTGACGAAAGTTCGTGGGCGCACTCAGCGCTGACACGTAGTCGTTGATACCACTATTGGGCAGTGGGATTAGCGCGTCGAGCAAGGCTTTCGCGTTGGGGTCGACGGGGACAACGTCATTCACCATGAGAGGAGTATTAGGTAACACGCATCCCCGGTCAGCGAGCGTTGGACTGAAATTAGGGGAGGCAGGATCGCATTCGCTGAAGTCGCCTTGCCTCATGCGCAGAGTAGGAACACGCCCTCTAACGACGGCACCTGAACGGTACTTTGCCCATTCCTGGGTCCAGAAAAAGAAAGTCTTCGTCTTGCTCGTATTGTAGTGACCCGGAATGTAAAAGGGGCCACCAAAGTTGTAACCAAAGGTGTTCCACTTCAAAGGTTGTTTAGGGGCATTCCCGCCGGGCGGATCGATCTGCTGGTTCAGGAACCAGGCATTGGCGTCCAAGACGTCATTACGCACGTATTCATGTGCGTTTCCGTGGAACTTTTGAGTGCCCCCTTTAGTGACGACCTCGATGATGGCTCCGGCGTGTTGTCCAACGTCGGCGCCGTAGGTTGACGTGGAAATACGAAATTCTGCGATGGATTCAAGGGCCGGTGTCGTATCGCCACCGTTGGCACCCGAGCCTTCGTCGGAGTTGTTGCCGCCGTCGATCTCCAGGTTGCTGTATTCCGCCCGAGCCCCACTGAACGAGGCAGGGGTCGCGGCATTACTGTGGCCCAGTTGCAGACCCTCAGCACCGTCCATAGGGATTGCCCCCGGGACCAGCATGGTCAAGCCGAGGAAGTTGCGGCCGTTGAGGTTCAAGCTCTCGATTTGCCTGCCGGTGATGACCTCGGAGACAGCGGCTGTCTCGGTCTCCACTTTCGCCACGTTCCCCGTTACTGTGATTTCTTGAGTGACTTGGCCAACCGTCATTTGCAGGTCGACGCGGAGGGTCTGGCCGACCTGCAGCGTGATCCCCGACCGTACCAGTTTCTGGAACCCTGCGACTCCGGCCGTGACCACATAGTTGCCGATAGGGATGCTCGTCTGAGTGTACTCACCCGCCGTATTGCTGACCGATTCTCGGGTGAACCCCCGGTCAGGGTTGGTCACCGTAACCTTAACGTTCGGCATCACAGCACCCGATGTGTCTGTGACCGTACCTACGATGTTCGCTGTATCCTGCGCCCAACCGATGGTCGAGACGCAGATGAGAAGTGTTGCGAAAGCAAGAGCTACTCTCTTCATCGGAAGCCTCCCAACGAAAGTCTCTGTCGACCGTCACACCCGCAAGCCAGTAAAGAGTCCAAACACCCATTAGAACAAGAACAGTCCGCGGCGGGCACTGCTAACCGGGGCTTAGAAGCAGCTTCTTGTGTGCCGCGGCTGGGCAGGAGCGCGGATATTTGCCCCGAGATCGGCGTGGGGCGCTCACGCCCACAATGCCTCAAGCGCACTTCCGCGAGATTGCTCTTTCACGCCCCCGGCACTTTCCCGTGCAACAAGACTGCCCCCGCTCGTAATCCTCGACAGGCCACCTACGATTCTGGAACTAGTTCCAACAGCGCCGTATACACCCTGGGGAATCGCATTGTCAAGCGAAAAGCTTACGCGCGGTAAATTAGTCCCGCACGCTTGGCACTCGTTCCACACAACTGTGGCTCCCCCCTATTGATGTGTGTGTCCTTATTGGCCGCAAGGTTGTCCCCGCGGAGAGGCGTTGCCATGGAGAGTGCTTCCCCCGTGGATCGGGCCTTCCTCCCCGCGGGTCTTGTCAACGCCAGTTCCCTCAAACCCACAATTGTGCTAAGGTCCGATTGTGCAAGCTGCAGGACGTCACACTGCCTGGAGCCAACTACCTGCATCTCAGAAAGTGGGAAATTAGCAGAGCCATTTCGTGAGCCCAACCAAGCGTTCGATTACTATAAGGGATATTGCCCGTGAAGCACACGTCGGGGTGGGGACTGCATCAAGAGTCCTCAATGGTGGGAAGGGTGTCCGCCAATCCACATTAGCTCGCGTTTCCGCAGTAATACGAGAACTAGGATTTCGACCCAACGCACAAGCGCGGCGGATCCTGCGGGGCCGGTCGGAGATGGTGTGTTTCATCCTGAGCAATCGGCCTTTCCTGCACCCCTTGCATGCCGGAATTCTGCAGGGTTTCGAAGCCTGTGCCAGTTCGCTCAAACAGCATGTCGTATTCGTGGCTGTGCATGCGAGCGAGGAGTGTCCTGCAGCCCAGATTTCTCTTCCCCCTATCCTCCTGGAGCAAGGATGGACTGACGGCGTGATTCTTGCCGGGGCGATATACCCGAACCTCATCCGGCAAATTGAGACATTGGGTATTCCCTTCGTGGCCTTTGGAAACAACGTGTTCGGGCCCAGACGTCGGAGGCACTTTGACCAAGTTGGGTACGATGGAACTCAGGCCGAGTTTGCGGCGGCGCAGTACCTCATTGGACGGGGGCATCGTTCGGTGGCGTTCGTCGGCGACATCCACTATCCATGGTTCCAAGAACAGCATCGAGGTTACGTGCGCGCGATGGCCGCGTCCGGACTCCGCCCTTTATCCATGACGGCGCGGCACGAGGCCGGGTTCGTTGAGTATGGAGAATGGGCGGGACCACAGCTCCTCCAAAGGACGCATCCCCCAACGGCGATTCTCGCGGGTAACGACGAGATTGCCTTTGGATTGTGGCGGAGTCTCAGCCGTAAGGGTGTGCGTATACCCGAGGACGTGAGCTTGATTGGGTTTGACGACCGCGAAATTGCCTTGCTCGTGGAGCCTCCTCTCACCACGCTGCGCGTTCCCACGAATCAGATTGGCCACGCCTGCATGACGTTGCTCTTGGAGAGACTGCGTCGGCCCAATATGCCCTTCACTAAACGTCTCCTCCCCACCGAACTGGTCGAGCGCGAGAGCGTGCGGTCCCTGTGAACCTGGGACGTTGGGGGTCTCGTTTAATCAAAGCTGGTAGGCTGACTTCTCGAATAGACTGTGGGAAGTTTCAGAGAACGCGAGGGAGGCCGGCTCAGGGCTTCTCAGGTTGATGCGGCACCGTCTGGCCCTGGGCGGCGGTGAGCAACCCGGAGGTCACCAGCCGTTTCATGACCTCTCTCGTTTTAGTTGCGAAGCGACCTTCCGGATTGGCCTGAAGGTATTGCTCCAATTCCGCGTATGCCTTGTCGAACGCGCCTTCCTTCAAATAGACATCTAGACATCGGCAAGCTTCACATTAAGGTCCGGAAGCGGGGTTGCCGCCATTGACCGAGCCTTTAAGAACCCTTCCTCCGCTTTCTCATACTGGCCTAAGCCCATATAGGCCGCCCCAAGTTGGTAGTAGAACTGCCACGCCGCCGGGGCTCGTCTCAGCCCTTCTTGCAGGATCGCGGCGCTCTCCGAGTACCGTTTCCGGGAATTGAGAAACCACCCCAACTCTGTGTAAGCATCAGCGAAGCCTGGGTCGCATGCAATGGCCTTCCGAAGGGCCTCTTCGGCGCCCACAAAAAGCCGCACTGACTTGAGCACAAAGGCCAAGTCTGCTTGAGCCCGCGCATAGCAGGGGTATTCTTCTACCGCCTTCTTGAAGTGCGTCTGCGCCGATGCCAAGTCATGGCGTCGCAGAGCCTTGAGGCCCCCCTCGTATTCCTTACGTGCGTTCTTTGGCGCGGCCTCGTCCGTGAGTCCCGGCAACGAGGCACGATCTGTTTTAGTCTTGTTTAGGGTCGTCAGATATATGTATACGTCCATTCTGGTTGCCGCGAAACCGACATCGAGGTCCCGCTCAGCCGGCTGGAAGCCCTCCCCCGTAACCGTCAGGCGATGGAGGGTCTTACGAACACCTTCAAACTCAAACTCTCCGTTGGAATTCGCCGGCCGCTCTCCAACGAAAATGCCCTCGCCTGTTTCCAACCGCACAGTCACGCCAAAGGGGATGGTCTGTCCTGTGTCTGTCCGCACCCTTCCGGCTACCGTAACTGTGTCCTGACATGTTGCGGGGAGGGCACAAAAGAGGCACAGAACCAGCGTGGAAAGAATGCGGAGGTCTTTCGCGGCCTGCTTATGCAGCATCGGCCCTACCGTATCCAGGGTTCTAAATCGAGAAATCCAGCCACCCCTGAGTCCGATTCTGAATCTACCACATCACTGGCCCTTGCGCAAAACACCCTCTGGAAGTCACTGGCAGTGCAGAGACTACTGCGCGCGTGTCCCCGGAGCGGCTGATGTCGCAACACTCGCGGAGAAAAACGATGCGTTACCTGGATACTCTTGAGTGCGGCAGACGGCAAACATCGGTGAAGTCGATGGGAAGGCGTAAGTGGATTGGAGTATCCTCCCCGCGAGTCACGAGTCCACGGTAGGAAACTCCGGCCGAATGCCCGCCGCGCCGAAGGAATGGAGTGGTGCGCCAATGACAAAGAAAGCTCTCACACGGAGGGAGTTTCTTGAAAAAACGTCCACGGGTCTTGCTTCGGCAAGCGTAGCGCCTCTCAGCTTTGCCATCTCATGGAATCCTGGCACGTTGGCATTGAAAGGTGGTACGCCGGTTCGTACGACGCCTTCTCCCGGTTGGCCGCAGACGAAGGACCTCGACGAAAAGAACATCCTCAGGGCCCTGCGGAACCATCGTTGGTGCACCTACGATGGGGAATTCATCCCCAAGTATGAAAAGGCCTGGGCGGAAAAGCTGGGAACGAGAGGGTGCGTCATGACTCCCTGCGGGACCCATGCTCTCCACGCAGCACTTGAGGTGCTGGACATCGGCCCTGGAGACGAGGTGTTGGTGGCACCCTAGACCTATATCGCCACCATCGATGCCATCCTGATGACTTACGCGCTGCCGGTCTTCGTGGATTCAGATCCCGCTACTTTCCAAATCGACCCCGAGGACATGGAGCGGCGGATTACCCTCAGTGATCAGCCAAAACCGGCCAATGATGATCACCTGAAAACCGGCCAACGAAGACTCCCTCCGGGACATTGACTGCGGCGCGAGGGCTTGTAC
>Ga0315291_10007176_pt1 | contig 13812 bp, 10 predicted proteins | sample YL17G12_20_MG_FD_203070 | JGI IMG/M metagenome (GOLD analysis project Ga0315291, IMG submission 203070) | Sediment microbial communities from Yellowstone Lake, YNP, Wyoming, USA - YL17G12_20 | ecosystem: Environmental > Aquatic > Freshwater > Lake > Sediment | place: USA: Wyoming | collected...
GTCCAGGCATCTTTGAGACGAGCGGGAAACCCATGCGGGTTGATGAGCGCTGATACCCAGACGTTGGTATCAATGAGTACGACGGGCGGCACGACGCTGTTCTCTGGCTTCGGCAGAGGCCAACGTGATGTCAGCCTCGATCTCCTCGGACGAAAAGGCAGCAGTCCTGGCCTGTACGCGGGCAAGCAGAGCCCTAAACTCAGCCTGCCAGCGGTCATCGGGCTCGCTCAGATACCGCTGCACCAGGTCGCTCACCACCTCTTCCGGTGTGCGCTCCGACCGGCGGCTTTTGCGTGCCACGCGTTCGTACGGCCGGCTGGGCAAAGCCGATGAGGGGACGTCTTGTGTTACCAGTGAGCACGATCCATCCTCTCAATTGGAGAACAGGATTCCGCATATTGTTAGCAGAAGAACGAGCCCGCCAATGACCAGGATTACATAACGCGCTCGCTGGAAAAGACAGACCAGGTGAACGGGCTGCCTGTCTGGTACCCGCTCATTGCAGCGAGGACAACGCAAGTTGCTCATTGTCACCTCCGGGGCCTGAGGCTATCCCAATAGTAAAACTTGACGGCCTTGAAGATATTGCCCTTGGTCTTGGCCATGGCCTTGTCCTGTTCGTCCATCCTGCGTGTCAGTCCCTGACGCACGCCGACAACGCCGGCCTTCCCTAGCAACCACAGAAGAGGTTCCAGAACACCAATCGGCTCGTAGGGACGATGATCACTTGCGTCGGGCATCCGACCTAGTGCCGAGCAAGCAAAGTAGCCGACGTTCTCAAACCGCAGATTAAGGTCGCGGACAAGATTGCCCAGTTGATTCTCTTCCAAGAAACGTTCGATTAGCTGTTTGCTGGCTTCGGCCTCAAACCGGATAGATGGATCACGGTTCATCAGTTCTCTGATTGCTATCTGCCCGATCTGTGCTTCGAGCCCAAGTGCATCTGTCTTGGAAATGACTATGGCGATAGGCAACTGCAATCTCTTGCTACTTTTCAGCCCAATAGATGATTCCAATATCGCCAACATTCGTCCATAAGCGTCCATCACGCTTAGAGTGCTGGGCCGGACGGCGCTTCTGACGGCGTTGATCTCGCTCTCGTGCTGGCGGCGGTAGAGTTCGATTGAAAACGGGTCAATGACAAAGATCAGCCCGTGCACATATTTGTAATACGTTTGCAGCAAGGTGCTGTTTTCGTCGCTGTACGCTTCGCCAGCCGCGTCGTATATATAGAGGATGCGGCCAATCCACTCCCTGGGCTTCTTGACCGCCAGGTTATACGCCTGGGGAACCACATTGGATGTTTTCACCAATTCCATCCCGGAAGAGAGCATACGGATGTTGTTCTCATATTCGCGCTGGTGATTCTTGTCCGGGAACGTGACTTCAAAGCCGCGCGGGCGCGCATACTGCTCGGTGAATCGTTTGGTGGCCATGAAGATATAGTTGGATTTGCCGGTCAAAGGCCCACCGATGACGGGTATGTGAATGTTGATGAGGCGGCCCACGTCCGGGTTCATGGGCCGCTTGCACGACACGCATTTCTGCACCAGGGTCTTCCGCCCCAGGACGTCAAGCGTAGGCAGCTTGGAGTTGCATTTGGCGCACCGGTGATGAAATACTCCATAGACGCTCGGCCAGAGACGTGTGTGTTCTGTGCTGCACGCGGGGCACACATAAATCGGAATGCTCATCTGCTCGTGACAATCCGGGCAGCGGAAAAAGATCTTGAAATAGTTGCCGTACAAGAAGTTGAAACCCAACAGCAAGGCGATCACCAGGCCACTGATCGCTGCCCATATAGTCAGGATGAGAAACTGGATCACGCAAAAGGCAGCGACAATCGCCAGGGCGGTGAGATACTGCGAGAGGCCCGCTAGCTGGCAGCCAGCATAAGCCGACCACCACCAGTACCTGACAGGGATTGAGCCCGCATACTGGGCCTTGAGTTTGCAGCTGTTGCCCTGCATGTACCACCAGTTCGCGTCCGAAGCAGTCCGCTTGAACACGTTTTGCCAGATGTAGGCCATCACCTCCCAGCCGCCGCCGAAGGCGTACATTAGATAGGATGGTTGAGGTTCGTAGAGCTGCATCGCGGTTGTCTCCTATCAGGGAAGTCTGTCGTGGGCTTCTTTCAGGACAATGAAGAAGTTGTTTGTACCCTTAATCGCACCGGTGACCATGCCGGCAGCAGCAATCCCACCGAGGATAAAACCACCGAAGCTTAACACTGCGATAACCACCGCGACGACGACAGCGACAACCAGAGCAATTGTAACTAGATAGCCAATTAGGTCGTCCACAAATCCTCCTCTCAAAAGAGACCTAGAACCTTCCTTTTCTTATCTACAAAGAAGTGATCTATCAGAGAATACCAGGGCCATTTGGCAGCCAACTGATTGATCAGCGGCGCGACTCGCTGAAACGCTTTGGCAGACTCTTTGGACTCTTTGGTCTGCTGAAGCATAGCCGGCAACTGGATGAAAAAGCCCTGCGCCAGATATGGCAGGTCTGCCAGGATCTGCGGCGATCCGTCGAACCAAAAAGCCAACAGTTCGATCAGTTTTTGCACCCGGCGTACGTCCAGCAGCATATTCTTGAAAAGCGTCCAGTAAAGGTCCCAGAAAGCATCCGCGTGTTGCTGTACATAGGTGGCTTGCAGCATCTCCAAGTGCGCATCTATTCCGCTATATCTGACGAAGAAACGCTCAATGAGTTTGTGGGCCTCCACCCGGTAACTGGTCTCATCCAGACTGGAGAGCCACTGGCGTACCTCGGGGATGGATTTTTCATAGAATCGGCCTGCAGTCATCGCTAGCGAACCTCCTATTACAGCTCGTTGCTTTGGCTCCAAATCGGGATAAGCATAGTACTTTTCGTACATGCGAAAGGTATGCGGCTCCAGCTTCTTGAGCTCCAATCCACCTAGATAGATTGACAGGAGCCTGTTCTCGCAGGCATTTTCCAGGTGCGCTGAAAGCAGATCGGAGGACAGGATGTTTTCCGCCAGCGCGTTTTTCTGAGCTTCGGGGAGGGCGGACCAAAAGAGGTCCAGCCCAACCGAGACTAGGCTGCGCTGGACTGCAGGCTGGTCCTGCAAATGCTCTACCCAGAGTTCCAGCCGGGACACCAGGCTCTGGAACTCAGTAGTTCGAATATCTCGTTTGAACTCATATATGGTCAGCCCTGGCTCTAGTGCCTCGTATCGTTGTCGGCAGAGTCTGCGCTCTGCCAGAGGCAGCCTGACGACCGACGTATAATATAGCCAAGCCAACACCCAGCTGCGTGATTTCTGCCGCCAGGCCGCGACCGTGTCCCATAACAGATGTGGCTGGCTCTGCGTTGCCAGCCGCAAGGTCCCCAATAGCAGTTCGGCTTCAGCGGGGGGGGCAAGCGGATCAGGGCTGGGCAGACGGTCAATCGCTGCCAGGGCAGCCTTCAGAAGCTCGCTCAATGCTGCGAGGTTGCGTGCCTCTAGGGGGATTACAGGTACCAAATACTTCCAGATTGAATCGTGGGTCTCCCAACTTGCGGAGGATACCCTGGTCGCCAATCTGAGAATAAACTCGGGCTGGCCTAGATATTCCTCCAACAGCTTGGGGGGGTATGCGTCTCGGCAAGCATTCAGGAACTGCTCCACCAGGCTCGACTGCCCCTTGAGTGCCAGGCTACACACAATTTCCATGTCTTGAGCGCAGCGCTGGTTTAGGAATGGAGCGTGCCTACTCAGCAGGCGCAAAGCGCGGCCGTAATATGCTATCATGGCAGGGGACGGTGCAGACAGGATGGACTCAGTCACGAAGTCCGCCGTGCTGGTCAGATCCTCCAGGTCTTCTTGCATGATTACGTTCCTGCTTTCGAGATCACCCAGGAAGGAATCGAGGCTCTGTTGTGCTTGGGGATCCTTCAGAGGCAATGCCCTCTCGCGGATCGCCAGGAACAGGTTGGCCACCTGCTCCAACTTCTCACCCAGGCTGTTGGGTGTGTGCGGCAGGTGGTTGTTGCACATCGAAAAGAAGGCCAGCAGTCTATCCTCGTATAGATCTGGCCTAAAGTACTTCCAGACGAGGTCGGCGGCGAGCGAAGGTTCGCACCCGCTGATCTTGTCCGCTTCTACGTTCAAGATGAAATGGGAAATGTACTCGTCTGATGAGAAGCGAAATCTCGAGTCGTTGGTTGTACCGGTGATACGATACGGCATCTGGTAAGGATCGTGATCATAAGTACTGAAGCTCAAAAAGGGTCGCATGACATTGGGCAGAGCAAAGGCCACTGCTGCGATCCACAGGGCCACGTTGTCAATTTGATCAAGGATGACGATCGGTCGCTTAGTATTGTCGTACTGGATAACAGCAGATAGCAATCTGTGAAACCAATCCCGCCGTTTTCCCTCATCCAGGAAAGGCCAGATCTGCTCGAATTCCAGCGAGGGGTCCAGATTGAACGACGGCTCTGGCGGGATTTCGAGCCGGTCCGAAGGGTCGCTATTCTTCCAAAACGGGTGTCGCCAGAACATGATCGGCGGGAACACTTCGAAGTCTCGAGTGTCGGTAATGACAGTGTGAGCAAAAAAGTTGCCAGGCCGTCCGTTTTCGTCTGTGCCGTTGGATTGGCTGCACACCAGGATCCCTCTGGACCGGTCCAGACAGTGATAACGCAGGGCGATGGGATGGCTGGCAATATCGTTCACATCGAGCGAGGGTGGGATGCGGTAATTGACCATGTTGTTTATCGTCTTGAGTACTTCGGGCGAGATGCCCGGTGACATGGCTTTAGCCTGAAAGCCCGCATGACCCGATGTCCCTCTTTCGCACGAGGTGTAGTAGTGTTGTAGCATGGTCATGGTGAGCTGCCCTTTCCTTTATCAATCAATCCGAGCTGGAACAGAATCCACAGGAACGGATCCTCGACCCGGATGGGGGAAACCGTCTCAACCTTGCGATTTTCGTCCGGCGGGCGGCCCAGCGATGAAATGCCAAAGTAGTGATATTGCCCGAAGTTAGTTTCGACCCGGCTGGTAAAGCCGCCGCCCATCCATGAGTATAAGTAGCTCCAAATCTCCGTGTGAACCGATTGCGAGTCTGCGACGTTAAAGTGGCCAAAGTGCTCGCCTGTCGTCAGCAAGGCAGATCCGGCGTCCAGGATTGGCAAAAGCGTGTCTATCTTGGAAAGTACAAACGCGACCGGGGTCTTGACTTTGCTCGTGGCGGGAAGCCTCGACTGGCGCTCAAATAATTCCCGCAAACGCTCCACAATATAAGTAGGCTCCGCTCCTTCGTCCCGTTTGGGTAGGATGTCGGTAGGAACTTGTTGGCGCACTGCCTCGATCTGGAGGGGATCCAGCAGAAAGATGATCCCAGATGCATGGCAAATGTAGCGTGTCTCGGTGGACATGGTGTCCAGCGACTGCATATCTTCGCCTGCGCTGTCAAAGAAGGTCAAATTGACCGCCTTCAACTTGCGGCCGTAGCTGAAAGTCAACCGAAACAACATCGGCTGCTTCACAGTGATGTCCACGGTGGCGGAGCGGGTTGGCTGAAGCAGTGTCTTCTGCCGGAATAGGGGAGCGTGATAGTCCTCTTCAAATCGCCTGCGAGTCTCATCGCCGACCATGCGCAGTGAAAAACCAAAATTAGATCCGACTTCTTGTTCCAGCCGGTGAATCAGCGTGGCGATATAGTGCCCCTTGCCAGTGTCGCGGCCCCCGATGATGGCGATGATGCGGTCATCAATCAAGCCCGCGTCGTGAGACAGCTCAAAGTGGCAGTAGGGGCACAGCCGCTTGCTGCTCTCTTTGGAGCACACATCGCAGCGGGCGGACAGGTTCTTCTGCATCATCTTGGATGCCCACGAGCCGCTGCTCGGTCTAAATATGTGCCCCATAGACGGCTTCGTGGTCAATCCGCGCGCCTTGGCGTAGATGGCATCCTCCGCCTTGGCCGGGCAATGTGGATTGATACAGCGGTACTCGGCCTGGCCAACGGAAAAAGACTCGAAGCAAAACGGGCAGATGATTTTTCTGCTAATCAGCTCCATCAGAACAACCTCATCTTCTCGCGGTCGGGATGCCGGATAGTGACAGCGCCATAGAAAGCATCATTTTCCAGGAACAGCCTGGCGTAGCTTTGTCTGCGGCTGGCGGTTGGAGGCAGAGCAAAGCTCAGTTGGTGTTTCTGGATGGGCGCTGCTTCTACGCGCAACACGATTTCGCCGTCAGACTTGTTCATAGGCAAGACAGCCTGCTTGGCCGTCAGGATGAGAGCCGGCAAGGTTCCTTCGCCTTCTATGCTCAAGTGCAGGCTGAGGCCTTGTCGCATCCAAGGCTTTTTGATCTCGTAACTCACCGAGATCCGACTGGTCAAGCAGACTAGCTTGCGGGCTGCTTTGCTTTCGCCAGAAGCGGTGATCTTCTGCCCACCCTGGTTGATGACGGCGAAGACCTTGATGTAGTGATCCACCTTGACCGGATTGGAGATGTCGTAGTAACCGTGCAAGTCGTACTGCGCGCGAGTGAGCGAGGCGGTGATAGCCTCGGACGTATGCGGCCTGGGCCAGCCCGTGTAGCTGTATGTGACGAGGGTTTCCTGGCAGTTCGGCGGCCAGCGCCATTGCAGGCGCAGCGCGCGGCCCAGATTTTGGACGCTGAGATCGGCCACATCCTCGACGCAGACGTAGCGCTTTTCCTGGCCGATGTAGGCTAGGCCCTGAAAGACGACGACAGGCAGATAATAGTAAAAACCTAATTGGTTGATTTGATCGTTGGCTTGGTTCGCATGTGCAACCAAGAGCTGCCCGTACTTGGAGAGGTCTTGTTGCAGGATGATGGCACCGAACTCGAGGCCGGTCGGTTCACTCGATTTGAGGACAACAACCTCTCCTTTTGTCACTGGCTCCCACCGAATGAGCACTTGGCGTGCGTCGAGGGGGCCGCTATCCGTAATTGAGATGTCTTTGACTGGGCTGGGGGGCTGTTGAGGGGTGGCCTCGATCCGTGTCCCATCAGTCAGTAGCGGCTTGCCTGCGTGATCGAGGAACTGGCAGAAGATCGTGTAAAAGTAGCGTCGCCCATTTTCCACCTGGTTGTCTACCGCCTGGTTCTTGCCCAGCGTCGGGATGAGTACACCATCCTCAGCGTGGGTCGGGTAGCGCGTTTCCGAGCGGACGAGGAGTATTTTGTGGGCATTGGGCGGAGCCTCCCATTGGAGGCTCACCTGGCGCTCAGCCACGCGAGCTGTCAGCCGGGTGACTTCTTGCACAAGCATGACGGGCTGCGAAAGCACAGCCGCGTCTTTGGAAGGCGTTTCCTCCCGGTCGGCATAGATCGCATAGAATGCCGGCACGCCCACCTCGGCGGCGGTGTCGTCGTACAGACTGCCTTCGACGATAGCGACCCGCTCTCCATCGCTGGCCGAGATCGGGCGAGATTGTTTTTTTCGCACGACCACGTAACGCACGCCCTGGGAAGGGCTCGGACGCCAGGTCAGGTGAACTAACAAGCCGCTCACGTGGGCCTGCAAATTGAGTGGCGGGCTGGGTGGAGTCTGGGCCAGCATCTCGCGCGCTTCTTGACAATCCTGGCACAGACTCAGTACCTCCTGGTAGAGGCGGATGGCTTTTTCGGGATCAATCTTGCTGGCTTGTTGAGCCTGGCCCAATCGGGTCTCGGCTTGTTGTATCTTGGGCTCGATCTGCGCATGATACTTGCCTGGCAGGGGATTATCGGCGGGCAGGAGCCGTTCTAACTGAGGCAACAGGCTGCGTGCCTCGTAGAGACGTTTGCGCGCGATGGCAGTTTCCAGTTGTCGAATCAGATTGTCCTGCGCTTTCTTGTCCGGCACAACCTTGGCTTCCAGTTCCCGGATCCGCTTGCCCAACGTGTCGGCACTGGTTGATGGCCAGCACTGCCGGGCCTGCCCCAAGAGGTCCATACTGGCATTCAGGTCACGCCTGACGTGGGCCTGAGCAGCATCATTGAGCAGCGACACCACGTATAGGCGATTTCCAATCGGAAAGCCGCACGCGCCGCACGCCGTGTCTTCGCTGGCGACCATCTGCCCGCACTTGGGGCACGCGTCTCGGAGCAGCTGTCCGCAGCCAGAGCAATGCATGTTGTCCTTGTCGTTCAGGTGGTTGCAGTAGCCGCACCGAATCAGCTCGCGGATGCTCCCGACCATTGCCTCCGGCAAGACGATAGAAATGCCCTTTTTGCCTGCGTGTTGCTGGATGACAGACAGTGCTTCATCTGGGTTCAGTTTCTTTTCCCGTGCCTCGCGGAGCAATTGCTCCATCTGTTTGGCGTCCACCTTCCTGGCGACTTGGCCGATCACATCTACCTTAGCCTTGAGGCTTTCGTACTCCTGGAGGCGCAGCGTTTCGTTGTACTTGGCCCGTTCGGCGTCGGACTTGAAGATGTCCAGGCAGTAGCCGCTCAGTTCGGAAACGATCGTGTCGTTCGGGGTCTTAACTCCCTTGTTCTGTACCTCCTCGTAACGCTTCCTGGCCTCTTGCAGCAGCACGCTATTATCTGCCCACCCGGCGCCTAGAAAGTCGTACAGGTCGGTCTTGTCCTGACTTTGTAGCCTGCGTTGAATCTCTTTGGCCTTGGTGGACTCGAGTGCCTCTGCATGCGTGCGAGCAGCGGGCTGTTCCTTCCGAATAGGTACTTTGAGCCGGCTGCGGATCTCAGGTTCAGAGAGGACACTGACGAACTCGGTGATCAAGAGATCCAACTCGCCTTCCAAGATGCACCCTTTGATCTGTAGCAACTCGAGCCGATCCTCGAACTCTTTGATCTCTTTGGACCGGGTTGCAGCCTTTTCCTGCCGCGCCGCTTCGGCCAGTGACTGGCGCAGAGATTCATCCGCGGCGATTTTCTGCAGTTCGGGGATCAGCCCCAGATTTTGCTTGGCCCGGATGCCCTTTTGGGTCGGCACGTTGACCAGGCGCGACCATTCCTGCCGCTTTTTCTGCAACTGTCGCTCGAACTCGGCCTGGTTCCAGGACTTGTCCGGATCCAGGTCAAGCAGGATAAAGATATTGGGTACAGGTTTCTCAGACATGGTGTTCCAAGACTCGGAGCTCGACTCGCTCGCTGCTAGTTGCCCGCTTCGTATTCGCCTCTGATCGCAACGCTCATGTCGTTCGCAATTTGCCTCTGCCGGCTTTTCCTATCCCTTCGGTGAGTTCTTGAGCGATCGTACTAAAGGTCTCGGTCAGGGCGTGCATGTCGGTAAAGAAACTTTGTTCATCAGAAGAGGAAATGTCGCGCAGGAACTTGCGGTCTGCGCCTCCAAAGCCGACGCCAATGATCTCAATGCCCATCTCGTGACATTTCCGAGCCTGCCGGACGGCCAGCCCCTGATTCTCCCAGACACCATCAGCCAGTACGATTGCGTAGCGCAGACCCGAAGTGGTGCCCAGCTCCTTCGCAATCACATCGAAGGGGTGGGCCGCGTTGCCATAGCCAGTGCGCCCAATTTGCAGCCCCTTGATCGCCCGGTCAATTTGAACCGCGTTCTGACATGCCCGCGTCTCGACCAAAACGTGATCGGAGAACGAGATCAGCCCAACCGAGGTACTGGACAGGTCGCACTGGCTCACGAACGCATGCGCGGCCTTTTGTGCTTCTGCTAAAGGCTGACCGCTCATGCTGCCCGAGAGATCAAAGGCCAGATAGATCGTCAGGTGCTCGCACACAGCCTGCTGAACTGGCAGTTGGGCAAACCTTTCCGGTATATCCGGCGGCAGAGGCTCGATGGTCAGCGTGAGAGGCTGCTTGCTGCTGCGCTCGATTGCCGAGACACTCACGACGCCGTTTTTGTCATACGCGTAGGTGATGTCCAGGATGGTCGTTTTGCCTTCGACTGGGGGAATGTGGGTGAAGACGTATTTGCCCAGGTAAGCGCAGGCCATCGGATCCTCGGACTCGCCTTGCGTCATGTAGACTTCGCACTTGTTATCGCCTCGCCGGCTGACGGCGAGTGTATAGGGCCGGGTCTCGCGCGAGGGGATTGCCTGGTTCTTGCGAATGATGATGCTGTTGATGTACCGGCTGTGGTCGTCGTTGATGGCGATCATGCCCAGGCTGTGACTCATCACATCTATGGATTTTCTCCGTCCGGCCAGAGCAAACATCACCTGGCCCGGTTGCATCTGTTCCATGTCCAGCGCAGCCTGAATCGCCGCGCCAAGCGCGACCGCCTCATCAGGGTTGACGCTCGTCAGGGGCGACTTGCCGGTCATACGCTCAACATAGTTTCGCACCATCGGCATGCGGGTCGAGCCGCCGACCAGCAGTACGTGGCTCAGTTGAGACCAGGTCAGGTGGATGTCTTTGAGCACCTGCTCGCTCTTTTCCTGGGTCCGCCCCATCAAATCTGTGGTCATGTCCTCGAACTGTTCGCGGGTGATCGTGTACAGTCCCGCACGATCGCCTGCCTGCACTTTGACCTCAACTGACATGCGGGCTGAGAGGGCTTTCTTGACGTTTTCCGCTTTGACCAGCAACTCGTTGAAGCCTTCTCCAACCAAATCAACCCCGAACTCGTCCTCAAACTCTTGCGCCAGGTAGTTGAAGATGCGGTCGTCCCAGTCTTTGCCGCCCAGGTTGTGATCCCCATCGGTTCCCAGGACGCGCTGCTCGGCTGGTGTAATCTCGACGACCGAAACATCGAGTGTTCCCCCGCCCAGATCATAGACCATGACTGTTTGAGTACTCTGGACGGAGCGCATCCCATAGGCCAGGGCAGCAGCGGTCGGCTCGCTGATGATCGAGAGCACCTGCAGCCGGGCTCGCCGCCCGGCTTCGATGGTGGCTTCGCGCTGCATGTTGTTAAAGTAGGCGGGTACGGTGATGACAGCGTGCGTGACCGGCTGGCCCAGAAAGCCTTCTGCCGTTTGCTTCAATTGCTTGAGCACCAGGGCGGATAGATCTGTGGCCGTGTAGGTCTTGCCGCCGAACATCAGTTCAAAGTGTGGATCGCCCATGTGGCGTTTGAAGAAAGAGGCGACCTCGACCGCGCCGTGTGCCTGCCGTTCTTTGGCTTCTTCGCCCACGATGAGGCCGCCTTCCCCCAGATAGACGACCGACGGCGTCAGCGTCCTACCGTACTCGTTCGGGATAGCGTGCGGTCTGCCATCTGGGTTGATGTGGGCCACCACTGAGAAAGTGGTGCCCAGATCAATACCCACAAAAGTGTCCATCGCGCCATCCATTTCACGAAACAATGATCTGCTTGGAACGGGCCTTGGCCTCCTCAAGTTTTTCCTGCGAGATCACGCGCGCCGTTTGAATCTCTACCTCGACCGTCCGATTCGCCGAAACCTCACGGGCGACCGCGTGTAGACGCCCTTGCTCGTCCAATGTGAAAGTGATCTCAATGGGGGAGTTGGCAGGCAAGCCCTGCGGCAATTCGAGCAGGGCGTTACCGATCTCTTCGCAATCGCTCACTTCAACCCTTTCTGCAGGGTTCGTCGTCTCCATGATTCGGATTTCGGCGTTTTCCTGGTTGTCGTCCACGGTACCAAACCGCTGAGTGGTAGTGGCGGGCAACGAGGTGTTCACCAGGATTAGGTTGGAGACCCCCTCTTTACGATCCCTGTCAAGCGAGACGACGCCAAAACTGCGGCTGGTGACGTTGGTGAACTCACGCGCCATGTACTTCTGCACGCTGGGCAACGTCCAGCCCATCTCGTCTGCCACCTCTTGCTGGGCGCGCCGGGTCGTTTCGGCGGTCTCTTGGCCGCCCCAGGTATCAATCCTGGTCTTGATCATGTCGCCAAGCGCCAATTTTTGCCCGTACCAGGCTGCGCCCTTGGCGACCGCCTCATCCGGTTCAAAGATGCGAGGGTCAAGGTTGAACTCTTTACGGAGCCGCCCCGGCACCTGCGGCATTTTGGAAGAGCCACCGACCAACAGGATTTGGTCAAAGTGCGTGTATCCCTTCTTCTCGGCTTCCTTTAGCATGCTGTGGGTATATTCAACCGTGCGCTCCAGCAGGTTGGCGGTCAGCTCGTCAAACTTTTCGCGGGTGAGGGTGATTTTTTCGCGCCGGCCCGCATGCACGACGGCAACTTCGGTCTTTTCCTTGGCCGAAAGGGAAACCTTGGCCTGCTCCGCCCGCATGAACAGGTCCTGGGTCGTCTCAGGGTCGTCAAGCGGATCTTCGCCCGATCCCGTCGCAGCCTTCCACTGTTCGGCAAGATAGTTGACGACGATCTCGTCCCAGTTCCTGCCGCCCAGGTTGTGGTCCCCGCCTGTGGCGATCACGTTGATCTCACTGCTCTTGATATCAATCATCGTGATATCGAACGTGCCGCCACCCAGGTCATAGACCAGCACGGTTTGATCCTCATCTTCGTGAAGGCCGTATGCGATTGCTGCAGCGGTTGGCTCGTTGATAATGCTGCGAACATTCAGACCGGTGATCTCACCCGCTTTGGCCGTCGCCTCCCGCTCGTTGATGCCAAAGTAAGCCGGACAGGTGATGACCACGTCCGTGATCTTGATGCCCAAGAACGCTTCGGCGTCGCTCACCAGCTTGCGCAGGATGTAGGAAGAAATCTCTTCGGCAGAATACTCGACGCCGTCGTAGAAGAAGATCCAGTCCCGTTTGCCCATCTGTCGCTTGACCATCTCGACTACCTGATCGGGATGCAGCACGGCGACGTTTTTGGCCTCCTTGCCAACTACCCTGTTCTGGCCTTCAAAGTAAATCACCGAAGGCGTAATACGCTCGCCTTCTGCGTTGGGGATTGTGGCGGGACCCCCATACTCGTCTATATGAGCGATGCAAGAATAGGTCGTGCCAAGATCAATTCCGAAAATGGTAGAAGTTTGCTCCGACATGGGCTATTCCTCCTCGTGAAGGTCGAAAACTTGGGCTTCCACAGGCTGAGCCTTGAACTTGAAGGCATGGACGATTTCGGGCCGCAGGATTCGGCCGCCGTATTCAAATCCTTTTCGGATCCTTTCGGCCACCAGGCAGTCTTTTTCTGGGTCTGGGGTGTCCACTGTTCTGATCGCCCGCTGATGCTGAACAACGAACGCCTGACCGGCTTCCGAGTAGATGGTGACGCCATTCCGTTCCAGGATTTCCTCGATAGTATCTCGGAACGTTAACAGGCTCCGTCGCAAGTTCTGTTCGGACTCGGTGTCAGCCTCGGCTGCGTCGGCGTGCTTGAAAAGGTTGCCCAGGTCGTCGTGCATGCTGATCAGGTCCAAAAACACGGGCCGCAGAATTTTGAAAAGCAGGTCCTCGTGGTAGGCTTGCAGTTCTCTGTGCAGAGTGTCCACCATCCTTTCTTTGCTGGCGTCGTACTTGATCTTGGACTCGAATCCCTGCTGCAAAGCGTCCAGGCTTTTTGCAAGCAATTGAATAGCTTCGAGGATTTGGGCCAACTCGACGCTGTGCAGCACGGTGCCTGGTTCGGCCGGCTTCCCCGTAGCAGGGACTATACCTGGTGTGATAGCGGCCTCCATTTCGACCTCATTATTCACTGGTTGATCTGTAGGAGCAATCTCTGCCTCAGTATGTCCAGTGTGTACAGCAGAATCAAGATTCCAATCTCGGGGGTTCTCGCTCACGCTATCGCCTCCTTGAAAACACTGTTCAACACCAACGTACTGCAATAGCATCATCGGACGCAGCCACCGAATACCGGACCAGGTCAAACACAGAAATGACTACTTTGACAATGGCACATTAATCGAGGTCTTTTCGCCAGCGTTGGGACCTTGACAAGACAGGCAAGAACGGGCACGCTAGTAGGCATCATCTTGGACAAAGGAGGCCTGCTATGCGTACCCGTCTG
>Ga0315291_10007181_pt1 | contig 13809 bp, 18 predicted proteins | sample YL17G12_20_MG_FD_203070 | JGI IMG/M metagenome (GOLD analysis project Ga0315291, IMG submission 203070) | Sediment microbial communities from Yellowstone Lake, YNP, Wyoming, USA - YL17G12_20 | ecosystem: Environmental > Aquatic > Freshwater > Lake > Sediment | place: USA: Wyoming | collected...
TACTTATCAGCATCAGCCGTTAAATACTTATTAGCTAAATCAACTGACTTAATACGAAGAATTGTTTGTTGATTAACAGTAGCTTTGTTCTCTAAAGCTTTTTTAAATGCGTCGAATTTACCGTGACCACCGATTGTTGGTTCACCATTTTCACCTAAAATAATAATATTCTGAAGACTTGATAATTTAACTGAGTATCCAATTAATGATTTAATGCTTTCAATTTCGGCATCAAATGTGTTATCAGAGAATTTGGTAGATACATTGTTTGCAGCATCAGTTACACCAATAAGATGTTTCTTACGAAGCGAAAATTCTGATTTAGAAAAAGCAGAGTATAGATTTTTACTTCTATTGTATAGACCTAAATTAAGGTTAAGAACCCTTGTTTTATCGGTTGAATTTAGGAAATAAAAACATTTCTCATAAATATCATCACCAATTTCAACCTTATCAGAGAATAGACGAATTTCTTGAATACCACCCGTAAAATAGGTAGCATATTCATTGATTGTAAAATTATCAGAAATTAATTCTATCTTGTCTTTAAGATACTTACGAAAGTCAAATATCTCATATCTATTAGATACTGATACTGTTTTAACAACGCGACCTGCAAATTTAGTAATTAGAATATCACCAGATTTCTCAATTTCAAAACTATCGATGAAATTAAAGAGTGCGTCTTTATCAAAGCTTTTTCTTGTATTATATTTTCGATTTCTCATTTGGAATATAGTTAAGTTACAAATATAGGCATTTTTCTTGATATAATCAAAAATATTAATATATATTAAAACAATCGATTATTTCTCTTCACAAGAGGAATAAATTTAGGACTAATATCCAATACCTCATTAATTTTACAATCTCTAATAGTTAGAATTAACTCATCGGTAACATAATCTCTTAATAAATTTGTATATGTATCCATTTTATCAGCGTCAAATTGAAATTTAAGTAGTCGACACACATTGCCATATTCATCACCAAGTTCCATAAATACCGAAACATAAAATACAACACCATCACTGACTGAAATCCTAAGTAGGATATCTAACTCCTGACCATCTAATTCTGGAGCATAGATTTTATCTTCTTTTCTGTTATATTTAAAAACCATATCGCTAAATTTTAATACAATAAGTAATTTTTCACTTGAATTTTTCAATTTGAATGAAAGTTATATTAAATAATGGACAAAAGTTATATAAAAAGTGCAATTCAAGACATACTTACACATGAGTTTAAGATTGTCGAGAAACGTAAGATACATGACTATCACGACAGGTTAAATTTTGCCTGTCCATATTGTCAAGATAGTTCCACTGATAATAGAGCCAAGCGTGGTAATATTTGGTGGAATAAATTGCTATTTGTTTGCTTTAACTGTGATAAACACTCATCATTCGATAGAATGTGTAGAGATTTTAATCATCAATTAGACCCAGACAAAAAACTTGAAATCATTGAACACATAGCCAGTAATGTAACATTTTCTGATTATGAAGATACTTTAGTTGAAACTCAGATGGATAAACTTCTATCTTTAGAAGAATTAACTAAATTGTTTAATACATACGAAACACCAATAACAGACTTCAGACCAATTCAAAAAGATTCACCAACGTATTATTATCTTGTTACAAAAAGAGGAATTCCCGCTAACTTAATTAATAATATTTATGAAGGCAATTATTGGAGAAATGCTGATTCAAAAGAAGGCATCATATGTCTATTAAACAGACGAGGTGATAAAGTTCTAGGTATGCAAATTCGTAATATGAAAGATGGTAAAGCTAGATTCTTCAAAATCTATAATTATGAGAGTTTATATAAATGGTTACATGGTGAAGAAAAACTAACCGAGTTTGACATAAATGAATTAGTAATTTATAATAAACTCTCTTACTACTTCGGCATTCTAAATGTTGATGTTATGGAAAAAGTAACCATATTTGAAGGTTATCTTGATTCACTATTCTACCCAAATGCGATAGGTGTTGTCGGTGTTAATACTGACATGAGATTCCTAGAATCAAATTTAGACCTACAATATTTTTATGATAATGATATAACTGGTCATAAAAATTCAGCAATGAAATTAAAAGAGGGATTTTCAGTTTTCTTATGGTTAAAACTATTTGAAGATATGGTCAAAAAGAAAAACCCAGAAGATCCGTATGCCTACAAAGATAGAATAATGGCGATTAAAGATTTGAATAAATTAGCACAATTAACCGGTGGTGACCCATATAAGAAATTACAACTACAAACGTATTTCTCAAAAGATCAATTTGATACTATATGGATTCCAAAACCAAAAAAGGAATATAAAAAATATGAAGGACAGAAGTCAAATTTTAAAGGAAATACCGGTGCTGGCGCTGGTAAAAAATTGGGGTAATCACGACACCGATAATGGTACAACTTTACAAGTTTCGGCATCAATTAGACCAGACGAAGTTGAATCGCTAAAAATGCATGGACTTGATGTAAACAATAGGTTTGAATCATTACTAGTCAATGAATTCAACCAATCGCTACAGAAATTAATCTTAAATGAAGTATGTAAAAATAAAGAAGATATAGATTATTTCTATTGTGTAAAGGATGGTAATATTTGTTTCACGGAATTTGAGATTACTACACAACTAGCTACGAAATTATATCATGATATAGTAGGCTATGATTTTATAATCACAAATGGTAAAATTGGTTCTTTATTACAAGATTCACTTCACTTCACAATAGATAAAATAGTCAATCATAATATTAATAATCCTGGCTATATCTATAATATCGGAATGTTCGGTACTATACCATTATATATTGATCCGTACATGAGATATACTGATAGTGATATTTATGTCGGTAAGAAATCAATTGATTTCATTTGGTCAACTGAAAACTGTAAAATAGAAGAAGGTCAATTTTTAGGAAAACCGAACACATCTATGGTTCTAAAAGGTTCATATAAACTTGATAATAATTTAACTAAGACTAAACACATTATAGTAATTGATGATAAAGATGCTTTAACTAAACATAAAGCAGTAATTAGAGAAATTGGTATTGATAAGTTATTTAATATCTAAAGAAATGGTCTTTTGCTATTAGTAAACTTTTTATTCTTTCTTCTTAAATAAGAATAAAATTCCTCATCACCACGATCACCATTACAATCTTTACAACAAACTAATATATTAACTTGTGTGTTATTACCACCAACTGATATTGGAACTATATGATCACTTGTTGCGTTTGCTTTGGTTAATTTCCGTTCACAATATGGACAATTATATCCCCGATGTCTTTGTATCCATTCTTTAGCATATCCATTTGTTCTTCGCTTCACATTTCTACCATTCCATTTTAATCCAATTATAACTATATTTCTTAAATGTTTATATCTAAGTCTTAAAACTTCACACGGAATATAGTTTTTATTTAGTCTTATTAGTATTTGTATTAACCATCGCCATTTAAAATATGTCTTTGAGTCAATCGATAAAAAATGCTGAGTTTTAGATAGTACAATCAATTTCATCATTTTAAAAATTTTCATCATAAAGTATATATTGAAACAATTCACCTGTCCCAAAATATAAAAGAAAAACCTAATTAAATGAATTGGTCTACTGAAAATCTTCGATTTGACAATAAGCAAATTATAAGAGACAAAGTCCTATGTGGACTGACTGGTGGAGAATTTGAATTTCCAACATCCAAACCCTATTATAAAAATGATAGGAGAATGCGTGCTCCGAATATAACATTTGATTATACGGACGAAGAAATAAAATCACTTGCTGTCTTAGAAAAAGATCCAGCATATACAATCGAACTAGTTAATTCAACTCAAATGCCAATAGCCGTATTATTGGGACCACCAACTGGATTAGTATTGAGAGATTATCAGAAAGAAGCACTTGATAATTATCAAAACAAGAGATTCAATATCATTATTGGTTCTAGACAAACTGGTTCTAAAAACACACTCGCTATACAGGCATTACACTACGCAATAACACATACTAATAAAAATGTAATAATATTTTCAAGAAATTCTGCTTCAGCAGAAGACATCTTGGATAAAGTTAAAGAATTCTATAAAGATATGCCATATTATTCTAAACCAGGCATTAGGGAGTTCAATCAAAAGAAAGTAGTATTTGATAATGGTTCAAGAATATTTGCAAAGCCACTAACAAAAAATACACCTATAGGTTTCACTATTGATTTTATGATATTAAATGATTACGCATTTGTAACAAATACAATAGCCAAATCAACACAATATTTATTTCCAATAATGAATGCTATCAGTAATTCTAAAATAACAATAGCATCAACTCCAAATGGTGATAACCATTTTAAAGATTTAGTATTCGATGATAAAAATGCATATCATAAACAATGGATATATTATCATCAGGTACAAGGTCGCGATCAAGCTTGGGTAGATAGAACAATATCTGATATTGGATCACTTGAAGCATTCATTCAGGAATATGAATTACTATTCACTGGAAGCAAAGAGTGGATTAGAAGATTAAATCTAGATAAATTAGTATAAACAACACCAAAGGCTAAAATGATTTTAAAACATTTGTCATGTTAGCTATATAAATAATATGTCAAGGGAAGATAAATTAAAAAAGATTGAGGAACTAAAGCTGAAAGCTGCTTCATTAAAGAAAGAGGTAGATTACTATAACGCTCTTCAGCTCGCACTAAAGCTTGTATTAAATGGTAGCTATGGTGCATTCGCCAATTCACACTTTGTATTATTCAATAATCAAGTAGCAGGTACAATAACAGCTCAAGGTCGCGATCTTACAAGAACTATGTCTAGACTTACTCAAGAATATTGGTGGGAAAAATGGCACATGGATACTGAATTACACCAAAAACTATTTATCAAAGATGTTAGGGCAATCGATAAAACAGAAGAGGTAAGTATTTATGCCGATACCGATTCTGTCTTTGTAGGATTTGGTCCAGCTATTAAAAAGTGTACTTGGAAAGACCAAACACTTAATGCTGAATTCTTACCGACAATCAATAAGAAATTTGCGATTCTATTAAGAAATGAAATTGATATTGAAGTAGATAATCCAAACTTTATTGGGTTTATATCTGAATATGATAACTTTGGAATTGGTGGTTTAGCTAATATTGATGATATCATCAAAGAAAAGGGAATTGAAACTCTTGTCATGGATGGTTATTTTATTGGAAGTAAATCTTTAAAAAATGTTAAGATAGATACTATTCCTAACTTTTTCCGTGAACTTGATTTTGTACATGGTATTGATAAATTTAGAATTGCTCAATATTTCAGAGATTCTTTAGAAGATTATGCAGCATCATTTGGTGTGGAAAATAAAGAAGATTTTGAATTAGAAAGGGTTTCTGAATCAATTATTAATATTTCAAAAAAGAAATATATTCAACACGTTGCATGGGAAGATGGTATACCGTATGATAGGTTTAAATATCTATATCCAAAAGGAGTAGAACTTGTTAGATCTTCAACACCAGCATTTGCTCGTGAGAAAATTGTAGGTATTGTTAAATATCTATTTGCTAATCCTGATTCTTTCAATATTAAAGAATTACTAAAGTTAGTTAAAGGTCTTCGCAAAGAATTTGAATTAGCGGATATAGATGAAATTGCGATGCAATCATCTTGTTCTAACTATAATGAGAAGGTTTTAAATGATAAAGATAAATTAGAATTTGTATCAGGTACGCACTTTGCGGTAAAGGCTGCTGCGTATTTTAATCACCTATTATATAAGAATAAAAAGTATCAAGATAAATATGAATTTATTAAATCGGGTACTAAAATTAAATACTATTACTGCAAGGGTGAATGTGATGTTTTTGCGTACATCAGAGGATCACACCCAATTGAATATGCTCCCGAAATTAACTATGATTTACAATTTTTTAAATGTATCTTATCACCGGTTAATTCAATTATTGAACCGCTCGGCATGCCTGAAATAACTCAAAGACTTACTGTTGTCATGGATATTTTCGGCAAATTTTAACAAGTAACTAACAATTAAACTATAAACTATGAACTTTGGACAAGACTTCAAAAAATATGCTACAGGGCATATGGGAATTTCATCTATATATTTAGATGGATATGTAAACAACTCAATGGTACAAGGGTCAATGACCCCATATATCTTAGAGGAAAGAGAAATGAGAATGACTCAAATGGATATTTTCTCAAGATTAATGAAAGACAGACTTATCTGGTTAGCTGGACCAGTTGATGATAATATGTCAACTATCGTACAAGCACAATTAATGTATTTAAATTCAGTTGATCCTAAAGCTGCAATTACATTACACATCGATTCACCAGGTGGCTCAGTAAAATCAGGACTCTCCATGATTGATGTTATGCATTATATCGATAATGATATTCATACGGTAAATACCGGCATGGCTGCATCTATGGGTGCAGTATTATTGGGAGCAGGAACAAAAGGCAAAAGATCCTCATTGAGATTTAGCCGCACAATGATTCACCAATCTTCTGGTGGAGCAGGTGGTAATATCCAAGATGCTCGTATTAGCTTCAATATTTGGGAGAAATATAATAGCACATTATTTGATTTACTTGGAGATTTCTGTGATAAAGATCCAAAACAAGTTATGGAAGATGCTAGTCGTGATAATTGGTTATCTGCAGAAGAAGCACTGGCGTATGGAATTATTGACGAAGTAATCAAACCTAAATCTAAAAAATAATGAAAGAGACGTTATTCATAAATCTATTTGGTGGACCTGGTACTGGTAAGAGTACATTATGTGCCTCCATATTTACTAACTTGAAAATGAAACAAGTAGATTGTGAAATGGCGTTGGAGTATGCCAAAGATGTTGTATGGGAAGAAAGCTTTGAGAAGCTTAAAAATCAAATATACATCTTTGGTAAACAACACTCTAGAATATTTCGATTAAATGGTAAGGTGGATGTTGTTATTACAGATTCACCGATACTACTATCTATTATATATGATAAAGATCAAAATCCATATTTAAAAGATTTAGTCTTATATGAATTTTCAAAATTAAAAACACTGAATTTCTGGATAAATAGAACTACTGATTATGATCCAAATGGTAGAATGCAGTCATTAGAAGGTGCCATACGTGTCGATGATGTCACTAAAAAACTTTTAGATGAAAATAACATATCATATAAAGAAATCACAGTCGGTATTAATAATACCGAATCCATTATTAATGACATCTTAAAAATTATAAAATGAGTTGGAAAAATCATATACCACAAATACTTAAAGAATTAAATGAACTACAACAATTACCCAAAGAGGGATTGTTAGCTGGTGGGGCATTAGCAAATAAAATTTGGGAGAAAGTAATTAATAAATCAATGCCAGTAAATGACATTGATATTTTTATTTATGAGAATCACCTAGAACCATCTGATGATTTAGATAAAGATAAGTATAAAAAATATATCTACACCGAAAAAGAAACAAAGAAAGACTTTGACTCATATGCTGGTATACGATATGAATCAAAACATAGCAAGTGTTATAAAATAAGTGAGCATTCAAGAGATGGTCTACTTAATTTTGTTAATTATTCAGCAAGCACAACAGATTATAATATCATAATTGAATCGTTTGATATCAATTGCACGCAAGTTGGTTATGATTTAAGAAAAGGTGAATTAATTTTCACTGAAGCATTTGATAAATTTATTGAAACTGGTGATTTAAAAGTAATGTGCGCTAATTCACCAGCACACACATTGATTAGAATTCTAAAGAAGAGAGATGAACTTTCAGCTTCCTTAAATAAGGATAAAGAATTCACTTATTTAAAGATTGCTCGTGCGCAAAGGTTTGACAATTTCATTAGACATTTTTTCGGTGATAAGTATTATGGTCTATTATCCGCTAAATGGATAAGCGAATTAGAAGAACAAGGATTTATCTTAAAAAAGATAGAGCAAACAGAATGGCGTGATTTACACGGGTTTAATCCGAATCTATGGACACTGGATAATAACCCAAGTAAACCAATCATCGGCGTCTATAATTATTTAAATGCGGCATCCACATTAAATGACTTAGATTTTTTCATAAGAAATGTACATGGTGATCCAACCAAGGAGAGATTATGGAGAAAATTTGGCATGATGTGGTCAAGAGAAAAAGAATATATAACTAGTATTCCAACTTTAGAAGATGAACATAAGTTAGATACGCTATTTATTAAAGTACCAGAGATATCACTTAGTTTACAAGGACTATCATTTGATGAACAAATATCAGCAGTTGATAATCTATTCAAATTAACAGATAAAGAAAGTGCGATATGTATATTAAAAACATGTACTGTATCTAATTCTATTCTTAATGAAGATGATATCTTATTGATGTCATTGAGGGCTAGAAAAATGATACACCACAGAGAAAGAAAAAGTCATTATGATGAACAACTTCCATTCTAATGTTATGGATTGGCGCTTCTTGGAAGAGGAGTGTAAAAAGTCACTACGAATGTATGTAGATTGGATTGCTTTTCATAAAAAGAAAGAACTCGATCGAACGTATATTGATAGACAAGATAAGCTCATAATTGAATGGACTGACTCAAAGGAAAGATTCACAGTTGTTGATTATAGAGTTAGGGATTTATATGACTTCTTTGATGAAAAAGAAATTAAAATATCTATAGATTGGACAAATAGTGGGTTCAAACATGAAATTGCAACAACAACACGCGTTGATGTACTTAAAGGTCTACCACATTTTACTTGGCATATGCAAATGCCAACAGATACCACTATAACAAACACATACACATACAAAGATAATCAATTATTTAACAGCAGAGGTGAGTGTGAAATATACGCTTTTAAATCTGCTTTTATATTATTACAAAATGATGCCGAACTTCTTAAAAAAGAATGGCGAAATCAACAAATTAAAAATATTGAAAAAGATGGAGAATAGAGACCCAATAGAACAATTAGCGACAATGGATGAGTTGAAATATAAATACAACGATATCAAAAAAGATCTTGATGATGTATTTAAATCAGAACTAAATAATAGAAAGGATGATTGGTATTCATATCACGATGGTCAAGAATTCATAGATACTAAAAAAGCAAAAGAAATAGTAGAAACAATATCCATCAAAGATGAGTTAATTAGAAAGATTGAAATCACAGTTGAATCTTCAAGACTACATAAATCTGAAAATAATAGTAGTTTAAAAGTCTATTTAGAGTTGGAAAAAGATGGATTAATATATCGTAACAATTGGCACTATTCATTAGTTCAAAATGCTAGAAATTCTAAACTAGATTGGCTTTTTGATGAAGAGTAAATTTCACTTTAAAATGTTAATATATAATAAAAACTAATAAATCCGATGAGTAAAATTGTTAAAGGTTATAATCAATTCGTGAATGAAAACTTTCATGATGAAGAACTTACAAATATCGAAAATACTGAAGATATCAATAGTGAAGAAGAATCAAGTGAGTATATTGGTGATAGAGCTATGAAACAATTAGCAGATACTTTAGGTGAAGAAGCTGAATATAATGGTAATACTATTAATTATGATGGTAATAAAATTGACTATGTTTCTGAATTTGATGGATTTCAAATAAATGGTGCTGCGGGTAGACATAAAGTATTAGTTAAAAATGGTAATATAGAATCAGCAATCGATGAGGTTATGGAGCTAGTTGCTGGTGTTTTAACTGAGAAGAAGAAATGGATTAAAACTGACCCATCTGAAAAAGGTAAATACGCTGGTAGAAATATTGGCGACCTTGAAGAAATGAAAGCTAAACTTTTAAAGAAGAATGCTAAAGAGAAAGAAGCTGGTGAAAAAGTACCACAAAAAGATATAGAGAAAATGGCTGAACTCAACTTTGCGCTAAGAGCCAAAAGAGGTCACGGATTTAAAAATAAATAAAAGAGAAGCCCGCTAGTCGGGCTTTTTTCATTTTAGTCTTATAATATATACCTTATAAAAATAAGTATATTACTATGAAAAATTTCTTTATGACAATGTTAAGCGACGGAAGTACAGTTTCTGTTAAACGCGTAATAACATTTGCAGCTTTCGTATTACTAGCTATTGCTTTTTTACTTGACCTTGGTTTCAATATTAACGTATCTGAAAAGCTAACAAGTATTATGGAAAACTTAACTATCGCCGGCTTTACTGGTACAGTTATTGAAAAATTTGTTAAAAAACCAGTCGCACCACCAGTTGAAGGTGGTGATCCTGAACCACCAACTAAATAATTAAAAAGCGACTTTCGAGTCGCTTTTTTTATTTTAAACTAATGTATTCCATAAAATATAACTGAAGTATGAGCTTAAACACTTCAATAAATTGGCATGGATCTGCTCCTAAAAATCCCAAAAATGGTGATTGCTTTTATAATGCTGACGAAAGTATAGTTTGTGTATATAGTCATGGCGAATGGTATAACATGGGACCATTGGTTGATGATATGGACTCAAAAATGAAGCAACTATTTCGTGATGAACTTATAGAAAAAATAATAAATCCAGATGAACAAACCGATATCCTATAGTGAATATGTTGCAGAGAGTATAAATAAATCTATAGAATATAGTGAATATATTGCTCAACAAATTGATTCTAATCTTAGTTGGGCAGATTATCTAGGTGAACAAGATGACGAAGTAAAGAACTTAGAAAAGATGAAACAGCGTGAGGCTAAGATTGATAAAATCTTTAATACTGAAAATAAATAAAAAACATGAATTGGAATATTTCAATAAAAGATTACATGGGTAGAGTTGGTGACGGAGTATTAACTCTGATATCAATCGTCAATGAAAATGTAGCATACGATGCCACATACTGGTATAACAATGATAGTCAAGTGGTGACTATACCAGATGAACTTAAAATCAATTTAAATGTTGCTGATATAGAAGATCACAAAGAATATCAACAATTACTCATGAAGCTTAAAAAGCTATCGGTACCACATGCTGAAATGATAAATTCAATAGATGATTTGGATCTTGCCAAATACATACCAGAAGAGATTTTCAACGGTGAAGAAATTGATGAGTCTGAAATAACATTTGCTACACAATCAAATGCATAAAAATAACTATTATGAATGATCATAAAGAGTATACTATTAAAGAACTTTAAATCGTTTGGTAATAACGAACAATTACTAGAGCTAAATGTAGACAAAGGAGAACTTATACTTCTTGTTGGACAAAATGGTAACGGTAAATCATCACTAATCGAATCTATCGATTATTGCTTATATGGAAAAGTACGTGGTAAGAAAAAGAAATGGGTAACACAAGCCACTTTAGCTAATCGCATCAATAATGAATTACTAACTAAAATTCAGTTTATTTCAAAAGGAACTGAAGTTGAAATTCAAAGGGGATTAAACCCAAGTGTTCTAAATCTTTTAGAAAATGGCATCCCTAATGATAAGGCGGGTAAATCAAATTTGGAAGATAAAATTCAAAAGTACATTGGCTTAGATATTGAAACATTCAAATCGTTTATATCTATGTCTATTAATGATTTCAAAAATTTCATCTCATTATCATCTGAAGAAAAACAATTATTATTGGATAAGCTATTTAACCTTGAAGTAATCAATATTCTTAATTCAATACTAAAAGATATCAATAAAGAAAATAAGTTACAATTAACACGCTTAGATTCAGAAATTCGCACATTAGACGATTCGATATCATCCATAAAAAGATCAATTGAAACTGCTATTAAAAAAGAAATAGAAGATAAACAAGTTGAAATAGACCAAATTAAATTAGATATTAGTTCTAAGAAAGATGAATATCAAACAATCAAAGCAAAGATTGATAAGATAGCCGCTAAGGAGAAAGAATTAACAACAGAAATCGATAAGGAGAAGAAGGAATTTATAACAATTCAAAATGAAATCAAGAACGTTCAAAAACAAATTGATTTATATGAATTAGGTAAATGTCCAACCTGTCAATCCGATTTAAGTGACTCTATTCATATAGAATTCAAAGACTCTCTAATTGAAAAAAGAGACTCTTTAGACGCACTTAGAATTGAATTAGAGACCAACATCAAAAATATCAGGGAGCGTCAAAATAAGCTAACAACTATATCAAATGATACGACCAAAATTTATAACGATATAACTTATTTGCTTAGAAATCTTAAGGCAAAGTTAGATCAATTACAAAGACAGCAAGATTCCATAAGCGAAGAAGATAACACATCAGATAATACGGCTGAGTTTAAGAAAACAATTGTTGAACTATCCGATAAGAAATCTATCTCAGAGGAGAATTCTTCCGTATGTAAAGATAAAGAAATCTACTATAAAGAGTTATCAAAGATATTTTCAGAAGATGGTGTTAAGAAATCAATCATAGCTTCTATTATTAAACCAATAAATCACTTCATCGGTCAAAATATTAGACAGATGAATCTACCATTTGATGTTGTCTTAGATGATACATTTACAGCAACAATTAAAGTTCTTTCAAATGAAATAGAACATGATAGCTTAAGTTCAGGTGAAACTAGAAAAATAAACTTAGCGATATTAGTTGCATACTTAAAGTTAATCAGAACAAAGCGACAAATCAATGTTCTATTTTTAGATGAGGTATTCTCATCAATTGATATCGATGGTGTTAATGATGTAATTGATTTATTCAAAAATTTTGCTAATGAATATAACATTAATATATTCTTAGTACATCACTCTATGTTAGACCAGGAATTATTTGATAGGGTATTGAGGATAAATAAAAACATATTTTCTTCTATTGAAGAGGTTAGAATGGACTAAGTTAAACAAGCTTATGCTATAACAATACTAATATCGTCTACTTCATGTCCAATAAAATCATTTAGTATATCACATCGGATTAAATCTGATAATAATATACATGTGAGTTCGTTTCTATCCTTGCGTATTTTCGGCATTCCGCTATTAATCTTATGCCATTTTTCGTGAAGAAACTTACTATGATCCGTAATATCGGTTAGATATAGATAAATATCTAATCCAAATTCTGATTTAATTTTTTTATTAGCCCTTATTAATTCCTTTAGAAAATCATTAGTAAATTCTATTGAATCATCCCCGTCTTCTGAATTTATTGAATAATTCAAATTTTTTGATGGAAGTTGAGCTACCAACTCAAATCCATAATCTTCGATTAAATTAGTCAGACAGTAGCGGACACCATCATGATATTTCTTTTTGATTGCATCAATGGTATCTTTATGTCTTTTCTTTTCAGCAGCCACATCTTCATTATATCCCTCAAATAACTTGAATCTCATTAATGACCAATCCTTTTTTCACTACCAGTCTTTTCTACACCTGGATTTATTTTGTAATAAAGAATAACACCTAAAATTAAGATGTTTGTTAGGTAGTTAGTAACTAAAGGTAGGTCTAATTTATCGTAAACATAAGCTAGTGCAAAGGCTTCACCGAATGCCCACAATAAAACAAATGCCCAAGAAATTCCATGTGAGTGTTTATCTCTATATGACATCCATGCTTGAGGTAATCCACAAATTGCTAAACAAATAGAACCCAACCATCCAATTATTTCAATCATAGTTAAGTCTGAACTCTCATCAATTTTAGGTATTTCTCTTGCTTTAATTTCATAACCATATTCTTTAGATAGGTGTGACGATAACTTATTAAATAGTTCAATATACTTAGTACTATCGGTACTTTTAATATTA
>Ga0315291_10007183_pt1 | contig 13807 bp, 24 predicted proteins | sample YL17G12_20_MG_FD_203070 | JGI IMG/M metagenome (GOLD analysis project Ga0315291, IMG submission 203070) | Sediment microbial communities from Yellowstone Lake, YNP, Wyoming, USA - YL17G12_20 | ecosystem: Environmental > Aquatic > Freshwater > Lake > Sediment | place: USA: Wyoming | collected...
GGATAATTCGATAGCCGGTGTCCAAATGACAGAACGTCGCCTTTTTTGTGTAAACGCCCATACGGAGATTTGGAGCCATGAGATTGACGGTGGTGACTAGTGAATAAATTTCATCAATATCCTTCGCATCGATGTCTAGTGCTAACCCGAATAGGTGGATACTCAGCGGCTCGCCGCCAATGTCCGCATTGTGTTTCGGGCATCGAAAGCCGGACGTGATGCGCAGGGGTCGATTGAGCGTCGCTCGGATGGTTTCGTAAGCCTCGAAAAGTTCCTGATGTGCCGGACTCTCCGTATCGTATGGAATGGCCCCACAGCACGGACAGCGATATTCCGACAACATGATATGGCCGGAGATGTACTTGCCGTTGGTCATCTCAGCCTCTGAAATCCCGGCGGCAATTTCTCGCCGCGGTTAAGGCGGGGGAGCCAGCGGGGATCTGATGCGCCAAATTCGGTTGCGTGGCAATAGCCACAGTACCAGACGCGCCCGCGCTTGGCCCCGTTTTTAGCCACGAACTTTTCTCCGCAGTGGGTACAAGTTCTGATGGCATCTGGGTCCTGGCTCTTTCCCTTCACGCCTATAGTATAAGCATCGAATTTTCAGAGAACGCCGCTAGAGGGTAAAAATTACGGTGGACCGACGTAAGAACTACGCCGGAGCAGGGGGGTATTGACTATTGACAGCGATTATTCAAATGGTCATAAATTTGCTTTATGCGTTTCCTGGCCCTATAGGATTGGCATTCGATAACTTTTCGCTGGCTGGCCGGAGAGGGAAGCATAAAAAGCATCTTGGTATCGTTTTCTGTAATATCATCGGTACATACGCGCACGGCCTCCGAATGGGTCAATGCCTTGTCCCATGCGATAAAACATATAAACTCATTATCGCTTTTTGTGACCAAAAAACCCCGGTCTCGATATTCCTGCATAACGGCTTCTTTGGTATCTGCAAGTCGCCTGGCATTCGCTTCCTCAGACATTACAGCCCCCTTGTCAATGGATTGTCCACGTCGTTCGGGATTCTGAAATACCGGCAAGCCAGACAGAATCTGGCATACCGCGGGTCGTGGTCACTTGGAATCCAGTCAATGAGTTTATGGCAATAACTACACTTCCGGCCCGATGTGGCCTTAATGAGTGTTTGATAGTGAATCCTATCGGGCTCGTATGAATGATAATGTCGCCTCATGCGTTCCCTTTCCACGGCTTATACGCTTGGCAGTCTCGCCCACAACTGCCCCTCGGCACCGCGCTCATATATGCCGCGCAGACAACCTCGTCTTTGGTCGATTGAGCGAACACGTCGAATAGGCATGGCGGAGTCCATTTCGGCTTAGGCTTGTCAGGCGGGTTCATGCTGATTCTATTTTATCACTTTCAATTCGAAGATTACCTTCGGCCAAAACCAATTGGTCAATGGATGCCGCGCCCAATATTGAGAACGAATTAGCCATTGGTTCTGTTCGATGACCGATTGTTGTAAGGCGGCAAGTTCTAATGGTGAAATGGCGGGATTGTCACGTGCGGCTTCGATGGTTCGGGCGGTCTCGTGAAAGCCAGCGATTTGACTTCTGACCGCAACGGGATTCGTCATCATGACCAAGAGCGCGAGGAAAAGAAATACAGAAGAAAAGAAAGTCGCGAACCACCAACCCTCTTTTTCCCAGTGTCTTGGTGTTAGTGTGGCCCCGCATACGAAGAATGCGACACCAAATACCAGTCCTAGAACGATTAACATTGTAAGCCTCCTAATAATTTATTCTCACGTCTTTCGGCGATGAGTTCATATCCCATCCCGCCCGCGAAGGCCGCGAGGTAGACTAGGACGATATAGAACATCATAATTCCCCCACGATAACTTCAACACGCGGTTTCTCCGAATATGCCTTAACGACCTCGACCCAAACAATCTGCTTATCGTCCACATATGCGAGTCCGTTCAGGGCGTCCTCAATGATTTTCAGCACATTCGAGACATCCGGTTTGATGGTCGGATAAAGTTTGATACCCTTTTTCGACTTCCGTTGCGTCTCTTTCGACGGCATAAGAAAAATCGAAAGTGTTATCCTCGCCGGGCCGGTCATCGGAACGAAGTCGGGATACTTGGCGGCGAATGTCTGCTTGACTAACGCCTCATAATTCACCGTCTTGGCCGGTGTGAAGGCATGGCCGCTTCTGCAGACGCGGGCACGTTGCTTGCCGATTGGAGGGCCGGGAATAGTCAAGTGGATCATGTGCACGTCTCCATCGGAAACTCTTGAACAAACGGACCTTTCCATAAACCCCTAAGATTGTCCTTTAGGAAGACCGGGATTCCGGCGTTGCGACACTCTTGATAAATCCGCTTGATATTCGCCTGGGTCGGATCATGTACGTGGCCGTGGCCCGTCAACCGCCCCATGATGCACCAGGAAAGAGCGTCCACGTAATCAGGGAAGACATTCCATCCCTTCGTGGCAAGATCACCCAAGAGCGGCTCGAAAGAAACGAATTTCACACGGGGCTTAGTGCCGTTGCACAAAAAGCGAATACGATCATCATCTCCATCCACTCCCGTAACGCTCACCCCTAGCCAGGTGTTATCCGGCATTGGTCTGTCGATGTTCTCCGGCATCTTCGTTAGGATGATAAAGGTATGCCTCGGGTTTTTTTCGATAATATAGAAAATTGAATCGCGTAGGTGGCTTGGGATATTTGGGTGGAACATTTCCATTGTCGAGCAAACAAAAATTCGGGCTGGCTCGATTATCATCATTTGAATAACGTCTTTTTCTGAAATAAGAAAATCTATTTTTTCATCCCACTTGAATCGCTTATACATTTTCCGCGCATAACAATACCAGCACCCAACGGGACACAAGCCCTTGATCGGATTCCAGGTAAAATCACACCACTCGATCTTCGTCTTGTTCATTCCTTCCCCTCGTAGCCGGCGATGGCCTTGCAGATAACGCTGAACGGGATGATCTTCCGCACGATGTCGGCTATGTCTTTGCGGGCGGCGGCATGGGCGGCGGCATGGGCGGCGGCAGAGGCGGCATAGGCGGCATAGGCGGCATGGGCGGCGGCATAGGCGGCACGGGCGGCGGCATAGGCGGCGGCATAGGCGGCATCGGCGGCGGCATAGGCGGCGGCAGAGGCGGCGGCATCGGCGGCGGCATAGGCGGCATAGGCGGCAGTCCGCACCTGCTCAATCGTCGCCTCGCCCCTTGTCCATGCCTCAGCCGTTTCAATGGCTATCCGCGGTCGATCTTCGCCTACCGGAACATACTTGAGAGCCGTCCTCGCACAAGCACACGCAGCTAGGACGAGCTTCTTTCGGTCAATATCCAGCTTGCTGGCAATCCACAATAGCCAGTCACCGCGCTTGCAGGTCTCCCACGCCTTCTTCGGCGTCTTTCTACCGGCCCACTTCACGGCTTCGGTACATGCGCCTAACTTGGTCAGGATGTCTTTCGTAGATTTCATGTCATGTCTCCTTTCTCGTAGTCGGCGATGGCCTTGCAGATAACGCTGAACGGGATGATCTTCCGCACGATGTCGGCTATGTCTTTGCGGGCGGCGGCATCGGCGGCGGCAGAGGCGGCGGCATAGGCGGCATCGGCGGCGGCATAGGCGGCATCGGCGGCGGCAGAGGCGGCGGCAGAGGCGGCGGCATCGGCGGCGGCATAGGCGGCATCGGCGGCGGCATAGGCGGCATAGGCGGCAGTCCGCACCTGCTCAATCGTCGCCTCGCCCCTTGTCCATGCCTCAGCCGTTTCGATAGCAATCCGTGGTCGATCTTCGCCTGCCGGAATATACTTCAATGCCGTTCTTGCACAACCACACGCCGCCAACACGAGTAACTTCCGGTCAACATTCAGTTTGCCCGCAATCCACAACAGCCAATCGCTCTGTTTGCACGTCTCCCATGCTTTCTTCGGCGTCTTTCTACCGGCCCACTTCACGGCCTCAGGGCACGCGCCCAGCTCCGTCAGAATATCTTTCGTAGATTTCATGTCATGTCTCCTTTCTCGTAGTCGGCGATGGCCTTGCGAACATTTACGGACAATGGGCTTTCTTCCCTAACGGCACTGATAAGCGCATCCGCCGCACGAAGTCGGGCGATGATGATGGATTTTATTCTTTGAGTAAGTTCCTTTATTGTCGGAGCCATCTTTATTAATCGTTCATCCCCACTTTTGGTATAGCCATCGTCAATGCTTTCTATCCTAGCCTCAAATGCCACGGTTATTTCTTCTACCAACTCCTCCGTGCTGTATTTCTCGCTCATCTATTCCTCCTTGTCCGGCAGGGATTCGAGCAGGGCGCGGATTTCCTTTGCCGATTCTTTGTTTTGACTAAGAAGTTCTTCAAATCCTAGCGGAACAGACCATTCGTTTGGAAAAAAGTCTCCAATATTCTCCATGTTTTTTAAACCTTGTATGGCTCTTGTTTTATTCACCTTCCCCGCCGCTTTGAGGACGCGGATGGCGGCCTCGGCTTCTGCGTCCGTTATGCTGAATGCTGAATGCCGCAAGACTTCTACAACATTATCGAATGGCCCGTTCTTCTCGCTCATCTATTCCTCCTTTCCCCGGCTCACCATCCACCCGAACAAAAGAGCCATGAGTACACTCAGCCCTAGCCACACAAGCCCGACTTTAATAATGACGGCTATCATGTTAATCCTCCACGCACGGCTTTCTAAATACATCATCAAAACCAGTGGTGGCGTCAGCAGGAATTCTTGTTATTTTCTGAATGCTCGGCCGCCCATTAAGTTCGGCCCCTTCAAGTTGTCGCCCCTCGGCGAGGCCGTTGATGGTCGTCTGCCAAAAGGCCAGCTCGACATTCGCCTCTGCGAGCGACGCCTGGGCCACCTCAAGCGCCGCCCGGACGTCCATGATCTCGGTGTCCTTGTAAGCCGCCGTCACCTTGGACCCGGTATATATACCGAGTCCAAGTGCTAAGATGATCGCGATTACCCAAAGGAACGGCGTTACTCTTCGCATGGCTTTACCTCCTTCACATCGGCGGTTCATACCGAAACTCGATATAATCCCGCCATCTTTCCTTCATCAAAAACGTCGCCGGATTCATCGGCTCCTGGTCAAAGTTCTTATGTACCTTTTGAGATTTCAGATAGTCCATATATCCATTTGTGGCCTTAATGAGTTCGGGGATCTTCTCGGCTCTGGCCAGGATCATGAATTTCTCGCGGGCAACCTCTTTTCCGACCTTCTTCGGATACCCTCCCCAGAATTCATCGAAGAGCGGGTCGAATTCGCTTTGCGTTCGACCATCTCTTTTAACTTGAACTTTACTTATCTTTACTTTACTTAAGGACGAGTTCTCCGGAGTTACTCCGGAGTTGTCGGGAGTTGCTTTATTTTCAACATCTTCGGGCCGAGGGGCTGGAATCTTGGATTTTCCTTCCTTTAGGGGATCTAATTTCTGGTGTTCCTGGAATTTAGTTAGTTGTAAATATGATTCGCCATCGTTCCGATAAAGGATAACAAGGCCCTCGGTTACTAGTTCAGGCAATAGCTTTCTGATCTTGGCAATCGTCATGCTCTTAACCTTTGGGAATACGTGGCCCTTAATGATGTCGGGGTCCGCGGAGTGCCGTCCTTCAATGTCCAGGAACGGAATAATCCAAGTATAAAGAAGTCGTCCGGAATCGGATTTTAGATTACCTAGCGACTTAGATTCAGAGATAACCTTTTTCAACATACGACCCTCTGGCACGTCATCGTCCTTTCATTGGATTAAGGCCCGGCCGGGAGTGGATATGGTGGAAAGCGAAGGGTAATCATCGCAACCCCATCCTCGCATCTCGACAGCCGGGCCAGGTGATTCATAGTCAAAATAGTTTGGCGTCTTGCTTGGCCGTCTTCTTGCCTAGCTTGCCTCGGAAATATACGATGGCCTTTTTGTATTCCGTTTCTTCTTTCAACACGTGGACCCGATCCCATTCCTTTTGTGGAATTTCAATATCGCTCTCTTCACATTGGGCCATGATGCCGACAAGCTCATCCCGTAACCCAGCCAGCTTTTTAAGGTCGCTGGAGATTTCCGGCTCATCTTCTCCGCCGGGGAGGTCGTCGATAGTTGACGCCCCGGCCTTCGCCCCGTAGACGCGCTTTTCTTCTTCGGTTGGCTTCTCTTCCGGCTTGAATCCATTCGGGGGATAGAAGAGGTCGTCCTTGCTTTCGTCGGGCGGGGGAAGTAGAACCACTTCGGGTTTGACTTGGGCTGACTGCTGAAGCTGGCGCAGAGTCATCTTTTCGTCAAGGTCGATTTTCATGGTATAGTGCGTGGACTTTTTCGGCTTGCCGTCCTCAATGCGTTGCATTTCCATCTTCTCCCTTTTGAGGATTAGGGGAATCATTCGCACGCGCCCGCCGCAAAGACTGCGTATCATGTCCAGGCCGGAGTTGAGATCGATGATGCTGTTCTTAGAGCTTGTCGTTATTTGATAAACCCCGAATCCCTGGACATCAGGCATGAGAAAGCAGAAGATCCCGATCTGCTTACACTCGCCCGACTTGAGAAAATCGCAAGGGCAGGGAATCTCTTTGAGGCCGCCCTTCTCGGCCCAGCAAAACGCTTTCTCTCCGTCGCCCTTGCATTGAAGAAGACTGGTCGTATAACGTTTATAGTATTGGGGAAAGAAGCGCTCCGTTTCCTCAACGGGGATCATAATTTTCAACCAGGTTGGCTTCTCTCCGAATACCGCTTGGACCTCCGGGGGACAGACAAAGTAATCGACCTCTGTGGGGTAGGGCGTACAGGGTGTCCCGTCTTTCTTCTTGTCCTTCTTCACGCCGAGATGGATTTTGCCAAGTCGCGGCATCCGACGTGCTTCACTCAGGCTTTTGATCGGCATTGTTTCCTCCTTGTGCCTTTTTGACTTTGATTTGATCGATATATCTGATCCGCTTGGCTCTCTCGTAGAGCTCCGGGTTGATAGTTCCTTCTTTGATGGCTTGTTTAATAAGCCTATCTTGGGGGACGGCGATACTCATGAATCTGTCGCCCAGTTCGGAGAATAAGTAATCCCGGTCAAGGTCGGTCCGCATCATGAATGAATGGACGATCTGCGAGCCGTTGGTTTCTATGATCTCGGTCCCCGTCGCCTTGAAGTACCGCATGAGCGTTTCGTGCGCTTGAGTGATCTTAACCTCGATAAGTTTCGATTCTTCTTGGAGCCGGACGTATGCTTCGGCCATACTCTGGACAAGTTCCATTTCCGGGGCCTCGATGGCTTCGTCAGGTTCGAAGGTTGGCGGTGAAGGCATAGGCACGCCTTCCCAACAGAAGTCTCTGTATCGGCAGTATGAGCACTTGATCGACTCGCGCTCGTAGGGCCGCTGCGGAACCTGGCCGACCAGGATAGTCTTGTCAAGCGCATCGAACCTGGCCTTGATGACGGCAACGCGGGCTGGGTCGAAATCAACGCGCCATCCGCAGAGAGGCAAAGGGTCCGAGATCATGGCGCGATCCGCGTAGAGGATGAATCCATAGTCTAGGACGGGGGTTTGCTTGAGGCTCTTGGCCTCATGCGCCTTCAATCGGTCGATGTACCACAGGAGTTGATCGATCTCTTCCGAGTTCGGCTCCTCATCCCCGAAGTTGTAGGGATTCTTGGTCTTGATTTCGACGACGGCAACGCCCTTCTCGGTTTCAATGAATTGGTAGACGGGCAGGATGAAGTCAAGCCGCCCAGTCGCCTTGTGCGCCCAATCTTCGACGCCATATTCGAGGTCTCGGGGTGAATCGACCAGGCCGCGTTTCCTTGCGCGTACTTGAATGTCATCATGGAGGAGATTCCCGGCGGCGAACATCATCAGGGTCTTAGCCGTGATGGGCCGTTTCTTTTCCGGGCAAATGAAATTATAAAAGATTGCGCGGTCACACCCACTAACATCCGATATGTAGAAATAATCCCGCTTCTGGTGGTCTCGTTGGCCGGACTTTCCCTTCCAGTCCTCGACGAAGGATTCGACGATTTCTCGAATCAAGAAATGGTCATCGGGCAGTTTTGTAATCATCTCGCCCTTTCTCTTTCCTCGTCTCGCAAGTCATCCTCATCCAGGATTGGCTCCTCTCGCGTCATCAGCTCGATGGCCTCGTCGTCAAGCGAGTCGAGGAATTCCTCAACCTCCGCCTGCTTATCCGGCGAAAGGTAATCGAACAGGTCTTGCTCAATCCGTGTTGGGCATTTCATGCGCGTCTCCTTTCATCTTGACTTTCCTGCGCCTCAAGGGGCCCGTCGTGGACCCCCGTCGGCGCGTCTCCTTGTGTCTGACGTCCTTCGTGCTGTGCTGACTGCACCTCCTTTCCATATTTACATTTTGGGCAGAGGTTCCCGATGATGGCGCTGTCTCGCACGATGACCCCGCACCCCCCGCAGAGGACGAGGGGCGAGTATGCGACGGCTTCTCGCAGTCCGAAATGTGATTCCTCGGGCCGGATCTTCGGGACGCCGTTTCGTTCGACGCTTTCATGGACGCGCTGCTTTTCGAGCCGGACCTCGCGCTTGGCCTTCTGCTCCGCTTGCTTTTGCTCGCGGCGCTCCTTGCGGATGGCCTTGTCGAGATCACGCTGAATACGTTCAGGGGATTTGGGGCGGCTCATTTCTTGATGTCCTTTCGAGCAATAAAACATTTGGCACACGTGCGCCTATATGACATCGTTAAACCACCGCAAACCTCACATGGTTTAAGGATCATGACCTTCGCAGATTTGGAGGATTCTTTCTTTATTGAAGTAAATATATCGTTAGCCAAACGGATCGCTTCGTTTCGGATTTTTTCAGAAGAAATGTCTCCCAAATCAACTCCAGCGTCTCTCAGGAGAACCTCAAGCCAGTTTTCAACCCATGCACTATCCATCCCGTTCTGAACGCCATTAACAATTTTTGATGACATTCTCTTAACCATCGTATGCAATTTGGGACGGCTCATGATTTCCCCTTGGCCTTGTCGAAGGCCTCTTCCCAAGACTTGCCATGACCCTTACTCATCAAACATGTCCCGGCGAACATCACGCCGACCCGGTGCCACCAATGGCCCGGAGCGCCGTACTTGTCGATCCCTGCGTTCGGCCCCCACCTTTCCCGCGCCTTTTTCAAGGCCTGTTTGTCAGTCACCTTATTCCCCCTTCCCGATTCCGACCTTGGCCTCGATCCGGGCAAGGCTCGCCTTGATGTCTTTTATCTCCATCCTGACGTCCGTATAGACCCCCGTCCGGTGGCTGATGAGCCATGCCTGCTTCCGGCACTTCGGCGAGCAGAAGGCGTGCCAGCGTCGATATTTAGCGAACTCGGTCCCACACACGAGGCAGGTCGCGTTCGTCGATTCTGAGCCGTTCTGACGCCTGTCCTGGGCCTCTGTGGGGCTGATGAGTGGTGGATAAAACGCACTGGTCATCTCATCCTCCCTCTATCTTGGCCACCAGCTCAGCTATTTCCACCCTTGCCCTTTGAGCCGCTGCTTTAATGGCGTCCTTCTCCATCGAACTTAAACCGCCGTCGCTTAGGGCGTCCTCGACGAGCATGGTCAATGCGGACGTCGCGTGATGAATATCAAGCGCATAGGATCGGACAGCCTTTCCCGGATGGGCCTTACGGAGGAACACGGTCTTTGGCATGACCTCATACCCGGCAGCTTCGGCGGCGATCCTGAATGGGTCGTCGAAACCTACCTGAGCAAGTTCAATAACGCCGTCGATCAGATCGCCCTTATTTCGGTTGACACGCTCCCACGTCTTGTTGTAGGGCATTCCGAGATCGCGCAGGAATTGGGCCAGGCCGCCGTTGTGCGAAGCCAGGCGCTTGATGCTGACACGAATGCTCTCTGATACATTTGTTTGACGCGGGAGGGCGATGGTGTTCATGATGTTTGTGGATGCTGATTATGAGAGCTATTGAAAGAGCGCCCGCGACGGAAAGCCTCGATCTTCTCCGGGTCGAAGCGCTTGCCGCAGGGGTAGATTTCATAGGGCAGGATGCCGTTCTTGCACCAATGATCAATGGTCGGAAGCGAGACATGGAACAGTCCGGCCACTTCTTTGCGGGTAAAGAGCTTAGTCATAATTTCCCCATGTATTCGAGGATACGGTTTCGAGTGCGGAATTGGAGCCGCGTGATTCTTCCATTGACAAGCGCAGAAGCCCAGGCCTTTGTCCTGCCGACATTTTGGCCCATGTTTTCTAGGGTCATCCTTTTTCTGGCACAATTAAGGACGTATATTTGGATGAGCCGGAAGTCCTTCTCTTTGTTCATCATGTATATAAGATAAAACATTAAGTATCAAATGTCAATACCTAAGTAAAAATAGTTGCACACCCTAAATGATTGATAATATTTACCTTGCAAGGGGGGCGGAAAATATCTTAAAATCCAGTTGGGATAGAATGGAAAAATAACGGAGTTTTTGCATGGCGAGAAAAAAGGCAGATTCCCCACGTCTTATTGAGATATTTGCCATCATTGGCAATAATATCCGGAGGCTTAGGGGAATCATGACACAAAAAGAAATCGGCAAAAAAGCGGGGGTCACGCGCGGCACGATCAACGCCATTGAAAACGGCCAGGGATGCACGCTCGCAACGCTTATCAAAATAGCAGACGGGCTCGGGATCAGCGCGGCCAATCTATTTATTACAGATGACCAAAGAAAAGAGGTGTCGTTCCAACACGTTCTTTTGATGGAAAAACTCAAGGAGAGTTTGACGGTAAAATAAAATCTTAGGAGGGTGACATGAAAAATCGGTTTTTCTGCGCGGTGGTGATCTGCCTCATGTTGGCGGCCTGTGCTACGTCTCCCGTGCCCCGGCAGATTCAAAATTCGTTTCCCATTGACCAGTCGTTCGAAAAGGTCTGGCAGGCGGTCATCGAAACATTCGCTGAGCTGAACCTGCCAATCATGAACATGGAAAAAGCGTCCGGCCTCATCACGACGGACTGGATCAGCTTCAGGGGCCAGAAGAATGAAACGGGATATTGCTCATGCGGGAGGGCCCGCTTCCCGCTTTCGGAGGTGGATCGCACGGGGAAATTCAATGTTTACGTGAAGAAGATCGGCGAAGGATCATGCGAGATAAAGGTCAATTCCGTTTTTGAAAAGACCGCCGCCTATCAAGATGCCGTGGAGAAGCAGTTCTGCGTTTCAACCGGAAAGTTGGAAAAGGAAATCTATGACCGCGTGCTAGAAAAAACGAAGTGAGGCAATAATGTCCATCATGGCGTTGTTCCAGGGATTTAAGTGTCCGGGGTGCGGGCAGATGATCATGGCCTCGGAGATCAAGGGCTTGCATGAACCCGGCCTAGCCTTTACGACGTGCGGCTGGTGCGGCGCAGACGTCCAGGTCACTACCGATCCCGCGTCCGGGGATATAAGGGCGGAGAAGAAAAAGCCATCGTGATTAAGCGTCGGGGCCGATTTTATTGGTTGGATGCTTGGGCCGGGGGACACCGCATCCGCCGCTCCCTTGGCACGTCCGAGCACTCCCTGGCTATCGCCCGAGCCAATGAGATAACCCGAGAACTCCGGGAGAAAGCGAAGCATCCGACGACAGGGCTCCGCGACTTCGCCGCCCGCTATCTCGAATGGGCACGTGAGACGAAACCCGCTTCGTGGCCCGCCGAAAAACTCAGGCTCGAAAGGATGCTCGGCTTGTTCGATGATCTCAAGGTCACTCGCCTTGAGGACGTGACGCCCTACCATATCGAACAGATACGCTCACGCCTCAAGTCCAGGGTGATCGTCAAGGGCGACGTAGCCCGCGACGTGGACCGCTCGAAGGCCACGACCAACCGATACCTTCAAGTCCTTCGGGGGATGTTCTACCGGGCCATTGACTGGGAAGTTATCCCCGGACCTAATCCTCTCCGTAAGGTGAAATTCGCCCGCGAAGGCGCGAAAATCCGACCGCTTACGGAAGACGAGATCGGGAAGATTCTCGCGGCGGCCAGGGCGATTTCCATGAAGCCTGAAAGCCCTGTCCAGCGTGTCATCTATGACCTGCTCATCTTGATCCTGAACACGGGGCTCCGGCGGTCCGAGGCGTTGGGCCTTCAATGGGATGACGTGCGGGGAGCTGAGGCTAGGATCATCGGCAAGGGCTCAAAACTCCGGGCGGTCCCGCTCAATGCCACGGTGCTCGAAGTCCTGCATCGCCAGCCGCGGGCCGGGCCTTACGTATTCGACGTGCCCAACCGGACATCGGGGAGCCTCCTGCGCCGGACAATGGAGACCATAGAAAAACGGACAGGTGTCCATGCCGGACTCCATCTTTTCCGGCACGCCTTCGCAACGCACCTCCTCACCGCCGGGGTCGATATCGTCACGATTTCAGAGATACTCGGCCATTCCCGGACAACGGTTTCACTCCTCTATTCCCACAGCGACCCCGAACGAAAGCGGAGGGCCGTGGACACTTTGCCGGACACATGAGCAATGGATGTTTGGTCACACGTCTAGTTAAGTGATTGAAAATGAAATAGCCCTGGGGGGACTCGAACCCCCGACACATGGATTAGGAATCCTCGGGACCGACAGGCAGAGAACCCCCCTTCTCGGGAGAAATCAGGGTAAATTGAGGAAATGGAGGGGAAATTCGGAAAGGCAAAAAAGGCCGGAATATGGACACGTGTCCAGGCGGGAGCCGTTTCTTGGCTTTGGGCACGTACCGTGAATGGGCATATTTATAGACACAAAAAAAGCCCCGGATTTCTCCGAGGCCATTATGTCAAATAGATTAAACGCGGGTCAATTCGCGTACATTATTTACACCGCCGGATACTTGCCCCAATTTTTAGGCCGATTGCCCCATTTTTTGTAATATGCCGTACTTATTGCTTTGAATGTTTCGACATGGCAGTTCAGGTCCGGTCCGTGTGGGATATGCTCGAAGTGGCTGTTGGGGTGTCGCGCCAGCGTGTATGTCACCATCTTGCCCCACGTCGCGGCTGAAGGTCGATAGCGTTTCCGCGCATCCACGTCGCACTTGCTGTCGCCGTTATAAACCGCGTCGTCCGATACGAGAGCTACGCAGGACGGCTTAAAGACCTGCAATGCTTTAGCGAGTATCGGCCCGTAGGGACGTTTAGTATCCGGCGGATCACACGGCCCCCCGCAACTGTGAATGGGGCGGATGGCGGCCATATATCCCGGCAGACCTGCGTTGATAAATGCATCAAGGACGTCGCTCTGGTATGAATTGGTGAGGCTGAAATCTGCGCCGACGACCAACCGTTTGAAGGCGAACTTCTTGGCCCGAATGAACGGGCAGACGACCCGCGCCACGAAGTCGGGGAATCCGGAATAGACCATCTCGTTGCCGAGCGACCAAACCACATCGAAACTTTTGAACTCCGCGAGGCACCGGGTGATCCAAGCCTTCGTGTATTTATCGGCGGCCTTTTCCTCGGGCCGCAAGATGCCCTGCACGTTGTTACACCAGGGTGACCATTTCTTGTAGGTTCCGTGGAATTGGCAATTGTCGAACAGGTCGAACATCACGGACATGTTGACCGCGTTCGCCAGCTCGAATATCCGGCGCATGATAGGGAAGTATTGGGCGTGGAACGCCGACAGATTCCACTTATTCCGCGATGTGTCGAGGACGTAAGGTTGGAATACTTCTTTCTTGCTCTTATAATTAGCCCAAACATCCGCCGGAAAGACGCGGACGAAATTAGCCCCCGCATTGGATACGGCATGGAATTCCTTGCCCAAGCCGGTCTCATCCAGGGTAAACTTTACCCCGTCGAATGAGCCGAAGTTCAATGGAGACATCGGGACAAAACGGC
>Ga0315291_10007184_pt1 | contig 13807 bp, 9 predicted proteins | sample YL17G12_20_MG_FD_203070 | JGI IMG/M metagenome (GOLD analysis project Ga0315291, IMG submission 203070) | Sediment microbial communities from Yellowstone Lake, YNP, Wyoming, USA - YL17G12_20 | ecosystem: Environmental > Aquatic > Freshwater > Lake > Sediment | place: USA: Wyoming | collected...
CTGCCTCGAACTCTGGTTCATGACATTTTTAGACCGGGGGGATATTTCATCGGGACCCATCACACTCGGACGGTGAAATTTTTATCCAGCGCATATCACAAAATGATTAATCTCCTCCATCTCACATCATCCTCCGATATTGGCGGGACGGAACGGATGCTCGTCAATCTCCTCTCCAGAATCGACAGGGCGCGGTTTGCGAATGTGGTCTGCTCCCTCACAGGCGGCGGTGAACTCACAAAACGCCTCCAGGCGCTTGGCTTCGAGGCGCATACCCTTAACCTGAGCCATCCATTTCAACTGGCACGGGTGCGGACGCTTTATCGGCTGATGAAGTCCCACCACTTTGACGTCATTCAGACTTACGGGCTGAGGGCGGATACCATCGGGCGCATCCTGGCGCGCTGGGCGGGCATACCATTCATCATCTCCAGCATCCGCAGTCCCGACCCTTGGCGGCGCTGGTATCACATCCTCCTTGACCGCGCAACGCATCCGTTCGCAAACCTCTTCATCAGTAATTCCGAGGCGGGGAAAAAGAGTCGCATTGAGCGTGAGAAATATCCGGCGGAAAAGATTCGCGTGATTTATAACGGGATACCTGAACCGCAGGAGTTTTCAGCCGAGGCAAAAGCGGCGCTGAAGAAAAAATTCGGAGTGCCCGATAATGCCTCGCCGGTTGTGGCGATGGTGGCAAACCTGCGCATAATGAAGGGTCATGCGGATGTCATCCACGCCCTCCCCAATTTGAAAAACCTCCTTCCTGATATTATATTTCTCTTTGCGGGACGTGATGACTCATCGGGGTCTATGGAAAGGTTGGCTCATAACCTCGGTGTGACAGAACATATCAGATTCCTCGGTTACCAGCCGGAACCGGCGGAAATTCTGACTGCAAGCGACATCTTTCTCCTGCCATCGCACTGGGAGGGATGCCCCGCCTCGCTCCTTGAAGCCATGGCGATGGGACTCCCCTGCATTGCCACAAATGTCGGCGGCATCCCTGAAATCATTACAGACAAACAAAATGGACTCCTGATTCCACCGCACAGTCCTGAGGCAATCACGGAGGCTGTTCATTTTCTTGCCACACATCATGCGGAGGCTGAGAGAATGGGCGCTTCGGCGCGAGCCGCCTTCCTTGAACACTTCACACTTGAGCGCATGGTAAGTGAATATGAAGAACTTTATTCAATGGTCTTAATACTCTCTAAACCTGTGAAATAAAACGGGAGGCAATGCGTATGGTTAAAGTGGGCTTAATCGGAGGGTCGGGGTTGGACGACCCCAAAATCCTGAAGGATGCGCGGGAGGTGATTATTGAGACATCCTTTGGCGCCCCATCCCCCATCACCATGGGCAACATCTCAGGCGTGGAGGTGGCGCTCTTTGCGCGCCACGGACGTCAACATACCATCCCCCCAACTCAGGTCAACAACCGCGCCAACATCCGCGCCATGAAAGACCTCGGCTGCACCCACATCCTCGCCACCACCGCAGTGGGAAGCCTTCAGGAGGAAATCGGGCGCGGCGACCTTGTCATCCCTGACCAGTTCATCGACTTCACCCGCCGCCGCCACCTCACCTTTTATGATAAGTTTGAGCCTCACAGTGCCGCCCACACCGCCATGCCAGAGCCTTTCAATGAACATCTCCGCGAGGCGCTCATTGCCTCCGCCTGGGAACTCAATCTGAGGTTTCACCCAAAAGGCACCGTCCTGACAATTGAAGGACCCAGATTTTCAACCCGCGCCGAATCCCGCATGTATCGCAACTGGGGCGCGGACGTGGTCAATATGAGCACCGCGCCCGAGGTCATCCTCGCAAATGAGGCATCCATACCCTATGCCACTGTGGCAATGTCCACCGATTATGATGCCTGGAAGGATAATGAGGAGCCTGTTTCCTGGGACGCCATCGTGCAGATATTCTCCGAGAATGTGGAAAAGGTCGTCAGTCTCCTTTTGAAAACCATCCCCAGAATCTAAGAGAAAACGAAAAATAGTCCGCCCATTTCTTTCATAGCGACACCAGCACTACTAAATGATATTTCTCAATTTCCTTGACGCCGCGCCTCTTTTTCACAAATCCTGTTAGGCGTTGTGAGTTTTTATGGGGAGGGTCAAGGTGGCTCAGATAAATGAATCCGAAATCCACGGAATCGTGGAAAAGGTTGTAAGGAACATACTGGAAAAGGGAGCGACCGGCATGTCTGTAACGGCGCCAGCCGGAGCCCCATCAACCCCGCGCCCCTGCCGCGGCATAGGTATCTTTGAAACCGTTGACAAGGCAGTGAATGCCGCCACGGAGGCATTCCGCGTCCTGAACTCCATGACGCTGGAACAGCGGGGCAAAATCATCGCCGCCATCCGCGCCTGCGGCATCAAAAATGCCCGTGAATTCGCCGAGCGCACCATCAAAGAAACCGGCATGGGACGGCTTGAGGATAAACTCAACAAGTTGTTTTCATCCTCAGAACGGACACCAGGGATTGAAGACCTCCTGACAAACGCCTGGAGCGGAGATTACGGTCTGACAACGGAGGAAATGGCGCCCTGGGGCGTCATCGCCGCCGTCACACCCTCCACCCATCCCGTTCCCACCCTCATCAACAATGCCATCTCTATGGTCTCCGCGGGCAATGCCGTTGTCTTCGCCCCGCATCCCGCATCTAAAAATGTTTTCCTCTATGCCATCGGTCTGATGAATGATGCCATTCTAAAGGCGGGAGGACCGGAGAACCTCCTTGTCACAATCTCAGAGCCGACTATTGAAAATGCGCAGGAGACCTTTTTCCATCCTGGGACACACCTCCTCGTTGTGACAGGCGGACCCGGCGTGGTCAAAGCCGCCATGCAGGTGCCAAAGAGGGTCATCGCCGCCGGTCCGGGGAATCCTCCCGTCGTTGTGGATGAAACGGCGGACATCCATCAGGCAGTGGCGGACATTATAGAGGGCGCCGGCTTTGACAATAATATACTGTGTGTGGCGGAAAAGGAAGTCTTTGTGGTGAATTCGGTCTTTGATATCTTCATGCGCGAGATGGCGCTTCAGGGGCAGGTAAAACTTGAGCGTCCGCAGATTGACGCCCTGACGAAGGAAGCATTCATCCCCGTAAAGGGTGGCAATGTGAACCTGAACCGCGAGCTTGTGGGGCGATGCGCCTGTGTCCTTGGCGAACGCATCGGGCTCCGCCTTTCTCAGGATGTGCGTCTCCTCTATGGCGAAACCGAGCCCGACCACATCTTTGTCATTGAGGAGCAGATGATGCCTTTCATCCCGATTGTGCGCGTGCCGGATGTGAAGCGGGGCATTGAACTTGCCATTATCGCGGAGGGCGGGCGCTGCCATACGGCGCTTATGCACTCGCGCAATGTGGCGGCAATGCATGAGATGGCGCGGAAGGTGAACACCACCATCTTTGTGAAGAACGGCTCATGTCTGGCGGGGCTTGGCATTGGCGGGGAGGGGACGCTCTCCTTCACCATTGCCACACCCACGGGAGAAGGCGTGACCACGGCGCGCACCTTCACGCGCCGCCGTCGCTGTACACTGAAGCGGTATTTCCATATTGTATAATTAATACTCTGATGTTCAAACTCTGTGTCCTCTGTGACTCTGTGGTGAATCAAAAAACAAAGGAGTTCCGTATTTCCTGATGCCCATCGACCCTAAAGTCATCCGCGAGATTGTGGAAAGTGTGTTGTCCGAGATGAAAGGGCGTGAGCGCCCGGTGGCGGATGCAAACGTGGCGCGGGGTATTGTCCCCGTGGGCGTCTCCATGAGGCATGTCCATCTCTCAAAGGAACATGTGGAGCGGCTCTTCGGGCAGGGACACCAGCTGACGCCTCAGCGCGAGCTCCTCCAGAAGGGAGAATTTGCGGCGGAGGAGACCGTGACGCTTGTTGGACCGCGTATGCGGGCGCTGGAACATGTGCGCATCCTGGGACCCGCACGGGGCGAAACCCAGGCGGAGATTTCCCTGACGGATGCCATTTATCTCGGCATTCATCCACCCGTGCGCCCATCGGGCAATCATGAGGGTTCGCCCGGAATTTTGATTGTCGGTCCGTCGGGTTCTGTGAACATTTTATCCGGCGTGATACGCGCCAACCGGCATATCCATCTCTCACCCGCCGAGGCGGCGGCGCTCAGGCTGAAGGATAACGATAATGTGCTTGTGAAAGTCCAGGGCGACCGCCCGCTCATTTATTATGACGTCCAGGTGCGTGTGGAGGAATCATTTGTGGCGCAGATGCATCTCGACACGGACGATGCAAACGCCGCAGGCGTTCGCGACGGGGATAAGGTGCAGATTATCCTCCGGAAGGAGGATTGCCGCCTCTGCGAGATAATCGGGTCATAATCTCACAGTGTAAAAACCGGCGCAACGGAAAAATAAACAGGTGAGAAAAAATCTCCTTCGTGCGGGGAAAAGCATGAGTGAGGAAAAAACCATCCTGATTATCAATCCAGGCAGCACATCCCTGAAGTTCAAGGTTTATCATTTCCCGGAAGAAAAAATTCTTGCCACCGGCAAGGTGGAGCGCATCGGAGGGGGAAAAAGCGAGTATCACTTTTACATTGGAGAAAAGGAATTAAAGGGACAAAAATCCATACCCGATTACAAAAGCGGGATTGAGTTGATTTTGCATGTACTAACCGGTCAGGAATCTATACTCCGGTCGATTGATGACCTGGCGGCGGTGGGATTCAAGACGGTACACGCAGGACCGCGCAGCTTCGGTCCGGGCGCCGTCTTTCTCACGGATGATATCCTCGCAGAGATGGAGCGGTTTGAACTTGCCGCACCATTTCACAACCGCGTCTATCTTGACGCCGTCGCATGTTTCCGCGAGGTTGCTCCGGATGTCCCCCTCGCCGCTCTTTTTGAACCAACCTTCCACGCCACCATCACGGAAGAGAAATACGCCTGCGGCATCCCGTATGAATGGCAGGAGAAATACGGCATCCGGCGCTATGGTTTTCATGGCGCCTCCCACCGATACATCAGCGAAACCGCTCCCCCCCTCATGGGTTGGAGCGATAAAAAGCGCCGCAAATACGGCATTGTTTCGTGCCACCTCGGCGGCTCCTCATCCCTCTGCGCCATCCGGGACGGCAAATCCGTGGACACCACGATGGAGTTCTCGCCACAGAGCGGTATTGTGCACTCCACGAGGTGCGAGACCATTGACCCATTCATCATCCTGTTTGCGCAAAGGGAGATAAACCTTAGCGCCCACGAATTGAGCAGAATTCTCTGCACAGAAAGCGGGTTGAAGGGCATCTCCGGCGTCTCGGGCGACATGCGCGACCTGCGGGAATGGGCAAATCTCAGCAACAGGCGGGCGCGTCTCGCCATGGAGGTCTTCTATTATCAGGTTCGCCGCCAGATTGCCGCCATGGCAACCTCTCTTGGAGGTCTGAACGCCCTCGTTTTCACAGGGGGCATTGGTGAAAATGGCGACCTCGACCGGCTTGAGATATGCCGCGGTCTTGAATTCCTCGGCATCCTGATTGACGAGAAGACAAACAGCCGCACAAACGGCGTTGCGGGATGTATCTCAATCCTCACCTCGCCCGTCGAGGTGTGGGTCATCCCGACCAATGAGGAACTCATCGTGGCGCGGGAGGTGTATAATCTGATATCACCTCCCGAAAAAGGGAACTATCGGAAGGATTCAAAAGCATGACATCCGAGCTCAGACCGGAACAATTGCGCACATGGGGAGTTGTGGGGGCGGGCGGCGCCGGTTTTCCCACAGAGGTGAAATGCCGCGCAAAAGCGGAAATCGTCATCGTGAACGCCGCCGAGTGCGAACCGCTCCTGCACAAGGATAAGGAACTCCTGCGCGCCTTCCCGGACGTCCTGTTTGCGGGGCTTCGCGCCGTCATGAAAATGACCGGCGCCATCAGGGGGGTCATTGGCATCAAGGAAAAATATACGGATGTGATAGAAATCCTGCATCCGCTCCTGCCGGAAAATGTCGCCCTCCATCCCCTTGGTGATTTTTACCCTGCCGGCGATGAATTCATACTTGTCCACACCGTCACAGGGCGCATCATTCCGCCGGGCGGACTCCCCATACATGTGGGATGCGTGGTCAACAATGTGGAGACTATCATCAATGTCGGGCGCGCCGGACCCGTGGTGGTGAAATATCTCACCGTGGCTGGGGCGGTCAAAAATCCCGTGACACTCTGCGTCCCGCCGGGAATCTCTTTCAGCGAGTGCATGGAACTTGCCGGCGGGGCGGTCACTCCAGACCCCGTTGCCCTTGTGGGCGGGATGATGATGGGCGCATTCTGCGATGATTTCAGCACGCCGGTTATCAAAACCACCGGCGGAATTATCATCCTCCCGCGCGAGCATGACCTCGTGCGGCGTTACACAAGGAAGCCCAATCACATCCGGCGCATCGGGCTTTCAGCATGTGACCAGTGCTCATACTGCACGGAGCTCTGCCCGCGCTATCTCCTCGGTCATCCCATCCAGCCTCACATTGTCATGCGCAGTCTCGGATTTTCCGCGCCCGCGCCAGCCATGATGTCCGGGGCGCTCGCCTGCTGCGAATGCAATCTATGCACACTCATGTCATGCCCGGAAGACCTCGACCCTCGTGCGGCGTGTGTCGATGCAAAGAGATTGGCGTGCGAGGCGGGCATGGCTCCGCCCCACAGGGAGGCGCAGGCGCATCCACTGGTTGAGGAGCGCCGCACGCCCCTGAAGCGCCTGATGAATCGCCTCGGGGTTGCAGGTTTTGTCAACAGAGGACCTCTCATCCCCGGCGTGGCGGAGACGCATCGCGTGCTCCTGCCGCTGAAGCAACATGCCGGCGCACCGGCTGAACCGACGGTTAAAGTTGGAGACCGCGTCAGGACTGGAGACATGGTGGCTGACTCGCCTGAGGGCAAACTCGGCGCCTGCATCCATGCAAGTATTGACGGGCGCGTTGTCTCAATAGACGGCGCCATTGTGATTGAACGATAATCCCACAGGAGAGAAAGGAATTACATGATGGCTCTTGAAGCGATTGGTCTTGTGGAGGTTTCAAGCATTGCACGAGGTCATGAGGTGGAGGACACCATGCTGAAGACGGCGGAGGTGACGCTCCTCGTGGCGCGCACTATCTGCTCGGGGAAATATATTGTTGTGGTGGGGGGCGATGTGGAAGCTGTAAAGAGCGGCGTGGAGGCTGGCGCCGCAGTTGCGGAAGGCACCCTTATTGAACAGCGCGTCATACCGCGAGTCCATCCCGGAGTCTTTCCGGCAATTTCAGGCTCCGTGGAACTTCGCCCCGAAGAGGCGCGCGCCTTAGGCGTGGTGGAGACCTTTTCCGCCTCAAGCATCATCGAATGCGCCGATGCGGCGGCAAAGGCGGCGGATGTCATCCTCTTCAGAGTTCATCTGGCGATGGCGGTGGGAGGGAAGGGATTTTTTTCCTGCACGGGCGATGTGGCGGCGGTAAGGGCGGCGGTGGAGGCTGGTGCGCGCATTGCCGCAGAAGATGGCATCCTTGTGGGCACTGCCATCATCCCCGCACCCCGCCCCGAACTCTTTGAGGAATATATTTAATTTGTAATTCGTAATTCGCTATTCGCTATTTTTTTCTCCCCTGACACATCAATCAGATACAGCAGAATGAACGGCACCATCCAGGAAAAATACTGAGTAAACAGGACGGGATTGAATCCAAGAAAAATGAAAAAGGCGAGCGCCGCACCCAGCCAGCGGTTCCATTTCTCCCTCACCGCCGCCACCCAGAATAATAAATAAACCACCACCTCAAAGAGGCGCAGTATAATTCCCGATTTCCCGAACAATATCATCAGAGACCTGGAGTCCTCAAAAAGATGGGAGGAAGACCCTCGCACCACGTTGAAGAAAATGGATTTTACGAACCCCTCCGGATGCCAGACAAAAAATGGCAGCGAAAGCGCCGCCGGTATCAATAACACATATCCCAGACGCCTCAGTCCATCCCTCAAATCCCTGCTGCCGAAAATAAGGACGGGGAGAAAAAGCACGCCTAAATGTTTCATGCTGAGGGAAACGCCAAAAAGAAGCCCCGCCAGAAATGGCTTTCTATCCCAATTGTCCAGCGCCAGCACCATCATGAGGATGATAAATGCCTCGCTGTTCCCAATCTCCCACACATAAAGACCCCAGCGCGAAAAAAACCAGACAAACGCCGCAAGCAGTCCCACAAAGTCCTTCCCCCGCTCCCTGCCGTAATTAAAGAGAAACGTCCCGAGCGTAAGGTCAAATATGAGGATAAAAATGCGCCAGAAAAAAATAAAAGATTCAAACTTCGCCGCGCCAAGTTTGATGAAAAGGGCGGCAATGAGATAAACAAGTGGAAGCCGCGTGGGATACTTCTCATTATGAATCATATCCCCCTGCGTGATGCGCTCGTAGGGATTCACACCCGTGGCGATGCGCTTGCCGTCCATCCAGGCAAAATAGGTGTCGCGCCCCTCTGTCTCCATATAAAACCCCGGCAACCGCACATACAGCGCAAGAAGGATAATGGCAAAAAATGCAACGTGGGTAATATTGCGATATTTGTTCCCTTCAGGCATCTCCCCGACCTCCCTCCCATCCCATTCTTCTCAACCCTGAATACACCAAATGACTCATCTCCCGCGATGCCCTTTGCAAGAAAATTGTGTCATCGTCACATAGAATCTAAACAGACATGATTTACAAGATTTACAGGATTTTTATCAAAAACCAAAAGCGCACGATTTCTATTGACTCGTTGTTACCGGCACGATAAATGTCTAGCTAATTCCGCAAAAAGAGGGAATACATTCTGAAAAGGAGGTGCATGTTCAATGTATCTCAAGCATTTTGTCTTAGTTGTGTCGGTGGTGTGCATCTCGTGTATCGGCATTTCAACCGCGTTTGCCGGCTCCTCGCCCGTTTTCTCGGAGTATGTGACGGGCGGCAGCTTTGACCACACTTGGATACCGCTCGTCGGCGACGGCTTGCTTACCCCTGCAAATTCCGATTCGGCTTATCCGGCTGGGCAGGTTTTTCCCAATCCCAGTGGCGACGGTTGGGTGCTGAAAATTCAACCCATTGCCACCGGCGCTGGCACGGAAGGTGGGGTGAGCGGAGACGAGGCATGGACGAATATGCTCGTTTCAGCACAGATGTTTGTCAACGTGAGCACGGCGAAGCGCCACGACACTATGTTCGGCGGAAGAATGGCTATCACCGCGCCGGCGTGGGGCAGTGGTGGTCGCGGTGGCTATTTTACTCAAGACCCGTGGGGTTTGACTCCTCCGCCGCCATGCTGGGGCATTCGCGACAACTATGGTTCACCTCAGCCCACCATTGGACAAACTTATCCCAGCAATGATTGGCACCAAATCGTCTTGGTCTTCACCGCCACCAATGTAGACCTGTATGTTGATATGACGTATGCGCAGGTTGTGGCGGCTTTGAATTTGGGCACTCCGTCGCCGCTGTTGTCGTGGCCCTCGGTGGTTAACGCGAATGGCGGCGTCGGCTTCTATGTCTGCTATCGCGATAGCGACGCCAGTATAGCGACCGGTGAGCCCGGCTATATTGACGACATCGAGGTTTATTTGCCGCCATATACGATCCCCACGATCCCCACGCCCACCCCAACGCCAACTCCTGAGGTTATGGCGGTTAATGGTACGTGGACGATTTATGAGTAATGCGCGGTGAAGCGCACCGGTCTCACTGCTCGGCTTTGCTCTTTGATAAGATTGCACGGATTGAATCTTGTTAATCATGTAAATCATGTCCATTTATATTATTTAACCTGTATCAACGATTGCCTGCTAATCAACTTCGTTCCAACACGGCTGTGAAAAGATAATTCAGACAATTTAATAGACAGGATTCACAAGATTAACATGATTTTTTATTAAAAAACTTGAATTGAATCTTGTTAATGTTGACCCTCATATTTTTCTATCTTTTTATCAGCATCCAGTCGCTTGTGGTTGTAGCGGGTGGTAAAAACTGCCCCGTGACGGAGCGCGCCCCGACCATATTTACCAACGCAGGATTGTCCGTCCCTGTCAGGTCGCCCGACCAATTGACAAAATGATAACCGTCGTGCTGACCCGGTGTGTTTGACCTTCCAACAGCAAGGATATTCACATTCGCACCCTCATCATACCAACCGTCCGCGGGAGTTGTAGTTCCATCCAAATAAATATACCCGCTTCCGGGCGGACTTGCCGAAGTGAGCAATTGATACTGGGTTTTCCAGTTCCAGGTCAATGTTGAGGGCTGGTCAATCGTAAAGGATGCCGAACTGCCGCTCCCGCTGGATGGGATGAATCCTGTGCCGGTCCAGCCCGTGCAGACATATCGCTTGCTGGGCGTGTCATCGACAATTGAGCTGGCGATGGAGGCGCTTACAATGGTTCCTGAGGTATAATCATGACCTCCAACGGTTGGTGTGGGCGAATCATAAGCGGAACTGACCGTCAGGGTATGTTGTGTAAAGTCAAAATTGAGCGTTGTTAATTCCCCGGCAGTGACGTTAAAGGAACGTGTCAATGTGTTGCTGTTATGCGTGACGCTTGCATTGAAACCACTCCCCGGATTCAATTTGAGGAAGGCATAAAATCCAGTTCCGTCAGTCTTGATTGTCCCTGTGGCGCCGTTGGAAAGAGTAACTGTCTTTCCATCGAGGACGCCGCCGGCATCCCTGACCGTGCCACGCAGAATTCCCTGCGTAGGATTGGATATCCATGATGGATTGGGCGGATTCCGGCGCTGATTATAGCAGTCATAGCGAAGGGTGTTCCAGAAATCGCTGTTGGGTGCGCCCTCATTATTGGTTCCCTGATAAGCATAAATGTTGGTGCCGCAGATTCCGCTTATATCAAGGGCGTAAAATATCTGGGTAATGCTGTTGTGGATGCTGTTCATGTAAGAACCATGACCATTAACAGCGAAGCGACCCGCCCGCGAGGAGGCGAGTAAATTCGCCCAGTTGCGATAATCTGTCGCCTGACCGGAAACATCCTCTCTCTTGTAATTCATAAGGACATTCATATCGAGAAGTCCCTCACTCATAAAACCGGGCCAGTCCTGAAATATCTCCGCATAAGCGGATGTGGTTGTAAAATTGCCGTAATATCCACCCCACTGGATGGTGGCGGCAGACATCAGGCAGTCCCATTTGATTCCCTTGACGGTGGCGTAAACCTTACGCCCCATCTGCCGAATCTGGTCGCGGCGGAAATTGCAAAAATCAGAATCATTTGTAGCCGGCTGACCGCTCTTGCCATACAGGGTGTTAAAGCGGCTGATGGCTGTCGGATTATAACCCCAGCCGGTGCCTGGATAACGAAAATAATCAAAATGAACACCATCCACATCATAATTCTCCACAATCTCTTTAACCACATCCACAATATAATCCGTAACACCCGGAACGCCGGCGTCAATATACCAGGAGCCGTCGGAAGTGGAGCCCGTGTTCGTCTGTCCACGCCATTCAGGATGCTCATTCCAGACATGGCTGGATGGCGGGGCGCCCGAAGTATCTGTCCAGACGCGATACGGGACAATCCACGTATGAACCTGTATGTATTGCTTGCCGCCGGAGGTATCGTGCGCCTTTTGAATTATATCGGCGAGCGGGTCGGCATAGCCGGAGGCAATATTTGATGCGCGGGGTTCTGTGGCGCTCTGATAATAGGCGTCGCCGGTCTTGCGCACCTCGACAAAAACAGCATTCATATTATTCTGCCGGGCGATGTTTATCATCGACGTGGTTTGGGAAGCGCTGAGAAAGCCCGAACCCCAGGAGTTAATCCACATCGCCTGATACAGGTCGCCGTAAGTAGTCCCCTGCCGGACGCATTTAATGGCGTCAGCAATGACTGCCTTACCTGTGATGGAGGCTTTATTGGTAATATTCACCCAGCCCCCTGTTGCGGGAAAGGTGAATATCCCAAGCGAAACCCAGCTTGAGCCATTTGTGGTCTGGTCAATATAAACAGTGCTCGTCCCCCCTGAATGATTGATAATATATTGGGCGTCGGCGGGGCGGTTGGCACCCTGCACATACCATGTGGATACGTCATAAGTCCCGCCGGAGCTGAAACTGAGCGTAAAGGTTGCAATGGCGGTTGGGTCGCCGGTCACCGTGTTTGCATATCCATAATTGATGCAATGATAACCGGCAGTGATGCCTGTTGACCAGGTACCCGATACGGAAAAATAATTAGACTGATTGTCAATAATGACCGTTTCTGCGAAAACACCTGCAGTCAGTAAGAAAATAATAAAAGTAATGATATAAATCCATTTCTCAAACATTCCCAAAATTCCTTTCTCAGAAATACAAAAATACTCACTTATAGAATATATATATTTTCAACAATTATTCTGCTGAAAATTTTCGCCCGATGAGATAAAAAGAGGGAATTTTTATTAAAAAACTTGACTGATAAAACACATTAATAGAAATATTATTGGAAATAAAGTTTGATAAGATTACACGAATCGAATCTTGTTAATCATGTAAATCATGTCTATTGAAATCTGAAAAAGGGGACATCGCACGATGAAAAAATTTCATATTATTCCGGTTTGCGCCGCACTGACATTGATATTAACCTGCTCACTGACCCCTGTGGCGTCTTGCGGGGAAACCTTTCTCCAGTCTCTCCAAGGCTGGCGCATCTTTATCGACCCTGGAACAGGCAATGAATTGTCTAAAATCCCTTTTGTGGAAAAAACAAAGGACACAAATGATGTCACTGAGGCGGATATCAATATGAGGGTTGCGCTCTTCCTTGCCGACTTTTTCAAAAAAGCGGGGGCTGAAATCCTTCTTTCCCGCGAGCTGGGACAACCCCTCCCCAAACTCGATGAACGCCTCAAAAAGGCTGATGAATTCAAGGCGAACCTCATTCTCTCTATCCATCATGATAGAGAGAAAAATCCAAAGGTGAATTACGTGAATGCGTATTATCATCCCTCCGGCAAGGAGCCGAACACATCCATCGCCCGCAATATTGTGGCATCGCTCGGGAAAGACCTCAATTTACCCGTGCATGGACCGGACACCTTTCCCTATCCCCTCCTGACAATGACTACCGTGCCAGCCGTCATGGTGAACTGCGGATTTCTTTCCAATCCCGACCTGGCGAAAAATTTGAATTCCCTTGAATATAACCGCTCCGAGGCTATCGCCATTCTCAAAGGGATGCTCGCCTTTCAGGAGGAACTGAGCAAGACCCAGCCAGCCAAGCCACCCTTAGTTATACCTGAAACAAAAGTACGACCCATGAATCCCCTCCCTCCAATGAACATCTCCCCCCCGCCTGCGCCTCAGCCACGTCCGGTGGAGCAGGTGACGGTTCCCACTCCAGCGCCCCCGACACCCCTGCCGGCAGTCCAGCCATCCGAGTCATTCAACCCGCCGTTGCAGAATCCAGCGGACGCCCCGATTGACCAGACCTGGCTATACGGCGAGACTCACTCTCAGCTACCGCCTCGCAAGGGAATCGCCTTCAAGGCGAAAGAGGGCGCCATCATCAAGTCCGTCGCTGACGGCACAGTTGTGGAGGCATCCGACACAGAACCCCCTGCCGCACCCCAGTATCCCAACTGCGTCATAATCAGACACACCGGTCTGGGCGCACCCTATATCATTCTTTACACCTTTTACGGAAGACTCGCCACCATCAGCGTGAAAAAAGGCGACAATGTGAAGCGCGGAGACCCTATCGGGACCTGCGGTTCCAATTTCTCCATCAGCGGCGCCAATCGCGACAAGGACTTTGAGTTTCAGGT
>Ga0315291_10007185_pt1 | contig 13805 bp, 14 predicted proteins | sample YL17G12_20_MG_FD_203070 | JGI IMG/M metagenome (GOLD analysis project Ga0315291, IMG submission 203070) | Sediment microbial communities from Yellowstone Lake, YNP, Wyoming, USA - YL17G12_20 | ecosystem: Environmental > Aquatic > Freshwater > Lake > Sediment | place: USA: Wyoming | collected...
GCCCGGATCCTTAACCATGAACTGGCTCCTCCAAAATCTGCCCCCGCCCCAGTGCCGAAACTTCGATTGGATCGCACAACTGATCAACCCCGCAAAAAGACATGAAAAAAAGTGATAGACGGTCAGCTTAATCCAGGCAGCTTTCTCAGTCGTAGAGTTGCAGCACGACCACTGCAATTTCAGATCCCCAGCCGGCGGCCGATCACCTCTTTCATGATCTCGGAGGTCCCGGCCACGATGGTCTGCACTCTCGCGTCCAGGTAGTCCTTGGCAATGGGATACTCCATCATGTAACCGTAGCCGCCGTAAAACTGCAGGCACTGGTCCACTACCGTTTTCAGCATCTCGCTGGTCCAATACTTGGCCATGCAGGTCTCGGTGACCACATCCTTGCCGGCCGCGTGGTCCAGGATCAGCCGGTCCACAAAAGCCTGGGAGACCTCGATCGCGGTGGCCAGCTCGACCAGCTTGAAGCGCGTGTTTTGAAACTGGGAGATGGGCCGGCCAAAGGCCTGCCGCTCCTGGCAATACCGGATCGCCCGCATGAGCACCGCCCGGGCCCAGGCCTGGCAGCGGATCGCCACCACCAGCCGCTCCGGCTGCAGCTTCTGCATCAGGTATTTGAACCCGGCTCCCTCCTCGCCCAGCCGGTTGGACCGGGGCACCCGGCAGTCCTCAAACAAAAGCTCCGCGGTGTCCTGGCCCTTAAGCCCGATCTTTTCCAGCTTGCGCAGCTTGGTGTAGCCCGGCGTGCCGGCTTCCACCACGATCAGGCTCATGCCCTGGTGCCGGGGCTTGGCCTGGGGGTCGGTCATGCCGGCCACCACCACCAGGTCGTTGCTCATCCCGTTGGTGATAAAGGTCTTCTGTCCGTTGAGCACATAATGGTCCCCGTCCCGGACCGCGGTGGTGCGGATGGCCTGGAGGTCCGAGCCGCAGTTGGGCTCGGTCATGGCAATAGCGGTGATGATCTCCCCGGTCGCGCACCGGGGCAGCCACTTTTCTTTTTGCTCCGCGGTCCCCAAGCTGAAGAGATAGGGAGAGACGATGTCGTTGTGCAGGCCGATGCCCCAGCCCGAGACCTGGGCAATTCCCGTCTCCTCGATCAGGACCACGGAGTAAAGGTAGTCGGCGCCGGCGCCGCCGTAGCGCTCGGGCAGCCAGGGGCAGAGGAAACCCTGCTCGCCGGCCTTGAGCCAGATCTCCCGGGGAAAAATGCCCTGGCGGTCCCACTCCTCCTGATAGGGGATGACTTCCTTTTCCAGGAACTTGCTAAAGGCGGCGCGGAAGATCTCATGCTCTTCCTTAAAAATGGTCCGCTCCATCAGGCGCATCTCCTTTCAGTCGATCGCCATTCCTCGGACATGCCTGGAGCAGCCCTGGCCCGCTTCTTTTGCGGGTGGACCTCAGATGCTCCGGGTCCCTGGCCGGTCGAGATTATTTATCCATTTTCCCCAGCGCCTGATCCAAGTCGGCGATGATGTCTTCCGGGTCCTCGATCCCCACGGCCAGGCGGACGAGCTGGTCGGTGATGCCCAGCGCATACCGCTCCTGGCGCGTGATCCGGTAATAGGTCACCGTGGCCGGGTGGGTGATCAGGCTTTCGACCCCGCCCAGGCTGGGCGCGATGTAGATCCACTGGAGCGAGTCGAGGAATTTGTTCACTCGTTTCAGGTTCCCCTTGACCCAGAAGCTGACCACTCCGCCGAAGCCGTGCATCTGGCTCTTGGCGATCTGGTGATGGGGATGGCTCGGAAGCCCGGGATAAAACACCCGCCGGATCTTCGAATGCCCTTCCAGGAACTCGGCCACCTTCTGCGCCGAGCGGTTCTGGTAGGCGACCCGCAGCGCCGCGGTCTTGAGGCCCCGGAGCAGCAGGTAGCAGCAGTGCGGGTCAATGACCGAGCCGGTCGAGTGCTGGTAGTCCTTGATCGGGTCAATCAGCTGGTGCCGGCCCAGGACCGCGCCGGCCAGGATGTCGTTGTGCCCGGCCAGATATTTGGTGGCGCTGTGGATGACCAGGTCCATGCCCCACTCCAGCGGCCGCTGGTTGTAGGGGGTGGCGAAGGTCGAGTCAATGATCATCAGCCCCTTGTACTTCTTCCGGATCTTCAGCATCCGCTCCAGGTCTATGATGTTGAGGTAGGGGTTGGTGGGCGACTCGGAGAAGATGATCCGGGTGGTTTTCCGGATGGCGCGCTCGAGCTGTTCGTAATCGCCCATCTTGGTGACGGTGAAGTCAATCCCGAAGCGGGGCAGGTGGCGGGTGCAGAACTTGAGGGTCTGGGCGTAGGCGTCGTCGGTGAGGATCATGTGGTCGCCCCGGTTGAGCAGGGCGAGCAGGGTGGTGGTGATGGCGCTCATGCCCGAGTCGAAGATCAGGCAGCTCTCGGCTCCCTCCAGGTTGGCCAGCTTCTTTTCCGCGGCCTCCTGGGTGGGGTTGCCGTAGCGGGCGTATTCGTAGCGGATCAGCCGCTTGGAGGTATAGCGCTTGATCTCGTCCGTGGTGTGGAAGACGAAGGTGGAGGTCTGGACGATGGGCACGGTGAGCGCGTCCGCGTATTTGATCCCGTGTTCCCCGGAGTGGACGGTCCGGGTATTGGGCCGCCATCCCGGATGGAGATCCACCTTTTTCTTTTTCATTCTTCTCCCTCTCCTTTTTCCCGACCAGCCGGGTCAGCCTGATCCCCAAGGTGCGAGAAAAGCCTGGTTCCCTAACTTTGTCCGCGGCTCGGCCGTTATCTTACCTGGAATTATGACTTTGGCAAGTGGGGGCAAAGGGACTTTTGATCTAGTGCTCTGTCAAACGATAAATGTGGAATCAATTCTTGGTAGGGGCGGGGCTTGCCCCGCCCTGATCCTGGGCACGGCAAGCCGTGCCCCTACATTCCCATTCCGCAAATTTGCCTTGACCGAGCACTAGCGGCCTTTAAAATTGGGTTTCCGCTTCTGGATAAAGGCCAATTGTCCTTCTTTCAGGTCCTCGCTCAGGAAGGATCCGGCCACGATCAGCTCCGCGGCCTGCTGATCCCGTTCGCTCAAACCCAGGCTCTTTCCGAACAGGTTGAGGATCTGCTTGATCCCTTTCAAGGACAAGGGAGCATTCTCGGAAATTTCCTCGGCCAGGCGATAGGTGACGCCGGCCAGCTCGGAGCTGGGAACCATCTGATGCACCAGACCCATCTCCCGGACGTCTTCCGGGCCGTAAAGCCGGCCGGTGAAAAAGACTTCCCGCGCCCGGGCCATTCCGATTGCCTCCACCACCTGTTTGATGCCCTCCGGGTGATAGACCAGGCCCAGCTTGGCCGGCGGGATGCCCATGCGGACGTGGTCCGCCGCGATCCGGAGGTCGCAGCACATGGCCAGGTTAAAGCCCGCGCCCAGGGCATAGCCGTTGAGCATGGCGATGGTCGGGTAGGGATAATTCTTGACCCGGTCCAGGAGTTGTTCCACCGGGTTTGGAGACTTCAAGCCTCTGGCCCCGGCGCTCGCCTCTTCCTGGGGCGGGAGCTGGGTGGGGATGGAGCGAACGTCAAAACCTCCGCAAAAGGCCTTGTCCCCGGTCCCGGTGATGACCAGGGTTCGGATGGTGTCGTCACCGGCCCATTCGGCCAGGGCCTGGATCACCTGGAGCAACAACTCCACCGACAGCGAGTTGCCCCGGTCCGGCCGGTTCAGGATCAGGGTGGCCACCGGCCCCTTGCGCTCTTTGAACAAGACCTCCTCCGCCATGCTCAGCCTCCCTAAAGTAGATCGGGGTCAGAACTTTAGGGTCTGTTGCCCAAACCATTCCTTGCCGCATGGATGGTCGTAGGGGCAGGGCTTGCCCTGCCCATCTTCGCGATTTGATTGGGCGCGGCAAGCCGCGCCCCTACATTTTTTCTATAAATTTGGTTTGGGCAACAGGCCCTTTACTTTAAACTTTACGATTTTGTCCAGGAGATGCGAAGCCCCGGGGCGCGGGCTCAGGCCCGAATCACGCGGGTCCGGCTCCACTTGTCCGCCAGGGAAAGCCCTTGCGGATTGAAGAAGAGCAGGAGCAGGCCCAGCGCCAAGGGCAGCCCGCAGACCAGCACCCAGAGGGCCCGGGCCAGGCCGCGGCCCAGGTCAAGAGCGTCGCCGGCTTCATCCGCCACTTTCAGGCCCAGGAGCATCTGGCCCGGGGTTTGACCCGCGGTGGCAAGGAAAAAGACCTGGTATCCGACAAAGATGATCGCCACGAGGATGAGAAGCGGCAGCGCCAACCGGAGCAGCCAGGCGCTGAATCCGAGGCCCTCGAGCGATAACCCATAAGTCGCGCCGAAATAGAGCGCGGCCAAAATCAAGGCGTGGATGCCAAGGTCCACCAGTCCGGCCTGGAGCCGGAGCAGGGCCAGGCGCCCGGGTTCTCCTGCGGCAGGGGCGGCTTCCTCCCCGGCCAACGAGGGCGACCCCTCCTCCATGCCGGGCAGCAGGGTCTCTTTGAATTCAGGAACAAACGAGTCCGACTCCTCGGCCGGCTCCGCCTCGCCGGCCGCGGGCGCCAAGGCGTCCTTTTCCGGCGCCGACGCTTCCGGTCCGGCTTCGCGTTCCTTCTTGATCTGGTGGAAGAAGCGGGAGAGCTCTTTCAGCTCCGGGTCGCTGCCTTCGTAGGTGGCGGAGGCTTCGTCCCGCGGCGGTCGCGCGGGTCGGGCCGGCGCCGCGGGCGGCTCGGCTTTCAAGGGAGGCGGAGCCGGGCCGGCCGGAGGGGGGGAGAAGGGGACGTCAGCCGTCTCGGTGTCCTCGCCCGGCGCGCTCGGCTCCGGGCCGGCCGCTTCCGGGACCTCGGCTTGCGCCGCGGTGGCCGGAGGCTCGAGGTCGGGGCTGGAGATGTCCACGGCCTCGCCGTGCTCGGGAAAGGCCGGGGCTTCCGGCTCTTCGGCCACAGGCTCGATTTTGACCTCGCTCAAATCCAGGTGGGACGGCGAAGACTCTTCCCCCGCCTCTCCCGCCGGCTTGGGCAAGGGCTTGCGGCAGCGCACGCATTCGCCGCTATCGAGGAGGTTCATGAATCCGCAGTGTGGGCATTCCATGGCAGAGTCTCCCCGGGGCGCAGGTTTTAAACCTGTGCCCCTTTAAACCTGCGCCCCTTTGATCGTTATTTCGGACGACCTTGCACCAGTCGCAGATACATCAGGGCTTTCTTGTTTTCCGGGTCCTCGGCCAAGACTTCTTTCCATTCCCGGATCGCCTCTTCCACCAGACCCATCGAGTAATGGACCACGCCCAGGTTGATGCGGGCCAGGAGGTAATCCGGCCGGCTGCGCTTGATCTCCTTGAGCTCGGCCAGGGCCTGCTCCTTCTGGCCCTGGTCTTGCAACGCCTGGGCCCGCTTGGTCCGGATATCGGGAAAGTCCGGCCGGAGCTTCAGCGCCTTCTGGTATTCGGCGATGGCCTCGTTCTGCAGCCCGATGCCGCGGTAAACGTCGCCCAGCTCGGCGTGCATGTTGGCGATCTTGCCCCGGACAAAGGGGTCGGGCAGCGCCTGGGTCTCGGCCGCGGGCGTGGCTCCGCCGCGCTTGGCGTCGGCGTAGAGGCTCTGGGCCTTGTCGTATTGGCCGAGGTCGTTGTAGGTGACGGCCAGGCTGAGCAGGGCCTCGGTGTATTGGGGGTTGATGGCCAGCGCCTTCTCGAAGCACTCGACCGCCCGGTTGAACTTGCCCTGCTCGTGGTAGATCACGCCCAGCATGTGCCAGACGTCGGCGAAATGGGAGACCGCCTGCACGAACGCCGACAGTTGCTTTTCCGCCTCCTGGTAGTCGTTCTTCTGGAACGCTTCCCGGCCGAGAAGATATTGCACCCGCAACTCTTCATCCATGGCTCAAAGCCCCCCGGTGATTTTCCATTGTCCGTCTTCCCGCAGGAGCTCCAACCGCTCGCGGTCCTCCAAGGTCTGATGCTCGCCCATGAGCTCGGCTTCGAGGCGGAAGCCCTGCTCGACCACCGCCTGGTTCCCATCCCAACGGAGTTTGCGATTCAGGACGCGGTAGCGGATTTGGTCAAAGCTTTCAAAAAGATCCTGGACCTTGGCGCGGACCGCCTCCGGCCCCCGGCCCTGGTCCTGGTAATGGGGCGAGACCACGGCCATATACCGGATCAGGTCGCGGCTTTCCAGGGCCTGGACCCGCTGGTCCAGCGCCCGCACGATCCGATCCTCTTCCTCCACCCGGCCGGCCAAAAGCTGGTAGAGCTTGCTCCCGGCCGCGATCTTCCAGCCCGCCGGCGTCCTGGTCAGGCGCACGTGCTGGACCTCCTGAAAGCGCCGCGGCTCTCCGGCGATCACGCCCTCCAGGTAAAATTCCTCGGTGGCCAGGGCCTGGTCGCCTTCTCGCTCGATGCTTCGACGGAGCCGGCGCGCGCTCAACTTGCCAGGGCTTTGGAGCCGGCCGGCGATGGTCGGCCGCGCCTGGTCCAGAGGGAAAAACTCGTCCTGGTAGCCCGAACTGAAGGCCGAGAAAAACGCGGCGGCATCACCCTGAGTCACCGCGAAAAGCTCTTGATCCAGCGCCTGGTTGATCTCTTTATTATCTCCCGAAGCGCAGCCGGCGATGAGCGCCAGGCTTCCGACCGCCAACCCGCGAAAAGCGCGAAGCTTCATGGCGACACCTGCAGGGCCTGCAAGCGGGAGCGGGCCCCCGGGGCATAGTGGCTTTGGGGGAATTGGTCCACCACCCGCTGGTAGCGCTCGACCGCCTCGGGAGAGCGCTGCAGGCGATCGTAAGATCGCGCCTCCTGGAAAAGAGCCTGATCGGTGAATCCCGCCTCGGGATAACTCTCTGGGATCACGGCATAGCGCATGGCCGAGGCCCAGTATTGCTTTTGGTGGAAGTAGAAGTCTCCCACGTACATCTCGTGCCGGGCCAGGCGCTTCAGGCAGTCCTGGGCCAAGGGGGCGGCCTCGGCGGCGTAGGGTGAGGCAGGGTAGCGGGTTTGCGCAATTTGAAACTGGGTGAGCGCGGCGATGGTCTCGGTCTGGTCGCGCGGGTATTTCAGCCGCTGGTGGTAATGGCACTGGCCCAGGCGGAAGGTGGCATAGGCGATTTCCGGATGGACCGGGTGGAACTTGATAAAGTCCTCGTATCCAACCGCGGCTTCCTCCCAGTCTTCCATGGCGAACTTGCAATCGGCGATGCGCAACTCCGCCAACGGGGTATAGCGGCTGTAAGGATAATGGGTGACCAGGTCTTGAAACAGCTTGATCGCTTTCGGGTAATTGTGCCGGACCGCCCAGGACCTGAGTTCGCCGGTCCGGCGGTGGTGGCGGAAGGGCAGGGCCCGGCGGAACCAGGTCTCGCGGCCCTGGTAATAACTCATGGCCTTGTCAAACAACTGCTCCGGAGGCGGGACCGGCTTCTCTTTTTTCTTCTTTTGAGAGAAGAGCTGATAAAAGGGCCGGCGCTGCTCCTGGCCCTGGGCTCTCTGGGCCGGGACCAGGAGGCCGAAGACCAGGAGCCAGGCTCCTACCCGGAGGGTTCTGAGCCACCCGGCACTCATTCGCCCCGCATTTTCTCCTCGCGCTCCTGCTCGATCTTGCAGTCAATACACAAGGTGGTCACCGGACGCGCTTCCAGACGCTTGTGGTCAATCGGCTCCCCGCAGACCTCGCAGATGCCGAAGGTCCCGTCGTCAATCCGCTTCAGGGCTTCCTTGATCTTGATGATCAGCTTGCGCTCGCGGTCACGGACCCGGAGCCCGAAGTTGAGGTCGGTCTCGGCCGAGGCGCGGTCGGTCAGGTCCGGGAAGTTCTCATTGTCCGTTACCAGGTCGTCCACCGTGCCCTCGGCTTTGCCCATCAGCTCGCCCATCTGGCTGAGGAGCAGTTTCCGAAAACGCTCCGCCAGGCGTTTGCTCATGGCGCCGCCGCTCTCTTTCGCTTTTTCTTTCGCGCTGGTTTTTCCTGTTTTCTTGGCCATCATCAAGTCCTCCCCAAGGTCCTGCAAAACTCGTCGGACTCTTGGATTCAATGGATCTATATAATTTATCATCTCTCAGGCTTTCTGCCAAGAAAAAAATCAAGCCTCCTTCCCGCCGGGCTTTGCCTGGACTCGAACCCGGGCTTCTGGTATCATGCTCAAAGAACCTCAGGTCCTCTTGGCCGGAAATGGAGAAAAGCGGATGAGGCGATGGCAGGCAGCGGCGGCAGGGGCGGTTTTTTTGCTCGCGGCCGCGGCGCGGGCACAACAGTGGGATGAGCCGGGCACGGACCTGGAGTCTTTTTACGGCGCGCGCAGCTTCCAGCTCATCACCGTGGGCGCGGCGCCTTATCTCGTTCCCAACGGGGGGATGCTGGAAGAGGTCAGCTTCGCGTTTAATACCTTGTCGCGCCGGAGTCAGCCCAAGCACTGGCGCAACTATTATGGGGCAGCCCTCAACTTTGCCGCGGTCCAGGATATCTCCTACGATTTCAAGCAGTACGGCCAGGCCGACCTGGATGCCTGGTATTGCAGCCTGCTCATCCAGAGCAAGTGGTTTTATTCCGACCAGGCCCGGGTCCGGCCCTTTCTGGGCTTCGAAGGCGGCGGGGGCTTCGGAGGGTTCGCGCTCTCCGGGCTGGACGAAGACGTGGATGCCCCCAAGCTGCCCCGCTTGAATCTCATTCGCCTGGGGGTGGAGGCCGGCGTGCACATCGCCCTGGGCGAGCGGCTGGCCCTGGTGATTTCGGACACCACCTCGGCCTACTTAGGGATTATCGGAAGCGATCAGTTTTATGTCTTTCCCAACACGGTCTATGTCGGGCTGGCTTTCTGGAAAGGGCTGCCCGAAGACGACCGTTGAATTGGATCGGCGCGGGGAGGAAAGCCAAGTGGTCAAAGAGCGGGCGCGCAACGACGAGCAGCAATATTTGGTGGACGCGATCAAGGCCGGCGAGTCCTGGCGCATGTTCCGGATCCTGGCGGAGTTCGTGGAAGGCTTCGAGGAACTGGGCAAGATTTATCCGGCGGTCTCCATGTTCGGCTCGGCCCGGGCCCAGCCCGGCGACCCGGTTTACCAGAAAGCCGAGGCCATCGCCCGCAAGTGCGCCGAGCACGGCTACGCCGTGATCACCGGCGGCGGCGGGGGCGTGATGGAGGCGGCCAACAAGGGCGCGGCCGAGGCCGGGGGCGTCTCGGTCGGACTCAACATCGAGCTGCCCTTTGAGCAGGTCCCCAACTCCTACGCCAACGTGCGCCTGTCCTTCCGCTACTTCTTCGTGCGCAAGGTCATGTTCGTCAAGTATGCCCAGGCCTACATCATTTTGCCCGGCGGCTTCGGCACCCTGGACGAGCTGTTCGAGTCCATCACCATGATCCAGACCCGCAAGATCAAGCCCTTTCCCGTCTTCCTGGTGGATTCCAGCTACTGGGGCGGGCTGATGGACTGGATCCGGGGCACCCTGCTCGCCCAGGACAAGATTTCGCCGGAAGACCTGGATATTTTCCGGATCATGGACGACCCGGACCAGATCGTCCACGCCCTCGGCCGCACCGTGATCGCGTGAGGAATTTTAGATTGGGGATTTTAGATTTCAGATTGATAATTCTTAATTGGACCCCGCCCGCCGACGACTCCTCCGAAATCCGAAATCCCAAATCTAAAATCCAAAATTGAAAATGCCGCCCGTCTTCGAACAGGGACCCATCCGCCCGCCCTCCGAGGCCTACAGCCTGCTCCTGCGGGTGACCCGCAACTGCCCCTGGAACCGCTGCGCCTTTTGTCCGGTCTATAAGCCGGCCAAGTTTTCCCGCCGCTCCCGCGAGGAGGTGCTGGCCGACCTCCAGGCCATGCGCTTATGGTTGGACGAGATCAAGGCCCGCTCCTGGCAACTGGGCGCCGCCGGCGATCTCTCGCTCCCCACCCTGGCCGCCATTGAGCGCCGCGACCCGGAGAACCCTTACCTCCGCGCCCTCCTCCTCTTCCTCCTCGGCGGCGCCGAGACCGGATTCCTCCAGGACGCCGACTCCCTGGTCATCCCCACCGACGACCTGGTCGCCATCCTCCAGAGCCTGCGTGAGACCTTCCCCACCATCCAGCGCATCACCAGTTACGCCCGGGCCCAGACCTTGTCGCGCCGCACGGTGGAAGAGCTGACCGAGATCCGAAAGGCCGGGCTGAACCGGATCCACGTGGGGCTCGAGTCCGGCTCGGATCGGGTGCTCGAGAAAATGAGCAAGGGCGTGACCGCGGAGCGCCAGATCCGGGCCGGCCGCAACGTCAAGGCCGCGGGCATGGAGCTTTCGGAATACGTGATGCCGGGCCTGGGCGGGCGAGAGCTTTGGCAGGAACACGCGATCGAGACGGCCCGGGTGCTCAACGCCATCGCCCCGGACTTCATCCGGCTGCGCTCCCTGGCCGTGCCGCCGACCGCGCCGCTGTTCGCGATGGTCGAGGCCGGCGAGTTCCAGCCGCCGAACGACCTGGAGATCGCCCGAGAACTCCGCCTCTTCCTCGAGAGCCTGGAAGGCATCACCTCGAGAATCGTCTCGGACCACATCCTCAACCTCTTCCCGGAGATCGAGGGCCGCCTGCCCGAGGACCAGCCGCGGCTGCTCGCGCTGCTCGACCGCTTCCTCCTGCTTGGCGAATCCGAGCAGATGGTGTATATCTTGGGCCGGCGCCTGGGCCTGATGAACTCGCTCGATGACCTTGAGCGCGAGCCGGCCCGCGGCCGGGCGCTGGCAGTAAAGGAACGGCTGCAGCTTAAATCGCAGGAAGACCTTGACCGCATCATCCGCGAGGTGATGACGCGGTTCATTTGAAGAAAGCCTTTAAGGAAGGTGAGCATGGGCCTTAAAATCAAAACTCGAGTGACCGAAATCTTTGGGATCGAGTATCCCATTTTGCAAGGCGCTATGGCCTGGGTGAGCTTCGCGCCGCTGGTGGCCGCGGTCAGCAACGCCGGAGGCCTGGGGATCATCGGCGGCACCATCTTCACCCCGGACGCGATGCGGCAGGAGATCCGGAAGGTCCGGGAGCTCTGCGACAAGCCCTTTGGCGTCAACATCATCTCGCTGCACCCGCTGATTGACCAGATCTTGAGGGTGCTGATCGAGGAGAAGGTCCTGGTCGCCACCTACGGCACCGGGAACCCGAGGAAGATCATCGAGACGTTGAAGCCGGGGGGGGTGATGAGCTTCCCGGTGGTGCCCTCGGTCGCGGCCGCGCTCAAGGCCGAGGCCGACGGGGCCGACGGGGTGATCGTGTCCGGCTGCGAGGGCGGCGGCCACGTGGGCCAAATTTCCAGCCTGCCCCTGATCCCGCAAGCCCGCGACGCGGTCAAGCTCCCGCTGGTGGCCGCGGGCGGCATCGCCGACGGCCGGGGCATGGCCGCGGCCTTTGCGCTCGGCGCCGAGGGCATCCAGATGGGCACCCGCTTCATCGTGACCAGGGAAAGCCCGGCGCACGCCAACACCAAGCAGAAGATCATCGCCGCGAAGATCGAGGATACGCTGGTGACCGGCAACATCACCGGGCTGCCGGTGCGGGTGATCCGGAACCAGATGGCCGAAGAGTTTTTAAACATGGAGAAGACCAAGAAGAGCAAGATGGAGATGGCGCTGTTCGGGTCAGGCAAGATGCAGCTCGCGTTTGTGAAAGGCGACGCGGAGCAAGGCTCGGTGATGAGCGGACAGGTGGCGGGGTTGATTAATGATGAGCCGACGTGCGAGGCACTGCTTAAACGCATTATAAGTGAATTCAGCGAAACCATTGAACAATTGAAGAAATTGAAAATTGCACTTGATATCAAATAGTTAGCGTAGAAACCTAGACAATAAAAACCCAGATTTCCTTTATTAAGAGGAATATTCTTGAAAGCATGGCTGGGTATGCTATAATCTCAAGACATCTTAAGGGCTATGCAACAGAAACTGTAGTCTGTTGTCGGTAATCAGAGATGCCAAAATCGGCTAACTTTGATTTTTTCCAAGGAGAAGGGGAATTTGGATAAATTCTGGGAAGGTTTTGGTTCTTCCAAGAATCTGAGGCTGAAAGGGCATCCAACCCAATGAGTAGGACAGTAAGCATTCAGGAACTTGCAATCGTCGTGGTTGCCAGAAACCACAACCCAACAATTCTCAACCCTGACTTTTTAAAGTATAATGATATCGTGCCGAAGGAGTGGGAGTTGGAAGGTCCTCCTCTGTGCGTCGAGCCGGTGTCCCAAGTCAAATTTAAGAACGGAATTAGCATTATTGCACAGCTCAACAAGCTAATTTTTGTAGAACCAACTGATGCAAGTTCACCCGATCAAGCCGGAGCACCTAGAATTGCGAGGAAGTACTTGGAAACTCTTCCGCATGTTGATTATCGCGCCATTGGGATAAACATCAGAGGGCACGTTAAGCTCGATGGAGAGGAAACTATCAGAAAGTACCTTGCAGAAACTCTTGTTTCCCCAGGCCCGTGGAGAGAATTTGGAAAGGCACCTTTGAGAGCAGAAATCAAATTTAAGTACACTCTTGAAAAGTGTGAATGTAACCTCACTGTTGAGGAAGCTCCTTTTGAAGCCTCCGGGGCCAAGGCCATTCCGGTGGTAGCATTTTCAGCTAACTTTCATCACGAGGTTGGAGGCAATACCAAAGAGGAGCGGCTCAGCAATCTTTATCAAATTATTGAGACCTGGCAGAATGATCTAAACACTTACCGAGAACTAATCAACGAAAAATTTATCCTCAAGGAGGCAAATGGATGAGTGCCACAAGGCTGAGCGTGGAGGAAGAGGATTATGTTCGGTTGAAGGCTGCGGACCGCTATCTGGCGGGTCTTAGTGCTTGGTCATCTGGAGACATCTCTTCTATCTCGTTAGGTGGAGCAGTCGGGGTGCTTTCAGAAAGCACAGATCCTGAGTTGTTAAATAGAGAAATAGCAGTAAGAATGATTCGACTAGATATTCCGAGAAGATTCTCTCAATTTTCAGATTTTAATACGGAACATCGAAGCCCCGGCACCGCGGATGAGCCGATAATGGAATTTGCGGAACATGGTCTTGCGAATTTCGAGGAACCTGTTCTTGACATTGATAGCCGACTCATGCCGCCATCCTTTGAGCAAAGAAAGATCAAGGTCAAGATGCGGTTATTAAAGGGTAAGGAAGAACCTCGGATTGGATTTGATCCAGAGCGCGAATAGGGATCTCATGAGCAGCCATCCACCAATCGTCCTTTCAGATTGGTATGAGTTAGTAGTCGGAGATTCTTTAATGCAAGGGGACATTATTCCAAACTGTCCCGTTTTTCGACCTCCAGAGAATCTAAAGTGGCCTCCTCAACAAGATGAAGAAGAAGCCGAATTCACAGTTGGGAACCAGGATATCATTATAATGAGTCAATCGTGCGACCTCGAAGCCCAACAGAAGAGTGATATGTGGCTTGTCTTGCTTTGTCCCATTTGGAAATTATCAGAAGCAGAAAGTGCTAATGCTTTCCTCCGGTCTAGTTATGGCAAAGAGGAGTGCCGAAAAGGTCATATGCATGGATACCACATGATAGCAGAGTGTAGCGATGAGCGCTGGAGAAATGAGATCTCTATCGTGAGCTTCAGGGAGGTTCTTAGCCTTCCCCTTAACTTCCTCCGCAATTTTGCCCAATCTCTTGGATCGAGGCCTCGGATGAGATCCCCTTACAGAGAGCATCTTGCCCAATCTTTTGCAAGATACTTCATGAGGGTTGGCCTCCCAGTGAATATTCCGCCATTCATAGGAGATAAGAAAGAAGAAGAGGCGATCAAGATACTTCATAGGTTGGAAGCTACTCAACTCGCCCGGGTGCTCGAGATATTCAAGTAAGATCTCCTACTTTAATGGGTGGAAT
>Ga0315291_10007187_pt1 | contig 13803 bp, 4 predicted proteins | sample YL17G12_20_MG_FD_203070 | JGI IMG/M metagenome (GOLD analysis project Ga0315291, IMG submission 203070) | Sediment microbial communities from Yellowstone Lake, YNP, Wyoming, USA - YL17G12_20 | ecosystem: Environmental > Aquatic > Freshwater > Lake > Sediment | place: USA: Wyoming | collected...
ACTTGCCGGGAGGAAAAAGGGGACAGGTCCAATTTGTGCGAAGCACCCTACGGGCCGTTCCGGCAAATTGGACCTGTCCCCTTTTTCCGGGAATCACGCAAGACTATTTAGTCCCGATTCTGGAGCCATCGCCCACCCATTGGGGCGGCAGAGAACCTGCTGCCCCAATGGGAAGGGGGGCAAGCCGACGATGGCTTGGGGAGGGCGATTGGCATCAGGGGTGATTTGCCCAGGGACTCCTGCTACCGCGCGGGCTTGTATCCGGTCTGGGCCTCTTCTTCCTCTTCCTGGATGATGATCCGTGGGGTGACCATCATCATCAGGCTCTGGGTCTCTCGGCCGATGCCCACGTTCTTGAACAGCCGGCTGATGTAAGGCAGCTTGTCGAGCATCGGCACGCCGAACTCGTTTCGGCCTTCGCTCAGTCGTTTGACCCCGCCCAGCAGGACCGTACCTCCGTCGGGCACGCTCACGGTGGTGGTCACACTCACGGACGAGAAGGTGGGCAACTGGACGGTGGTACCCGAGCGGGTGACGGTCGACGCGCCGGACTTCTTGGTGCTGTCGTTGGGTGTGTCCTGGATGCCTTCGGCCGAGGTGCTGGTGGTGGTGGTCTCGGAGCCGGTGAACTGGAAGGTCTTCACTTCACCGATCTTGCTGAAGAAGGGCACCACCGTCAGCCGGACGAACCGGCGGTCGTTGGAGACCACGGCCTGGACGGTCATGAAGGTCCCCTCGGAGAGGACCACGATCACCGGCTGTTGCGCGGCGGCGAAGTCGCCCACCACGGGGATCACGCTCACCACGAACGGACTCTGCGAGGTGTCGTTGACGTAGGCTTGCTGGCCGTTGAAGAGGGTGACCTTGGGCGCCTGGAGCACGTTGCTGCGGCGGTCTCCCTGGGCGGCGTTGATGAAGAAGAAGGCCTCGATGTCGCTGAGGATGGCGAAGCCGATCTGGGCGCCCGCGTCGGCGGCGAACCCGCCGAACTGCGGCACCGCCATCTGGAAGCTTCCCTGGCGGAAGGGGATGTCGAGATCGGCCGAGAAGACGTCGGGCAGCCCCAGGCCCACGGTGACGCTTTTGTCGTTGTCGCGGTCCAGCACGTCCCGAGCCGGACCCTGGTTGGCCGTCAAAGTGGTCGTATAGGCGGTTGAGGCGGCCGGGTTGGCCCGGCCGAAGACCTGGAAGGGCCGGTCGATGTTGTCGTTGATGTCGAAGTCGAAGTCTACGCCCAGCCGCTCGAAGAAGTTGTCGTTGAGCGTGATGAAGCGGACTTCGATGGTGACCTGGAGGTCCTGCATCCGCCGCAACTGTTCCAGGAGATCCACGATTTGCTCGTGGACTTCCTGCGTCTGGCTGACGACGATGCTGAGGTTGGTTTCAAAAGGAGCGATGGAGCCGGGGCCGCCCACCGCATCCCAACTGGTCGGCTCGATGGTGGCGGTGATCAGGTCCATGAGGCTATCGAAGTCGGCCTGGGATGCGCCCCCCAGGCCGCCGGGGCCGAATCCCGCGGGCGCGTTGCCTGCGCCGCTGGTGGGCTGGCCGGGCACGGAGACCTGGGCCAGCACGCCGGGGTTGATCGCGGCGGAACCCCGGGCGCCGTCCTTGCTGGCCACGACCGCCAGCGGCGGGGCGGTCATACCGTAAGCGCCGAACCCCACGTTGCCCAGCGCCTTGTGGTACGCGGCCGCCAGGCCGGAGTCGCCGGGGACGAAGTTGGGGATCGGCACCACCAGATCGGCCACGTTGTAGCTGACGGTGTAGACTTCGCCGTTGCGGAGCTGCTCGCTGGTGATCTTCAGGACCTCGTCCTTAATCACGTAGCTCAGGTGCAGCGGCTCGAGGATCAGGTTCAAGGCGCTCTTGAGCATGATCTCGTGGCGGACTTCGATGGTTACGGGGGTACTGCTGGTGATCCCCTCCTCGGCCAACCCCTGCGGATCCAGGTAGAAATTGACCTCAGTAAGCTTGGCCAGGTAGTCGAGCACCTCGCTCAGGGGTTTGTTGTCGAAGGCCAGCGAGACGGGCGTGCGGAGCTTCCGCTCGATCTCCAGCTCTTTCTCGGTACGTGGCCGGCCCTGTTCTCGCAGATACTTGGATCGGCGGGGGGAGATTGCCTGCCAGGTCGTGGCGTCGGGGAAGATGTAGGGATTCAGATCGTTAAAGGGAACGGACGACTTGTCGACCGCCGCCAGGGTATCGACGAACCCCCGCTCCTTCTCTGCCTGCACGGCGAGGTTGCTGAAGTGGCGGCGGACGAACCTCGCCTGGTTGAGCAGTTGCTGGACGACGAGCTCATTTGGGGCCAACTCGGCCGCCCGCTTGGCCACCACTTCGGCCTCGGCGTAGCGCTGCTCGTACATCTTCTTGTTGAAATCGTCGACCATCAGGGCGAGCTTCTCCTGGACCTCGAGCTCCAGGCGCTGCTCGCGCGCGATTTCGTCGCGGGTTTGCCGGTTGTTCTCGTCCAATTCGATGCGGCTGCGATGCTGCTCGATGAACTGCTGCAGCTCGCCCAGTTGGCGATCGACGTGCCGGAGCAACTGCTCGCGGGCGGCCGGCTCGAGCCCGGCCGCCTCGACGGCTTGGCGGGCCTGCTCCATCAGGGCCAAGGCGCCCTTGGGATCGCTCTGGAGCATCGTCCGGGCCTTGGAGGCCTGTTGGGCGATGTCGGCATAGATTTGCCGGGCGAGCGCCTGCTGCTGGGTGGCCGTTTGATCGACGACCGAGCCGGTCGGCCCGCCACGATCCCCCGCTGCCTTGGGCACCGAGAGCAGTTGCAGGCGTTCCTGGAGGCGTTGGCGAGTAATCGGATCGAGCTGGTCGAGATAGGCGGCCGCCTGCCGGAAATACTGATAGGCTTGCTCCGTGTCGTGGGCCTGCAGGGCTGCTTCTCCCCGGGCGAACAGCGCCGGGCCGTTCGAGGCGTTAGTATCTGCCCGGGGAGGCGTTGGTTCGCCGGGCGGGAGGGGTTCCGGCGGGGCCGCCGCGGGCGCCTCTTGCGCCAGGTCGAGTCGGGTGGCAGTGCCGGGAGAAAACGGCTGAGGATAGCCCGCCGGCACGTTCCGCGTCGGATCGTTCGACGGATCGTACAGGGCCCGCGAGACCGTGTCGTCCAGCGGCGGCCCGCCAGTCGCCGGGCCGACGGATTGCCCGCCCACCTGTCTGACGCCCGACTGATCACCCAGCCGCGCTCTGTGGATATCCAACAGGACCATGCCGGGGCGATCTTCGCCGGGCGCATAGGCCGCATCGGGGACTCCCAGTTGCCCTGCCCGGCGGGCCAGGGTTTCCGCTTGACCAAGTTGCCCCGCGGCGAGTGCGGCACGGGCTGCCCGCGTTAGCTCCGCAGCCTGTTGCTGGGCGGCCGGCGCCGGTCTGGGGGCGTCCGACGACTCGGCGACGGCGGTGCCGGGCGGCGACGCGTTTGCCGGGCGGTCGCCTCGCTGCCGGGCGGCCGTAATCCGATCCAGCACGTCTTGCGGCGTGGCCTCGAAGGGGCTGTAGGTGAGTTTCTCGCGCGAGGCCAGGGCGGCCAGTTGTTCGGCCCGCTCGTAGTCGCCGTGCTGCAACAGCGCATCGGCCTGGCCCATCAGCATCCTCACCTTCCGGCGGCGTTGGCCTTCGGTCTGGCCGGGGTCGGCCGCCACGTCCTGATACTGGCGGATGGCGGCTTCGACCTTCTCCGGGGTGTCGTCTAGCGGTGTATAACGGACCTGTCTTAGCTTGGCCTTGTTCACCAACTCGGTGGCCTGCCGCACGTCGCCCACAGCCAGGGCCCGGCGGGCTTGCAGCAGCAGATTCTCAGGGCGTCCGTCGGGGGTGCCGCTCCACTCGATCGAGTCGGCAGCATTCCCGCCGGCCGATACCGACGGCAGGCGGATGAGATTCTTTGGCGTCAGATCCGTGTCGACGGCCGGTCCTAAAGGATTCGACAACTGCGACCGCCGTGAGGAGTTGAAGGGTTCAGTGGGATGGGACGCCCGGCTCTGCGGCAGAGGGGCGATCTCTCTCAAGTTGGGCAGACCCGCCGCGCTGGTCGGCTCCCCCGGCTCGGCCTCCGCCCGGCTCATCTCGGCGGCCGGGCCCTTGCCGGACGCGGATCGTGTGGACGGGACGCCAGCCGCCCGGTCGGCAAACGGATCGGTTCGCGGAGCCTTTTTCGTTGGCCCCGGTTGGGAGGAGGACCGGCTGGATCGGGCAGGGGACTTGGCGGCCGCGCTGCGGAGGCGATCCAGATCGCGACGTGCCTTCTTGGGGGTGTCTCCCACGTGCAGCAAGCCGTACTGCACCTCGAGCGCTTCGGCCGCCGAGATCAGCGACTCGGCCGCGACCAGATCGTCTTCGGCCATCGCCTGACGGGCCTGGCGGAGCAGTCCGGTGGTCTGCTGACGCTTGTCTTTGGACTCACTGGCCGACGGGGCAACCTGTGCCAGGCCTGCGGTAGCGACCAGAATCTCCGTGGTTCCCCCCAGCGGCCCAGCCACGGCGGTGCCGGCGGAAAGACTCGCAGTGGCTGCGATCCAACCGGCAAGTATCCTGATGCTCGTTTTCAACGCGGTTCTCCTTTCGAGACTCGCAGAACTCCCCAGCATGGAACCGATCAGGGGGTTCCGAGGTTTTTCTCCTCCGCGCGTCAAGCGGCCGCCAGGCCCTTACGCGCCGGCTACGTACCTCAAGTTGCGCCGCGCCGGCAAACGGGCCGCACGCCAGACGCCCAAGACGACAGGCTTCGCGATTTGTCTACGGAGATTCGGTAGAAGGGAGCGGTTAAATACCGGGACCGGTGTTTTGGGTCAAGGGCATTTCCGCGAGATTTCCGTTTGAGGGGACGACCCCGCCAGGAATCATCGATCTGCGCACCGCAGAAACCCGGTATCGTGGCAGCAGAAAGGGGGCCGAGGTGCGGCCGCCAAGGTGTCCGGCCCGCGACTGCCTGGCAAGAGAATGGAGACCCCCAGGGCCGTCAACACGCTGGGGGGTACCGGCAACTACGCCAACGGTTGCCGGCGGAAACGGGGCAGCCGGGGCAAAAGCCTCCTTGGAGGCGGCCCCTACTTCCCCAAACAGTAACGAGACGACTCCCCCGACGGCACGGAAGGCCGTCTTCTTTACGGCTCGTTACGAGGCCCCACCGCGACGCGGGGTCGACTGCGGCGGCTTCTTGGACCCTCTATTCACCGGGCCGTCATAGCTGCCCCCGCTCCCGCGGAGCCCGTCCAGGTTTCCCTGGCGTCCCCGACCCGGTCCGTAGCTCGGGTACCCGGGCTGCGGTCCGTACCCCTCGTACCCCGGTTGGGGTCCGTACCCATCGTACCCCGGCCCGTGCCCATACGCGGGCCCTCCCATCCCCGAGGGCAAGTTCCGCTCCCGGAGTTCGTTGGATTCGGCAAGGTCGTCATGCTCCCGGCGGACGACCAGGGTCCCGTCGGGATCCAGCAGCAGCATGGCCCCCGGCTGGGTGAGGCGATCCTTGCCGGGCAGCAGTTCGCCCCCGTCCATGTCCAGAACCAGGGTGTCGGTCAGGTAATCGACCAGCGGGGCATCCTCGACGCCGCCCTCCAGGCCCATGCGTTCGGGCGCAACGTACATCGGCAGTTCTCCGGGACCCTTCTTCGCGGGCTTCCGGGACTGGCTGGTTTCGGGAAAACGGCATCCGGGGAAGTTGGCCACCTTACCGCGGTCGACCGAGCGCTCTGCGAAGGCCTCGATCCCCTGGTCCTTGACCCAACAGATCACCAGGACCTTGCCCGACGGCTCTTCCGCGATTCGCGGCGGCGCTTGGACCGAGAGGGCCAAGAGCCGGGAGTCACGCGGCACGGAGATCGCCTCCGTGGGATCGGTCCAGTCGCTCTCGATATACTTCCATTGCGGGAGAAGCGTGCTGGCCCCCTTACCATCACCGGCTGATTTCAGCTTTTTGGCCTGCTCCTCGATCTGCTGCTTCTTGGCCAAGACCTGGTCGCCCAGGTAACGGTCTTCCACGCCCAGGTTGGGGTTTTGCAGCACGAGGCGAACGCGATATCGGTACCGCTTTCCCGCCTCGACCTTGAGGTCGAAGAAGCGGAACAGGTAGTGCTTCACCCCCTGGCCAGTCTGGCCGGAAATGTAAGGGCCTGCGGCGTAAGCTCCGGGCCCGTAATGGCCAGGCATAGGGGGTCCGTATCCGTATGTCCCTGGCCCCATAGGGCCGATCGCCTGCCCAGAATATGCGGGATCATCAAACGCTGCCCGAGGAGGAGGAGCGACCGGGCGCGGGCCGTAGTCTGGTTGCGCGGGGCCATAGGAACCGGGCGTTTGGCCCTGCATCGCGAAGGGGTCGTCGCTCTTCTCCGCTTCAGGGGGGGCTACGCCCGGTTCGGGATACCCCTGGTAGGTGCGGAACAAGAGCGGGATTTCGGGCTTGTGGACTACCGATTCATCCCACTGCCCGCCAGCCAACGGCGGCAGCGGGAAGCACAGGCGTTGATCCTTGTCGAGGAATTTCGGGTCGGCTACCTCCTGCGCCATGGAGGTCGCTTGGGCCCAGGTGAGGGTGGCTTCCTTCCTGGCCGTCGGGGAGTCGAGGGTCACACTGTTGCCCCAGTCGGGCGGCCCGCCGGCGTCCGCACCACTCACCTCGACCCGCTGCACCAAGTAACCGACGTAGATGGGAACGTCGTTGGGGGTCCGCGCTTGCGCGGTCTTGAAGTAATCATAGTAATCCTGGACCTGCTTCTCGATGGGCACCAGGCCGGTCAGCACCACCCAGCGCTGGCCCTGGATCAGGCTGGCGCCTCCCATGTTCGGCATAACTCGCGGTGCCGTTGCGTGGCCGGCAGGGTGCGGACCCGCGGCGTTGTCCGGTTGGCGGACCATCGAAACCTGGCCGCAGCCGGCGCTGCCGCGGAGCCCTTCAACGGTGTACAGGGGGGGCTCTCCACGCTTCCGACGCTGCTGGATCACCGAACGATCGAAGGGTTTTTCGAGGCGGTAGATAGGCTCCTCGATGGGGACCTGACTGCGGCCGACGATGGCCTGATAGTTGGGGGTCTTGTAGTCCTCGGGGTTCAGGGCTCTTCGTTCCCACGCTCCCTTAGCGTCGCCGGCGAAGCTGGCCAGTTTGTCGGGAGTGATCGTCTGGTTGCCTGTCACGGGGAGCTTTTCGCGGGCTCCGGCACTGTAGACGATCAGTGCAAAGCAGACCACGACCACGGCGAAGACGATCTTCTCCGTGTTTTGGGCGAAGAATTCCTTGATCGCTTTCCTGTCGATCTTCAGTTTGGCTTTCATCGCTGCGCTCCTTTTCTTTGGTCCCCGGTGCCGGGCCCAGCGGTTGGCCCGCCCGGTGGAGGTGTCCAGCTACGGCTGGCCCGAGGTCGGCGGTTGTCCCTCCGCCGGTGGCGTTGCGGTCGGCGGCGGTGTGGCCGGGGGTGTTGCGGTCGGCGGCGGTGTGGCCGGTGGCGTTGCGGTCGGCGGCGGAGTGGCCGGGGGTGTTTCGGTCGGCGGCGGTGTGGCCGGGGGCGTCACGGTCGGCAGTGTGGCTGCGGGGTTTTCGGGCGGCGTCGTTGCGGCCGCCGCCGTTTTCAGTTTGTCCTCATTGGGCGGATTGTAGATGCAGATCGTTCCGCGGATCTCGACCGGGACATCCAAACGGCTTCTCTGCACCGGCCCGCCTGGTCCGTAGCTGCCGGTTGGCCCGTAACTCCTGGGCGGTCCGTAGACTCCGCTCGCCCCATAACTCCCGCCCGGCTGGAACCCTGGGCCCGGGCCGTGGCCTGCACTCGACCCATAGCCCGCGCCCCGCGGCGGCCCGTATGATGCCGGGCCGTACCCCGCGGCACCATCATAGTTTGACGAACTGCGGCCATCGGAGCCGGTGCCGCTGGGGCGATACACGGGGCTGCCACTTCCCGCGCCCGGCTGCATGGGCGAGGCGAAGTTGAGCGAATTGCCTTTGTCGGCGCCCAGAAAGACGCTGCGAACCTCCACCGGCATGCTCGAGTTGCCGCACTCGACCAGCAGTTTCGCCAGCTTGGTTTGGTCCATCACCAACAGCATGCGGATGGGCATGAGGTTGAACGGGAGTTCTCGGCTGGCCTCCGTCGGCTGGCCCGCTTCGTCCACGTAGCGGCGCTGGGTCGGCAGGGCGGCGGGGGCGCCGTATCCGCCGGTCGTCGGGGCGGGGCCGCCGGGGCCGGGCCCGGGCGAGCCACCCCTCTGCTCCGCCACGGGGTCGTACGCCTTCGGCGTGACCGGTCCCATACCACCGCCTGAGCCGTAGTACGAGGGGGCCGCCCCACCTGGCCCTCCCTGCCAGGCCATGGCGGCGTCTCTGCCGATCTCTAGGGCCTGGATCTCCTTGATGGCGGCGTCGCTGCGGTTCTTCACCGGCCCGTTGGTGTTCTTGATGATCCTCAGCAGGGCCTCGTAGACCCAAAGATCTTCCTGGGCCAGGCGTACCTCCTCGGTGGTGGGCCGGGTTTGCCAGTAGAACCGTTGCGTCAGCCGTTGCTGATCGGCTTGGGTCCAATCGACGACGCCGATGATCTTCGGGCCGTATTGCGCCGATTCGCCGGGCCCACCCGCTGGGTATGGAGACGCCTGTCGCGTCGGGTCCTCGTAGGCCACGGCGCCGGCTGCCGCCGCGGCGGGATTGACCAGGACGTCCGCGGCGCCTGCGGGCTGCCGCGCGGAGGCCGGGGCGTCTGGGTTGGAGGCCTCTTCGGTCACGGGGGCCTGCCGCAGGCAGTCGATCATTTCCGGCAGAGTAGAGATATGGCGGAGGATGAAGTTCCGGTACTCGTCCAGTTTATCCCCATCGATCTCGATGTCCGGTTGCCGTTCCAGACTCTCGAACATCACCTTGAACTCGGGACTGAGGATGCTCGGCAAGGGGTTCTTTTCCTTTTGCTGCGCGTAGAGTTGGATCCAGGCGTCCAGGACATTTCGTTTCAGCTCCTCGGTCCGGCCGTGGTAGGCATCGATCGTCTGCTGGTTGGGATGTGCCGGATCGTTGGCGATCTGTGTCAGCGATTGGAGTGCCCCTTCGATCGCGGTCGTTCTCTGCGCCCGCTGTTTGTCCACGCTGGCCGTGGCGACCCACCAGAGCCCCAGCCCGATCACCACGGCCGCGACGCAGAGGACCCAGAAGTGGTGCTTCTTGAGCACCGCCAGGACGCTCTTCAGTCGATCCATGATTCCATCCCTCCCCTAGGTTCTTGCTGTGGATACTGATGGGCTATTGGGCGGCTGCCGCCGCTTGTTCTTGCCGCTTCTCTTCCTCCCGCGCTTCCTGCCGCTCGGTCGGTGTCTTTGGCTGCCAGCAGAATTGCACCTCGAAGTCGAAACGCGTCAGCTTGATCATGTCCTTAGCGGTTGCGGCCTCGCCGACCATGGAAGGGTTGGCCGCCCCCGTCTCTCCACCCCCGCCGAGCCCCACTTCCACGTGCGGCTGAAAGGTTCCGGGGTTGACCAGCACCGGGTAGCTGATGCCCAGTTCCTCCATCGAAACCGCCTCCACCTTCTGGCGGTCGGCGGTAGGCAGGATAATCTTGGCGGTGGCCAGGTGCTTGATCAGCGTGTCCCGCACGTACGGTCCCATCTGCAGTCTTTGTGTGTCTTCGGGGAAGTTGTGGAAGTGGTATCCGCTCAGCCTGACCACCCAGCCGGCGCCGGTGGGACCTTCTGTGACCGGTGCGGCGCCCGCCGCGGCCGGATCTACGGGCTCGGCAGGCTCGGCGGCCGGGTCGGCCGGCGGCTGCGGCTGTTGCGGTTGCTTCTCTGCCGGTGGCTTGTACCAGAGCGGGTTCATCTGCTGCACCGGCTGGTACCACATCAGCGACAAGTCGGAGACGTATTCGCAATGCAGGCCCGTGATGTGCAGCTCATCCCGCGCGGAGATTTCCTTGGCCAGTTGTTCCGCGGTCTTCGGCGCGTCGTCGGGCGGCTTGGGAGCCGGGCCGGGTTGGCCGGGTGGGGCCTCGTCCGAATACGGCGGGAGGCATTTGTTGATGGCCCGGAACAATTCCAGCCAGCGGAGCCGCCCCTCGACGTTGCTCGTCAAGCTGTGGCCGACCTTGTTGATCGCCTCGAACTCGGCCTCGGCGGCGGCGGCGGCGCTCTTCAACGCCGCGGACTGGCCGGAGACGTCGGCGGCCTGGCGTTCGGCTGCTTCCCAGGAAAGTCGGTTGATCTCCTTATTCGGATCCACGCTGCTCAAGGCGTGCGAATAGGTGCCGAAGCTGATGCCGCAGGCCAGCAACACCATGGCCGCCGCGGCAATCGCCCAGGGCTTCTTGCGGCGGACCAGCCGGTCCTTGAGGATTTCCTTGGGCAAGAGGTTGGTTTGCAGCCCCGGCTTTCCCAGCGCCTGCAGCGCCAGCCCGTAGCAGACCCCGTAGCAAAGTGCGTTTTCCTTGAAGGCGGGGGCGGCAAGTACCTGGGAGCCGCTCAGACCGCGGAACTCCTCCAGCCGGTGCATCTCGAAGCCCAGGCTCTGCGAGAGGTACCGCCGCAACCCCGGCAGCTTCATGGCATTGCCCAGCGCCACCACGTGGCTGATCTTGGCCGCGCGGTCGATGCTGGTGAAGTAACCGATCGAGCGTTGCAGCTCGGTCAAAAGGTCGCGGAAGACCGGGCGCATGGCCTGGAAGACCGCTTTGGGATCTTGGGCTGCGGCGGCGTTGCGCTTCAGATGCTCCGCCTTGGCGAAGGTGAGCTTCAACTCCTTGGTCAGGGCCTTGGTGAAGTGATTGCCGCCCAGGGGGATGCTCCGCTGCCAGACGCGGAACCCGTTGGTCACCACCAGATCCGCGGCGTCGGTTCCCAGCGAGAGGACGACCACGGAATCGGGCGGGTTTTCGGGGTCGTACTCGTCGACCGGCGGCAGATTGGTCAACTGGTCGAACAAGACGAAGTTGTACAGCGCCAGCGGGGCAAGCTGCACGAAGTCGATCTCGATGCCCGCCTTCTGAAACGGCTCCAAGGCACGGAACACCGCGTCGCGCTTCATGGCGAACAGCCCGATCTCCGTCTCCAGGGCAAACCCCTCCTCTTCGCTCCCCCCGCCCATCCGCTGGTAATCCCAGATCACGTCGTTCAGATCGAAGGGGATCTGTTGGCGGGCTTCGTAGCGGACGATGTCGGGGATCTTCTTGGCTTCGACCGGCGGCAACTTGATGAAGCGGGCCAGCCCGCTCTGACCCGAAACCGAGATCGCCACCCGGTCGCCCCGAACCGAGTTACGCGAGAGGAACTGCCGGAGCGCATCGTCGACCAATTCCGCCGGATCGGCCCCGGGCTGACTGAGGATCTTGGGATACTCGATGTAGTCGAAGGCCTCGGCGATAATCCGGTCGTGCTGCGCGTGTGCGCGGCACCGCAACGCCTTCAACGCACACTGGCCGACGTCAATTGCCCAGACCGCGTCACTTCTGGCCACGATGCAATCCCTCCCCTGATCTGAAGCCCGGGAAAAAGGGGACAGGTCCAATTTGCCGGAACGGCCCGAAGGCGGGCACCATGCTTGCATGGTCGTCGCACAAATTGGACCTGTCCCCTTTTTCTCCCTGTTCCTGACAGCCCCAGGCCCGAGACTGGCCCGCCAAGACAAGTTGATTGTAACAGGGCTGCCTACCTCTCTCTATACCCAATTTATCGTGGGCGGGAGGCTCCTGTCAACAACCATTGGCCGCGGAGAGCGGGCCAAGGCGGACATTAAGGGGGGGGCTGCCCAGCCCTTCGTGGTGTATGCGTCGTGAACCCGCCGTTCGTGGGCGGCGGCGGCTCGACTTGTGCGGCCGCAGCGGTTATGGTGGAGAGGCTTTGATCGGCCTCCGCCCGGGGCGTGTGTCGGTGGTCAGGTCGGATGCCCTCCATAATCGCAAATCCTTACTCGACATGAAGTTTCGTCAACTGGCCGTCCTCCTCCCTTGCCATAGCCTGGAGGACTTCCCGCTGCGGCAAGAGCCGGACCAGGCGGAGCAACTGCTCTCTGCCTGGTCGGCGATGTGGCATCCGGCGCTGCTGAGGCACGCCCAGTGCGTACCCGGATGGTTTCCCGCCGAGGCCCCTCCCCAAGAGCCGGCTGGACACCTTCTCATTCTTCCCGAGTGCAGCCGGCCGCTGCTGCCGGAGGGTTGGGCCGCCGGGGCGGCCGCCGGCGGGGCCTGCTTGATCGGCGATCTGAAGCACCGCGATCAGATGGTGGCTGCCGCCCTGCAACAGCTCGACGACGGCCCGGGCAACGTCGACCCGGATCTGGCGGCCGATTTCCTGGCCCTGGGATTCTGCCACCTGCAGGTCGAGCTGCTCACGCGCCAGTTGCGGTACATGAGCAACCTTGACCAGGATTCGTTCCGCACCGAGGTGCTGGCCGCGGCCGAACAGGCCTGGGCGGCAAATCCCGGGGCCGCCCGGGAGCGCCTCCAATCGGCGTTCAACCTCCTGCACCAGGCCCGCGAGTATTTCTACCCCGTCGAGGCCCACCTGCTCGACCTGACGCTGGTGGCCTCGACCACCTTGGGCCAGTCGCTGCGGGAGGAATTGTCCGCGGGCGTGTCGACCAACCTGCTGATCTGCGGCGAACTGCTGGATCAGATGGCCCGCGGCGAACCGGCCACTTTGCAGGCCCTCCGCGAGGCCCTGGAGAAAGGCACTGTGGCGATCGTTGGCGGGGAGTTTTCCGAGCGGGCGTTGCCGCTACTTACGCCCGAGGCAATCCGCGCCCAGCTCGGCCAGGGTTTGGCCCGTTATCAAGAGCGCCTGGGGAGGCGGCCAACCATCTTCGGCCGCCGGCGATTCGGGCTCTCTCCCGTCTTGCCGCAGATCCTCAAGGGGTTGGGCTTCGTTGGGGCCGTGCATTGCACGCTCGACGACGGCCGCTTCCCCGTGGGGAACCAAAGCCGTATCCGCTGGGAAGGTCTCGACGGGACAGTGCTGGAGGCGCTGGCGCGGGTGCCCATCGACGTCGGCCGCCCCGACGCCTTTCTCCGTATGCCCGAAAGACTCGGCAATTCGATGGATCTGGACCACGTGGCCACCGTGGTGCTGGCCCATTGGCCGGGCCAGTCGAGCACCTGGTATCGCGACCTGAAGCGGATCGCCGCCTATTCGCCCGTGCTGGGAAGGTTCAGCACCATCACCGGCTACTTTGAACAGACAGGCATGGCCGGCCAGCAGAAGCGGTATCAGGCAGACGAGTACCGCTCGCCCTATCTGAAGCAGGCGGTGGTCGGCGGCCAGGCCGATCCGATCTCCCGTTGGGTCCGGCACTTTGCCCGCCGGGCCTCCGTCGAGGGCCTCCAGACCCTCGACGCGCTGGCCACGATCGCCGCTTGCGGCTCAGCGATAGCAGATCACTCTGGGAACCGACCTGCTACCGACGGACTGTTCGGTGAAATCGACGACTTGCTGGTCGCGGCAGTCGATGGCGGAAATGACCTGGACGGGCGGATCCGGCAGTCACTGGACGACGCGGCGGCCCGGTTCTGCCGATCACTGGCCGGCGACGGCCCGCCAGCAGCGAAGGGGTACTTCCTGGCCAACCCGTGGAGTTTCCCCCGGCGGCTGTGCCTGGAGATGCCTGAGTTGGACAAGCCGCCGGATGTAGGCGATGCGGTGCGGGTGGCGGGGGAGTCGGCCGGACGGAAAACGGTCGTGGTCGACCTGCCTGCCATGGGATTTGCCTGGGTCGCGCAAAAGGAAAAGGGGACAGGCACCTTTTGTGCGCAGCACCCTTCGGGCCGTTCCGGCAAAAGGTGCCTGTCCCCTTTTCCGCGCCTCTGGAAGAAGAAACAAAAGCCAGAGCCCCCGCTG
>Ga0315291_10007188_pt1 | contig 13802 bp, 14 predicted proteins | sample YL17G12_20_MG_FD_203070 | JGI IMG/M metagenome (GOLD analysis project Ga0315291, IMG submission 203070) | Sediment microbial communities from Yellowstone Lake, YNP, Wyoming, USA - YL17G12_20 | ecosystem: Environmental > Aquatic > Freshwater > Lake > Sediment | place: USA: Wyoming | collected...
CATGAACGCCATCGGGCCCCCGGGCGGCATGCCCGCCGAGAAGGAGGCGTTCATGGGAGTGTTCGTATCGATCACACCCAGGCAGTTGGGCCCGATGAGGCGAATCCCGCACGTGCGCGAGATCTCCACCAACTCCCGCTCCCGCTCCAGCCCCTCCCTGCCGGCCTCGCGGAACCCGGCACTGATGATGATCGCGGCCGGGATGTCTTTCTCGCAGCACGTCCGCAACGCATCGGGGACGAGCATGTAGGGAATGACGATCACCGCCAGATCGATCGGGCAGGGCACCTCGGTCACCGAGCGGTAGGCTGCCTGGCCGAGGATCGAGCCTCCCTTCGGGTTGATCGGGAAGACCTGGCGGCTGTCCTTCAGGTACCCGCCGTTGACCAGGTTGTCGACCACGGCATACCCCAACTTCTTGGGGTCGCTGGAAGCCCCGATCACGGCCACCGATCGCGGGCGGAAAAAGGGCTCGAGGGACAGGGGGGTTTCCTGGGCGTTGATCCGAGTGCCTACAGAGAGGCGTCGTGTTCTGCGCTCCAGGCAATGATACCATGCCTTGCCACGGCCGCGGTCTGCGTGCAGGGTCGATGTCCCCGTTCCGGTCCGCGAATCGGCCCCATTACCGGCCCATCGCTTGCATCATCCACCTGGAATCTCTGCAATCCCCCAACAGCCTTCGAAGGCGCCCAACCCACGGGGGTGGGGATGTTCCACCGCTACACCTTGACGATCAGCCTCTCGACCCTCCCATTCCTGCCGACCTGCGCGCCGCAAGCCCAGGAGCAACGCTGTTCGGAGGAGGGTCCCGGCACCGATGGCGTTTTCCCCCCTTCACCCCCTCCCGCGGCGGATGGTGCCCTCCCCCTCCATTGGCCTTGCCTGCGAATCCGGGGCACTGCGCCTGTTCTTCTCCGAGTTGCCCTCTGGCCCCAACTGCGGAAACGGCCCCGCGCCGTCCTTCCGCGAGGGGAACATCGGGGGCGATCCTCTCCTGGCCGAGCCGGAGGCTCGCGATTTCCACCTGCTGCCGGGGAACCCCGCCCTGGATGCCGGTCTGCGATTCGACTTCCTGCGGTGTTCCGTCCGCAGGCCCGGGTCTACACCGTTGCCGCCTCTGGGGCTGCCTCCGCGCCGCAGCCGGCGTCGACCCGCGGCGTCACACGACGCATGTGCCGGACGTTCTATCTACAACGGGCCTGTTCGCTCGACAGAACCTCGCTGCGCCGGGTGGCGCAGATCGGAGGGGGTGGGCGATGCCCGTCCACTACGCACCCGGGGACAACCGCAGCTCTTCTTCCCGCGTCCTGGCGGGTGCCTCCCGGCGGCGGCTTGCCTTCGGCAGGCGGTCCTGTCGGAGCTCCGCTTGAGGCGCCCGAGCGGATAGTTTCTCCCGAGAAGGAACGGTCAGACCGGCCCTTGTATGGGGAGGTTCTACATGACGGCACCATCTCAGAAACGCAAGCGGATGCCGCGGTCGGGTTGTCTGGTGATCCTGGCTCTGGCTGGCGCGCTGGCGCTGTTGGCTCTGGCTCTGGTCCCCGTGCTTCAAGCCAGGGCACGGCCGATGCCCGGGCCTCGCGTCTCTATCCGTCAACCCAGGACTGGGGCGCGCCTCTCGGTGGAGGACGGCAGCCTGGTCGTGCTCTAGGCCTCCGGCCAAGAGCCCATCATCCGCTGCGAGCTCTGGGTAGACGGGGAGCGGCAGGCCATCCTGCAGCCCGCTGAAGGGGAGGAGTCACTTCCCGATTCGGCGCAGCTGCGCTGGCTGCCGCGTACGGAGGGTGTCCACGTCCTGGTGGCGCGCTCCTACGACCGGCGCGGGCTGCAAGGCATTTCGACCCCGGCCGCTGTGGAGGCGGAGGCCGGCCACGACGCGGCCGTCATCGGCGTCCGCCTCGAGGTGCTTCCGGGCGACTCAGTGGAATCCCTTGCCGCGCGATCGGGGCTGTCCCCTGATCTTCTTGCCGGTGTCTTGCCTTCGGCTGACATCGACCTTTCCGGCGGCGAAGTCATTGTCCCCGTGCCTCGCGAGCAGCTGCCGCCGCTCTACTTCGGCGAGGGCGGCGCCGAGCCGGCCGCGCCCGATCAGGCCGAGGCTGAGCCCCCGGTGTTGAGCCCACCGGCCGGCTTCCCGGACCCGGCGGCCGCGCTCACCGCCGAAAATGCCGATGGTTGTCGCGTCCGCCTGTCATGGGACGTAGACGAGCCCGGAGTGCAGGTCCGTCTCTACCGCTTCGGCGGCCAGGCCGAGGACTTCACCTCGGTGGCCGACGTTGATCCGGCCGCCTCGGAATTCCTCGACACCGTTCGCTGGGGCGGTGACTACCTCTACCTCGTGGCGACCGTCGGCCGTTCCGGCGAGACCCCGGGGCCGATGGGGCGTGTGAGCGTTCCGGCGGACGCCTGCCCGGAAGAGGAGCCTCTTCCAGAGACCGGTCTGGCCTGGCTCCAGTTCGAGGCCACGCGCTTGGTGACCGACGAGTCCTTCGACCGCCTGTACTGCTATCTCTCCCTGATGGCGAACGCTACCAGCGCATCCCGGCCGAAGAGGATTCATCTCTTCGATCTGTGGGGGATGGATGGGATTTGTCCCTCTACCTCTCCGGAATCCGCCGCCGGGTCTTCCAGCACGACGTCGGCCAACCCGTCTCGGTCGCGATGGAATGCTGGGGCTGGCGCGGCGACACACTGACACCCCTGGGAGAGATCACAGACCTCCGGCCGCTAGACGACTGGTCGGCGGATTTGCGCGGCCTGGGGCCGGGGTTCCACATGTTCTACAGCCTGTGGGCATATCACAACGACGTACCCCTGACCGTGCCAGTCGACTAGCACGAAGAACCACCTCCCCCGCCCTACGACGTGCGTTTCTCCGCCAGCCCTGTGGATTGCCTCTCGCATGTGAACTTTGGGGGAGGGAGTGAGGCCTACCCGGCTGAGGGCCTTCTCTCGCAGTGGGCGTGCCTTGAACTGGACACCATGCTCGTGTGGCGCTGGCCGCCGGTGGGGGACTTCAACCTGGAGGACATCGACGGTTTCCGCGTCGAGGTGCACGAAGACTACGAGCGACTGGATGTCCGCGACATGCGGGGTTTCCTCGTGGCGGACTGGGCCACGGCCGGGGAGACCGGCTCCGCCAACCAAGCCTCCCCGATTCCATCCCGCCCTCCCTGCACTCACGTCTTCGGCTACCGCGTGCAGGCCTACAAGGACACCCCCGCCGGACCTCTCGCCTCTGAGTGGAGCGAGGTCTACACCGATGAGAGAACAGACTGCCCCGAAGAAGCCGTGGTCGAGATCGAACTGCTGAATATCGAGGTCCACGAGCTGGACGACGGGTGCGTCGCGTGGTGCGGCGGCGAGACCCTGCAGGCCTACGGCTCAGGGGAATGGATCATCCATACACCGCGCTACGACAGTTCCGGAAGCGTCGTGGGTACGGTTGCCTATCCCAGTGCCCGGACGGACTTCTGGACGGGCGAGTGCGGCGCCGGGTTCGGCGAAGGTTGCCTCTTCACCCCGCGCACCGTCCGCAATGGGACGATCGATCTGGCGACAGAGGACCTGCGGTGCTGCCAGGGAAGTGCCTGCACCGACTTCGGCCCGGGAAACAACACAGTTCGCCTGATCCTGGGCGCAGGGGATACGGTCGAGTTCCGGTTTGTCCTCTGGGATGTCGACGACGTGGAGGACGATGTCTGGTGTGGGACGATGGAAGACATCGGCTTTGGTGACCGGCTTCGCCGGGGGGCGGGGACCCAGGAGTATGAGACCGCCCCCTGGGTGATCGGCGAGATCTTCGGGGAGAAATCGCTGCGTGGCTGGGCCGAAGCGAGTTTCGAGGATTGGTTCCCCAACACTGCATTCCCGGCCCTGTCCGATCAGGATTCCGAGTGCAGTGTCCACGTACGGGTCCGCGGGCTCGGCCTGTACCGACCCGTGTACTGAGAGAGGTACCCATGAGGAACAGGCATTTCCTGCTCGGGCTGATCCTGTTGGGGGCGGCGGCCTGCAACCTCCCTGCGCGGGATGTCCCCCGGGGTGGAGCCGGCGGTGAAGGCCCACGCGCCTGGATCGATGAGCCGCTAGAGGCCTCCGAGATTCTTCTTGGTGAAACCGTCCCCATCCGCTGGCATGCCTCCAGCGTAAACGGCGTGCAGCAGGTCGAGGTCCGCCTTAACGGCGCAAGCCTCGACGTTGCCAGCGGCCTCGACCAGGGCCTGATCCTGGTGTCAGGGGAACTGGAGGGGGATGCGGCCGAGGCAGGGGAATACCTGCTCGAAGTGATCCCCACGGACCGCAATGGAACGGTCGGGGAGGTGGCCGACAAGCATTTCACCGTCTTGGGAGGGGCAGTCATCACCGGCGCGGTCTACGCCGACCTGAACGCGGACGGCGACGCCCAGGATCCGGCCGAGGGACCGCTGGCGGGCCTCAGCGTCATCCTGGCCGAGTGCGGCGAGAAACCCAGCCAGGTGACAGATGCCAGCGGTCAGTTCCTGTTCGAAGACGTGCCGGCCGGGATCTGCACCATGGACTTCGTCCTCAGCGGATGGCGGATCAGCGGCACGTTCCCAGCCGGCCTGGACCTTCCGGTTCACGTGGACACGGCGGCCTCCGCCGAGACCTGGTTCTCTGTGTTCATGACACCGGCGCCGACGGCGACGCCGACGCCCACGTCAACGCCGACCACCATCCGAACCTCGACGCCACGGCCAGCCACCCTCACCCCCACTCCACTGCCTCCCGACGACCAGGGCCCGCCCGCCCCGCCGATCCTCGGGCCCAGGGGCGGAATTTCGCTGGCGTGCTCCACATCGGTCATCCTTGATTGGGATGCCCCGGTTGATCCAAGCGGGATCGCCAACTACCGGGTCCGTTTGCAGGTGAGCTCCGGCAGTGGCTGGTCTGACGTGATGATTTGGGATCCGGTTGTCCCCACCGAGGTGAACGCTGACGCCGAAACGACCTGCGGAGGGTTTGACCACTGGAGAGTGGTCGCACGCGACGGTGCCGGAAACACTGGCACGGTCTCGCCCTGGGCGGAGTTCTCGATCATAATGCCATGAGGTCCGAGTCCCTTGGAGATGACGGCTTCTGACCCGCGAGTCGGCGCCGGGGCTCCAATGAAGTTGCGCGTAACGCTCCCGGCAGCCTTGACGGCTCGGAGATGACCACGTTCCGCCTTGCCCTCGAATCGCCCCCCGTGATCGAGGTCGCCGGCCTTCCCTCCTGCGATGCCTGCCTCGACCCGGCCTCCGGCTCGCCGGCTGACGGCTCCGCCCTCCATCCTCCAGATACGATTGGCTTCTCCCTGAGCGCGGTCGCCGACGCGCCGGAATCCGGCCCTACGTGATTCCTGGTTTCCCTCGTCCGCCCCGCAAGAGAGGATGTCTTCCTGCCTTGGGCCTGGGGCAGCGAGAGGGTCCTGCCCGTCCTCGACCTGGCCTCGTCGACCTTCGGCGCCGGCAGTCGGGCCCGGCTCGAGGCGGGCGCGTTCCTCTCGCGCCCAATACTCCCACGCAGATCGCTCAGCCGACGGCAACCCCGACCCCCACACCCACCCAGACCGCAACACCCACTCGGATTCATGGACTCGCGTCCGTTCCTCCCAGCCGGACCCCCTACCCACACTCCGCCGCCAGCCGACGCCACCGGATGCGCAATTCCCGCGCTGGCGGACACCCCGGACCCTATCAACGCCAGCGTCCCTGCCGGCTACGCCCGACCCCGTCCGTCGTCTCGGCCACGGTCCCCGACCCCCTCCGGCGTGCCGAGCGCCTCGGTCATCCTATTCCACACGACCGCGGGCCAAGGGGCGATGACAAATGCCGGTGGAAACACCCGGCGGGCGCGCCAAGAGGGGGCCTGAGGCATGCTGCGATGGGGTGCGACAGCCTGGCTGCAACCCCCTTTCCGCGGTCTCCGAGATACTCCGGGTGCACCATCGTCCTCAAGCGGGCCCGAAGACGAAAGGACGCCTGACCCCGCAGGTGCGGATCTCCTGCGACTCCTTCCGGCCGGAAGGCCCGCCCACAGGCGAGGACGAGACGCCCTGCGGTCGACTGCCGCCTTCGGAGGGCGGCGCCGCCGGGCGGGTTTCCCCGAGCGCACGGCAAGATCAGTGGGGAAAGAGGGGCAGCGAAGCCACCGGGGCGAAGGACATCCGGTGAAGGGGGCACGGACCGAGAAGGGCCAAGGCCCCGCGGTGCTCGGGCGTGCCGTAGCCCTTGTGCCGGGCAAACCCGTAACCCGGGTAGGCCTCCTCCAGGGAGACCATCCACTGATCCCGGGTGACCTTGGCGATCACCGAAGCGGCCGCGATCGAAAGCACGCGGGCGTCGCCCTGGGGCAGGCCCGTCTGAGGTAGAGAGACCTCGGGCAGACGCAGGTAGTCGATCAGCAGATGCTCGGGGACCAGGGAGAGACCGGCCAGGGCCCGCTCCATCGCCAAGCGCGTGGCGACCAGCGGCCCCAGATCATCCACTTCTTCTGGCAGGCTGTGGCCCACTCCGATGGCCAGAGCGACCTGGCGGATGATCTCCGCCCACCGGGTGCGCTGGGCGGGAGTCATCTGCTTTGAGTCGCGCACGCCGTGCAGGATCTCCGCAAGGTCAGGCCGCTCAAGCGGCAGAATCACGGCCGCCGCCGTCAAGGGACCGGCCCAGGCGCCTCGACCTGCCTCATCCAACCCGGCGATGGAAGCGAAGCCCTCCTTCTGGAGCTGCCGCTCGAGGACCAGATCCGGATTCGACCGCATCGGGCCTCTCAGTTCCTGGGGGTATACAATCCGCGCCGCCAGTTGGCGCGGATCCGAAAGAGATCGGCCAGCATGACGAACGAGTCACGCACGGGCCGGACCCGGCTGCCGGGAGTGTAGTACCACGGGATCGGCACCTCGACCACGCGGTAGCCTCGCTGCAAGGCGATGAACAACACCTCAACATCGAACGTCCAACCGTCCAGCCGCTGGACCCGGAAGAGATCCTCGCACGCCTGGGCACGAAAGCACTTGAAGCCACACTGGGTGTCTTCGAAACCCGGCACCGCCAGAAGCTTGACCGCCCGGTTGAAGACCCGCCCGATCCAGTGACGGTAGGCCGGTTCACCATAGCGGACCGCTCCGGGCGTCTCGCGCGAGGCGATGGCGATGTCGTACCCTTCCAGCGCCGGAGGCAGGAAGCGGTTGACTTCCTCGATAGGCATGGAGAGGTCGGCGTCACAGATGAAGCGGTATTCACCCTGCGCCGCCAGCAGTCCGCGGCGGACCGCCAGGCCCTTGCCTCGGCGTGGGTCTTGCAGGAGACGCAGGTTCGAATGCCGTGCCGCGAACTCCTGGGCTATCGCGGCCGTGCGGTCCGTGCTCCCGTTGTCGACCACGAGCACTTCCGCCGGGTAGGCTTGGGCCTCCAGAAAGCCGAGAACCTTCGTCAGGCTTTCCGGGAGGCGATCCTCTTCATTGAGCGCGGGAATGATGATGGAGAGCAAAGGGGGCAAGAAGGCACCTGTGAGGCCAGAGGATCGATGCCCGGCTGAGCCGGCGTCGATCCGGGTAGATCACCAGGGATGGAGCCCCGTTCGCGTGAGTGCTGCCAGGCGAGCGTCCCCTGCCCTGTGTGGATCCAGAGCAGAATCGCCCGCTTCAGCTGTACAAAAGGTCGCTCAGCACGAAGAGCACCATCGCCGCCAGGATGACCAGCTCGAAGAAGACCATGACGCCGAGCAGGATCCACTGGCTGGCCGAGAACCGGGGCAGGCGGCGGGTCAGGCGCGTGCTGCGCTTGGCCAGCTGCTGCACCTTCCCGTCCAGCGTGTACACGCCTTGCTCCAGCTGCTGGACGCCCTCCTTGACGCGGGGAATGGCCTGGCGGACGCCGTGCTCGATCGTCGGTAGGATGTCGGATGCCTGGAAGGGCGCGTCGGCAAGGGCCTCGTCGGTCTCCGACAACAAGGCCTCGGCCTCTTGCCCCGGCGGGCCGGTGAAGATCTCCCTGACCTCCGCAGGCGTCCGGCTGGACGGCATCACCGGGAAGGATGTCGGTTGGACCGCCAGACCAGGTTCACCGTCGCCGGCGGGTTCCTCCGCCCCCTCTCCCTGCGGGGATTTGGGATGAAGCAGGGCATTGACCAGGGCGTCGATGTCCTCCTGGTCCATGATCGGATGCAGCTGCTGCAAGTTGGCTGCCAGGTGCTCAACGCCGTCGGCCATGACGATGCGGACCCTCGGCCGGGCTGTGTCGACATGTGTCCGCGGGTTGGTGAAGATCAGAACTGCCTCAACCTCGGGCAGCCCAAAGCCCTGACTCCTGAGGTACTTCAGCACCGCGTCCGCCAAGTTCAGGGCGATCACCTGCTGATTCGGGCGGACGCGTTTGAAGCGTCGGGCGCCACCGTCGAACGTCAGCCATTCGTCGCCCTTGGCGCGATAGACGCCTCGCAAGGGGGTGGGCAGGACAACCCGCACGCCTTGCGGCCCCAGCAGGATGAGCGGCACCACGAGGTCGGTCCCTGGGATTGCCAGGTTTCGGATGAGGTCGTGGTCATTGCCCAGGACGCTGGAGAGCCTCTCGGTCACCGCCACCTGGACTTCCATCCCCCCATACCAGGCCAGCCCATGGCGCAGGGTGCCCCGGAAGCGGTTCTCCAGGCTGATCACACCTTCTTGGTCGCGGAACTCAGAGCGCTCGATAACCCTCATACTGGCTCCCCAGACTTCCCCTCTCTGACTCCCGGCCACTCAGCGAGGCCATCGCCACCGGATCGCCGGCAGAGGGGTTCCTGATCACTGCATGCCCAACCTCTGCCGCATGGCCCGCCGACCGGGCAAACGCCGTCTCGGAGAAGCCAGGCCCAATCCCCAGCATCTCGAGCAAGCTCGGCGTATCTCGATTATAAGGCAGGATGGCCGAGGGACAAGCGGGGCATGCGGGCCATCGCTCCGGCCGCGGGGGCCGGCTTCGAGGATATAATGAGGACTAGGAGCGCGATGAAAGAGCCTTGGTTCCTGAGAGGAACGGTTCTCTCCTCCGGGCAAGGGGCCTTTTCATCACCCTGCTAGAGGTGACAGGATGGGTCGAAGAACGCTGGCTGCGGTCTGGTGCGCGATCTGGCTGGCCGCCAGTTTGCCGCTATCCGTCGGGGCACAGGCCGAGCGCACGGTCTTTCTCCTGACAGCCCGGGGCCCCCTGACCCCCGCCATGGCCGAGTACCTCGACCGCGGCCTCGCCCTGGCCGAGCAGGAGGGGGCCGGAGCGGTCATCCTGCAGCTCGATACGCCCGGCGGCTCCGTGGACCTGATGAACCGGATGGTGCAGGCCATCCGTGGCAGCCGGGTCCCCGTCATCGTCTATGTCGCCCCCCGCGGCGCCATGGCTGCCAGTGCCGGTACGGTGATCACTCTGGCCGGACACGCCGCCGCCATGGCCCCGGAGACTGCCATCGGCGCCGCCAGCCCGGTCGGATCCCAGGGCGAAGACCTCGGTGAGACCATCGAGGCCAAGGTCAAGGAGATCCTGAAAGCCACCGTGCGCAGCCTGGCCTCCCGCCGCGGCCCGGAAGCCGTGGCACTGGCGGAGGCAACCATCGACGAGGCCCGAGCCGTCTCATCCGAGGAGGCTCTGGCGGCTGGCTTGATCGACTTTGTCGCCAGTGACCTCGACGACCTGCTTGCCCAGCTCGACGGCTTCACCGTCTCGATGCCCGATGGACCTCAGGTCCTGGCAACCGCCGGGGCTCAGACGGTCGAGGTTCCGCAGAGCTTCATCGAGCAGCTCCTGCAAGCGTTGACCAATCCAAACATCGTCTTCCTGCTCCTCACCATCGGGGTCCAGGCGCTCCTGATCGAGCTCTCCAGCCCCGGGGGCTGGGTGGCTGGATTCATCGGCGTGGTCTGCCTCGCCCTGGGGGTCTACGGGTTGGGCATCCTGCCGGTCAACTGGTTCGGGCTTATCTTGCTGGCGACGGCTTTCGTCCTCTTCATCGTGGACATCAAGGCCCCGACCCACGGCGCCCTGACAACTGCCGGTCTGGCCGCCTTCATCATCGGAGCCCTGGTGCTGTTCAACTCGCCCGGGACACCCCGCCTTCAGCGGGTCTCGATCCCCTTGGTCGTCGGGATGGGCTTGCTCACAGCAGCTTTGTTCTTCGTCGTTCTCACCTTCGCCATCCGGGCCCAACGCCGGCCCGTGGAGGTCGGTGTCGAGGCGCTGGTCGGGCGGGTGGGGGAAGCGCGCGGCAGTCTGGGGCCGGCGGGCATGGTCCAGGTGGCCGGCGAACTGTGGTCGGCAGAGATCGAACCAGGGTCGCCGTCGATTCCGTCCGGGGGGCGGGTCGTGGTTATCGGCGTCGAAGGCCTGCGGCTGCGCGTCCGGCCAAAGTGACGGTGGCAGGCAGGTCTGCCGAGGCGCCGCATCCGCCGACGCGATCAACCGTTGAGTTCGCCGTGCCCGGCACCCGGGAGAGGGTCGAAAAACGCCGCTGGATGGAGAAGATGGGATATCTATGGTGGTGCGGGCGCCCACATCACCCTAGATATCCCATTGCACTCCGCACCAGGGCCTTTTCGACGCCCTCAACCCGGTTGACTTGATTCGCCCGTGAATGTACACTAGCCGGGGTAGATGATCCCTCAGGAGGAGAACGCTATGGCACCCGCGGCATTTCGCTTGATTATGCGCACTGGCCCCAACCCGGGCATGGTGTTCGACTTGACCAGAGAGGCCACTGTCCTGGGCCGCGATGTCGGAAACGACATCGCAGTGGGCGACTCGGAGATCTCCCGCCAGCACTCCCGGATGACTCGCACCCCGGGCGGATTCGTCCTGGAGGACCTGGGTTCGACCAACGGCACCTTCGTCAACGGGGAACGGCTGGTGGCGCCCCGGGTGCTGAACCCAGGAGACATCGTCGGACTGGGCGAGAACGTGACCCTGCTGTTCGACAGCACCGCGCCCGAGGCCGCGGCCACGGTGATGGGCCCGTCCGCCCGCGGCGGGGCTGTCCCACCGGCCCGGCAGGCTGCTCCGCAGCCTCGGGCCGCCTATCCGCCTCCGGCCGCGGCGCCCATGCCCGTCATGGGACAGCAGGCTCCCCAGGCGCCTCAGACACCCGCCAAGAAGTCGTCCAAGGTCTGGCTCCTGGCCGGGTGCGGGTGCCTTGTGCTGGTGCTCGCCGTCGCTCTGATCATCTATGTCCTGCCCTGCCAGTGGTATCTGCCTATCACGAGCCTGTTCGGCTACAGCTACTGCCCGTAGCCGCTGCAGTCACGGTCCGAACGGCGCATGAATCATCGGGGCGGCCAGTGGCCGCCCCGATGCTCTGTCCGGTGATCGGATCCATTCGATTGCGCATCAGGGTTGAGCCATCCGGACCGGACGGAGTGCCGGCCCTCGCTGAGCGGCCTGCTCGCAGCGTGTTGATATCCCTGGATATCGGATGGATTGACCTATTTCCCGCGGGTTCAGTTCCCGCCTGCCGCCGCCGGGCCGCACGCCACCAGTACCACCGGCTGTGCGCCCTCAAAGCGGCACTGGATGGGCGCACCCTCCCCTCCTACAACGTCCACCAGCACAGATGCCCCGAGCCTCCCGACAACCTCCGTCTCCAGCGACCTCCCAAGCAGATCTCGCCGGGCGGCAAGCCACTGCCGGGCTTCGTCCGTGATCTCGAAAGTGCAGTCGTCGGCCGAGAGGTCATCGGTCTGGAGCAGGCAGGCAAACGCCTGCTGATAGATCGGGTCGGTTGGGCGGCAGAAGGAGGGGGTGCCATCCAAGACGGTGCAGCGGACCCACCCGCCGTCGAACTCGATCTCAACATTGACACTCACCATCCACAGGCTGTCATAGTCCCCCAGCATGACCAGACGGGGCTCTCCCAACATGCTGCGGATGGCGCCGAGTGAGCCTAGATGGATTTCCAACGCCGCCTGCCGGTCCACGGTCGCATCGCCCATCTGAACAGCGAAACGAACCAACTCTACCATGTTGACCTGAGGCTCCCTCAGCGGCCGGTTGTTGATCGTGTCGGCAAGACCACCACCCATGATCATCAGGGGCGTGCACATTGCCAGCGCAAGCACGTGGCCGAGGCGCGAGTGAGACCCTTGCGCCTGGTCGAGGGCTACCATCTGTAGCACGCCGGCCAGGGCGGCCAAGGCTGTGATCAAGATGGCCGTGACATTCGAGCGCCCCTGCAGGATGGGGAAGAGGGGGTAGACCTCGACGCCCTGAAAGCGCGGGTCCAACAGGCCCCCAAGGATGGATGCCCCCTGGAAGGGTAGCCGCCCGGCCAGCCAGCCCAAGGCCGCGCCGGTCAGTCCCCAGGCAATCAGGCCGGCCAGGCTGTGGTCAAGCGCGGCTACCAGCCAGCCGACGAGGCCGCCCACGACCACGGCGAGCAAGCCGCCCACCAGCAGCTTGAACCAGGGCAGGTAGCTGGAAACCCTGGACAGGGCAACCGTGTCCCAGCCCCAGGCCGCCAGAGCGAAGGCCAGCCCGGAGAGCAGGCCGAAAAGGAGGCCGTCCCGCCGGCCGCGTCGCTGCAGGATGGCCCAGTCCTCTGTCTTCACCATCGAGCACCCTCTGCTGCCCTGGGTCAAGCGGCAACCCATTCGGACACGCATGCTAGTTTACCACCGGCGCCTGGGGCCGGTTCAGACCCCGCACGAAGACCCTCCTGCCGACCCACGCCTCCTCATCCTCGCCGAGGCCACCTCCAAGGTTGACACACGCACCGTGCGCCTGATCCAGGCAGCGCTCGAGAAGCTACTCACCGGCCGGACCCGCTTCGTCATCGCCCATCGCCTGAGCATGATCCGCAACGCCGACCACGTTCTGGTCGTCGATGACGGGCGGATCATCGAACTGGGCAAGCACGGTGGGTTGCCGGCCCGCCGGGGGTTCTGCTGCAACCTGTACATGAGCCAGTTCCGGGGCCGCGAGGCAGAGTCGCCCAAGGGGGGCGACGGACGGGGAGTGCTCCAGCCCGCGCCGGCGGGATGAATCGCAAGGATGTCTGGCAATCGATGGTAGGGGCGCACGGCCGTGCGCCCCTTCTTCTGCCGTCGTCCATGCCAGCGCCCGTGGGATCGGGTGGGGGCGACCTACGGGCCGGTCTTACCGGCTGATCCACAAAGATGTCTGGCAACCGATGGTAGGGGGCACGCCCGTGCGCCCCTTCTTCTGCCATCGTCCATGCCAGCACCCGTGGGATCGGGTGGGGGCGACCTACGGGCCGGGCCTACCGGCTGATCCACAAGGATGTCTGGCAATCGATGGTAGGGGCGCACGGCCGTGCGCCCCTTCTTCTGCAGTCGTCCATGCCAGCACCCGTGGGATCGGGTGGGGGCGACCTGCGGGCCGGTCCTACCGGCTGATCCACAAGGATGTCTGGCAACCGATGGTAGGGGCGCACGGCCGTGCGCCCCTACACGTTGATCAAGAAGGAAGGGTGGAATTGGCGGGCGGCTTCCCCGGATTGGCCCTCAGCGGTTCATCTCCCAGATGATGCGCAGCCCATCCAGCGTCAGCCAGGGGGCGATGATCTCGATGATCTTGGTCTCGGCGGCGATGATCTCGACCAGGCCCCCCGTGCCAATCACTTTCGTCTTGGGCCCCAACTCGGCCCGGAAACGGGCAACCATACCCTCAACCAACCCGACATACCCGAACAGCAGCCCCGACTGCAGTGCATGGACGGTATTGCGGCCGATGGCGGTTGGCGGCCGGGCCAACTCGACCCGAGGGAGCTTGGCCGTCTGCTCAAAGAGAGCCTCGGCCGCGATGCCGAGGCCGGGCGCGATC